>Ga0179593_1570731_pt1 | contig 11576 bp, 10 predicted proteins | sample CZODoug2_1_08_16_FD_185931 | JGI IMG/M metagenome (GOLD analysis project Ga0179593, IMG submission 185931) | Vadose zone soil fungal communities from Angelo Coast Range Reserve, California, USA - CZODoug2_1_08_16fungal (PacBio error correction) | ecosystem: Environmental > Terrestrial > Soil >...
GCGCCGAAGAAAAAAATCTCGTCACCGTGGAAAAGTACACGTTGACAATGAGAGCGGGAAGAATGGGGAGAGGGAAGCAGTCTAGGGAAATGCGGGATTTCAAAAGGAGGGGGTCAGCAGCAGACCTAGGCCTTTCCCGGTCACGGGCTACTTCAGGGACGAAACAAGCCAATGTTGCAAAGGAAAAATAAGGTGCTAACCAGGTGTTGACGCCCGCCCAAAAAAGAGGCGAAACAGAAATTGTTTCCGTACGTGATGCAGAGGCACCCACTCTTGGAGGAAGGGGGACTAAAAAGCTCGCGGGATGGGGGTAATTTAACTCGACAGGAAAGAGGGACTTACTCTGGAGAGTGGGGCTTCTCATGGGGGTGTAGAGGGTCAAAGGGTGGAGAAAACATCCTGAAGAGGGGGGGACTTGGCTTAATGGTGTGTCCAATCTCGGGGCAAGGGAACCTACCCTGAGAAAGATTTCTCCAAGGGACTAAACTCTCCTACTTCAGGAAATGTTGTGATAACCGCCAAACAATTCAATAAAACCTTTCATCCAGGGTGGCTTGGGGCCTGCAAAAGGGTACTGAAAATTCCTCAGGGAGGGGGGAAAAGGTTTTTTCTGGCGAAAAAGGGGGGGGTGATCTTTTACTTTCCGTGGTTAGAAGCCTTATCCCGACCGCTAACGCGAAACTGGATTGGATTGAAAAAGGGGTAATCCGGGAAGGAGCAAAAATCCTTAATACATCGAAGGCAAAAAGTCATCTCTCGAAAAAAGGATTATGATGTGAAACGAAGAGAGGGAAGCTGAGGGGACATGAAGAGGGGTCTAAAAATTAAAACAAAACAAAAATCAATCAAGTCACGAATGAGCGGATGCTAAGGGGAAGGGAAGAAGCCCTACCACGAAGACAGACACGATTCAACCGGCAAGCCGAATTAAACAAAGGGACGGGTCACATAGGAAAGGAGGCCATAGCCAAAAGGAAAAGGTGATTGACCAGGACGCTGGGAACACAACTTTTATTAATTGGGGTGAGTGGGTTCGAAAGGTCCAGGGACTACGATAGAGTGGTGTTGAGGGGCTACGAATAAAAAACTCGGTCCCTTGCTACAAATAGAATGAGATCAATCGAAAGGGGGAAAAAGACTCACCAGAAAGAAAAAGTAATCCTAACGCGCAAGCGGAAGACCCTTCACGTAGTATGAATACATGGATCTTAGGGAAGCTCAGGAAGGTTGTTTTCCCTCTCTGGTAAAGACTTACGAGGGAAAGGGGCGGAAGGCCTCGTTGGAGGGAGGGGGAAAAAAAAAATTTGAGAAAAACTTCTACCTCAAGATGGCTGTCCTACTACTACGTTTTCTGGGCAACGAACTATTTATGGCATGCTCTGAGAAAGGGAACGCCAGAGCTAAAAAGTCTTTCCAAGCACGAAGAACTGCTTTTTTTAAAAACATTTAAAAATCACACTTAACGGGAACCGGTGAATGAGGACCAAGAGATGGCAGGGGGGGAGAAGGGGTGGGAGAGAAAATCTGGGGGGAAAAGAGTTTGTAGAGCTGTCCCCACCCGTAAAGATAAAGCGCGGCCGCTTTTGAAAAGGGAGATTCGATGGGGGAAGGGGACAAGAAGGCTGGACGTTGCCTAAGTAGCCCGTACAGGAGAGACGGATCAGGAGGGGACGAACAAAAAAGAAGGAAAGTCTATATTTTCCCCAGAGAAATGAAAAACGCGGCAAGTGTAAAGGGGAGGGACCGCCGAGACTGACGAAGATTTTTTTTCTGGGGAATCCTAACGGCCGGGAGGGCGCAGTAGAGGTGGTTAAAGAAAGATACATATCGTGGCCGCGATGAAACTGAATCGCGCAAAACGATTAGGTCCAAGAAGCGTCATCTGGCCGGAGGGGGTCGGAGAAATCCCTCCATTGACGGTGAATCTTTCAGAATACTGGGTATTCGTCTTGAAGGGGGTTGTGCTTGAAGGATGTCAAATCATGGCGTCTGGGAGAGTTACCACTGGAAGAGCTGGAACGTTCCAGATTGCCATTAATTATTTCAAGAATTCGGGGGGAGGAAGAATATCTCCACCAACGTTCAATACATCCTACAGAGAGGATAACTGATCCAGAAAAAAGGATCCTAAAGATAAAAAGTACCGGGAGGATCAATCATGCACGAGGTAGGTCCCAAAGAGCACATGTTTCCCTGGGGGGAAATTTAATAATGGGAAATCGCCAAGAATTGTATAATACTAACGCCTATGGATTGGCCGTACTGTGATAGGGGGGGAAGTTCCTTTCGGAAAACGGTGACAAAGAGGGACACGCAAACGCACATACAGGGTCAATCGCGGGGGGGTACAGAGCATTCGTTCCTCAGAGAGGGCAAGGAAGACATACGCGCCGAGGCCTCATGAAGAAAAACCCTCCTAAGGAGGAAAAGAAAAACACGCCTATAAAACCAGGAAATTCTATTGTTTGAACCCTTTCTCAAGAGGCAGTAATTCAAACAAGTGGTAACGACGATCAAGTGAAAAAAACAGGTTACACCTTCCGGGGGGGACGAGGGAAAAATCGAGCAGGGAGAACGCCAGCCTACAGTTCATTCGAGAGACAAAAAAAAGAGGCGCACTGACTGAGGATGACCTCCTTGGAGAATTGTTGTCGTGACGAGAAACGAGCCTGAAAGGAAACACTGGTACCCATTAATGTCTTGCACCGTAAGGGAAAGCTCTGCAGGGCAGAGGTTTATTGAGGGAATGAAGATTTTATGACTAAGACACATACCGGGGAAAAATTTCTCATCAATCTCTCAAGTGATGGACCGCGCATCATCGCCCGCTGAAAGAGGGATCAGGCCCTGGGTGATGGCCAGGGCACATCTCAGAGGGACAGGGACGCTGGACACGAAGCCAGAAGGAAGGAAAGTCGTCCATGGGCGGGGTCCACGGGTGCCGATACAAAGAACCAAAAAAGAAACGCTCCGGAGGACGGGGAGGGGGCGGGCGGGGCCAGGAGATTCAACAAGAAGCATAAGGAAATAACAAGCGACAGAAAACCGTATAAGGGGATCAGATGACGGAAGCCGGGGGACAAAGGGTTAACTTAGGCGTGGGAGAGGGAGAAAAGAGCAAGAGACCGTAGGAAAAAAGTTTCAGCAGTACTGCTACCCTTTCGATCAGGGAGAAAGAAATAGAAGAGCCCGTAGAGACAAGGGATGACGCCAGGGAGGAGTACCTCAGCGACAAAGCTCTCTTGGGGGAGTCTTTTGGGCTACCTGAAAAAGGCAGTCACTTTGAGAAAGTTCTCAAGAGGGCAAAGTGCGGCTCAAAAACTAAGATCCGGAGTCAGGGAAGGGGGCCGAAGCTGAGAGAAGGGGGGGTCTTCTAGCTGATGGGTACTGACCAAAAACCACATTTGAAATCGAGAGGGGGGCTCCGGAGAAAGGGGGGACTGTATCGTTGTAAAACTATAAATCGCAACCGCCTCTAATAATGCTCAAACAACAAAGGGGGGGGGAGATAGATTAGAGGAGTGCTTTCCCATTTCAGGGTTCAATCACGGAAAAAAGTGAAAACCTCCTGTGAATGTCGGAAGGATTGGCCGCCTCACATGTTCTGGTATGGATGAAGGAAGAGGAACTCGGGGGAACTCTTTCTATGCGGAGAGATCCTCGTCCAGGAAAAAAGGGATGCGGAAGAAGGGCTCGAACTTCCTCCTACCGCGGGGATCAGCTGCGCGCGGAAGAGACGCAAACAAGAAGAAAAAGAGAGAAAGGTCTCAAGTTCTTTTAGCGGGAGAATGGCCGGAGCCCGCAGCAAAGGGGTCATTTATACAGCGGCCTACGCAAGGATATAGGCGTTACAGGGGGAAAGCGCTTTCGCGTCGGCTACGGAGGGTCACTCCGAAGTCGTCACTTTCACCTTCTTCCAGCGTGATCGTGTTCATGACTTAAGGAGGGAAAAAGGGATTGAAGAGAATCTTTGTGGCTAGCGCCGTGAAGGAAAAGACGCGCACCGCTCGTCCAGTCAGGTGGTTGGGAGGAAAGGACTTGGTTATAGGGGAAAAAAACTTACCATCTCCGAGAGGACGGCCGGGGGAAGAGGAAGAGAAACCATTCCGAAGGAGCGCGGGGTTTTGGACATGTCAAATAAGGCCGCCTCTCCCCCTGGAGAGGTCGATGGAAAGGGGAGGGGCGGTACATTCCGGGCTTGATGAATTGAGGGTCGCAAGCACAATGGAAAAAATAAAAGAAGGAAGGCCGCCCTCGCCATTGGAGATCTTTGTCTGAAGATAAAAAAAGGGGAAAAAAAAAAAAATACCTGGGTCGGCTCATGGCTCCTCCCTTATCCGCGTCGAGAACGACCCAGCCGAGAATATGTAATAGCGATCTGTCGAAGGGAGTACTTCGGACTCCGAAAAAGCCAGGTTTCATGCGTTCTTCCCTGTCGCGATTGGGGACCCAGTATGGGGACACTGGGAAAAGGGGGGGGGTGCTCGTAGTTTCTCTCCACTCACGAATCAGCCCTGCCGCATGGGAGAAGAAAGTTGCAAAAGAACCACCTAGCAAATTGGTGATTGAAAGAGGGGGTGGTGCGACTTTAGGTGCCAGGATAGCTGGGTAGGGCGGCGTCCTTTCCTCGGGCCAGACTGAGAGGACCCATCTAAAGTATCCTGGGTAAAAGGTTTTCTTGGCGCTGGCTTCCAACAAGCATCCCCTAGAGGCGTCCAATGAAACAGTTTCGCTTAGAAGAAAAATTGGCGCAGGTTGCCAGATCTTAGGCACGACCGTAAGTCAGGGAATTTTCATGGAAGAAGGGACACTGTGGGTAGGGTTGATGCGCAGGGGAAAAGGGAAAAAAGCCCAGTTTGGGGAAAGGAAACGTGAATTCTGAAGGGAGACACTGAGGGAGGGAAGGTGATTAACGGAAGGGGGGTGGGTTTCTAAATTAGAAACCAACGGAAGGGAAAGGGAATGCAAAAAAGGGGTTATTAAAACAAGAAAGGTAAGAAAAAAAACTTACACCTCGGGGAGGTAACTCATAAGGAGAGGCTTTGACCCTGGCAATTCCAACACCGCCCAGGAATGGGAGAACTTCGGAGGGAGGACGCGGGTACCCCGTACAGGAGGTCAGGAGCGAAAGGAAAACGTATTCACCTCAAGCCAAAGGGCAGCTGCCGGCAGCGCGTGGGGCGATCTTCAAGCGGGAAGATGGCACTCTGGCGGAAAGGGAAAGGGGGCGGAAGGAGGGGGGAAAAAAAACAAAAACGTCGTGTCCTGCTCTATTTCTGGCAGAGAAGAGAAAGGGGGGGAAGATTTCGCCGCTGGGCAACACTCTCCACATCCGCGGGTTGTGGGATACCTCAAAAAAATCCGCGTATCCGGATCATTAAGGGAAAAGGAAACCGGCCGGCACTACGGACCAACCTGACAGATGGCAAGTAGATAGAAAAGGGTCCGCCGACTGGTAAGAAGACTGTAGTCGGGGGGGAAGAATTGCAAGCACGAAAAACGCGTGTTTACACATCGCGCTGGCCCAGGAACCAAAAAAGAACAAATTCTGGGGAAAAGGTTAATGGCAAGAGCTGCAGGTTAAGAGGTGGCGGTAAAAAGGACCTAAGGCTCTACCGGGACAGGATTTGTGTAGGGGGGCCACAGAAGACCTCGTCGCGGAACCCGAAAAACCTAGGCCATTACGCACCCATAGGCCAGTCGGGGAACCGGGTGACAGAAAAAAAAAAGTCGAAATAACAGACCTTGGGGGGATGGGGCATGAAAAGGGCACCCACTCGGCGAGCATTGCTAATCTCTCTCCTTGGTGGGGCTAGAGGGAGGACACCGTTCAGATCGGGGGGGGGGGGGGGGGGGGGGGGGGGGGGGGGGGGGGGGGGGGGGGGGGGGGGGGGGGGGGGGGGGGGGGGGGGGGGGGGTTTCTGAGCCATTTATGACATGCAAAATAAAGAAATCTTTAAAGCCGGGCCCAATAGGGTTTGTGCCTACGCGACCAAAATAAAGTCGTAACACGCGGGCTAACCATCATCAAAAGTAAGTCCAGGGTTGATACCTCCCCGAGAAAGGGTCAATAAAAGGGACCTTTGAGGGGATTAAGCCCTACGAATTACAATCCAATAATGTCCTGGGCCTTGAAGGTTTGGGGCATCGGGGGACGTTCGTCCTTTGTTACTTGGATCATTAGCCACAGCGTGCACCCGGAGTGATGCTTGGTTTTAATAGTAGGTCGTAAAAAGGAAGCAGGACAGAAAGGAGAAAAAAACTCAACAAAACAACTGAGGAGGAAGTGCAGGAAGCTAAAGGCTGGGGTCCGAAAAGGGGGGAACGAGATACACCACCCGCAAGAAGCAAAGTCAAAAGCGGGCAAAGAGGGAGCTGGGTAAATGTATCATAGCCTACAAAAGAAAAAAGTTCCAAGAGGAAAAACCGGAACATCCTTGAACGGAAGAATGGGGGAAGTTTTTAGAGGGAGCGGAAGGGCAAGTCCAAAGACAACGTGAAGTTGGACGCCCACGGGAGGAGAACACCAGGGGGTATTTTTTCTTATCGGGGGGGGAAGGACGAGAAAGGAGGTAGGGTGTTCCGAGCGGGGCGACCATTGGTCCGGCTGTCAAGGAGGAGAAGGGGGGGGCCAAGAAAAATGATCCTGAACGAACAGGAAATGACTGCAGGAAGGGAACCCCGACTCACGCCAATGTCAGAGTTGGGTTGCGGCTTTTAATAAAAAAAGCCACAATTTTAAGTAATGTCTCGGGCGCGGGGGGGAGTTCAAAAAACAATTCTGCACCTTCTACTCCCTAGGTCGGGGAAGCAGACGGCCGACCTGTTGGGAATGTTGCACCGGTTTGGCTTATGAGGGGGACAACGCCCCTGGAGAAGATGTCGATCAAGGCGGAAGGCAAATGCTTTAAAGTGCCAAAAGGGAACTGAAAGGGAACAAATGAGCCTGGCCGGAGAAGGGTGCACAAAGAGGGGTACGTGCTTTTCCAAGCTGCAAACGACTAACAGGGGAGGAATGTCTGGCGGCCTCGTTTTGTAGCAAATCACCAGCTTTAGCGAGGAAAGGGGCAAGCGAACCTTCTTGGCTTGACTGAGGCCTAAAGGAAATCACGGGGGAGACGGTATACGAGGATTTGGGCGCGAAAAACGGAGGGATGTTATCTAAGGAAAGAAAGGGAGGACCGCGGCCTCGAATCCTAAACAGGATAAAAGTGCGGGTGGGGGGTGTTTACTAGGGGTCGGGGGATCGAGGTTGCAGCGGCCCGAGCAGATCGAAGACTGAAAAGTTCGGCGAGCGATGTGCGGTCCATACGGCGTGCGCGGGCATGGAATGGGGAACAGGTAAGGTTAACCGAGGGTCCTAACGAAGAGAGCCTGTGAAAGCGGGGGAGGGGGGGACGGTTCTAAGCGGAAGCAAGAAATGCTTTAGTTCCAGAAAGGGGGTTGTAATAGGGTCGGACGCTTGCAACGTTTGGGGCGTGGTTGAAATAGTCATTTCTTCCAAAATATAGCGAGAACGGAATCATCCGAGGAAGGGTCAAAAGAGCCACTTTTCCGAAGATCAAAATGGGGTCGAAAAGGAGGAGTAATCATACAAGGAAGCTGAGGCCCCAAATAACATAAAAAATTTTTCCGTTGGGATAGATACGTCAAGGGAGTCTTTGACAACGCAATGATAAGAAGAACGGACAAAAACAAGGAAGGGGCCTTGGACGGAACGATCAATGCAACTGACTGCTCGGACCGGGTTACCATGCGAAACGAAAAAAGGAAGAGTGTGCATCCTGAGCAACGGGTTAATCGAAGGCTGCAGGCCAGCGGAGCAAGCGGCTCCGCAAAGAGCATCAGCTATAGTTTAAACCGACTGAAAACCACACCACATACCTCCCAACCAAGGGACCAATTGCTTGGAGGTTGCACCCTGTGATGCACTATTCGTTGAGGGGAAGCAAGTTGGAGCTATGAACGGGTCAAGAAAAACCAAAAACTTTTCATGCGGCAGGGGAAAAAAAGTCTATCAGGGGACCCGGCCTACTGGGCCTTCGGTCTGCGCGGCGAGACTATGAGAGTACACTCCGGAAAAGGCTGGGGGTGGTACTCAAGCGTCTCCTTGGGCCCGAACACCCAAAACATGTCAACTTGCAACGGAATTTCCCTTACAGCATAAGACAAGGCGAGGGCGGGAATGGCCGGGGAGGTTAGACGAAAGAAAAAAGGGACGGCGATTAACCGGAAAAATCAGGTACAGGGGGAAATTCATCTCACAAGCTAAATTTGTGATGTAATGTCCAAAACCTCTCCCCGCTGGAGTCGAAATTTGGGGAAAACTACTGCAGGATACTTCGGACAGAATGGTGAAAGGTTGTGAATAGAGTACTTCGGACACACACCGACAAGGATAATCGGAGGGGTTTGTTTCTGGAAGGGGGTGCCCTCATATTGAAACCAATCGCGCCAATTTCATCATTACAACAGCTCAATACAATCTCCAAGGGTAATATCACAAGGAGGGTCAGAAGGACAAGGACTAAGTGCATGAGTGTTCGGGCAACCTCACAAGAAGAGGCTTACAGTTTCAACAAAGTAAGGACACAACTTTCGTGAATCAGCCCATTCAGAGGAAGATGACTCCCTTGGATTGAAAAAAAACCATTTCGACAGGCGTTGGTACGAGCTGGCTGAGGCAGCAAGCCGCGAACAAGCTGAGGCAGCGGATGGCGATTCTCCAATGATCGGACGAAGTAAAGAAGAGAACTGTGACTCGATTCGGAAGGGGTCGCTCTCACTAGCTCCAACCGCCAAAAGGGGTCGAGAAAAGGAGGAGAGGTGGTCTATTAGGGATCGGGGGTTTTTAGAAGTACCGGGAAAAAGCCTTAATGTATCTAAAACAAGGATGAGGAAAAATATAGTTATGCTGAATTGGGGAGGTCCTTCACAGGAGGAAAGTAGATCCAGTCCAACTCTAATCGCACGGTGAGTAGACTGGCCGCTTGTGTCGGTGGAAAGTGGACCATTACCTCGTAATCGCTATATCTCAGAATAGGGGAGATCTTCTCAAGATAATATAAGAAAACTCGCCAAAAAATACCTCCTGCCCGGGTGAAAAGCGGAAAAAGTCGGCCCGGAAACAGCCTGCCAAAACGCAAAAAACATGAGAAGATGGGGGTCATACGCCCCGACATCTCAGATTTGCGGGAGGGGATACAGCTTCGACCAGGGTGGCCGACGGGGGAGGACATTACAATCTGCCAGTTTGCGAGTCCCACTGGCAGATCATAAAGTAGATAAAATGTGGGCACCGGCCGGGCGCGGGAATCAGGAAAAGTTGGAGGCTGGGATGCTGCTGAGAACTTCTGGGTTGACTTGATGGGGGTACCTTGAAACCGAAACAATAAAGCTCAGCCTCTCATACTCGTCAGGTTGTCGTCGCAGTGGGGGGGGGGGATCGGCACAAGTGGAACAGCCTCCATGGGCTATTTCCAAGCCATGCAAAGCCGTCGGACGAGCGGTCATGGGAGAAAGGGCCAGGGGAGCCTACCTCTAATCGGGGAAACTGCAAAGGGAGCAGCATGCATTTATAAAACTTATTGACGACCTTGCTGGAACCGTCTGGGCTTCGGACATAAGAGGGAACATGCGGGGAGAATTGATGGAAGTAAAAACCCCCGGGTACGAGATTATTTGTGACTGACTGGGTCGTCTCACTGGCCTTGACACCAGGAGCGAAAAGCCCAGCACTACCTTGGGACTCGTAGAAAGAGAATTCTTGGGGGGGGGGATTAAATTCGTAGACCGAAGAAATTCCGGCCCAAGTCCTGGAGTGGAGGTCCCGAGCTTTAAGAAGCCCAAAGGAAAGGGTGGGGTGCCGTGATCGTCGTTTAAGAGCTCAACCCTCGGAAAGGGGGGCGAATTAAATGAAAGAGGGGGGGGCAAACCGTCGGCGCCGGGTGTTTTCTGAAGGCAAAAGTGGGCAGGAGAAAAAAGGAGGCAGGTGTTGTCCAAGAGAGGCTGAGATTCTGTGTCGACCGTTAAAAACCTATTTCGTAAGAAAGGTTCTACCCCAAAAAACCACCACACAACAACCCCAACCCCCAAAACAACCCCCCCAAAACCCTTCCCCCAAACCAAAAACACAAAGACCCCACAAAAAAAAACAACAACTAGCGCAGGGGGCACATAAGGGCATGGGAGTAAAGTGGTCATCAGGTTGAAAGGCCCTATTAAAAAATCGAGGCAAGGACACAGTTCGTGACCTCCATGGCCCGTGTCCCATCAGGAAGGTCCGCCTTTCACAAATGGACCCATTGATTTCTTTGGGGGGGAGGTGGGACTATGGATCGAAAAAATGCAAACGTTCAGGCTGGGAGGGAAATGAGGTGTTATGAACGGATGGGGGGTCCTTGACTGTAATCCCAAGAAATCAAAAGGGCGTTGCACGTGCTAAGATCTCAAAACGCTGGAAAAGCAAGCAAGTCTTTGACAGATGAGCAAGGTCACACAGAAAGAACATTTCAAATTCACATTCGTTCGTCCAGCGGGGTACACCTGGAGGTAAAAAAAGCCGACAGGCAGTAAAGGGAAAGCCAACCAGTCTCGCGAGAAGTACGGGCCCGGTCTCTGGCCGCTTGCAAGAAGGCGGGCAGGTCCAAAAATTGGTCAACACGTCAAACGGCGGCGTCTCTTCGAGGGGGGGAGAAAAAGCCTCTTGGGGGTGGGGTCGCAACTTTCATCGATAGACAGCCGAAAGTGAGTTCGTAACCAAACCACCTTCGTAGCCGTCTCTTCCTTATGGAAGTACGTAGGAACGTAAACGACGGCAGGGAATTTAATTGCAACTGTCTCTCGAAAGCTAAGCGGGCAAGCGGACGCAAGTAACTAATTGTTAGTCGGGGGGTTCAGCGGACAGGAAAGTGGTTGAAGGGACCACACGACTCCCGGCCCAGGCTCTAGGAACGCCGATGTCACAAGGGGGAAAAAGTGAAAGATCGAGGTTAACATGGAGGGTGGCCCGCAGCTCTACCTGCGTTCTTTGTCGTGCCAGCAGACATACCAGTTTAGCTGGGGGCACCCAAAAAACTCGGCTTCGGCCTAAGAGATGCAGGTAGGGTCTAACAATGGGGTGGACACCAAAAAAATCAAGCACAAATCAATTTTGGCCTGGGTACGATACGAGCTGCTCAAGGAAGGAACTCTGGGTGGGGGTGGGAACTCACGACAAGGATTTAAAAGCTGGCGAGTTCGGATATTGGTATCTGGGCACAGGGGAAAGGAAAAATGGAACAGGAATCGGGCAGATGAGGGGTGGTCTCCTCGACCCACCATACGCGTCTGACCGGGGGCTCCATGAAAAAGATCCAGAAAAAATGCATTCACAGTTTGGGATCAAATCCAGATGAGTCAATATGCGGTACTTCCCGACGAGGGGAAAAGAACTGGCGGGGTCAGGGGGAGGGTGTTTGGGGGAATCTGGCGTCGGGGGTGGTGAGGCCGATCCTAGCCCTCCGCTAATTCCGGGGTGCTTTAGATTTTAATCGGCTCGGTGAGGGGAAAGAGTAAGTACTCCAGGACGCCAAAAA
>Ga0179593_1680019_pt1 | contig 11576 bp, 26 predicted proteins | sample CZODoug2_1_08_16_FD_185931 | JGI IMG/M metagenome (GOLD analysis project Ga0179593, IMG submission 185931) | Vadose zone soil fungal communities from Angelo Coast Range Reserve, California, USA - CZODoug2_1_08_16fungal (PacBio error correction) | ecosystem: Environmental > Terrestrial > Soil >...
ATCAGGTGCTGGGTGGGGGTCAAAACATCCTTAGCAACAAAAAACGCACGGTCAAGAAAAAAAAAGGGGGGGGGAAAAGGAGACAAAGGGGGCAAGGGCATGGCGAAAGGGGCCTTGAGGAAGGGGTGGTGCTGAGAGAAAGAATAAGGAAAGTCTTAAGGGAAAAACTGTGATAAGTTTGGTAGTACGACCCGGATGGGGGGAGAAAGTCGTAGGGACTGGGGGCGGTAAAAACTAGAAGGGGTACAAGAGATGGAATTAAAAAGGGGATTTTTTCCTCAGCTCAAAAATTTGAAAAGGGGGGGGAAAAAACCCGGGTGACACGGGGGTTCAACCGTCCCTAAAGAGACAGATAAAGGGAAGGGGAAAAAGAAAAAAAAGTCCCAAACTGCGTGCAAAAAGGTTTTCAAAAGGACGGTAATTGAAAAAAAAAAAAAGGAAAGAAGGAGAAGAAAAAAACGATTTGAAAGGGAAAAAAACCGTTACAAATAAAATGCCGAAAAAAAAGGGAAATACATGGAAAAAGGGAACAGAAAAAAAACGGGGGGGGGGGTGGGCAGTTGGAACAAAAAAGCCGTAGATAACGATTAACGTCACACTTGGGGGGGTGATCCGGGGACGTCCAAGAAATATGAAGACTGATGGGTTATCGAAACACTTGGGATGCACTCCAAGGAGTTTTCTTAGGGGGGTTCAAAAGGAGTTCCAAAGGCCGCCGAAAGGGAACTCTGAAAACCCGCTAAGGTTCTCCAAAAAAGCAGATGCCCGGGCAACACTTCCCGTATACGTGCGGGGGGGGGAAAGGAGGGAAGAGAATCTAGAAAAAATAAAAAAAAGTAGGTAAAAAGGGCATTTCCCCTCAGGTGGGAGATCGTGAAGGGGGTACATGAGACAAAGGGTGCAAGTAGGAAAAAATCAAATTTGGGGAGCAAGAGCCAAAAATTAAAAGCCGTGCCCCGCGTGGAAGAAAGAAGAAAGAAAATCAAACCAGTCGGAAACTGCCAAGGGTCAGAAAGGCAAAGGAATTGGAATCTAGTTGAACGAGACGCTTGATTGGATAAGAGCCCGGGGACTGAAAAGAAGAACAGAAAAAAAAAGCATAGAAAGGGGGGGGGTCATAGTTCCACGTATGGGAAAAGTTCTTTGGGAGGGGCATTGCAAAGTAAAGGGGGGGGGGGACCGAAAAAAAAGAAAAAGGACTTCCAGGAGGGATAAAAAAAAAAAAAAAAAAAGCGGGGGAAATCATCCGGGGGTTTGGGGGCGCGTTTGAAAAAAGAAGGTAGCCAGGGAAGGGGGGCCACAAAAACCGGTGCAAAGGAAAACAGACCATACGCAAAAGAAGCCCCCACGAACCTCATGCAAAAACAAACCGAAGAGACCGGGGCAAAGGGAAAAAGATCGCAGGTAGAAAAACCTTCATAGCGTGCGAATTTAGGGGGAGTCAAAAATTCAGGGAGAGGTGACAGCCAGAAGCCCACCAAGGCGAGAAATATTGAGGCCAGGAATGAGGTGAACTGGTGGAAAAGTTCGTTTTGAGCTGAAGAGAAAGATCCCGAGGAAGAAAAGAGCAAAAAGACTTCTGAAAACCTGGGCGGAAATTCCGCTATATGTCGAAGGGCAGGGGGGGAAGGAAAGGGGGGTCCAGGTGATCAAAAAAAAAAAGCAGGTAAAACAAGGCCAACAATGGGGGCCCATTTTCCTCCATCGTAAAGCCCTAGGAATTGCAAAGGGCGAAATTGTGGGGAAAAAAAAAAAACCCGTCGGGAGCGGGAAAAAAGCGCTTTTTGGCAACTGCAGGGGGAGCCAGGAAGGGGAAGGAAATGGGGGGGGCAAAGGAAAATACAAAGACCACCGGTGGGGAAAATGAGGGGCGCCAGAACGGGGAAAGCAAAAACAAGGGGAAATAATAGAGTCCGCTGGGGGGGGAAGGAAGATTCGGGGGACGATAACTAACCTTACAAAGGAAACGGAAAAAAAAACTGAAAATCAGGAAAACAAAACAATCAATTTAGGGAAAAGGACCGAAAGGAAATTTTGGCTTGAGAAAGGGGTAACACCACTGGATACCAGAAAACCAATAATAGCTTCTGAGAAGGAAGGGGGGAAGCAGGGGATCAAAAAAAGGGGGCGCAGGAGAATAGAGAAAAACAAGTGAAAGACACCATAAAAACGCCTTTGCTCGGCGGGGTGAGGGATCCACATCCCAAGGGGAAGGGGGAGACCCTGGGAAAAAAGCCGCTGAAAAGGAGGTATCAAGAGAAAAAAAAAAACCCTGGACGGAACCCAAAATCATCCTGGCCCAAAGGCCTTCAAGATCAGGGGAAAGTCATCCGCAGGGGGGACATGGGGGGGGGGGAGGGGGGGGGCCTGAGAGGAAAAACACCTAAAAAAATCCTATCACGCGGAAAGGGGGAACAAGGGAGAGGAAAAGGAAAAACAAAGAAGAAAAGACACTAGCCATGGACAATGAGTTGGGTGAGGGGGAGAATGGTCCCTGGAGTGACAAGAGGATTACAAAAAAAAGGAAGGGGAGGGAAAAATCCGGTCAAGGGACAAAAATAAGGGGGAAAAAACTGCTGTCAATAGGAGCTGGGGGGGGGGCAAAGCAGTGGGGTGAAGTCGTAAAACTCTATCAAAAAAAAAGAAGAAAAAAAAGGGTCAGGAAGGACAAAAAGGAGCAAAAAGGAGGAAAACTAAAGGCGATCGGGAAAAAAAGACAGCGCTAAAAGGGGTTGATCCAGAAGGGCGTGGAACAGAAAAGCAAAAGAAAAATTGGGAACAAACTGGAAGAGAGGCCTAACATTACAAGACCGTAAAATTGGGAAAATAAAAAGGTGGAAGAAAGAGAGCAAACTAGGGTGTCGAAAAACTCAGGCGAGAATAATTTTACAACGGGTCTGGCGAGAAACAAGAAAGAATATTTTGGAACAGGCCGCGCCCAAACTCCCCTGCTGAAATCTCCTCAAAACACGTGTCTGGGTGAAGAAGAGAAAGGAGGAATTTGAAGAAAGCGTGTCCCAACGAAAAATGCGAAGCCAGCACGAAAATAATGCCCTCTCATAAAAATAAGAAGAGGGCGGAAAAAAATTCCCGGGGGTAGCCCGGGAGAGATGGAAATTTTAAAATCGTGAAAGGCCATGAAAACTATCGCCATTGCTTTGGGGCGAAATGGAAACTGAAAGGAAAAGACAAAAGATGTACGGAGACGAGAAGTGGGGAAGTCGTCAAAGAGCCCCGTATTGAGTGTTTCGGGGGGGGTGGGGAAAACTAGTTAGGAAGGGGGAGGGGAAAAAAAAAAAAAAATATAAATAGACAAAATGAAAGCCGGGTGGAGACGAGCACCAAAGCCTGGGGGGGGGGGGGGGGAGGGCAAAAAGAAGAAAATCAAAGACAAGAGGCCAGAAAAGAGGAATTGCAGAATCATGAAGGGGAAAAGGGGGGTGAACGAAGTTTGGGGGGGGGGAAAAGAAAGTACGGTCACCACGAAGGGGGGGGAAAAGTAGGAGAGAGGGGGGTCGTTAGACTTTGTTTAACAAAGGAGCAAGGGGTCAAATTTACCGAAGAGAGGTTCCAAGGGGAGGGTGTGAAACGATAAAGCACGCGGGACCAAATGCATAATGAGCCGCGAATGGCTTTTCCCCAACGAAGTTTTGGGTCAAAAAAAAAAGAAAAAAAAAAAAAAGAAGACGGGGGATAACAGGACCGGAAGCTCAAAAAAAAAAAAAAAGGGAAGCACTTATACAGGGGGGAGCAAAAAGGGGGGGTCAACAAAAGCGGGGCAAATTAAAAAAAACAGTGGGGGGGGGGGGGTGGGGAAAAAAAAAAAGTTTGATTTCGGACGAAACACTGGGACAAAAGGGAAACTGGGTTGGAAACAAAGAATCACAGGAGAGATAAAGGGGAAAGACCAAGAGGGGGCTGCAGTAAACGGGGTAAAAGAAGAAAAAAAACACAGAAAAAAAATGCCAAGGGCAAGGGGAAGAGGGCAATTGATAAACGGGTTGAGGGGGAAAAAAGGGACGAAAAAAAAAAAAAATTCATCAAAAAGAAACCAGCGGGAAATACTAGGTATTGAAAAGGGGGGGTAGGAGAAAATGAGCCAAAAAAAAAACCAATAAAAACAACAATGTTCTGGAAGGGGACTGGAGGAAAAAAATAAGGGAGCCAAATGTGGGGTCATCATGGGTAGGTGAAAAATGGGCACACAATGGTTGTTCAAAAAAAGCGGGGCAAGGGAAAAACGGAGGGTAAAAAAAGCGGGTGAAAGTTTGGGAATGAATTGAAGCAGAAAACGGAAAAAAAAGATGAACAAAAAAAAAACGGAAAGGGGAGGGAGGTCCTCATTAAAAAAAATTAAAGTTGAACGAACGGAAAAAGAAGAATCCCTGGGAAAAACTGCGGGGAAGAGTAACCTACAACGGATTTACAAAAAAAAACGAGGAAAAAAGGTGCAACAGAAAGGGGGGTGGAAAAAAAAAGATCCCAAAATCTGGGTCCACGCAGGGCAAAAACAAAAACGGGCACAGAACGACGAAAAAAGGTATACCCAAAGAGGGGGGTGTTTGGGGTGCGGAGGAAGGCACTTAGAAGGGGAAGGGAACATCTTGAGGAACGAATATCAGGGGGGGGGGGAACTTCAAAAGAAGGAAATAATGAGGAAGAAAGGCTCCTGGCCATCCCCCACGGCCTAAGGAAAATACGAAGTCAAAAAAGGGAAGGAACCTCAAAAACCAGGAATCCTTACGCGAAACTTGCGGAAAACAAGTGGTAGGGGGGGAACCCGAAACAAGTTGGCACATCAGTGGAAAAAAATAACAGCCGCCCGAGGGATCAGGGAAAAGATTGAAAAAACCCAAGTACAAACAGGCGGTTTTCTTGGGCCGTTCAGAGGGGAAAAACCTGGGAAGGGACGGTGAAAAAGAAAACGTCCAGGAACTGAAAAAAAGGCACACATCAAAGCACGTCACTCCAAAAAAAAAGAGGTAGCAAGGACAGGGTGTGCCACGGTGGGGAGGAAGAAAAGAAGAGACTCTATCTAGCGGTAAAAGAAAACTTAAAGGAATAAATGCGACCTGAAATGAAAGGTTTTAAATCGACGTCGGGGGCCAGGGAAAAACAAGGGGGGATTGTCCCCATGGCTAAAGAGAAAGAGGAGTGACACTGCTCAAAAAGAAAGGTCAAAAAACATGAGGACCCCTGCGGGAGGAAGGGGAAAAAAGTGGGAAAAAATCATTAGCAAAAAGCGGGGGGATGGAAGAGACCTAAAAAAAGTATAAGTGAAAGACAGATGGAGCGTTTTGAAGAGTGGGGAGCCGTGAGTCCCAAAAAAAAAAAAAGGCGCCCCAAAATCGCGCGGGGTGAAGGTAACAAACAAGGGGTGGGAAAGCCACGAGGGCCAGGAAGGACATGACAATCCCAAAGCAAGGGGGGGGGAAACAGCCCAAGGGGGAAGATAAAAGACGAGGCCATTGAGGGGGACGATCCCTGTGCCCCAGTTACTAAAATCGTCCTCTCTGGACCGGTGCGGTTATAAAAGAAAAAAAAAAAAAAAGGGACTGATCAAGTAAAGTTGGTGTAGCGATTAAGGTTGTCCATTGCAGGAAAAGGAATTTGGGGGGAACGAGAAACAACGTTCATAAAAAAAGGAGGCCTGAAAAGGAAAGGGAAAGAAAAAGACTGCATCACAAAGGTGAACAGTCACGAGCCGTAAGCGAAAGGCGGAAACCCGCCATTAAAAAGGGGGAAAAAGGGGGAGGAACCAAAAATGGGGGAGGGGAAGCAAGGAACAAGAGATGGACCAATAAGGTGGCTTTCCGCTGGGGGGAGCGCGGAATAACGGGGCTTGTTAAGCTGAAGAGAAGTGCGGAGGTGTCGGAGGGAGTAATCAAAGAGGGTCCCAATCTTCAGCAAAGAGTCTACCCGCCCAAAAGCAACAAAGGACAGAAACAAAGAATTGGGGGTTGGTACCGTTGCGGTTCAGGGTGTTTGCAAAAGGAAAAGAGAAACAAAAAAACCTGAAAAAAAAGGAAAAAAGAACTGGGGGGAGGAAAAAAAACAAAAGAGTTTTAATTCAGCGGACATCCTGTCTGCAGGGGGGGGGCCGCTTGACGGGGAGGGCAGGAAAAAGGGGAGGTCAATTTCAAAGGGGGATGTCCTCGGCGCAGTAAGCTGGGGGGGGGGGGGGAAAAATCAAAGGGGTGAAAAAAACTCATAAAAAGAAGCTGAGAGGGGGGGGTCGACTCTTAAAATGGGCGCCAGGGGAACCGCTATACAAAAGAAAAAAAGAAACAAAAAAAGGAGATCAAAAAAGGCGCAAGAAAAAGAAAAATGCTGCTCGTGCAGAAAAACACCAAAAACTAAGAGGCCCTGGTCTCAATCCGTCGGGGGGGGAAAAGGAAAAAAAAATCAGTAACAAAAAAGAAGTCGGGAAAAGGACTAAAAGATCGAGGGAAAAAGCAATGACCCGTGAAGACGACGGTCGGGGGAGTTTTCACCCGGGGAAGGGGGAGAGACACCAAGGAATGGCCAGAAGGAAAAGGGTTATAAAGTCCAAGGAAAGAGGGAAGGAAAATTGAAGAAAGAGAAAGTTTGGAAAGAAAAGAATGCTAAAGAAAAAAAAATTCCAGAAAAAGGGAAAAGGCGCAAACCGTGGTGGGGAAAAAGGGGAAAAGCCCATAATCCCTGGTAGCAAAAAGGGAAAGAGCCAGAAGAAAGGGGGGATCCAAAAAAGAAAAAAAAACGAATCATCTTGAAAAAAAAAGAGAAGAACGAATGGAAAGCATCCGCTCCGTTGGGAAGGATGGGGGGAAAAGTGGAAAAGATTGCATGAATTTTACGACATGTACACTGGAAGAAGGCACCAAAACCGGACACAACATGATCACGAAAAGAGAAGGCCTGTGAAGAAGGTGAAAGAAAAACCTAAGAAGAACCGGGAGCAAAAACGCACTGTGAAAAGGTCACGAAATTGGGGAATGACAAAAGGGGCAAACTGGGGGGGTAATAGGGGGTGGAAGGAGAGTTTGGGGGAGCCAAGGGTTTAAGCCGAAAAGCAACGAGTCACCGACCAGTCTTATGGAAAACAGAATAGGAGTTCTGAGACGCAAAAGCGGTAACAGAACTGAAGGCGAGAAAAAAAGGGTTTTGAGAATTTTCAGGCAACAAGTGCGATCAAGAAAGATGGAAGAACATTACGGGGGGAGGGAAAAAAAAGGGAAGAATCAGAGGCAAGGGGGCACGAAAAAAGCTTGATAGAGGCTTTTGGAGGCAACTGGCGGAAAAGAAGAAATCTTGGTGAAGGCAGGCACGGAAAAAAAGGGAATCGCAGGTCAAAAAAAAAAAGGGGACATGAATAGGGAAAGGCGATTGTCAAAAGCTGTAAAAGAAAGAGGTCGGAGGAAAAAAATGGAGGAAAGAAAGGGAGACACGGTCAAAAAAAAAATCCAGACACCTAAAAGATAAAAAAAAATGTGAGGGGTTCGAATCTGGAAAACAAAAGGGAAAAGTGCAGGAAAAAGGTCATGTAAAAAAAAAAAGCCGGCAATGCTGGCGATTGAAGAAATACTCAACGGAATAGGAGGAGGGGGCCGAAAGGGAGGGGAGCGAATGAAATTGAGTCGGGAAAAAGAAAATTTGGAGGATTACTGCGGAATAATAAAGGGGGGCGGGGAAAAATGCTGGAAGGGTGAAGTAAGAAGGAAACCCAGGAGGTACTGGGGAAAAAAAAAAAAAAAACTCAAAAAAGGAAAGGACGTAAAGACAAAAGCGAGCATTTCATGAGAAAAGAGGGAGGGAACCTACCAGAAGGGGGGGGGGGGGGTAAATGGGCATAAAGGAGAATCACATCAAACTTGGTTAGGAGGGGGGGTGACGGTTCAATTAGCAAAAGGGGGGCCGCAAGGAAAAGCGGATGGGGAAAGGGGGAAAGAAAAAAACCGAGAATCACAAGAAAAAAAACGGGGAAAGAAAACCATGGGACCAGTGCGTGGCAGGGGTGGGGGGGGGGGGGGGGGGAAATCAGGGAAGAGGGGGGGGGAAAAAAGAAAAAGACGTGAGGGAGGGGAAAAAGAGAGAAACCCAGAGGGTACATCAAGAACCACCAAAAAGAGCCCCCAAAGAGGCGGGGGGGGGGAGGAAGGGGGAAAGGGGGGGTGGGGAGAGGACAGTAAAGAAGGTACAAAACCTTTGGTGTCAAAGGCTAGAAAACAAAGAGAATACCTGGGGTAAGAAGGGGAAAAGAGGGGGCTGTGAAAAAGAAAAAAGGGTAAAAGCAAAAGCCCCAAGAAGAAAAAAAAGGGAGCCCAGTGGCAATGGGACAATCAGGGGAGTGGCAGTTTAGCACGAATGGGTGTTGGAGACGAAAAAGGAAGGGATCGTCAAACAATGAAAAAAGCCGAGAGAGAGGGAGACCATCGGTGGAGGACACCCACAGAGGCGGTTGGAAAAGAGGGTTATCGAATTCCGGCGATGCTTAGCGACCGGGAGGGGGGGTTTTGACGAAGACCAATCAGAACGGAAAGGGAAAAACAGGGAAAACAGCTCTTAGTAGGGGGGTGCTCAAAAAGGGAGCGGTAAGCGAAAAGCGCAGGAAAGAGAAAGATCGGAAATTGGAAAAAGGGGGACTGGTTAGGAACGATTAAGTTGAAAAGGGGTTGTGAAACGGAAAAGACGAGTCAAAGACCAGGAAGTCCAATAGAAGTGGGGAAAAACTAAACGATGAATGGGAAGGGGGACCAGACATGTGGGAAAATGATCTGGATGTTAAAAAAAGGACAAAGAAAAAACAAACGAAAGCACAAACCAAACAACGTCCATAAAAGAGGGGGGGGGGGAACAAAAAGGTGGGGGGAGTTAAAAAAGAAAGGGTGAAAGGGGGTTGTTTAAAAGCAGTTGACACGATTCGATGATGGACAAAAAGGGGGGGGAGCGCGAGAAAGGGATTAGGGGGGGGGAACACTACCAACCTCCGCAAAACCGGATAGTATGGGAAAGGAAGCGGTTAGCCCAGGCAAAGGTAATGTTTGGAAACCCCTTAAAAAAACACCAAAAAAAACCCTAAAGTCCCCAGAAAAACGAACGAAACGGGCTCAAAAAAAAAGGCAGCTCGAAAAAAAACCGAAAGAATTCACAAGAGGGGTCCTAAGGGGAAAAAGGTACTAAAAAAAGGGGAGCAACAAAGATTGTAACAGTTTGGAAAAAAGGGAAAGGGAAAAAAAAGAAAACGGCATCGTGAAAAGAAAAAAGTCCATCTGCCAGGGGGGGCAGGGTCTGGTAGGGGTCAAAAGAAGTACGGATTCCTCAGCGGGAGGGGAAGCAAAGGAGAGAAGAAGGAAAAAAAAATTCAAGGTACTGATTGGAAAACACAGTGAAAGAAAAAGTGAGGGACGGGATGGTCCGGAGAGGTCCAAAGGGAAAAGAGAAGAAAAAATGGAAAAGGGGGGGCAAAAAAAGAGCAAAAAGTGGGAAAAGTGGGGTTTGGATCGTGAAAACATGGGGACAAAAGTTCAGTGAACACAAAAAGGGGAAACCAGGACCAAGGAGGAGGGGGAGAGGACCATTTTTCATGAGAAGGAAAAGAAAAAAAAAAAAAAAGAGAGAGGAAAAATCTGAGGGGGGGGGCCAGAGGAAACGGAAAACGGAATGGAAAGAAGAGGGCCAAAGAAATCACGGGGGAGGGAGGGAACAATGAAAAAGAGGACGAAGAAAAAGGGGGGTCAAAACACAAGGATTTTACGGGAAAAAACCCGGGACATTAGAAATCTCGGCTTTGCGTAAAGAAAAGGAAAAAAAAAAGAGAAGGGGGTTTCAATAAAAAAGGTTCCAACGGAAAAGAATCAAGAGGAAAAAAAGGGGTTTGTTGAGGGGGGACCTGCCCCCGTCCCAGAACCTAAAGGGGGAACGGAAAAAAAAGAGAAAGCGTTTCGGTGGGAAGTTGGAAAAGCAAGAGCAAAAGTCTTGTGTTCACACAAAGCTTTGAAAAACAACGGAGGGGAAGAGAACCCAAAGAACCGTGGGGGGAAGGGAGATCACGCCAAATCATAAAAGAAAAAAAAAAAGAAAGAATATAAAGAGACATCGAAAGGGCGCAATAAGGTGGGGGAAGACGAAAAAATAAGCTCACTAAAACAAAGAGTTACGTCATCAAAGATTCAAAAAGTCAAAAAGGTCGGTGCAAAAAAAAAGAACGCGGAAAGGGGGGAGCCGAAAAGAAAAAAAAAATTTAGGTTGAAATTTGTGTTGGTATCCTGGTTTGAAAAAAAAAGGGCGTTCGGGTGCAAACCAAGACACCTGCGGAAAAACCACATAAACAACTCTGATACCACCACCTTGAACGACGTTTGGGGACACCGCGAAAACCGCCGTGGAAAGGGGAAGCAGGGGAAGGCATCGTGGTAATTATACCCCCGGAGAGGGCAAGGGTTGCAGGAGGGGGGAAAAAAGGGCACCTGGGGGCAAAAGTTTGCCAGATCAATTTAAAAAAAAAAAAATTTGGGAAGTAAAGTGACAATCATTTTGAACAAATGAGGCAAAAGGGGAAGACCTTGAGAAAGAGGTTGGGCCAAAAAACGTGGGGAAGGGCTCCGCAAATAGATAATAACAAAAAAGAGAAAAAACCTTGGAGGGAGAGAAACTGAAGGAAAAAAGGAAGTGAAAACACACTTTCCCTGCAAAAAAAAAAAAAAAAAAAGGGCATAAGAAGTCTAGAAAAAAAAATCGTCGAGATGAAGTCGGAAACTTTCCTGGGCAGGGAAAAAAAAAAGAAGAAAATGCAAAAAAAACTAAAAAAAAAAGAAAAAAAAAAAAGGTGCAGCAATCATTCAAAAAAGGCAGCCTCAGCTTTTTTTTGGCAGTGTGCGGGGGACACCAAAAAAAACCCGAGTCAAAGAAAAAAAAAAATCAAACTTCTTGCGGGAGAAAGGGGATCCCTTCGACATGGAAGAGTTGAAAAAGGGGAAAAAGAAAAGGGACACAGACACAAACCGGGGTCAAAAAACTGCCAAATGGCCTCGTGAAATTTGCGGGTTGAAAAAAAGATGGAAATAACTATGTAATACGCAAAAAAATCTTCAAAAAGATACCCTGAAGGGACTAAAAAAGGAAAAAAAACCTTAAGGGGACGCAAAAAAAAGTTTGAAACATAACCAAAAAAAAGGTCAAACGGAAGTGGACTGCGCTCGGGAGGGCAAGAAAAAAGGGGTTTGGGGGTGGGCGTCGAATAAAAAAAAGCTTGGAATACTGGAAAAAAAGACAAAAACATAAGAACAAAAGGCGGGAGGAAGAACGGGGGGATTGATTAAGAAAAATGACGGAGAGAGTCGAGGGTCGGACAAACATGCTCGAGAGGAGGACAGGTCTTACGAAAAAAGGGAGAGGGGGTGACTCCAGTTGGGGGGGGACGGGAAAAAAAAGGACTAAAAAAAGAAAAGGAAAAGGGTCAAGGATTAGGGAAAAAAAGTCGCAAACCACCAGAGGTAACTACTTCGCGAAAAAAAAGACGCGAAGAGAACCCATAAAAGAAATAGGGGGGAGGAGGTGAAAAGACTGCAGCAAATTGAAACATCGGAATAGAATGCCGA
>Ga0179593_1758266_pt1 | contig 11576 bp, 21 predicted proteins | sample CZODoug2_1_08_16_FD_185931 | JGI IMG/M metagenome (GOLD analysis project Ga0179593, IMG submission 185931) | Vadose zone soil fungal communities from Angelo Coast Range Reserve, California, USA - CZODoug2_1_08_16fungal (PacBio error correction) | ecosystem: Environmental > Terrestrial > Soil >...
ACCCGAAAAAGCAGAAAAGAAGTGAGCAGGAGGTGGAGGACTTCTCAGGTAAGATTTCAACGGCGAGGGAAAGGTGGTCAGACTCTCAACCAAAAAGACTCAGCGAGGGGAAGAGAGAAAAAAACGATAGATCAAAATTCGAAACGAGACAACCCTGTGCGAGTCCGCCTCGGCCAAGCCGTAGAGGTCACCGGAAGGTCGAACAATGCTATATCGGGGAAGGGGTATCAAGAAAAACCATAAAAAGTGGAGAAATGCATCTAACATGGCGCGCGAATTGAAGCTAGAAAAAAATGCCAAAAAATCGAAACGCTCACCAACCGCCGATGTCGACGGCAAGAAAGCCCTCAAAAAGCTGAATCACGTTGAGGGAAAAATCCAACCTGCGGATGTCCAGCGCCGAGACTTACCAAACCTCCAGGAAAAACCTTGACCTTGGGGTGCAGGAGCAAGAGAACTCCTAGTCCTTCCGAAGCAAAAGAACGCTTCGAAAAAAAGGTTAGGCGATAACCGGGGACTGCCAACAAGGTCATCCGAGACGGATACCAAAACGTCTGGGCCTGAAGAATCCTCACGGCAAAATCCATCACCGAAAAAAAAATTGTGTTCGCCAAAAGGCTCTTTGAAAAAAGGAAACTTAGGGTACCTTCCGGCAAACTTGAAAGGGGGAAAGACAAGACCAGAGGCGCGCAAGGGAAGGGGGATTAAATGGTTGAAAAACTTGCGACTTCGCCCAGCAAAATAAGTGTCAATAAATCCGTCCCAAGAAGAAGTGTGGGAGGAAAGATCGGAAAATTTCTCGGGGAAAAAAAAACGCTAAGACACGCCCTGGGGAAAAACTAACTCCTATCATCGGAACGAAAGAACCAAGCAAAAAAGGCAGGGGAATGACAGGGTGAAGCAAAGCCCACACAAGAAGGGTAAAAGGCGAGAAAAGGAGCCTGCCACTAGAACCCGTGGGTAGGGAGTAATCCAGGGAAACGTAGGCGCAGGTGAAGGTTTAGAGGAACAGCTAAAAAGGGGAAATTCGAGAAAAAGGGAGGAGGAAATTGTTGAGGGTCTTGAAAAAGGGGCGTCAGCCGGGCCACGCCCGCGCCAATGGGGGCAAAAGGCCAAGCGAGTATTTGGGGGGGGGGCTTGCAGAAAAAGGGGGTCGGAACAAAGGAAAGACGAGTCGAAGCGGGAAGGGAAAAATCAGGGGGAAAAAACAGAGGGTCAGGGGAAATCAAGTTAAGCGGCTCGAGGGGAAAAAGCCGGAACCGAGATAAATTGTCATAAAGGATGACTGAGGAGGGGGAAAAAGAAAGGTAAGGAGAAATTCAAAACCTAAAAAGGAATCATGCGATACTCCCGCCCTGAGGGAAACCGGAGAGAAAACGACACATCCCCGCCTGGGGAAGGGCTCAAAGTGTGGGCTTCAGGTCCTCAAGGGGGGGATTTTTGGGGGGGGTGAGGGGGGCGATAAAAAACGGCCTACACTCTTTAACAGGACAAAAAAGGGGTGTTCAAAAGTGAGGGAAACCTCCCGAAAGCAGACAGAAAATCTGTCACAAAAAAGACGCCTGCTGGGAGGAAAGGGGAAAGTCGGAATAGGGGAAAGGGGATGAAGGAAAACCAAAACGCAGAAAAAAAGGCATAGGGCGGAAAAAAGCGCCTCCACTAAGGTGCGGATCATAGGGCCCGCGGGTGCGTAACAGGGCCTCGTCCCTACTGATGGGAAAAAATGTCCAAAAGTCGAGTTTGGAAAGGGGGAGAGATCAGATAAAAGTCCGAAAAGGGGGTGGGGCGCACTGAAAGAGTTCGGTGGGAACCAGCTCGCAAACCACCGGCGCAACAGTTAAAGGACGGAAAGGCTTCTTGGGAGGAATGATAAATTCTAAAAAAAAACTTCACCATAGGAAAGTCACGTCGCGATCAGCTGGCTGTGACAGAAAGATGCAAACTAAAGAGTCGAAAAGGAATCGAACCGATGACCTCTCACGGCGAAAAAAGATCCGATCGCGGAGGTGGGGCGGCTACCCCATTTTGTGAGAAACATTTCGGAGGGGGATGGCCTCCAGCAGATGGGTTCTGGAACAGGCGAAGGGCCTCAAGGGGGAGAGGGGACAACTTCATGGGGTCTTTAACAGAAGTCGAAAGCTTCACGACGAATGCAGCAAAACGGGGAAGGGGTTATCGGAAGGATGCTCTCCGTGGAAAGATCGATGAAGAGCCGAAGAAGCAAAAGGTTCACCTAGAGGAGGGAAAGTGGCGAAGGGGCGATGAACCTTCCATCGAAAGCACCTCCTGGTTGGGGGAGGGGGGGACCACTATAGAAATCTCCTGGGATAAGGCACGCATCCTCCTAAGAAAGGAAGCGAACACAGAATCGAGGAGATGGAGGGTGAGGCATGGTCTTATAAAAAGAAAGGGGGTGCAAATTCGTCGGACGGAGAGAGCGGGGCCGCTGCGGCCGCTCTGGGTAAGAAACCAGATCCGTGGGAGGAGGTGATACTCTGAGCAAAAAATCATGTCGATATGACCACCGGAAAGGGAACCACCCAAAAAAACGATAAAGCAACCGGATCGGCGGGGGCCATGCCGTTAAGCAGACCGTGGCAGGGAAGGTTTGGGGACGAAATGCCGCGAGCGTGCCGGAAATTCGCATGCTGGGAACGGCGTAATAAAGAAGATCTTCGAGAAAAAAAAAAAAACGAGAAGGAGATCCGACGTCGGGAACGCCACTGTCTCCCGAAGGAAGATCGCGGTCTGAAAACGCAATTACAAAAAAAAGGAAAGGGGACGCCGTGCCAGGGGAAGGGGCTTCATGGAGAGGCATCCGTTGCGCAGATACGTGGTGGTTCCAAGAAATCCATATCGAAATTGGATATCATCGAAAAAAACCGAACGGGAGGAATCAGAAGGAAAAGAGCTCAAAGCTCAACACAACAATAGCTCACCGAAGAGGGGTATTGTTGGGGGGGAAAAGCTGTAGGGGGGGTGGGAAGAGGGGAGGGGAGTGAGGAGACTTGGAGATGTACGGGAAGGAAAAGCGAGTGGATGGGGTGGCGAAGCGGATGGGGGAGGCGGAAGGAGGAGCGGGAGGGGGGGGGGGAGGAGGTGAGGAAATGAGGGGGGGGGAGAGTAAAGGGTAGAGGGGGTGAGGTGGAGAGGGGGAAGGAGGAGGGAGAGATAGAGTAGGAAAGCAGAGGTGGGGAGTACGGGCGGGAAGAATGTGTAATGAGGGTGATGAAAATGGAGGGGAGGTGGTGGAAGGGAAGGAAGGTTGTGGGGGGAGAAGGGAAGGAAGGGATGGGTAAAGAAGGGGAAATGAAGGGGAGGGGGGGCTGGCCGAGTACAAAGGGGGGGAAGGGAGGGTGGAGAGGAGTGCGGGGGGAGAATGGGGGAATGTAGGGAAATGGGAGAAGGAAAACTGAACCCTCTTAAAAAGAAGCCGCAGGAGTCTTATAACAAGGGAGAAAGTCCTCCGAGGCTGGGGAGCGGACAGGGGTCGGGAGGATCAAAAAAACTTCTCAGGGGAAACTCAGAAAACTTGGGAACCTCACCAGAAGCGAAAAGAAAAAGGCGATATTGAAAATCTGCAAAAAGCACCACGTCGCGATCGGACCAAGTGGGCGAGACGAGCGCGAAACGAATGCCATCAGCACATACGAAAAAGCCCGGGGAAGGGGGGGAAAAACAAAGAACGCGATCCAGAAAGGGGTCCGAGAATCCGATCAAAATTGCCGAACGCGGTGCCCGGCTAAAAAGCACGCAGACCACTGCGGGATGACAAGAATGATGTAACCCATGATTGTCGGATGAGACCGGTGGTGGAAAAGACCAAAAGCCCTCGAAGAATCGGGAAAGCTCAAATAGAGGGAAAGAGAGGGAGTGGAAGGGGGGGAATAAGACGCCGAAAGACAAGAAAATTACCTGGCGGAGGAAGAAAGTGATTAAAGCAAAGAAGAAGATCTACAGCCCTATTCGACGGAGATAAGGGGGGTGGGAGGAGGAAACCATCGAATATCGGAAAAAAAAGGTCCGACCACAAAAAAAAAACTCATAAAAACAAAGGGGAAAAGAACACAAACACACACAAACAAAATACAAAAGTTTCTTAAGAGAAATAACGCGGCAAACTTGGGGGCAAAAAGAAGCATCAATGGGTCAGTACTCGACGAAGACGACTGGGCAAAACCAAAACAATCAAAACCACCAGATAACCGCGGAAGAGAAACACAATTTGGTCAGAAACCGCAGGGAGCATTTGCCGCGGACCAAAACAAGATTAAAAAAACGAATTGCAGAAGGAGACAAAAAAGGCTTCAAAACGTGAGGGACTAGGAAAGGAAACACCACTGTGGGGGTTTCCAGCGGAAGGGCGGACGAGGGGGGGGGAGGCTCCAAGAAAAAAAAAAAAGAAAACTGCGAACATGCAAAAAATCCGGTCTGAGGGGGGGATGTGGCTAGCCGGGTTACGCGGGGGGAAGAAAGGGGTAGAAAAAAGAAGAAAGAATTCTAAAGGACGAAGTTTCGGAGGAAAAAATCCTTCTCAAGAAAAGTGGGATGAACGAGCGAGAAAAAGACTGGGACTTTCCGCCAAGAAAGAAAGGGAAAACGAACACAAAAAAAAAACCTTTGAAAAGGGGACCTCGGAAGAAAGACGGGTTGAGGGGGCGAAAAACAAGGGAAGGGCAATCGAGAAGAGTCCGAGAAGAATGGAAGGAAAGAACAAAACCAAAAAAGAAGCTTTAAAGAACTACTTAGTGAGGGGGGGCCTGAGGCACCTTTAACGAAGGGGGAAAAAAACCGGGGAGAACGCGGGCAGGCCTAAAAAAAGGAGTCAACGAAAGCCCGTAAAATCCCGGGAAAAAGGGACTGTTGCAAAATCCCCGCCCGCCGCTACAGGAGGTCATGACAAAAGTCGAAAATCAAAAAAATATCGAAAGGTCAAGTCCGACTGACGCGCCGAAAAACTGGGAAAGTGCGGCGTCGTGAAAACAAGGGTCATTGTGCCAGCGAGGTTGGACATTTGGGTCTTGAAATTTGGCGAAAGGATAACCGGGAAGGCGCGATTAGAAAAAAGCGGCGGAAAAAAAGGACCCATAAGGGTCTCCTATGCAACAGGTCATTACGGGACAAGCTAGAGAAAATCCAATGCAAATTGGGTTGGAGAAATTCGTGCTTGGGAAAAAGGGCCTGATGAGCAAAGGACGGGCCGAAGCTGAGAATTGTGAAAAATTTAGAAAATTCGGCGGAGGGTTGTCTTTTAAAGCAGGGGAAAATCGAACTAGAAACGGGGGCAACTCAGTAAAGAAAAAAAATCCGGAAGAAGTCGCGAAAAATATCCCTGGAAGAAAAAATGCAAAGTGAGAAGGAAAGGACGGAGGGAAGGGGGAGGGGCTAGAGTGGCCAAACATCGCATAGGAAATCTGGGAAAAAAAGACACCGGCGCTGGCCAATCGCCAAAAAGCGGCTCAGAAAAATCAAAAGAATAAAGTCTAGTTCGAGGATGCCGTCGACATCGGGGGGTGGGGGACGGAGGGGAGGGAGCCGAGAGCGAAGGGAAAGCCTAGGGGTTGAAAAGAAGACACAGAAACACAGCTGGCTCGCGCCATGAATAAAGCTCCGGAGAAAGTCTCGGGGTCTGGCCGATAGTAAACGCACTGGGAAAAAAAAGAAGAGAAGGCTAGGTCTGGGAGGGGGGAGAGGAGCCAGTGCTCGCCGCTGCCTTGAGGAAGTCAAGAAAAACGAACGTGGGAATCGGGAGCGGGCATTTGAGAGTGCTCTCCAAGAGACGACGGCTGTTCTCAGACCAGAGGGCAAAGAGGAAGCGACAAGAGGCTTGGGGGGAATAAAAAGAACCTCGAAAAAAAGATTGACGGAAGACTGCCATGATCGTCGGGGGGCGAAGGAAATCGAGCAGCTCTCGAAAAAAAGGGGATGAGGAGAGGTATTCCAAGACGACTCGAATTTCCGGGGGGAGCGTGATGGGGGGCAGAGCTGATCAGACAAACGGGGAGGGCGGGACGGAAAAAAAAAAAAGGCGAGGGAAAGTCCTGTCAGCACCCATGAGAAACGTAGCCGGCAGATGCGCCGCACCCAAGAAGGTCCGCAAGCAAACGAGAAGGAAATTCTGGACGAGGACAGAACGTCTGCCAGGAAGAAGCGGTCGCGAAGAGCTTACAGGTGAAAAAGTAGGGGTGAGGGGAGGACGGGAGGATTCATGAGAGACATGGACAGAAGAGCTATCAGAATCTCAGCGGAAACACCAAATTAATGCAGGGACAAATTAGTAAAACCAAGCAGAAAGGTCGCCTACGGAAACTACCTCAAAACTCTTCAGAGGAAAAACTGCTGAATATACATAGCATCAAGGACGTGGGACCAGCGCCGATAATGAGAACGCTTGAAATTGAAGAACTTTTGGGTGCTGATGGAGCTAGACCGGAGAAGCTCGCACAAGAAACCTGTGCAGAGGTTTAAGCCCTGTATAATTGCACCAAGACCGTCATCAGAGAAATGATCTAGGGAGGATTGCTGTTAGCTTAGACTCTGGCTCATCCTCTGTAACAAGCCCAAAAAAACATCAGAAAAAATTTTTTGGGAAGCGCCACAGAGGAGTTCCCCTCTACAGAGTAATGCCCGCGCCGTTTTGGAGAATAACCGTCTAAAAACGAAGGAACCAAAACAAGTGGAGAGCAATTCTCAATGCAAGAGAAAAAGGCCAAAGGAGGTCCGGGAGGATCAAGGCGCCAAAGGTTTTTTAGGACGACCCGTGCCGCGCGCTTGGGTGTGGCCAACAAAGGCGAGCGCAAAGTTCAACTAAAAAAAGCCAAGAGACCACAAAGAAAAATCTCGAGGAACAAAAGCCGGAAACACAATCAAAAAAAAAAAACGAACCGAAAGTCCGAGGAAGACGTCTTCAGCAAAACGAAGAAAAAATCGTCCAGGCCGGTCTTAAAATTAGAAAGGGGGTGGGAGATAATTAGCAGGGCACAGAGAAACGTAGGAAAGGCTGTGGGCTCCAGATGGTGTAAAAAATGGACGTAGGGGAAAACGGAGGAGGAGTGTTCGGAACCGAGGGGAATACAAAACCAACTCAGGAAGACATTCCTATGTGGGGTGGGGGGGGAAAGGGGCATAAAGCGATAGCGCGTCGTGGTCGAAAAAAAAGTCGAAAAAAGGATGACGGCCAGGGGAAAATGCCGGCAGTAAAACACTAAAACAAAACAAATCAGCGGGAAACGGGTTCCAACCATTAGTCGCGCCCGCCGGAAGATGGACTGGGCGGGAATTTCTGAATTTAAAAGAGGATCTGTAAACCTCTGAAAAAAAAAGGGGAGGGGAAGATTCTCAACAAAGGGACTCCATCATTAGAAGGGGAGACAAAGCACAAAAAAATCGACGACGGCGTTGGAAAAGGAAGGGGACAGGCGATTTATTGACTGGGGGGGGGGGGGGAAGGAGGCAGCCACACCGGAACCGGAAACCTCGGGGAACTCAATGGAGGAGGAGGAAGACACGCCCTATCCGCATAGCGAGCAAAGAGTCAGAAGAAGACTGCTGGGAGCAAGTTTGAGGGTAATTGAGAAATGACCGCCAAAATAATTCCCTCAGGAAATTTCAACGATCTTGCATCAGAGGGAGGAGGGCTGGGCAGGAAAGAGGACCCGGGGGTCACTTAGGACGGTACTGGAAGGAAATTTATTTCGCAAAGTGCTTGCATGAAAGAGCTTGGGGGGGATAAAAGTCTTGAAAAAAAGGAAGCATGAAAAAAAAGTGTCGAGGGTCTCCAAAAAAAAAACAATCCCAAAAGTAGAACTTCGAGGGGGGGGGAGAGTAGGGGTGAAATTCCTGGTCAGCCGTAAAAAGTCCAAAAGAAAAAATCATCTTGGGGAGGCACTCGTACCTTCTAAAAAAAAAGAGCCCTGATCGCCGTGCAGGCAGCCGAGGAGAAAAATCGGGAGAACGAGCTGCCTACTGGAAGCGATCTTCCTTGTAGAATGTTGGAATCTCTGGGGGTCTTAAAAGGAAAAAGGGGCCAGCCAGCATATGGTCTTCGAACGCAAGAAGGGGAACTAGAGATTCGGACAAAGGGGGTAGAAAGCGATCGGGAAAAACCCCTAAAGGGTGCTGAAGACTTCCTAAGAAGCATCTTTTTGTAGTCAGGCTGACAGACGTGGATCGAAAATCTGAACCGCGGAGGCCAAAAAGGGGGGAGAGATAAAGCACGTGGTCACGGGTCTCATTGGAGAAAAGTCAAGGGAGGACATCGCTGTGAACTCCTTGACTACCAAAAGCCTCTTGCTCCGAGAGGGAAGGAAGAGTACGGGCAACGCCATAAAGGGAAGAAACGAAAATTTAAAGCACATCCGATTACGAGAGGACGCCCGCAGAGGAATCTGGAAGCGCCGGATCCAATGAACATTGAAGAAAGGTGTTCGCTGCCTCTGATCTATTCAAGAAAATAGGAGGATTATAATTCCTTACGTGAAAAACGATGGAACATTGTGTAGAACATCCCAAAGGCAGCGCTCGCGGAACAAACAATTAAAATCCAGACAAGAGCTCCCACATTCGAAAAAAGGAAAAATCGGGTTGGGTCGAGGAAGAAGATCGTGGCCGCGTCTGGATGGTGGGAAAAAATGCACAAAAAGAAGGAGCAGGAAACAACAACAAAAGAGATAAAAGGAAACTTCTTCTCAAGCTGACGGCCGCTCAACATGAAGAAAAGAAAAAAGAGAGCGGCGGCCACAACAAAAAGGGGACCACGACGAAGAAAATCGCAGAACACTGTCTCGGTGAAGGCGTGGCTCATGATGCGGGAAATAAAATGTGGTGCCAGAGGCTTGACGGGGGGAAAGGGTTATCCAAAAGAAGGGAAAGAGAAGCCCATCAGCGCGAGCCATTTCCAGCGCACAGACGGCAGCGGCAGTCACACAAAAGAGCTACAAACCTAAGAAAAAAAAAAACACGGAGAAAGGGCCTCGACCAAGAGGGTAACAGATCGAAGGAGAGGGAGGGCTTCTTCGAGTGGAGATGGAAATACGGGCACTTCGAGTCTGAAGGGATATAGAAACCCCGCAAAAATTAAAACGACTCCGGAAAAGATAACGAAGGGGAAATCAAAAAAGAGGGGAGACAAAGTTCAACCCCTGCTGAGAGAGCCCGGTGTTGGGGGAGCGAGACAGAGGGAAGCGGAAGGAAAAAGACCAGTGAAAGGGGCACACGCGAACGTGAGGAGGATTACGCACTGCAATGCCATCCACAGACGATAGGGGGAACTGACAGAGGAAAACAAAGGAACGCTGAAAAGAATTCTAGAAGGGTCTCTCACGCAAAAAGAAAGGACTGTCCGGCAGCATTGATGTGGATATCCATGGAGAGAGAGACCGGTTGAAAACCTCAGAAAAAGGCACCGGACTCTCTAGAGAAGGCCCTATGGTCAGCGCGAAGTTTTCCGGGGGGACGCTTCCTACCTCACTGAGAAGAAGAGAATGGGCATAATGAAATCTGAAAATTATAGAATCTACAGGAGGTGAAATATTGGACTCTACCAGCTCGGACATCTGTAGAGGAAGATTTAAACTCGGGCCCGAGCATCTCGTTAGAGGGGGGGGGGCATTAGAAGAAGACACTCATCGGAGGGGGGGGGTCTCCACTGATTTCCCGGATGAAGAATGGGAAAAGTGCAAAAGCTAGGGTGTAATAAAAAGGTGAAGGGTAACAGCAACCATAGGCCGATACGCTCGGTCAGCGAGCTGACCGCGTGGAAAATTGTAAAGGCTGAGGGACTTACTGCATACTCCCGCTTCCAGGAGAAAAAAAGGGAAGAGCCAGCAAAAAAGCCGAGGGGGAAGAAAAGGCTATAGTGAGGCGATCATGAAAGGGGGCCGTTTTTCCATCGTGGTGATCCGAAGGACGGGGAATGCACGCCACGAAAAACAACCAAAAGAACTGGAGGTCTTATGTCCGGAAAAAAAAAGGCCGGGCTGCGAGAGAGGAGGGGCGGATGGTTTCACGGGGACGCAGGGAGAAATTGCTCCTGCCTAAAAGTTGACTTGAGGAAAAGGGAATACAAAGGGAGAGGGGGGGGGAATTAAAAGAAGAAAAAATAACACTTTGTGGGAGGGATGACCTCCTCAGGAAAGGAGATCAGAGGGAGGCGAAAAAGGATGGAAAAGGAACCCTCTGCCCGACGTTTTGGAAAGGGGGGAGACCGTGCAATGGCAGGCAGAGGTGAGGAACCGAAAGCGTGGGGAGGACCACAAAAGCTGTGAGAAAAAATCGTACTCTACGGAATTTGCCAAAAGGGTAGGCAGGTCGGTTCCGAACGGAAAAAACCGAAGTACATAAAAAGGGCAGAAAAAGATCGCAAGGAGGCTAAGGGAAATGACTGAACCCCCTCCGACCCTAAGACGCTTCACTGTCATAATTGCCAGCCAAAGAGAAAAAAAAAGAGGGTGGTAGAACGTCCTGGGCATTCACAAGTCTGGGGAGTTGCGCAGGACTCTGTGTCCTGGGAGGCAGAGAAACGGGAGCTGGAGATTGGCTCGGAAGAGTTTGAATCGAGTCGGGAAGGGACAGGCTCTATTCTTCAGAAACCAGTAGAAACCCGAATTGAGCTCTGTTCTTCGGCGCAGGACACAAGCGGTGAGAGTCGAAAGACCCCAGAAAAGGGGGGGGGCATGGGGGGCGATCCAGGAAAGGGGGGGGAACCTCACGGGGGAGAAACCAGGGGTTGAAAGCAGAAGTGCCGCCGCCAGGGGTTCTGGGACCGCGGAATTTCGTGAACTACCGGAAGGATCACCAAGAGGGGAACTAAGAAGTGTAAAAAAATTTTGGAGGGAAGAAAAACAGCACGCTTAGTAGGAGGGTCTGGCCGGAGTTCAAGTGACAAAGGACAGAAACTTTAGTTACGAAAATTGGGGGGGGGGGGGGGTTTGGTGGGGTTGGGTGGAGGGGCTTGGGGAATTATCATAAAAAAAAGTCCCGGGAAGGCTCACTGCTGAGGGCGAATGCGTAATTGACAATTGGGTCCCTGCGGCCCCAACGGGGAAAGTTTTAAAAAAGGGGGGGGAGGCCGCAGGAGTCCTCGGCCTGGATTCCAGCAAAGAGGCGCAGCGGCTCGAATAAAGCCGTCGAAATGGGCCGGATTGAAGAAGGGGAATCGTGAAGGGAATTCCGCGAGAGCAGGGGAGGAGGGGGAGGGATACTGGGGGGTGATTGGGTGGGGCGTGCAAAGAAAGCTGTATTAGCGGAAAAAGGCTAAATAGCGCCATGGATAAAAAGTGAAAGGATAGGGCAATGATCCAAGACTCACAGGTCGACAATCTTCCGGTAAAGAGGGAGAGAGACGACAAAAGCCGGGGGGGAAAGCTGAGCTCGATAATCTCATACGACTTATGGGAGGAGCCAACATTTCAAAAGGTCCAGAAGAAAAAAAGGCTACTGCTGGTCCGCTTTAGCGTGGAAAAGTTCAAAACTATCTGCAAAAAAAAGCAAATCTGGGGGGCAATTTGTAGAGGTACTCTAGCAAAAGAAGGATTTCAGACGGAGGGAATGTGATATCCTGGGAGGTTATAGGGAAA
>Ga0179593_1397400_pt1 | contig 11575 bp, 12 predicted proteins | sample CZODoug2_1_08_16_FD_185931 | JGI IMG/M metagenome (GOLD analysis project Ga0179593, IMG submission 185931) | Vadose zone soil fungal communities from Angelo Coast Range Reserve, California, USA - CZODoug2_1_08_16fungal (PacBio error correction) | ecosystem: Environmental > Terrestrial > Soil >...
AGGGGCATCTTCGCTGCGCGTAAAAGCGAAAAAGAATTAGGCGACTCAAAAAAAAGGACGGGACGTCTCAGAGGTCGAGGACCTTCTCTCGAAAGAAGAGGAACTAAGTACCGAGAGGGAAGAAAGGCAACTCGTCTCAGTTGCGGGACCTTTAAGATCTCGTGCTTCCTGCGACCTTCAGATCGGGCGGTTTCTAGCAGAGGGGGGTGCTCCCTAAAGGGTCAAGATCGACTCGAGAAAAGAAAAAAAGTTATGAGGACGCGAAGGCGAGTCGACTTAGCTAAACAAAACTCAATAGGGAGAAGCCGACAGGGGGTTTGTCGGCTAGAACGCAGAACTAAGGTGAGTACGGCAGGAAATGCCACTACGTGATCTATCTAGGGGGGTAGAGAGGGAACGCATCTTCTGACGGCGGTCGGGAGAATTCCGGAAAGGAGGAGAGCACTTGAAGACAAAACAAAAACAAACAACAACAACAAGAGCAGCGTTGGTGGTTCGGGAGGTGCGAGGAGAAGGTGCGCAAAAACAACAACAAACTGAGGATGAAATAGAGAAAAAAAATGGGCTCAAGAAGCCCTACTTCTCGCCGAGTGTAGGTGGCTCAAGTCGGGTCGCGAATTAAGGGGACAGAAATTAGGCGCTCACTCCGACGTTCGCTCGGAGAACGGAGTTCACCTTGTATATGGGGGTGCTTGGAGAAAAGAGTCGACAGATCGCAAGCATTCTGGGCGCTTTACTCTGCGAAGCTCACGGGTCAGGGGCTTCGTCGGTGCACCGTGTTGAGGGGGAGTAAAGTGGCCGACCTCGTGTTGGGTCTCAAGGCGTCAAGTCTTAATACTTTTCGGGTATTGTGCGAGGGGGCAATTCTAACGAGCTAAGTCGCGCGTCGAACATTGGTTCTGACTAATCTTTCTGATGGAAGGATGGGACTTCCTCTCGTATTTGTGTTTCTGCGGGGAAAGGGCAAGGCGACGATAGCGGGGAGGTGGGGTAGGGCGTTCTGGCGAGACGTGAGAGGCGACGCTTCAAGTACATGTACGCAGATGGCGGAGAGGTTAGAGCGTTAAGAAAAGAATGTGAGCAAGAATGGAAACCTATCTTGCCAAAAAGGGGGACCTGGCGTAATCATCGTCTTCTATCGACGGAAAAAAAGACACTCAGCATGCGGGTAGAAGAAAGTCGACCTCTCACATGCGCCGGAGAACAGAAATTCTGCCGGGGGAAAGGGTCTTTTATTTGGAAAGGGGGGAAGGGGCGCTGGCGCGGGTCAGGGGGAAGAGGGTCCAGGGATAGTCGCCAGTATGCGGTAGTCAAAAAAAAAAAAAGATAGTGTGGCGAGTGTTCTGTCAACCCAGGAAAAACCGATCCGGCTGGATGGACCTTAGGAAGAAGACCGCAAACACGCGTCGGGGATAAAGGCGCCACGAAAACAACATTATATTCCAATGCAAGATCCATCCACTCGGTGGTGGGGGGTTTGGACGGCCCGGAAGAGGACTCAGCTCACGGAACAGAAGGCTCTGGCGCGTCGTAGCCAAGCATCCAAAAGCCGGGAAGCGGACCACGGTCCCTCTGGACGAAAAGGGAAGGGTGAGGGGGGAAAGAAACTGTTTTAACGGACACCGGCTCAGACTTCAAGGGATGAGAGGGAAAGACTATCAGGAGTACGGCAAAAGAACACTCTAGCTCCTCTGTCTTATGACAACTCCAGAGCGAGGGGGGGCAAAGAGTTGAAATTCGGTCTATCGCGGTGGAGTGGGGTGGGGTAACACAGGGAGTACATCTGGTCAATTGTCTAAAGGGCCTATTTATGGACTCATTCTCCCTACCTCGGGACTCTCGAGGAGAGAAACCGTTTTGAGCAAGGGTCAGTTTCAATACTCGGGCGCGGGGCGTACGTCAAAAGCGGAGGCACTGACCACCCGAAGAAAGCGAGGAAATTAGACAGTGAGAGGTTCAAAAAAAGTCTAACAGGGGGGGGGGCGTATAGAGGCCGCTGCGAGTGGAAGAGGCTAGCGAGACGCAGAGAGGGGAAAAAACGCGCGCACACATTGTTCTAAGAGGAGGCTTGCAAAGCATAAAACGTCTAGCGCGCGAGGATCACGCGCCGGGAGGAAAAGTTTTCGAGACGGACCAAAAAAAAAAAAAAAAAAAAAAAGAAAAGGGGGGGGAAACAGGAAGAACCGGGGAAAGGAGTCCCTATCGGCTGAACTCGCAACGCTGATCCCGACGCACGCAGAGGGGTGGGGGGGGGGGGGGGGGGGGGGGGGGGGGGGTGGGGGGGGGTGGTTGGGGGGGGTGGGGGGGGGGGGGGGGGCGGACGATGAAAAGCGGCTTATTAAGAGACTTCCGGGTAGTGAAGGGACTCTGAGCATAGGCTATGCTTTCGTCTCGAACTCAGGAATCTGAAATAGGGCGAGACACATCGTGCCTTCCTCGCACAGAACTCTAAAAAGCAGGAAAAAACGTGGGGACGTAGTCGAAAATGGGGTTTGTGCTGGGGTTGGGGGGGGGGATGGGGTGGGCAGGGGCAGACGAATCAAATCAAAAAAAGAAAAAGGAAAAAAAGGGGTGGGGTGGGGGGAAAAAAAGAGGGACACTACCCGGGATAAAGAAGACGTAAATCTCTGAGGGAGGGAGCTAGGGCTGGTCGGTGGTTGTGGTGTACAAAAAAAAAAACCAAGTTCAAATCCGGGTTCAGCGCTGACCCACTCTGTGAGAGAAAACACCTCGTTGACCTGCCTATCGAATCGGCCGCGACTATCATTAAAAAACGGCGGGATGATACTCTGTCTTGGTAAAAGGAGGCGCTGGCTCTCAGATCCGGGCGACCACCTGGAAAAGAGGGAGGGGTCCCCTATCGCGGCCGCAAGGACAACAAGACTAACACCAGCGTCAAAAAAAACGGACGTCTCATCTAAAAAAAACAACACCAACTGAGGGGAAAGAGGCGGAGGGACATGCTGGTTTTCGCTCGGGTGGGAGCTTCATCGAGGGCCACGCTGTCCCGACCTCGGACCGACTCGCGACTTTCAGAAAAATCGGATCAAAGAGAAGAGAAGAGAAAGTAGACCGCAGAAAACTGCAAACTCGAGCGCAATCATCACCGCCATTGGAGGGAGAAGAAAAGCACTGGGAGGGACGATAATTAGCGAGGTCGAGACCGATCCTAAAAGGAGAGAAGGTCAGAAGCAACTCAATTCACTCCAGGTGGGGTCAGCGCTCGCTAAAAGACAGGAAAGGCGCATGCTGTCTCGCAAAAGGCGTATCCCGGGGGAAGGACCACTCGTTGTAGAAGAGAGAGGAGACTATGACTTTCGTAGGCTGGTGTCAGCGTCGGCCATCAAATGCTAGAAGGAAAAAATAAATAGGAATAAAGGGTCTCATCAAAAAGAAATAAAAAGAGAGAACGTGATTGGAACTCCCGGCGCTGAGGAAGCCGAGACGCCGCCGACCTGACGGAAGGGAAAAAAAAGTCTGAGGATGAGAGGGGGAAAACGAGCGCAGGGGGAGTACGTTAGTAGTCTTTCAAGCAGGACTCGATAAAAAGCCCGCTTGTTGCGCCATGCGAATCTCGGAAAAGACGGAACGCGTGTCCTCGAAACGTCACAAGGGAAGTGTCGTGCGTGGTCGCGAGCGCTAGACCGCCACGCAAAAGAGAGATCTACTCATTCTAAAGACACCATAGTCACACCGAGCGTAATTTTCTGGGGGGAAAAGGGTTTTGCTGGCCTGGAAGAATAACACGCGTGAACGGGTACCTCACTTAAAAAGGGCGGGATCGAAAACTGACCTTGATCAAAACCGTGCTACAGCAGAAAGGTGAAAAGGGGTCGACTGGAACCTCGACATCGGAAGGGGAAAAAAGAATTACGGGGGGGCCTTGACCCTTAGCGATAAGGTGGGCCGTCAAAAGTCATCATAGGGAATTGATCTACGCACTTTCTCGAATCGTGAGGGTAAAACAAGAGGGCGACAGGTCATGAGGCTTTAAAGGGAGGTATACGTCAGTCTGCGGGGTCTTGCGGCTTCGGCTCGGAAATAACCCGGCGGAAAAAAAAATTAAAGAAATTCCTTTTGTTCCTGACGGTCAAAAGGACGTCAGCTGTAGAGGGGTCGGGGGAGCAGTGCTTGGCCTTCGCGAAGGGCCTTGGAGAGAGCCCTCGGTGGCTTCGGGGCTATGGAAAAAAACCGTTGGGGGGGGGGACGGGGATTACGGTAAAAGGGGGGGTCCTGTGAAACGCTTCGACGTGGAGGTAGGAGGTCGGGGGAAGCTCATCCGCTTGCAACGGACGTTTCTGGAAAAAGGAAAGGACTATCTATCGATCGGGGACGATCTAGGGAATCGAGAGAAAAAACAAAGGCCCTCTTTCTGCCAACATACCAACATCAGAGGCCACAGCCAGGAGGGATCCTTTCGGCGCGAGTCGGCGGTCATCTTCAGGTCTCGGAAGGGAGGGTAAAGAGAAATAAAAGAGTTGGAGGCGTCTTGACAGAGCGGGACTCCTTCTTTTGCCTCGAGGTGGCTGGAACCGTTCCGAAAAAGGGGGAAAGAGCCTTCACAGACGTCTTCTTCCGAGGCTCCGCGAGCTAAGAAAAAGGCTTAACGACCGGTACTGGAGTCGTCGAGGAGCGGAGAGGCGCAAAGAAGGAAGTCGTCGGGGGGGGAGGTGAAAAGCTCGATCACTCCGGAGAGAAATCCTCTAAAGGAGGAAGAGGAGAACGCCATTCAGAAGCCCAGAACGACCGGCGCCTCTACCATCGGGTCTGTGAGAAGAGGAGGAAAAAACTAGTGAGGCGAGATACAAATAAAAAAGGGATGAGAAAGGAACCTCTAATAGAAGCAAACGAGCCCAATGTCGGTGACGCGACGGGAGAAGACTAAAAAAGGGGTCGTGGGGAAAAGGCGCAAAGACGAGGGATACTTAGTGGGGGGGGATAGCAGACCTCTCGACCCTAGAAAAAAATGATCACCTTCGAGGAAGGTTCGGGGGCTCGAGGACTGGAAACGTATGATCTCAAAAAAAAGGAGAAAAGAGATATCTCCTGACCTGGGGAATGCGCCCACTTCTCGCCGGGGATCAATTCGACTTCGTGAGAGAAAGAAATCGAAAAGAGGGACCCAATGAAGAACTTCAAGGCACGAGTAGGGAAAAAAGCAGGGGGCGGGTTCGAGCGCGCACGCTAAAAGAGCGGAAAACAGGGGGCATGCGGCAGGGGGCTCTATCGGTGGGAGGAAGCAGGGGGGGTAGCGTAGTTTCTGTAGGGGGAGGGACCGATCGGGTTCAGCCGAGGAAAAGAAAAACCGCAGCGATTAGGGGAGCCGGAGTAGGTCCGCAACGGAGCTCTGGGAAGGGGCGGAAGGCTCTGGCTCTGGCGAAAGAGGCAGCGTTACGAGGATCTTCTGTCAAAAAAAAGTGGTCTGGGGGGGGGGGGGCTCGGTAGGGAACCGGAGGGACGAAGGACCGGGGCGTCTGGGGGGAGGGAGGAGGGGCGTCGGAGCAGAAGCAGGAGAGACTTCTTGCCGTACACTGTAGCAAAGAAAAATTCTAAAATTAAAAGGGGGGGGCGCAAAAGGCCGAAGTCAACGGAAGCCTGATTTGGGAATTGGAGGGAAAAGGAGACCTCTTACTTTGAACAACCTTTCGGAAAACAGAAGAAAAAGGAAGAGAGACCCTCCTTCTCAGGAGGGTGGGGGGGGGGGGGGGGGGGTGAAATACTAGGACAAGACCGATTCACGCGCATAAAGTGTGTGTAAGCGGGAGGGGGGTGAGGGCATCTGCTTGAGACGTAGGGGGGATAGAACATTATTGGAAAAAAAAAGCAATATGCTATCAGACGACGGGAGGGGGGCGCGCAAAAAAAACTGAGTAACAGACCCTTCGGATTACCGAGGACGACCCGGAACCGACTCCCGGGAAGGGAAACTCTCCTCCGCAATCACCTCCCACCAAGAGCCAACCACCGAGGGCGGCACCTCAGCCCAGCCGGAAATAAAGAAAAATCCGAAGGCGGGCAGAGCAAAACAATCGCAGCCTCGGTGAAGGATCAGAAACGCAAGAATCAACGTGACTCGCCGAGCTGGTGGCCACCCCCGACCGAGGCCGCGTGGAGAAAAAAGGAGAAGAAAAAAGTTCGGTGAGGGATCAATGCGCCTGAGACCTACGAGGAAAAGGCCCTCGATCGGGGAAGCAGACCTCACGCCGGGTCGGGGGGGAGAACAGGAAAAAGAAAGGACTACGGAAGGGTCGACCGGGTGCAAGGTCGGTTCGCCCGACGGCGATGCGGAAAGGGAAGCCTATGGAAATCTAATACCCAGTACTAAAAACACGATTCTAGGTGACTCGGGATCTGATCGGCGTCTTCAAGGGGGAGGGGAGAGCGCAAAGGATACCAATCAGCTTCTCGCTCAAGCAATTTCTCAGGCTTCTTTACGGAGAGAAAGATCGAATCCGGGACAACATCTTCTTCTTGGAGAGTCGCGTTACCGCGTCCAAACGCGATCGCGAAAACGAGCAACGGTCGGTGCCGATCAGAAGGAAAGAGGGGAGCGGGAAGAAGGGCTTCTTCCGCGTGAACTAAACCGGGACGCCAACGCCGGCGAGGAGCGAGCGGGAGGTGAAGGGGATAGGGGGAAAGAAAGGTATGCCGAGAATGGACATACGACAAAAAAAAAAGGAGACCGCATCGGAGCTGATAGCTCATCTGGAATTGGGCGCGGGCTACGAACTCCTCCGAGAAGGCAAGCGCGTAGCATCTTGAAAAAAACAACGTGCCGGCGGGGCGGCGAAATCGCCTCGGGGGAACGAGACCGGGAGGCGACCTCGGGAAAATCACACGAGAGGGGGCCGCCGGCGGCGGTGATTGAGAAAAGGAAAGTGAGGGCACGATCCGGTCAGGCTCTCTCAGACAGGGGAAGGTGGGGTGACGCACCGAGCAAAGGGACGAGGCATCCTCTGCGAGGCGAAAGTGGACCAGACTCGATCGCGGCTCGTTCGCTCTCGAAACAATAGAGAGGGATATCACGAGCCGGGCGAGGGACATGCAATGCAAGAGGGTTTCGATTATAGAGCGGGGGAACGATCCTCGGGACCAAAAGCTCGGAAAGGTCCCCGGCTCGAGAGCCATACCCGGATCCGCCGGCAGAAAAAGGAAAAAATAATAAAAAACTCCGGCGTAGGCCTACAAAATCGGGCCGCGGGACGCGGAAGATCTAGGCCAAAATCACCGGGTAGGATGGGCTACCCCGCAAGCACTCTGGACAAGGCTCGCGCTCGGCATTCTCAAAGAAAGGGGGGCGGTCACCTTCTGGGACGTACGCCAACATGGGGGGGACGAATCTATCTCAAAAACAAAAAGGGGATTCGGGGTATCGTAAACGGTGGTGGCGTCGATTTCTAGGCGGTCGAAATCTCGGCAACTCACCGACTCGAAAGAGGGTCTAAAGAGAAAAAAACGTGTACAGCGCAAACCCCTTATCGCACCTGTCGTGGTGAGGGAAGCCTAAAGGGGATGGAAAGATCCTAGGCACGCAAGGGGCAAGACGCCAAAAAGGGGCTCCTCGTGAGGAAGGGGGGAGAAAATAGTTCTTCTTGGATTTCAGGGGACGCGGGTTCGAAAGGGCCAAGATACTCGGTCAGAAAACAGATGTTAGCGTCATTTCTTGAATAAGGCAAAGGAGATCTTCTACCAGGTGTTCGATCTGTAAGGAGTGGGTTCTCGAGGAATCAGGAATTCACACGTGTCAAAATCATCTACTCAGTAAGAAAAACTCGCAACAAACAGGCAGTTTTTCCACGACTGGGCGGAACTGAGGGGTGTGTACAGAAGAAACTATCTAGTGTAAAGAAAGGCTCGAAACCTGACCTTCCCAAGTAGGAAGTCAAAAAAGGGACGGTCTGGCTAAAGGTAATGAACTACTAAAGGAGAAGAGGAAACAAAAAATTGAACCGGTAAGAGAGACGGGAGGATCAGCGCTTTGGGACCTAAACGGAGCCGCACGTTCTCGGGCTTGGCGGAGGGGATCGGACGTCGGGCTGAGGATGGGGGGGGAAGGGTCCGGGGGGGGCCTCTCGGAGATCGAGAAACTTCGGCTCGGGCGCCTTCGAAAAGAGGCGGGACTGCAGAACGTGGGGACGATTCCAGGTTTAAAACACTTCTTCTGGTCTGCGGTGGGGCAGTAGCCGGCCTGGGGAAGTGGAGGAGGACCGAAAGGTTCGGTTAAAAAGCTCAACCACCACCTTGGGTGGGGGGGGGAAGGGGGAACAGGGACGACTTGTCATGTGTGGCGCCGGCCTGGCGGGGGAAACGGTGTGGACGGGACGTAGTCTTCATACTGGGGCAAATCTCATTAGAAGAGACGGGGGGGCTTCAATCTCAAAGAGAAGATACGTTCTATAGGATCTGCTTTACGCGAATGAACCTCGCAGACGACTTTAAACCGGAACCCAACATAATATCCATAACCGTCGAGCCTTCTTCGACTTAATGTAAGGCAGACTAGTATATGAAGGATCCGCCTTAGGGGGGAGGTTGCGAGACCACGGAGTTTACCGAGTGAGTTCCGGAAAAATTCCGTTAGCTTTTCATGCCAGGGGCACTCTGACTTATTCTTCGTTGTAGGGGAAAGAGAAAGACGACCTTCTAAAGTTTACTTCATCAATCGTGCGAGATAAACTGAGAACGGAGAAGCAAAAGAAGAGTTTAGACCGAAGACTTCTTCTGGTTCCAACGGGCGGGAAAAGCGACGAGACAGGGAATTCTGGAAACGGTCCTCCATAGGAGGTCGCAAGGCAGCGAAGACATAAAGTTCTGGCTCGATAGAGAAGAGGGAAAGCTTTCGAACGAGGTGATCGCAAGGGTAGGCGATCGACGACTCCAAAGAGAACGATGTCCGGACCGCTGACAGAGCGGAAGGGACTCCTATCTGAACCAGGAAGCAGTCGACGGGCTCTAAAGCAACCGGGGGGTACAATGTGCCAAACGAAGTGCTACTATGAGGGATTTCTACGATCGACGGGTAGCCTTGAAACCCCGCGTCTGAGAAAAAAATTATCATCAGGAGAGCCGTCGGGCTCTGGGGGGATCAGGATCTCTCTCAAACCGAAGGAAAAGAAGAATAGAAAAAGGGGGGTCCTCACGCAAACGGCTCCGTGAGCAGGTGCTAAAGAAGCGAAGGGCAACCGCAGAGAAAGCGACATAAGCGCACCAACTAAGAAGAAAAGACGGGTCTCCTGGAGAAGTAAGAACATTCAGTACTAGTCAGCACGAGCTCGAAGTTCACTACGTCGTCGTGAAATCCGAGATGAAGGTCTCAGCAGGTAGGGAAAAGTCTATATCCAGTACCTCACGATCGGATTCGCACCGACACTGGGAGGGGGCAAGAGCGATCGGAGGGCGCTGCCGGGTAGAAGCTTTCTGAGAAAAAAAGGAAGTTCGAGGAGCTCGCGGAGGAGCGCGACGCGACGATTGCCTGCCTGTGAAAGAAGGGGGAGGTCAAAGCATTCTCCTTGAAAAATCTCTGGGGGGTCGGTCGACGCAAGCTAAACAGCGTAGACGTAGCCTATGGGAGAAGAATGGGAGGTCTGGCTAACTCCCTGAATGTTGAGGCGAATCCAAGGCGGAAACAACCGGGACATTTCTTGAAGGAAGGTAGACTCCAGACACTACGAAAACTTCAATCAGGCGGAGAGAAATACGCGGACCGACCAGAAATCAAGCGAGCCCTGTATGTGCAATTTTGGTGACGGTTTGCAAAGGGAGGAGGCGGGAAGGTTCAATGATCGAATCCGATAAGAATGAAGACACGGTAGTCTTTTCGAGGGGGACAAAAAAGCGCAGCCAAGGGCCCGGCCGTCGAACCTCCACTCCGGGGACAGAGTAAAAGATCCTTCTTAAAAAGTCTACACAAGTTATCTAAGAAGCAATCACTTCTCAAAAAAAGGGTTTTGGGGGAATCCCCAAGCCAAAAGTCGAAAGACTCAATTTCCATGACCAAAGGGGACCAAATTATCCCAATCCATAGCGAGGTACTAAAACGTAAACCCAGGCAGTCGTCTTCAGCCTCAGATGACAGAGGGTGCCCTTCCGAAGGGAAAAGGCTAAAAATGGGCTCTATCGCCGATTCTGGGAAAAAAAACCAGCACTTTCCCGATCCAAAGGAGCCCGGATCAACGAAAAACGAAAACGTTTTCACGCAGTTCTAAAGAGGAAAGGGGGATAGGCTCTCACTTCACCTTAGAGAAGAATTCAGGCTTGCGAAGAGGTGGCGAGGCTTGAGGACCTTCATCGGGACAAGGCAAACGGGGGGGCATTTCAGTGGCGAAAGAAAACCGGGACGGGAACTTGGACACGCTCGATTTCTGAAAACCACAAAGACGCCGACACAGGCGAACACAGAAGTATAAAGGGGAAGCACTGGGGCGATAGAATTGGTAGAAAAAACTGCAAGGAGGGGGGGGAGGGGGGTGTTGAGGGCAAGTCAGCTATACTCAAGATCTATACAGTCGACTATTAGCTCGGGAAATTCAAACCAGTCGATCTCCTCAGGGGAAATCTGCTTCTCTGTCCGGTGACTCTCTACCTCGTCAAAGAATCGGGTTCTCCATCTCTAAGGGCCGAGAAAAAAAGAAAAACAATTGAAGCGCTAATTTCTGCAGAAGAAACGGAGAAAGGGGAATATTCCTTTCTAGAGACCAAAAAACTATATTAAAAGACTTTCTCCTGCAATTCGGGGTTTGAGCCTATCCGGGGAGGCCGATGCGATAAAAGCTAGCACATTGAACTGACGAACCAAAAAGGAGGACGTGGTCTTTCACCCTGGGGTTGGCAGACGATCCTTGATACCGAAGGGAGAGAAAGAACCTAAGGGCGAGCAGCTGACAAAATTGACCGGCTTGATGAAAAAAAAACGCCTAGTCTGCTCTTGCTAGCTAAATCGGAAAGCGGGCGGACTTGCTCTTTGATATTGAAGCGAACGAGGAAGGGGAGCTCGTTTGCCGGTGGAGCAGGAGGACCTGTCGGGAGAGAGAAGGGAACCCGGAAGGGGCTCTAGGCCGAGAACACGGAATAGGAGAGGGAAAAGCGGCGAGGCTGACCTGGAAAAAGGAAGGGTCCGTCTTCTCTTTCTCAGAGAGCTCAAAAAAAAAAGGCGGTGGGAAAAGAGAAGGATGAGAACGAGGGGATCGAGGAAAGATCTGTAGTGGTCATGTCGGCAGCCGAGAAGAGGCTGCCCGCGCCATCAAAAGGTAAAAAAGGCTCTCCTGTCAAAAAAGAAGAGAAAAAAAGACTCGAACAGCCCCCTTAATAAGAAGGAAAACGACCAACACATCCCTCCGCCTTCGGCCTTCACGAGGAAAAGAAGAGACTATTTCTATTAAAGCCAGAAAAGCAGTCCCTGACTGGCGAAGCCCTCCTGCAACGATGGAAAGGAAGGACATCGCATCTCTCGAAGCATTAGCAAGATATAAGGGGACCTACACAAAATGACTACGGATCAAAACCTATTTCCGGGATGCTGGGAACGGGGAGAGGGTTGACGACGTTCTTCACGCTCTCAAAATGGTGGGGAAGCGCA
>Ga0179593_1725335_pt1 | contig 11575 bp, 22 predicted proteins | sample CZODoug2_1_08_16_FD_185931 | JGI IMG/M metagenome (GOLD analysis project Ga0179593, IMG submission 185931) | Vadose zone soil fungal communities from Angelo Coast Range Reserve, California, USA - CZODoug2_1_08_16fungal (PacBio error correction) | ecosystem: Environmental > Terrestrial > Soil >...
GGGGAAACGGACTTCATTCGAAAAAAAGACATAGATGACCTGGAGCGCGAGCTGCTCTACTGCGCTCGGTGTTAGAAGGGGGGGAAGAGACCTACCAACCACCCAAAAAAAAAAGAAAATCCACCAAATAGAAAAGAGGGACGTATAAGCCGGTCCGTATACTACGTCAGTGGCCGCAGGAAAAAGCCACGGCTCCCAGTTCATATCCGTCGTCGTAACCGGGGGGGGGAGCCATTTGAAAAAGGAAAAAGGGTTGCGGCCCGTAGCCCCTTATTAAACCGGGCTGGGAAAAAGGAAGGGGTGGCTTTCCATTAGGCTCCGGAAAAAAAAAAAGAAGTTGCAGGGGAGGGAGACGCATATCCGCTGTCGTCCATTCCACGTCACCCTAGAAAAAGCTGCAACCACCCGCTGTGGTTTTTTTTTTTTTTTGGGGGGGGAAAAAAAGAAAGGGTCGTGAGGGGAAAGAGAGGAGTTCCGTTTCCGTGTCCGCAGAGAAAAGGGAGGGCCGTTACCGCGGAAAAAAAAAAACTGCAGAAAAAGGTGGCGCCTGGTTTGCCGGTCCATCTGTGACGAGAAGGTTCCGGGAAAAAGTTGGGGGTTGCGCAAAGAACGGTGCTATTAAAGGCGCAGCCACACTTGTGACGCAAAAGAGGGGAAGGAAAAGGGAAATGCATAAGAAATTCTCCGAAAAAAAGAAAAAAAAAAAGGGGCAAAACGGTGGAAACCCCATCAGCGGGAAAAAAAGGGAAAGGGGGAAAAAGTGTAGAAAGGAAAAAAAAAATTTAAAAACCCTCCGGCCAGGCCCGGGGGAAAAGGGGAATGAGACGCTCGCCATGCGAAAAAAAAAAGAAGGGGGGGGGGGCACAAGTCCAATAGAGAAGGAAATCGCATCTTATGTTTTCCGGAAAAAAGAAAAAGGGAAGGGACATGTTGAATTTGCGGCCGGGGGGGGAAGCCGGATCTCCATGCCGGGCGGAGGAAAGAAAAAAAAAGGAGGGGGAACGGTGATGCGGCTAGGGTCGGGGAAAATCTCCGCGGAAAAGCTTTCCTTCTCAAAAAAAGCAGCATGATGACAAAAAAAGGAAAGCCGAAAGAGTTGCTCCGCCCGGCGGCCACATTCGACGAGAAAGGAGGGGGCGTTAAGGAGCAGCAGTTTGGAATTCCGCTAGCATGAGAGAGGAAAAAAAGAGAAAAAGTCATGAAGAATAAGGCTCGAACTTCTTCTCCCGCAGGGAAGAAGAGGGGGAAGTTGAAGGGGGCGTCTCTCACGAAAAAAACAAGGAAGGGAGAACGAAGTTTCTTGCCCTTTTAGTTCGGTTCGGGGGGAGAAAAAGGGGAAAAAGAAGATCTCCTTGTGAAAGAAGAGAACGTCCGGCTTTCTGAAATAAACACACAAAGCGACCGGCTAAAAAAAGGGCGGGTCATCTTTCCTTTCACTCTTCCAAAAGGAGAGATCAGGACGGCTTTGCCAGGGAAAAAAAGGGAAAACCTGTTTCGGAGGGGAGGGGGAGACCGCAACCGAGCCGTCCGGATGTCGGGAGGGGGGGGAAGGGGGAGAGCGTGCTTGTATCCGCGAAAGGAAAAAGAAAAGTGTTGTAGAGAAACCATGGATTGGCTTTTTATTGCAAAGAAAAAGGGGGGGACTCCCGCAATGCCGACAAGGAAAAGAAGGGAAAAGAAGGTATAAAAACGGCTTCGCGACACTCGTGCCATGACGGCGGGAAAGAGAGGAGAAAACGCCTCGGTGCCGACCGGGAAAGAAAAGGGTGCCGGGGGGAGAGGGTCAGGCACGCATAAGGGAAAAAGGCTTTTTGGGAGCGCCCACCGGAGAAGAAAAAAATAAAAGATTGATCTAGCCGTCCCTTCCCTTCTAAAAAAAAGGGAAAAGAGGAACAGGAAGAGAGGCTTTCTATCTCCTCCCCTCTCCCTGAAAAAGAAAAAGCGATTCCATGGGAAGAAGGGGAGGTCCTTATTCTTTTTCATTAATTGGAGAGATAAGGAGGAGAAGAATTTTTTGCCTTGGGAGGGGGAAAAAGGAAAGTAGTCGAAAAGGGCCCCGTCTGTGGACATTTACCGTGGAAAAGGGAAAAGGTTACCAATAAAATCCAAAGAGGGGGGAACCAGTGCTCAGGCTAACTATACAAGGGAAAGGAAAAAGAAAAAATCTGAAGGGAGAGGGTATACAATAGCGCTTTCTCGGCGAAAGGAGGAGGGGAGGGAGGGGTCACCTTCGCACGCTGGGAAGAGCCGGCGTCCTCATCATATCTGCGGAAGAAATACCAACTATCTCGCCCGCAACGGGGGAAAGGGGTGGGGCTATGGAAGGAAGCAAGCTCCCAGCCCCCTCTGAAATAGAAAAAGGGGGGAGAGAGGGGGTGCCTCGAAGCCTGACCAAGAAAAGAAAAATCAGGGGAAAATCCGGGGAAAAAAAAAGGGGGAAAGTTTTGTTTCTGTGGAAAAGGACCGCCGGAAAAAAGAAAGGGAAAGGATGCTCGGCAGAGTCCTCCTGGCTAAGGCGGAGAAGAAAAGAAAAAGAAAAAGTAGATATCCTCTTCTCCTATCCTGGGAGGAAAAGGAGAGGGAAGCCAAGGCGACAATCCTTCCAGGGAGAAGGAAGTCTCAACTCGGAGAAGGGAGGAGACTATCAAAAGGCTCTATTGAGAAAAAAAATCTACTTATCTCGACGAAGAAATAAGAAAGTCTTTAGAGGGAAAGGGGGACTTCCCTCATAACAATAAAGGGGATTCCAAGAGGAAGGATCCTTTCTTTCCTTAAGAAAAAAAAAAGGTCCATTAAAATCAGGACGAGGGGAAGAGGTCAAAGGAGGTAGAACATCTTTTACTTAAAGGGGGAAAAAGAAGGAGAAGAGGGGAATCGACTCCTTAGGAGAGGGAAGGGAAACAAACTGCCCAGGAAAGAGGGGGAAGGAGGGACGCCTATATCATTTACTTTCAAGAGGTACCTTCTGGAGAGAGGGATTTTCCCCTTTTTCCTAAAAAGGGAAAAGGAAGGAGGTGGAAATCTGGGGAGGGGGGGCTCTGTTTTGGGGGGGGGAAAGATAGCTGATCGACAGAGGAAAAAAAAAACCCCCAGGGGGAAGGGGGGGAAATGACTCTGAAAAAGGGGGGAACTCCTTTGTTAGATCAGGGGGAAGGGAGAAAGGAGATAATCTTTCCCCGGTGGGGGGGGGGGGGGGGAGGGAAATCATTTTTGCCCGTGCGGGGAGGGAGAGGTGAGAAAGAAGAAGGGATCTTTTTTTTGGAGGAGGGGGGGAAGGTGTTTTTCCGGGAGGAAGAGGGGAGGGGGGGGGGGGTTTGTACAAAAAGGGGGGGGGGGGGGGGGGGGGGGGGGGGGGGCTTTCGAAGGGGGGGAGGAAAAAAGGAGGATCCACACTGAAAAAAGCCGTGGCTTCGACTATATGGGGGGGGAAAAGAAAAAAGGGAGAACTTCATGGAGGGGAAAAATAAGGGGGGAATTTGGTCCGTTCCTGGGAGAAGGGGAAACGCGATCGTAGGGACGGAAAGGGGGGGGAGAATATTCTTCCTCTAAGAAGAAAAAAGGGGGGAAGAGGGCTTTGCTTTGAAGAGAGAAAATTCTGCCAAAAAAGGGATCTCGGAAGAGGGGGGGGATCGACATAGTCTATAACACCAAGGGAAAAGAGGGGAGAGAGCTATCCATCCTTCAGAGAAAAGGGGGGGGGAGGGGGGCATCTACTCTACCTTTGAAAAAGAAGAAGGGGTATGGAAAAGAACAAGAATTCAGCAAGGGAAAGGACTTAAAAAGTGAACCCTCACATTAAGAAAAAGGGGAGACTTTTCGCATTCTTTGACAGAGGAACCGAGGACATTTCTTGCCATACAAGAAAGGAGGGGGAAAGCCGACATGGTATAGGAGGGGGACATCTCTCTCACAACAAAAAAGGAGAAGATGAGCCCGGAGGTAAGAACGGCTGTAGGGGGGAAAAGGTGGAAGGGAGAATTATCTTCCGAAGACGTCTATCTACTCGTGGGAGGGGTATACAAGGAGAGAAAAGCTCCTCTCGGAAGGGGGAGTTCACCTTGGACGTGCGCAGTTCTTGCTTCTAGGAGAAAGCTCTGCTTGGAGGGGGACCTTCCACCAGGAAGGGAGGGTCCCTTAAAGGAGAGTAAAGAGGGGTGCTATCATTAATGGATGGGAAAAAAAAAGTTTCCCCTCTAGACAGTACGTGGAAGGGGGGAAGTTTCGGAAGGGGGGGGGGGAAGATTTTCCGGAGAGGAAGGGGGGGGGTCAGATGTAGCAGACTGAAACAGAATCATCAGAAAAAGGAGGAGGGTCCATCTATTCGATAGGGGGGGGGGGAGGGGGGGGTTAATTGAAAAGGAAGTGCCGCAAAGGAGGGGCACATTACGTCAAGGAAAAGGGCTCCCTCCTGCGTGATAAGTAAGAAACCTATAAAAGAAGGGAAAAGGTCCGTCTTCCACTCTTGGGGAAGGGGAAGAGCCATCCTATTGGGCGGAAAAGATACGGACGCGAAAAAAGGGAAAAAGGGCCATTCATCCATAAACAGGAGGAAACATTGGACGCGGAATTAAAAAAAAAGAAACATGAGTTGGTCGGGCAAAGGGAAAAAAAAGGCACACTGATCGACAAAAGGGAGAGGTCAATCGGGGGGAAGAAGCGGCCACATAGGGAGAAAAGAGGCGCAGCGTTGAAGCGGTACGCAGGAAAGAGAGATGCCTAAGGGGGAAGAAAGACTCTCAAGAGTATCAGAACTCGGTTCGGCAAAACATCTACTGGGGGGGAAAATCTTCACGTCAAGGGGGGGGAAAAAAAAAAACGTATGGGCTGCAGGCGAAAGGGGGACTTTCAAGGGAAAAGAGGGAAGGTTAACTTGGAAAGAAGTACCTCTACCTAGAGGAAAATTACCTCTTCCTTGAGTTGGAAAAGGTCGCATTGTCGACCAGGACAAGTAGAAAAAAGGGGGGGGGAAAAAACTCCTAACTTATCAGGTAGGAGGGAGGAAAAAAAAAATTATAGCGCCCGTTGAGAGGGGGGGGGAGCGCTCTCTTAAGAGGAAAAAAGGGGGGCTTTCGGCTCGGTTACAGAGATGGGAAAAGGAAGACGCGTTGCTTGAAGGGAAGGGAAATCGGCCGGATTGGCGCAGGGAGCGGAAATAAATTCGATAATGTCGCCAGGAAGAGATATAGACGGGCCCGGTGACAGGATGGGAAAATAGAAGGAGGAAGCATTCTTGCCCTTCGACCGGAAGGGAAGAAAAAGACGCCTCTTCTCCCGGGAAAGAAAGGAAAAAGGGAATCTCCCTTATCGGAAAGGAAAAACGTCATCGGGGGAGGGATGGGTCATTTCTCGAAAGAAAAAGGGGGGGGGGAAAGAGTCTCCTTTTGGAAGGGAAGTGGGAGGGATGGAAAAATATCCCCAATTCACGGGAGAAAAAAAAAGGGGGTTCGTGCATATAGTTGTAGGTAGAGGTGTGCTTAAAAAAAAGAGGGAAAGGGAAGCCTTCTTCCCAAAGAGGCCTCACCCCCTGAAGGGGAAAGGGAAGTGAGGGAAGGGGGCAGAGTCTCTTTCTTTAGGGAAAAAAAAAGGAAGAAAAAGGTGCGGTCAATTGTTATCGGAATGAAGAAACATCAAGAGGGGAGGGGGAGGTGGTTACCTCTAGGGGAAGGAAAAAAATGTTACGCTGCACTTGAGGGAAAAAGATCCTGGAAAAAGGAAAAACCATATGCGCCGGAAAGAAGGGAAAGAGAGATCAAAAAAGACCTACGACCTCAAAAAGGGAAATTTCGGGCCAAGCAGAGGGAAAAAGAGGCGGAGGAGAAAAGGTATCGCGGGCCTGGGAAAAAAAGACGGGGACGACGAGGCGCGGGGAGGAGAGGAGAAAAAAGGAGGGGGTTGAGGGAGGAGGGTGGCGTCGCAAACGACTCCTTTGAGAAAAGACGGCTTTCCTATCAAGGAAAGAAAGAGAGGTGTTGAAACCCCCCTTTCGTCCCGAAAAAAAGGGAATGAGACCTTCTTACTTGCCTAAGGAAGGGGAGAGAAAAAAAAGGAGGGGAGATGGCAAGAAAAAAAGAAAAGGATTTCGGCATTTCTGGCGTCCGGAAAAAGTTTCTTCAAAAAGAAAGTAGTATTAGGAAAAAAAAAAGCTGGATCGAGTTCATGCGCAAAGAGACTTGGAGCCTTCTACACCGAAGGGGAGAGGCCGACGGAATCTGCGTCTCTGTGCGGCTCCAAAGGGGTCTTCGCAGTAAAAAAGAAAAGAGGCCGGGATCTAGGGGGGTCCCCCCGCCCACCCCCCAAAAGAAGGGAAGGGCCCGATGAAAGAAAAAGGGGGGAACAGTGGGGGGAAGCGCTGACGAAGCCGGACGCGCGAGAGGGAATTGGGGCAGTACCAGGAGATCGTTGTCCAGGAAAAAAAAAGAAGAAGAACCTCACTCAATTGGCCAAAAGGAAGAGAAAGATGGGGGGAAGAGTCCTTGGCCTATCGCCGGGGGAGCAGCCGCCTTCACTGCCGGAAAGAAAAAAAGGGGTCGAAGGGGAGGGGGAGACACACCCCCTGGGTTTGAAAGGAAGGGAATGCGTATATCTCGGAAGAAAAGAAAAAAAGAAAGGATAAGAATGGAAAAAAAAGGCTGCTGCCGGAACTCCAAGCGAAGGTGTTGCAAAAGGAAGGCCGGAGAAATTGAGTGGCGGTCGATGAGGGAGGAAAAAAAGAAGAATGCGGGGAAGAGAAGAAAAAGCTGTGGCAGAGACCGAGCCTTATGAGGAAAAGAAACGCTCCTAGAAAAAAAGGAAAAAGAACGTCAATGAAAGGAAGGCGCGGTGTTTCCCGCCCCCCCCAGGGGAGAAAAAGAAGCATCTCCTTCAAGGAGAAAAAAACAGCACCTCGGAAGAGGGGGTCGCCTGCTACGAGAAAAAAAAAGAGGATTGAATATCGTTCGGAAAAAGCCTGGAGGTTGCTGGAAAGGAGACGCGCTTATGAAACCATGCGGCGTTGGTTGGGTTGGGGGAAAAAGAGAAAACAGTTTGGAATTCGCAATTATTCTCAATTTCGGCCGCAAAAAGGAAGGAAAGGCGTTTTCAGAAGTTGACTCATATCGTGGCGTTGGGAAGGGAGGGGGGAAAAAAAAAGTCCAGGGGAAAAAGAAGACGCGGCGCTGAGCATCATTTTGGCTGCTGCCAGGAACACAAATTCCTCCGGAAAAAAAGTCCAAAAAGATGGACCTTCCCCCCTTCGCCAAGGAAAAAAAAAAGAGGGGGGTATTCTCGGGAAACGGCCTCGGTTTAATCTTCGTATTCGTACCCGTAAAGAAGGAAAGGGGAAGGAAAGAAAGGTAACGTTCACTTGTTTGAAAGGAAGGGGGTTTGACTCAGCAGGAAGAGGAAGAATAGCCAGCAATCCTCATCAGAGAAGAATGGCAGTATCCATTTACCGAAAAAAGGAAAAAAAAAAAAAGGGCTCAGGTTGCGAAGGGGGAAGGAAAAGGTTACTCATTTTCCCTTGCCTCAACCTGTTACCATGGGGAAAAGAAGAAGCTATTTACCTGAAAAAGGAGGGGGGGGGAAAAAGGAGGGGACAACCTGCCGGGGGAGAAGGGAAGGGAGGATTACGACGCGCGTCTATTTTTTTCCTGTCTGTGGTTGGCGAAGAGGGGAGGGGGGGGGGTGGAAAATGTGGGGGTTCAGAAACAGAGGAAGTCGACGCCGCGCGGCGCGCCAGGTCATCGAGGCTTTAGGGCTCGTACTACGGAAGGAGAGAGAAAAAAAAAAACGGAGATGGAGGAATCACAGAGAGGGAAAAAAAAAAGGAAAAGGCGAACTACATCCTCGAGGAAAAGGAAGAAAGGGGCGCGACCTTCGGCTCGGTTTTCTGACACACAGGAGGAAACCACACCGAAGGAAGAAAAAAAAAAAAAAGGAAATGGTTACCGTAAATAACCGGTCCTATACTACGGCAGGTGGCCGAGAAAGAAAAGAAAGGCCAGCATTTCCATATCCTTCGGCGTAACCGGGGGGGGGGAAGAAAAAGACGTTGGGGAGAAAAGTGGCCCCTGAGTAACCCTTGTTGGCGGCCCGTAGAAAAAAGAAAAAGAGAATCCTTCTTAACGGGGTTTCGGGAAAGAAAAACGAGGCGCGCCGATTCTGATGTTGGGGGAAAGAAGAGGGAGGTCCCTTCCACGTCACCTCGCAAAAAGAAAAAAAAAATGATGTCCGGCCGGACTGGTCGTGGAAAGGAGGGGTACGCTCCGGCAGATTTAAAAGAGGGAAGGGGACCCAAAAGAGGAAAGAAACGGCGCACGGGAAGTTGGCGCCTGGGGGAAGAAAAAAAGGGCCGGTCCGCGGGAAAAGGGAAGGTGTTGCGCATGTCCGTTTCTATTATGCAGAAAAAAAGAGAAGGGAGCGCATGTAAAATTGTAAATGCATAAGAAAATGAGAAAAAAAAACTCCTCTCCTGGTCCACTGCCAGGAAACGTCCGGGGAAAAAGGGGGGGGGAAGAATTTCGATCCTTGCGAAGGAAAAAAAAAATTGAGCCGGAAGAAGGGGAAAAGAAAAAGCGCTCGCCATGCTCATCACGCGGGGGGAAGAGAGATGCAAGCCGATCTTCATTCCATCCGAGAGGAAAAGGGGGAAACCCCATTGGAAAAAAAAAGAAGGGAAAGGGGAGATGTGCTCGACTTACTCTGCCGGATCATGGTCCGAAAAGAGGGGGGAAATCGGAGGAGTGTCTTTTGTCAAATGATGAAATCAAAGAAAAGAAGGAGTCTCCAAAAAAAAGCTGGCTCGCGCGCATCAGCATTGATGACCCAGAGAAAGACAAGGGACTTCCTTTCCTCGAAAAGAGAAAAAAGGAAAACCGGAGGGATAAGGGGCCGGCAGCAGGCAATTTGTAATTCCGAAAGGGGAAGAAAACCATCGAGGCCGTCTCTCGATCGGAGAAAAAAAGAGAGCGGCGCGCCGCCTGCGCTCGAAAGGGAGGGGAAAAGGGGGGAGGGAGCTCAACTTCTTGCTCTAGGGGGAGGAGATAAGTAGAAAAAGGGAGTTTCTTGCCCTTTAGTTCTGTTTCGGGAAAAAGGAAAGAGAGACTCCTTTTACTGAAGTCCAGAAGAGAGGAGGAGCTCGTCCGGCTTCTTCATCGCCGTCCTCAAAGGAGGACGTTCGTTTCATCTTGCCTGGAAAAGATCGGCAAAAATAGAGCGACGGCTTTAATGCGAGACCCCGTTGGAAAAGGGAAGAAGAGGTGAGGTGTCCTAGTCTCGAGCGGAGGGGGGAAAAAAAAAACGAACTAAGAGGAAGAAAAAAAGATGTGTTTCGCGACAGATATCCAGTGATTGCGGGGGAGGGGAAAAAAAAGAGCAAAAAAGAAGCCTACATCTTGCCTCTTTGGGGGGGGAGGAAAGAAAAAAAAGGAAGAAAGAGAAAAAGGGCGGACCCGTCCTCCGCCGCAGGCGTCATATCACCCGAAGGGGAGAAGGGGAAAAAAAAGGTGGAAAAAAACCTGGGAGGTTGTCAGGAAAGGGGGGGAGAAAAACTCAACGGAGGGGGGGCGCCACCGCGCCTCCGAAAAAAAAAAAAAAGAAGAGGGGAGAAACGTACATTGTGCTTTGATCTTCGCCGAAAAAAGAAAAAACGCCAAGGAAAAAAAACTTGCTTGGCCCGAAAGGCCGATGAAGCTGCCGGAAAAAAAGAAGGGGGGGGAGGGAGGGTCTCTTGTGAGAAGATCCGGGGGGAAAAAGAAAATGGCTACGACGCTTTCCAACAGGAAAAGAAGCAAGTTCCGCGGAAAAAAGGAAGGTTGACAATAAAGAAGACTGTATTGTCTTATTTTACCACCATGGGGGAAGGAAAAAAAAGGAAAGTTGAGCTCCAATCTCCAAGAGGAAAGAAGAAATCTGGGAAAAGAGGGGAGCAAGCTTCTCAGAGCGCGGGGAGCTTCTAAAAGGAGCTGGAGGGCACCGGCTTCACGGCTGTTCAGCGCCGAAAAAACAGGCCCTGAAAGAGAAGAGGAAATACCACTATCTGCTTTCCCGCACGTCCCAGAAAAAAAGGGAAGGAAGAAAGATCCTTCAATCCCCAGCTTGAAATGAAAAAAAAAAAAAAAGACACCATAAAAGCCAACGACGATGGGAAGGGGGGGAGATACGTTCGCCGAAAAAGAGGGGGAGTCTACCGCCGGGGCGCCTTCCCGGTCGAAGGAGGCAGAGTGCTCGCGAAAGGAGGGGGAGAAAAAAAGGAAGTCTATAGAAGAGGGAGGCCGAGCCGGGCTACCTTTCTCGAAGGTGAAAAAAAAAGAAGAGGAACTTCTCCAATCGGGAAAAAAAAAGAGAGGCTTGGGGGGGAGTCCACTACAGGAGCTTAATAACCGAGAGAAAGGGATGCACTATCTACGAGAAAGAAAAAAAAAAAAAACTGGGGAGGAAGCGTCTATAATTTTCCGCTGGGGAAAGGAAACGATCCTTCTGCGGGGAAAAATCCGGGGTTTGGGAGGGGACGGACCATGCGACTGGAAAGAAAAAAAAAGAGAAAAAACTGGAAAGAAATACGGCATCGAAGGTCAGAAGGAAATTTTTCGAGGTCCCAGTCACAAGGGCGGGGGGAAAGAAAAAAGCGTCATGCGCCCATCGTCCGCCTGCGCCATAACTGTCGTATGCTTTCGCGATATCAAAGGGGGGGGGGAAAAAGGGAAAGTCATCGAGAGGAAAGGGGGGGACGGACCGAGTTTCTGCTACGCGGGGAAAAGGGGAAAGAGGCGCTCGATGTGAAAAAAAAAGAAAAAGAAAATGAGAGAAAAAAAAGGAGAGAAATATGTGGCCGAGGATGAGAGGGAAGGGGGGGATAAGTGTGCCACCTATGCCGATGGAAAAGAAAAAAAAAAATGTTTTCCTTGCTTGTAAAGGGGGAGAGGGCATCTTCCCGAAGAAAAGAAAAAAGAAGGGAGGTTAGTGAGGATTGTTTTGGCAATTCATTTTTCCGAAGGAAGTAGATGGGTGAGAGGGGGAGGAAAAGAAACCTGAGGAGAAAAAAAGCGCTGGCGACTGCCTTTGCCGTTGTAGGGAGGGGAGCCTGGCCGTAATGATCACGCAAAGAGACGCTGGGGGGGGCCTGTCATGGGCCTTTGCGGCAAAGAGGGAAAAAACCACAAGACAAAAAAAAGAAGCTAATAGAGGGAAAGAGAAGCACTCCTTCTATATGTAACGAAAGGGGGCGTGACGTCGCATCCTCTGGAAAAAGAAAAAATCGGCGTCAAGAGAGAAAAAAAGGGCCTCGACATAGTCGAAGAACCCCCCGGTTTTTAAAAAAGAAGAGGAAAGAAGGGGAAGCCTTCCTGATCGGAAAAGGGACTGGGGAAAGAGCAGCGAACCGGTTCCAAGCCGAAGTGAGGGAAAAAAGAAAAAGGGAGACGCTCGTGTGGGGGGGGGAAGGCATAAGAACCGTCCCTCCCCGTGAACCGCAAGAAGGGAGAAGGTATCTCTTGTCAAAGTTCCAGATTCCAACTACACGTAAAGGGAAGGGGGAGGAATGGGCGTCCATTAACCACTGGAAGAAAAAGAAAAAGGACTCTTCATAAAGGGGAGGCTC
>Ga0179593_1739214_pt1 | contig 11575 bp, 17 predicted proteins | sample CZODoug2_1_08_16_FD_185931 | JGI IMG/M metagenome (GOLD analysis project Ga0179593, IMG submission 185931) | Vadose zone soil fungal communities from Angelo Coast Range Reserve, California, USA - CZODoug2_1_08_16fungal (PacBio error correction) | ecosystem: Environmental > Terrestrial > Soil >...
AAAAGGGGAGTTTAGGATGAGGGGGGGAGCGGATTGCCTCGAGGGGGGGACGAGCAGTTGGAAGATTAGGGGGCAGGTACCATTCGTTCCCGAGAAAAAGGGATCTCTTATGAAAAGGGAGGGGTACTGAAAAGACATCGAAGGAAACTGCAGTGCTCGAGAGAGGGAGATTGACTCAGGGATTCTTTATAGCGGTGGCGGGGAGGTGGATGATCCTGTTCAGAGGAACATTTCGTGAAAAGAAGGAGCAATCGCTCCGGTTGGAGAAGAGGGGGGAAGTAGCAGCCGGTTTTGTCAAGCAGCGGGAAGGCGCGTCTTGCTGCGGGATCTCCCGAAGAGGGGGAAAAGTTTCGCCGGTTTAGAACTAGAAAAAAAGAAGAAAACGGCCGTTTGCAGTGGATTTGTCTATATATTGGGGGGAACGGACCGCTTAATCTAAAGGGAGGGAAAACGGCGCAAAAAGTAACGGGGCGCAGTTCAATGTTCAAAACGGTCGCAGAAAGGGAAAGGAATGACCGATAACGTATCACCGAAAATCGCTTTGCTAACTCGAAACAATAAAAACCATGCCGCACTGAAAAAAAAGGCTGTAGGAACAAATGAAAAGAGGGGCTTTCCTGTGCGGCGATTCCGCTGGGGATGTTGCCGCTCGACTTCGTCCGCGTCCGATGGTTCGATTGTAGAAAAAAGGACTTGGGGGAATCCAGACCGCGGTACCAAGGGAGTACGTCAAAAGCCCAGAACGAGCGGCGCCTGGAGGGAAACATCAGAAAAAGGGGACCGGTGCTCCTTACAAAAAGGAGAACGGTCTCGTAATCTCCAATGTGCTGGCAAACCAACAAATTTTAGAGAAGTTCTAGGAGGAAAAAGAGGAATTCTTCGGGACGTCCTCGGAAGACAGGGGATGATCGGGGGGAGTCTATTAGGCGCAGGGCGATCGATCTGATGAGGAACCGTATTGGGGAAAGAAGGGGGGAAAAAGGTGGACCTGGCGGCTGGAAAGAAGAAATACGCATGGGAGTGAACGAGGGTTTAACACGTGCCGGAAGAGGGGGGGAACGCAAGGTCGCGCGAGGCATAGAGAGAAGGAGAAAATGGCTTGTGGAAAAAGGAAAGAGAGGGGGCATGGCGATAGGCTACTCAAAGGGAAAGGCAGGAGGATACAATCGTTGAGAAAAATTCAAATTTCTATGATGTTCGCTGAGCAGTCACCTCATGAAAGAAAAAAGAAAGTCGATTTGCTGTCGAGTGAGGAAGGACGTTCGAATCAAATGGCTGGGAGAGAGAGGACAAGGACGATGCTAGTCGGAGGGTTTACATCGTCGGCATCAACACGCACGAACTGGGAAAAAAAGCTCTGATGAAGGGGAGGGGAAAGAAAAACATGCTCGATTGGGACCGGCGATCGAAAAAGCCAGGGATGGGCGCGGGGGGAAAAGCCATCCACACCAGCCACGATCACAGAAAAGGCCGCGAGTTTCATCAAATGTTATGACAAAAAGGAGAAAAGGGGGGAGCGGAGGGGACAAGAGAAACAACAACAAGGAGGAGGAGGGAAATCAAAGCGACACAGCATCACTCACCATCTTTGGGAAATTATGCGGCCCCGTAAGGGAAGAGGGAGGGATTCGTGCTGGTGTAAATGGCTAAACCGGGAAAGGGGAAAAAGTTGCCGCGCCCAAAACATTTCAAAGAATCGAGCAAAGTCCAATCGAGCATGGAGAAAAGTCAGGCGCTTGCTTAGGAAAACCAGTTGGGGGGGGGGTGTATCCTCCTATTCAACAAGAGAAGGGCATTCTCCATTGCGGAGGAAGGGAAAAAAAAGCGCAAAACCAAAGTCGATTCCACTACGTCCGCAGAGGATCGTTGGCGCGGCGGTCTGAAAGGATCATATAAGCCGAAGCCCACTTTTGACGTACGCACGCTTCAAAAAGTCGGAGGGGGGGGGAAGCGGGCACCGAAGAAAATCTCATATCGCCATGCCAAAAAGGAGTCTCTGTACAAAGGGGGGGGGTAGCGGCACGAAAAGGGAGCGAGAAGATGCCCTCGCAGAGGGGAGGAAAAGTCCGCACAAAAAGCCTCCATCTCGTTCCACGCAATGGAATACCTTCTCTCTCGTCCCTCTGCGCAAGGGATTGGAATTACCCGGGGGAAAGGAGTCATAGAGCCTCTCCTTTCAGAAAAAAAAAAAACTTCATCAAGAGGAAAAGAGGGGAAAGTCCTTCAGGTAAAAAGGAAAATTCGTCCGTGGGGGGAAAAAAGCTTTCGCTCATCACATTTCCTTTTCCAGCAAAAAGTGGTGATCTCGAGCTGATAGAGATCGCCAGTGATTCTTTCCCGCACGGGGGAAAAAAGGGGAGAATTTTGAACGGAAGAGTCTCCTCTCCCCGAAAAAGGGGATTGTGTCTTATCAGGGAAGGTCGGGGAGAAAGGAAAAAGGCAATGACCGATCGGTCATCTACCATCTGGACGAGAAGTCGAGCGAAAGAGGTTTGAAGAAAAAAGAGGGAACGCGCAAACACGAAAAGAAAATTTTTAAATCACTGGACATAAGTCCGTGCGTCGGGGGGAAAACTCTGGTAGAAACGGAGGAAAGGGGGAAGGGAGAATTTGGGAGGGTATCGTATGATTGTATTCTATGCCGCAAACTTGAACTTCTCAAAAGGGAGTGCGTGCGCCTTGCCGGACGACGCCCGCTGAGGAAAGAAAGAAAATTAGAGCAATCGGGAAACTTCAAACGGCTCGAAGACGGGAGGGGGAAATCGATCGAGGAGAAAAGGTTCACTGGGGCCGGCTTTCAGCCGCAGGACTCTCAAGAAGGGGTCACATGTAGAAAACGATGAGAGTATTCGGCGAGAGTGGTCAACGGGGATCTGCTCTTCACCGAAAATGAAACTGAAGGTCTCCGGATAAAGATCATCCCCAGGGTAAGCCACCAACGACAACGGACAAATTCTCTATCAAGCGAACTTCTCCGGGGAAAAAAAGCTTTGCAGGGGTTAGGAGGGTAAACAACTTCGGCGACAACTCCAGTCTGGGGGCGGGGACGCTCTGTGGAAAGAAAAATGCCCGAAGTCCACCTGTCGCACCCAGTCGGACAGAAGGGAAGGGGAAAAAAAAAATAATCCTAAAAGAAGCTTTTCTCCTCTCTCAAACCGGAAGTCTTCCAAAGGGGAATAAAAAAGCTTCTTGTAGGGAATGAAAAAGGGAACATCAACGCGGAATTGCTCGATCCTTACTAGGGGGGAAAAAAGTCGTTCATGAAGGGACTTCCGAGGGGGGAAAGGAAGGTGAGGTGGATAGGCTTGAGAGAGGACTGCTAGCCCGCATGGTTCGTGATGATTCGGGTAAAAAGGCAGTCGAGAAGCCAATTGCAAAGCGAAGGAAGCGGAGCCCGTCAGATTAAGGGGAGGTGTCGTGGGAGTTTTCGCAATTCTGGATGACTCAATAGGAGACCTAGAAAGATCGCTATCAGCAGTTCCCGGAAGATCGGCCGGAAGACGGGGCTTCTCAGCAGACCTGTTTCAAGCGCGCTGCAGGGAAGCAAGAAGCTCCCGAAAGCAACGGGGCTCCGGGACACTCCCAGAAAGAGCAAAACGTTGGCAGTTGTCTAGGGAGATAGGGGGGAGTTCCTCGCGGCAATCGGAGGACGCAATGCGCACGAAAGAGGGTTCAATTTGGGCATCGCAGGAAAGAGTCCTTATCAATGAGCCGATAAAGAGAGGAAAAAAAATTTCACCGTTGGCAAGTGGGATAAAAAAGAAAGATACAAACAGCAGAAACCCACGGACGAGGAAAGAAAAAACAAGTGACCACGTGCTTGAAGGCTTCTGTCGATTCCGATCACAAAAGGATTGACGGGAAAAAGGTCAGGAGGAAAGGGTACGAGGGCGGTGAAATTCGATCGGGGAAGGAAAGGAGCCGGCGAGGTTTACCAAAAAACTACGCACAATCCCATAGAGGGAGCCTTCCAGCGATTCGTAAAAAAAGAAAATGACCCGGTGCGGCCGTAAGCCAAAGGGAAAAAGAAAGAGAAAAACTTCTAAGGAGCCTCCCATGTGAGAGCGCCAGAAAAAATTTCGACGGGAACAAAAGGTTGAATTGGAAAGGAAGTCCTCGCGGACTTTCCCCCAATCAAAAGGAAGAAGGGACGAAAGGGAGATGTAAGGCTCATCTATCAGGGGGGGTGGGGGGGGGGGGGGGGGGGGGGGGGGGGGGGGGGGGGGGGGTGTGGGGGGGGGGGGGGGGGGGGGGGGTGGGGGGGGGGGGGGGGGGGGGGGGGGGGGGGGGGGGGGGGGTGGGGGGGGGGGGGTTGGTGAAAAAGTTTGCACTGTCCAGGTCCACTTTTTAAGAAAAAAGTGACATGCCGTCGCGCAGAAAAAAGGTCATTGCGTAAGATGGGGGGGGAAAAAGGACCGGATCGGTCCGGACAAGAAAACAATCTGTTCACGAAAAGCTGGTGGTCCACGTCCTGCTACACAGGGGAAAAGAAATCTACGGAGGAGAACAGGACCGTGGTGCGAGGACATCGGGTCGTGGGGGGAGGGGATCCGTCAAAGGGAGGGTCTTATCCTTCACGCATTACCGTAGAGCCGCGCCACGAGGTCGATTTTCGGGGGAAAGGATCGTTCGGAAGAAAAGAGGAGAAGGCGAGCGAGGATAGACAAGGATATGAAAAGGGAAGTGTTGTACAAGCAATCCCATCAACACGGAAGAAAAGGGCGCTCGTCGCCGAAAGAAAAGAAGGGCCTGTACGGCAAAGGAGAAAGTGCTCGATCTCTGAGTCGGGTCCGGAAGAAAAGAAACGGGAAAAGTGGGGAAAGGACCAGCCGGAAAAAACACCCCCACCTAATACACCTACAAGGCAGAGGGCCCAGCATATGTGTATATGGATTGAGGTGAACTGCTGGGTCAGGAGGGGAGTCACCTCTGAAAAGGGGGAGGAAAGAGAGAGATGTCCAGAAAACAGCAGTCACTCCACTCATCCATGACCATGCTCCCGCATATTCGGAAAGAAACGTCGGTGTGGGAGGGTAGGGGGGGGGGCTCCGGCTGTTCCTGGAACCATTGTGGAAAAAAAGACAGATTCAGAGGCGATCACGTAACAATCGAAAATACAGCCCGCTTCATCAGCGGAGAAAATCGCCCGTGGAGGAGTGGGGGGGTGATGCCACGGGTAAAAAAAAGCAAGGGAAGGACCAAAACCGCACTCTCTGCCAATCCTAAAAGAATATTTGTCAGACGCGCAAAGGCACACAGAACGTCCCGCAGAGCAGGGAGGAAGGGATAAAGAAAAATCCCAAAACCTTTGACGCGCAGAAGGAGCCGGGGGGGAATTGGTATAAAAGAACCCTCATTTTATCGAGATGGGGCAATGCACCCAATCTGGAAAAGCCATTGTGTGAGCGGGGGCATCGAGAGATCCTCATGAAAAGCCTTGAAGAAGAGGGGGGAGAAAAAAAACATCTCTTTTCCACGCAGGAGGACCCGGTCGGCATGTCAGAGGCCGAAGAGGACACCCAATACGGACCGGGAAATTCTCACTCCAGATTCGGTCGAGAAATTGGCCCCACGCTATCGCACAGGGAAATGTCCCGAAGACAAGAACGCACCTTCGTCCGGGAGCAATCGGGGGCCTCTCATCGGGATGGGCCAGACATTGTTAGAAGGGGACGCTGCTCTCTACCCGTCGGATGCTTGCCGTCGCAAAAAAAACACTGTTTGCGAAAGGGGAAAGGACTGGCCGGCGCCGCTATCGACGCTGAGAGGGAAAGAAATCTCCGGTCTGGGAATCCCAGCAAGGAACACTCGACCATCGGGACGCCGGAAGTCGCGCGCATCAAATACTGGGAAGGAGGGGACCGGCCCAAAACAATTGTTCAATTGTTCACGAAAGCAGGCGACATAAGTCCAGGAGGGGGGGGGTATCTTGGAAAGGAGAAAAGCTGCAACTTACCGTGGGTGGATTGGAGGCATGCCGATAGAAAAGGGATGCTATGAAAAACCATTCACTGCGCCACTAAATGAGGTCGGGGAAAAAAGACCGAAACAATATCTCGCAATCAACGAGCAACTGCAACGGCTCGAAGAAGTTTCTCTTCGGGAGAAATAAAACGGGGAAAAGGTGGGCAGCAACCCATGCTTGAAAGTCGCCACTCTGGAGCTAAACGAACCTCTTCCGGTAGGATGGCGGAAAAGGAGAAAATGAGTTCGCAGAATCCCGAATTTCCAACCGATACACATCCTGCCAAAGAAAGAAAGGCTCCGAGAACTTTGGGGGAAAAAAAAATTTCGACTGAAGACCTAACTTCAAGGAAGAAAGCTCCAGATGGTATTATTTCCTGGGAACTCACCAAGCTTCCAAGGAAAAATCGGTAAAATATCCGAAAAAAAGCATCTCCCCTACGAGGGAATCTCTCAACACAGAGAGAAAAGGAGAGGGGAAAAGAAATGGTTTTTCCTCGAGGAATTGGAGCGTAAGAGAGGGGGGGAAGATTTCGGCATACGGGAGAGGGTCCCCGATACAAAATCTTTGTTGGTTTTCGGATGCTCCTTAAAAGACAGTCAGTCGAAGGGAAAAAGAGCAGCCTTCTCGGGTTCAAAGATGACCAGGGGGTCTTTTGTCCGGTCCGGTGATGAGAAATTCGGAAAGTGCATCAGGGCCGATATGGCCATTGCTGATCTCCGAAGGAAGGGAAAGGAAGGACGCCGTCAGGGGGCTTCTCACCGCGTTAAGGACCGGGTCAAGCAGCGCACCGAAAGGCCATACCGAGACCGACAGCGTAAGGCACGAACGGTTGTAACGTTAATGAAAAGGCCAAGACGGAGTCGCGCCGGTCCATCGGACGCTTAATAGGGGCGATATAAAGGTGTGAAAAGCGGGAGAAGCCTGCGCGCCCAACTCGGGGTGTCGAGGCTCCCCCTCGAAAAACCGCACGGCGCATCGAATTGAAAAAAGAAGTTGGCGGGCATATCAAACGAAAGAGGAGGACAGCCCCCGGAAATATACGATAACCTTATCACCGGGAATTCTAACAGGGCAAGAGAAGAAACTAACTCGAAGAAAAAGATACAAACGCAAAAAGGCGGCCTGAGGGCGGAAAGTTCGCTTTGATGTTGGGTCGAGAAATAGAATCTTGATGGCACAAAAAGGGGGGGGGCCGCTCGACTATCCTAGAGCATTTAGGGGGGGCTTTGGAACTCAGAACCGACGCGTGGATTCTAAAAAAACCCGGCGCGTCTTCGACGGCAAGGTGGTGGCTAAGAAAAAAAGCATAAAGGCGGAGTCGGCTCCTGCAGGGTAAATTGCAAAAAGGAAAACGGGAGGGGCTATCTTTCTCTTAAAGATAGAAGAAAAATGACTACACTGTGCTTGAAAAGTTGGGGGGAGATCGCCGCTGGAGAGTGAGAGACAACGACTTTAAGAGTCAGGGAAGGGACGGTCCCAGGCGACAAGGAACGACGTTGGTCCTCAAGGTCAAGGCGGCCTTGATATCAGGGAAGGGTTTGACAAGGGGAACCGGGGGAGATGTCCAAGTGCCCTGGAGAGAAGGGAGGGCCGAGACAGGTGACTTCGTGCGGGGAAAGCTAACAAAGTTTTTGGGAATCACGTGCAGATTTCCGCAAGGACGCACGAGGCAGGAAGCCTCCCAACCATGGCTGGGGAAAAGGAGACGCTGGGGCCATGGCGACTCACAACAGGAAGGAACGAGGAGCCAATCGTTGCGAGGTCACAATTTCATGGATTCGCAAAAACTGATCAGTCACAGCATGAACTCGAAAAAGAAATGCTGCGACGTTATGGGAAAGAGGGGCGGAATCAAGCTGATTCCATAAAGAGAGACAGAGCGAAAGGCGAAGGCATTAGAGGGGGGTTGTGACAAACGCATCACATCAAAAAAAAGGGCTCTCCAGAAAGAAAGAGGAGGAAGAACGGAACGGCCATCCTTGGGGGCTAAGGCAAGGAGTGAGAAGAAACGGTGCTGGGAGAGCAAAATCCGTAGCCCATCCACACATCCACCGAATAGAGAGATTTCACGCGAAGGCAGCAAGGGGGGGGGGACAACGATAAGGGGAGTATGTCTTAAGTAAAAAAAAACAACGGTGAGGAGGGAAAAATCCGCGACAGCAGTCAAACATCCCTCATCGTTGGGGAAAAAGAAATATTCTGCCCAGAGGAAGCAGTCCGCGGTGTATTACTGGGGTTGGGGGACTGGGGGGAACGGACCATTTGCACGCGTCAACAAGCAATCTATCACGAAACGAGAGTTCCTTTACAAAATCATCAGCGATTGATGGGGGAAAGCCCGTGAGGCGTGTGGGGAAGGGAAGGTACCACACCGTGACAATAAATCTCCTGGGGGGAAAAATCCGCAGGAGAAAAAAAAAACGAATATTTGATCGGGGAAAGGAAAATAACGTCGCAGAAAAGGGACGCTTCGGCTGTCGACGGGGGGCTGTGACTAAAGAATCCCTCAGACCCAGGACAAAGCCGCTTGCACCAGTGCACGCAGATTGGGACCGGGCAGAAAATTATCGAGGGGAAGGCCCCAGCGGTCGAAGGGCGGAAAGAAAGTGGTTGGAGGCAAATTAAATACGCGCGCCGACCTTCAACGTTTGAACCAAAAAACGGAGCCTCAAAGAAACCTGTCGAGCGAAAAAAACATAACCGCCGCGCCAGGGACATTGGCATAGAAAAAAGGGCAACTGAGAGGACAGCCGAAGCCGGGAGGCCCAACGTCTCGAGGGATTGGAGGTCCTAGGAGAAAAAAGAAGAAATTCACCTTCTCGGTCAAGAAAGGGGAGCAAAGTTTGGTGTTCCATCACATGTAGGAGATCCCGAAAATAGCTACCTGACATGGAGCTCAAGGGGGGGACGACGGGAAGCCTGGACGGAAGCCGCTCCACACCGAAAAAGGTGACCCGGAGGCCAAATGGTCAGACGCGGGACGGTGGAAACATCCTCTCTGCGGAGAGGAAGGCCCATCTGACAATAAAAAAAAAGTCGAGCGGGGCAAACAATGAGGAAAGAGAAAATCGACCGGGACCACCGACAGACAGGAAAGCAAGTCAATTTGAACCAAATTCAGCAGGAAGTACCACGTGCGGAGGGGAGTTAGGCAACAATGGAATGGACCTGTTCGAATTTACCTGGGAAATAGAAATATACGTTCGGGATGCACGAGGGAACATGGAACGGGAAAGGAGTGATGTCGGAAAAAACAGCACTTCACACCCATATCTCGCAATAGAAGGGGAGCACGGCAAACCGCGAAGCCGTGCTGGGAGGGGGTCGCGAGCCAAAGGAACCTTTCTAATCCGGAGGAGGTATTTCATCATCAGAAAGAGAACAGAGAACGATGTTCTAGGAACAGCGAATAGGGGGAAATGGGAAAGTGGAGATTCGTAGTTCCGAAATTGCCTGAGGAAGTATCTCCAGATTGACCCGAAACCAGAAAGACACAGGAACCATCAACTGCCGATCATAGAAATGAGCAGAGAATTCGCGGAAGGGATACTGCCTGTTCAGTAACACCAGGCCATCGAACTCCCATTCTGGGGGGGGAAGGGGACGGAAATCTCCCACCGGAGAGTGTAAGTAGACTAAGAAAAAACCGGCGGGGTCCTGCGTATTCCCCATTAGGAGAGGGAAGCATCTCTAAAAGGATTAAAAGAGGGAGAGAAGACAGCTGGTCGGTTAGGGATTGGTCATCAAGAAAGAGTAAAGAAAGGTGCTGATAAAGCTTCCATGAAAGCCAGACCCAGATCGTAAAAAAAGACGGAGTTTTCGGATGCTCTGGGCGGGGTAAAATTCATTCGATTTTCCCTTGCAGCCACTTAAGGCGCTGATTGCCTAAGTAGGAGACGTGAGCTTTGGCGGAGACATGTATGAGACCGAAACGGACGACGTGGGCATTTCGGAAACCGAAAGGAACCAGCAGATTAGTGTGGTCTTCTCCAGAAAAGCGGGGTTTCGAAGGGACTACTGCTGAATACCCTAAAAAACAAAAAGGTCTGCTTTTGCGAGAACCACGACCCCAGCACGATGAATTGCTTGGCAAAAGCGGACGATTGCGAGAATGGCGGCAGAGAGGAAAATGAAGGGAGTCACTCAAGAGACAAGTTGGCAGGGTGCCAAAGGGGCACCGGCCTCCCGTCAGACAAAAAAGAACGTCTAACCGTAATCACCTCGAACAGGTCACGTGGGGGGGGAGAGACAAGACCTATAACACTTCATTCTCTGCCTGCGGGAACACTTGGGAAGATTGGGCAGGGAGAGTTCCTCTGAACTGGAAGGATACCTGGAGTGGCCGATTGCTTTGTAAACTCCGCAAGAAGGGGATTCGGCCAAAGAGCGCTTTTGACAGGGGGAGGAGAAAAGAAAGTCGGGAGCGGACTCCGCGTATTCGCAAGGGGAACGGGGGAGAAGGGTGTCGATCGTAGGAAAGGAGAGAGATCAACTGAAAAAAGTCCGCAATGGTGAGAGATGCTAGTTAGCGAGACACATAAGGGAGCTCTTAACATCACCCTGAAGGAGAGGAACAGTTGGGAATCAATGTAGGAGGGCGTATCTGGGAACCAAAACCCAAACAAGGTTGAAAAAGTCCGTATTGTTTCAAGGGACACTGCGGGGACAATGCCGGCGCGCGACTTAAAGAATGGGGCGGGGAAAAGATGATTCTCGGGCCCTTTCCTTAGACGTGGAAGAAGCGAGACCATTCATGAAGTCTCACCACATGATGGTGTAAGCAACCTCGACGCGTGGTAGGTTCGACAGACCAGGAGGTTAGGGTCCTATTATCCAATCGTTTGCGGGAAGCCGTAGGAAGTCAAAAGAAGGCATTCTCATAACGTAGAAGACCGCCTCTCATGGACTATTGGGGAAAGATCGAGTCGTGTTACGGAAATCACATATCTTTTTAGCAGAGCGAGACTATCGAAAAGGGAGGTCACTTTGTTGTGGGGTACATCGTCGGGAAACATCAAACGCACAGATGGCGCTAGCGGAAAGGGCTGTAACGTCCATGACAGGGGATCTATCTCGTGCCTTCAGAGCCTGAACTGGATGGCGAGGGAAAAGGTCCCAGCCGAAAAAAAAGAACCCAAAAAGAAACCAAGCGGATCTCGAGGGGAGAAGGGGGAGGGAAAAAGGAAGTTGCCTGCTGTCGCGGGCAGAAAGCTCTCTCCACACCAAAGAAGGACATGTCCTGACCAATCGAGGGACAAAAGAAGGGGGTCATACCCCTGAAAGAAAAAGAATGCGGCCCCCAGAAGCGGGGCTGTGTGGGAGGGGGGGAAGGGTAAGGACCCTGGGCAACAAAAGCAGAAGATATCGGGGGGAGAAGTCATGGCCTTTACAGCCTCTTCACAAGGATTGCGCCATGAGTGATGTGATAGACGGATGTAAAACACCAGGCGGGAATAGAGGGGAGAGAGTCCTCAAAACGAATATTTGATGGAAGGGGGGGGGAACGAGACCGATCCAAAAAGGGAATCAAATCGGAAATCAGGGAGGTCTTCGACGTTCATGCTGCGGTGAGAAATAAAAAGTGGGGACGAAAAAGGCAACTCTTGT
>Ga0179593_1236406_pt1 | contig 11574 bp, 14 predicted proteins | sample CZODoug2_1_08_16_FD_185931 | JGI IMG/M metagenome (GOLD analysis project Ga0179593, IMG submission 185931) | Vadose zone soil fungal communities from Angelo Coast Range Reserve, California, USA - CZODoug2_1_08_16fungal (PacBio error correction) | ecosystem: Environmental > Terrestrial > Soil >...
CAACAACTGAGTAAGGGTAAAAGCTATGTAGCGAGTCAAAATCGCCGTAAGAAGACTGAAGGACAAACAATCTTGATGGGCCTATTAAGGTTAACTTGATACTATGTTTTATAAGCTGACCAAGTGGATCAAAAAGTAAGTTCGGGGGGGAATGAAAGGTAGGGGACGGGCGGCTCCACCGGGATTAAACATTCAGGCCGGGGAATGCACTATTTGGTGGGGGGAGTGAGGATAGATTATAAAGTAAGGGCCGGGACAGAATGTCTGGAAAAAGAAGACGTCATCATAGAGACCAAAAAACAGTAAGGACGGCTCAAAAGTTTTGCTGTGGGGGGGGGGGGGGGGGGGGGGGGGGGGGGGGGGGGGGAGGGGGGGGGTGCAGGCGGGCCATTTTTAACTACGGTTCTAAAACAATCGGGGGGGAAATTCGAATAAATAGAAGGTATTGCTTGGTGCCAGATCGGGGAAACACAGAGGCGCGTTCGAATTGTCAACGCAAAAAAACTTTCGACTGGGAAAAACAAAGTCGCTAAACGGGAGTCACTCCTCACTGGACGGGGGTAGGAAGTGGGGGAAAAAAGAGTTGAAAGGTACAGGCGAGGGTGCTGAGAGGATGGGATCCGTGGTCTGCGCGACCGTAGCGAATCAACTAAGGACACGGCGGGGCCAGGGGGCGGATTTCGAGTTGGAGTCGACACGTTGATGGGGTGACGACAAGGTAGTGGGATAGCGAGTCGTCAGTCCATTTTGAATGGGTCGGTCTTGAGAGAGGTCTTCAGTCGACCAAAAGGCTAACAAGAGGATTACACACCAAAGCAGGGAGAACTAACAGAGAATAACGCAGTCTCCTGCGGGGAAAATGGACTGGTTGTCCACAAGGGGGAAGCTAACGAAGGAAGGGAAGATTCGCAATTGGTACCTTCTTTCGGCTGGGATGATCAGACTCTGCAAGGAGTCTGTCGAGAACAGGACGGGGCGTAAACAAGTGGGAAAAGGAAAAGAGTATTGCAGAGGGAAGGGGGCATATCAAGTCGAAGGACAAACGAAGCGCGAAAGTGAGACTGGAAGGGCCGATATTATCGCGACACTTAGGTGAGAAGCGGAACGAAACGGTTAATGGCCAAACTAGAAAGAGGAGAAAAAGAGTCTTTTTTCTAAAAGGAGGATGAGACTCGAAAGAGCGGGAACGAAAGGTAAAACTAAAAATTGTTGCTGTTATTTACATTGGAGATTGGGTTGTGTATGGGCAAATACCGGGTCCATAGTGGGCGGCAATGGTCGCAAACAAGCGAGAACAGAAAGAGGGGAAAAAAGAAAAAAAAGGCAAGATCATTGCAGGAGGGAAACAACAAATCAGATAAGAATCCTCCGAGATGCAAGGGCCAGGGAAATTCAAACTGAACGAGGACGGTTTTGTGACTCTTGCGAAGCGGGTAAAGAGATCGCCGCCTGTTTGCAAGGAGGGCACGACACTCGATCTAGTAGACTCGCTTATGAAGCGAGGGACGCCTACCAACGCCCCAAGCCTAACAGGTCCTCTTTCGTAGGGGAATAGCACCCCCTCGTCTCGGTGCAGGTAACTTAATGGTATAGCTAACAAAAAACTTTCCTCTTGGCCTTTGGGGAGGGTCTTAGTACAGGCCTGTTCCTCCAGCATAAAGAATTTCTCACGAGCAGAACAAAGACGCTAGTCGGGAAGGATGAAATACTCCCGGAGGAAATTAGAAGAAGAAAAAAGGGGTTGGACAAAGGTCGTCTCCCCTCATGTGGGCAAAAGGGTAACAATGGAGTCACTGTCTTTGAGGGGCGCGCAGTCCCGCAAAACACAAACCTGCAACGGGGAAACCATTCGTCTTAATAAATCGCAGGGAGTCGGGGGGACGAGGTCTCGTTAGCTGTTGGTCGAGGGGGCGCTTGGTGGGGCAAAATCCCCCTTGTTAATTACGGATCTGCGGGGAGAAGTCGACTTGTCAGAACACTCACTTTCAAAACCGCAACGGCAGAAGAACAAAAACACTCGCAGCGGCATTTGGAGGGGTTCGGGGAATTCAGGTAAGTTAGCGACAGTTCGAACAGGTTCAATAAGGAAACGTACGGCGAATAAGAATAGCGTTCAAATGCGCACCAATGAAAAACAAGCTTAAGAATAAGGCCTAGATAGCACAGAAAACTGAGAGGGCTTGAAAAGAGAAGAGATGCCTGAGGTGCGTTGGTCGGAAAAGGGAAGCTAGGGGGGGGATGAATGTCATCGGTGGAGGGGAAATGGCGACAATGGAGTAACATAGAATTCTTAACAAGGAAAGCGGGTCAAAGTGGGATTTCTCCGTAGAAACTCAGAAGACCTTCCACGAGAGCGCTACGGGGTATGGGGTGTTGGCCAAAGCTCCACGGAGTGCACCACCGCGTCAACACCGACAGGGAAAAAAAAAGCTCTCAAAAGGCTTCTGGGCGGCAAAAAGTCCCCTTACGGGAAGCAACTTGTGCCGCAATTTTCTGGCTTCCGCAACGCAAGAAAGTTAAGCAAAGCGAGGGGAAAAAAATCTGCGGTAGGGTGACCACGGAAATTCGGGGTGCGCGACGGCTTTTCAGGAATAAAATCGTAGTGCGTGTGGGCTGAGCTTGAGGAATTTGGGATTCGGTAGGGCTGCCGGAGCGGGACTCTGAAAGTTTCACTTCAAAGGGGTTTTTCTGCCAAGAGAACAAATAGTGTGGCATTAAAGTAAGAATGGGCAATGGAGGAAAGTGTGTAATCGGAGAAGCTAAGGGATGCAGGGGTATTTCGCTGCAAACGAGCTTATACCCACGGGATTGGACATCTTCATAACCCCTAATAGGGAGGGTGTAGGAGACGAACTAGAGGGTGCATCCTTACGTCGGAAGGGTTGTTGCGGAGCACTGAGGCAGCTGTAGGTGAGAAATAAGAGGAGAATAGGGGGGTGCATGAAAAAGAGGGCGCCGTCTAGGAGAGCGACGGAGTGGAGGGCCCCTGAAAAAGAACGAAGTCCAAAAAAAAGACCATATGTGAAGGAAGTGGATCTCGGCGCTTTTATCAGAGGGGAGGTCTACAAATAGGGGGGGGGGCCTTTCAGATTGAAAGGGAAAAGTTCAGAGACAAAGGTTTAGAAAAAACTCTATTCCTAAGGGAAAAGGGGGAAAAGGTTAAAGCTTCAGGGTGGGCGCGGGCGGTTTTAGCGGGGAAGGGAGGCGATGATGTCAAGATCTCTCTCTCGACAAGGGGGGGAACCAGGTGACGGTAAATGGGCAGACTTGAAAAGAAACGGGGGCTGGACTTGCGCAACTCGGATGCGAGAAGGACAAAATATGAGAAAATTATGTAGTTCAAAGGGATAGTAGCTTCAAAGGAGGTAGTTTGGGTGGTTATCAGCCTAGGGGCGAGGGCTGGGTTTTGTCAGAGGCCTTCACGGAAGACCTACAAGAACTTCGCAGAGCAAAAAAAGCTCCGAAAGACTGGTCCGTAAAGAACCGGGAGGAGGTCCGAAAACCAATGAAACGGGAAAGAAAAAAAAAAAAACCCAAACCCGGCCTGGAAAAGAAGCGTTGCTCAAGGGGAGACTCATCTTCCGAAAAGGGAGGGTTATCATTAACTGGGCCAGGAGTATAAATAGTATGGGACACTTTGAAATTGAGAAACAGCTGAGGGAGGGGTGGGGAAGAAGTCTTGAGATGCAATAAGAGATTAGGGGAAGGAGAAAAGAAGTCTAGAAGGAACTGCACCCGAGCGTTCTCATCAAAACAGGCGTGGTCCCGTGTAAGGTTGGAAGAAAGCAGGGGTTTCAAATTCGCACAAAAAAGGACTTGTATAAGCGAAGCCCCCACACCGAGAGGCAACACCGGCCGAGGGGGGATGAACAAACTTTTAGAAAACGGAAGCCGTGAACACCAATCGAGGTTGGGGTCACACTTAAGTTTTACGCGGAAAAAAAACTCCTTACCTGGGGAAAGGGGAATGCCCACACCAGAGGGGAGGGGGGGGAAGGGCGAAGGAGCTTCTAACGATGGGGAAAGGGGAGAATCAAACTTCAACAACACAAAAGGGAAGGTATGTAAGATATAAAATGAAAAATCGCCTGCAAGAGTCCAGACCATCCCCTCTGTGGGTTTTCCTTACTGGAACAACTTGAAGGAGGGGGAGTATAACAAATTGGGGATCAAAACTTAATTGCTTGGTGACTTACAGGAGAAGAAGCCACGGTATTACAAAATCGCGGTAGGGAAGGAGGGGATTTTTCTGTGTGGATGGGGAAACATTAAGAAATTCCCAGTTGGCAGAATTCTGACAACTATTGCTCAACACTAGCAAAAAAAGAAAAGGGGAACTCAAGACCAAGCAGGGTTGATGATATCTTCCCTGTGGGAACGAAACTGTCGGGAAAAGCTGAATCTAGAGGGGGCAGTCATTTTAGTTAGGGGGGACGGACATCTAAAGGAACCAAGATACTCTGTTGAGAAATTCCAGAGGGAAAATAATGGGTGATCGACGACGAAATGCGAGAATAAATAAAGTAACGACTAACAATGTGACGGAGCTTGCCAGGAAGCAATCGCTTAGGAGGAACTCAATGGTGGGGAGGGAAGATTGGATTCTCCTCCTGGAATGTTGACCGCAAAGCGTTTCTGTAACGATGGAGAAGATGTGATGGGGGGAGGAGTGGAGGGACGTCTATTCGCCCAAAAAGGCGAACTCTTCGCCAAGGTATTATGAAAAAACCAGACAGATTGGGGTTCTACATAATAAAAGAAAGCGCACTGAGTGACTTTTCACAAAATTTTTTTCCTACGAGGAGCATAAGAGTGCCCCTCATCTGAAAAGGAGCTGGCATTTCTTCTGAGGAGTTCCTCGAGCGAGATTGACCAGGGAGTAGACACGGGTAAAGGAAAAATGTGCGCGAGGATGGAAGCGAAGGAAAAGGCAGTCAAGGGGACAAGGCCAAAGAAAGAAGAGACCCTGCGAAACGGGAAAGTCGGATAAGATAACAAAGGAGTTAAGGCAAAGGAAAGCTAACAAGATCGCAAATACGCCAGTGGGGAGAAACGCAAAACGAAAATAAGAGCGAAAAATGAATGGGAGAGGGGAGTTGTCTTTGCGCAGTTGGAGTTTGTGTAGGGGCAGAGGGAAAGAACTCATCAATAGGACAGGTACAGTCGAAGGGGGCTCAAGAATATTTGCACCCCTACGCTCGATGTAAAGGTACCAAAGAGGCAGGCACAGAGGGACAGGGGATCCGCGGGACAAACGAAAGACGGTCGGGGGTGACGTGAAAGAAGCGGGTATCTCAAAGAAGTGAAAGATAAACCCAATCGACTGCCTGGAAGCACAGAGAAAAATTCAAAGAACAAACACGACCAAACTAGACAACCCCAAAAGGGCAGTATGGATGGGCTTAAATCCAAACGGCGAGTGGTCAGGGGGAGGTGGCGAAAAAAAACTTGAATGGGAACTGAGCAGTGGGCTTTTCAAAAGCCTGGCGCTGGAAACAATCAGAAAGGCAAGTAAAGAGAATCCCCATCCAAAGGAGAAGGTAAACAATAAATCCATTTAAAGAGGGTAAAAAGGCTTTTGTCACCTGTCTACCCCTAGTACTTGGGTGACGATTGCTTAAAAGGTAGGTTCACGAGAGCCAGGAAAATAACCGGGGAAGCACACCCGTGCGTCTTCAGGAGGAAAAAAAAGCCGTGATAGGTTAGAGGCGGGGAAGGTGGATGGGGGGACATGTTAAGCTGTTGAAAAAAAACAAGTCCCCAGGGGTGTATAGCGCTAATCTCGGGGGGAATCTCTTTCAACAAAAAGGGAGAAAAGCCAAACGAAGAATGGAATTAGGTTCGAAGTCATGTTGATAGAAAGGTCGACGACGGGGAAAGGAAGGCTTACTCCAATATGAGGAGCAGGCTCATCCCGAGACAGTTCTGAAAAGAGATCTACCACAAAGCAAAACAACGTATTATAGGAAGAGGATACCTGGAAGCGTTTAGCGGGGGGGAACTGTCAAAGGGGTGAGGGACAAGGACATCTTTGCAAGCGGAGAACGGGATAGTTTCGAAGTACCTACGGGTTCTAAAACCCCAAAGGCAATTCTAGTTTTCGGTCAGGCAAGTTTGAGGGGGAAGGAAGTCCCCAGAGACTGAGAATACAAAGGGGGTGGTTGTCCAGAGAGCGAACTTACCACCCCTCAGAACAAAGTCAACGATCTCAGAAGAGAACCTAGGAAGACGTAGAAACCTCCAGAAGGTTTGTTCCAGGATTTGCTGAGGAGGTCGGCCGCGGGGGAAAGAAAGACTCTGAACCAAGAAAGCGGTGATAAAAAATGTAACACAAAATCAGTTTAAAAAAGGAGGGGGAGAATGAGGGGACAGGGAGAGGAAGCTGAGTGTTGCGAGAGGTCTAAGGGAGGGAGGTCAGAAACCGAGCCTTAGAAACATACTGGAAAACAAAAATTTCACAACTTAAACAGTTTTTGGGTCGCGACAAAAAGAAAGGGGCCACAGAGCCGTGGGGGGAGGCAGCAAGAAAGGGGGAAAGGCGGCCGCGGGGTGCGTAATAGGTACTCCGGGATTCGTCGCGTCTATTGGGTACTGGGGGAAGGTTAAAAATGTAGGGGATATACCAGAATGATGGGACATCTTCCAGCAACCCGAATAGTTCAGGGGGAAAGCGAGAAGGGGGTGGACCGCTGCTTGAGGATTTTTTGGGAGGGAGACCTTCCTCTCGGGAAGTCACGCTCTTGTAAATCGGTAGGAGAAATTGAAAGCGACTGCTCTAGGACGGAAATTATGAAAAATACCCAAAGAACCAAGAAACAAAGAAACGCCTAGAAAAAGGACAGTTGATCTGGCTGCGTTCTCGATTCTGGGGGGTTCTACAAAGAGAGGGGAAGCTACTTGGTTCACGCTGGAGGGCAGTGCGGAGAAAGACTGTTCGAAATAGCAGTCCTAAGTGGAACTTTAACGCTAACGTGGGGAGGGGGGGTTTGGGAGGTACTGAGAACGTGGAGTCAGAGGGCCATCCAGTCGAGAGCCAATGGGTGGTTACGACACGGCTGTCTTAGAAAAAGGGGGGGTGGAATAAGACAGTGAAAAAGAAGTAACGGAGCTGGAAAATTATTCTCCGCGGGATCCGCGTGAAGTTACAAAAGTACGGAAGGAAAGAAACGAGGATTATCGAAGTCAAAGGCTTCTGGGGTGGGGGGGGGAGAAAAAGACTTGTCGAGGTTCTGGACCGTATAAGTAAACCGTCAAGACTACAAGGAAAGGGAATTCGACATATTCGCAAACAGGGAAGGTGGCACTTAAAACATAAACGGCGCGAAGAACAGCTCATCCGAGGCTCCATTATCTATGGAGAAGAAAGGGGCACTCTGCCGTCAGAGTGATGATTTATTCCTGCAAAAGAGAAAAGGGGCTTAAAGTAAAAAAAGAGAGCTTGGTACCGAGTTTAACTTTCTACGAGGGGTCGGTGGGGGGGTGGAAGGGAAAGGAGTACAGCGAGAAGAAGGAAAGGTTTACTAAACTGCAGTTGGGGAGCGCTACTTACTGTAACCACGAACGATTGACTCAAGCAACAGTGAGGGCGTCCCCTTTTCCGGGGGGGGAGAGGGAAGAAAAAAATGAAATGGGGAAAAGGCGGCCCACAGAATTTATAATCGCAAAAGAAACCCAAGACACCTCGCTTGAAGCACCGGCCCCGGGGGGGAAGTTCAAGTGTAGCGGAGCGCCTATGGGGAAAAAAAAAAAAGGACAACTTCAGGGTGGGATAAGAGGGGGCCGCGTAGACCTCCGTAGTGGAATTCAGGCCCAGAAAAGGGGAGGGTGCTTGGATGGAGAGGACGAGATTTGGACTTATCGAAGAGGAAAAACCCACACCTTGGGAAAATTGGGGAGACCGGGAAAAAAGACGAAGCCAAAGGGAAAAAGGGAACCCAAGACATGTTGGGAAGGAAGTTCAACGTGGGGGACGGGTGGGAGAAAAAAGGAACCACTAAGGGGGAGGAAAAAGGTGGGATTTTTTACTTGGCCAGGCGCCTGGAGAAGAGGGGAAAAGTCAAATCGGGGAGGCTGCATAGAGGTGGAGGGGAGGGGAAGGATAGTTAATCAGAAGTTTGTGGAAGCAGGATGCAAAAAAGGAAGAAGCATCTATCCCCAACGGAAAAAAAAAGAAGGGGACTTGCGAAAGTCAACCAGGGGGGAACTACTTCGGAGCAAAAAAAGGCTGCGTCTGACTAATAATCCTTTGGGATGGAAGAGGCAAAGGAAGGGGGCAAAACACAACGAGGTCGAAAACTTGGGGAGGGCCACTAGGTAAGAGGGGAAAAGAGGATAGTCCTGAAAACGGGCAGAAACCTTCTAAATAAAAATAAATGGGGTTGAACCGGAAGCTTCATGTCAAAATTAGGGCGGCTGGACACGGAGAAGATGAGATGGCGATGGTCGAACCTGGGAAGTGTTCAACGGAAAGGAAGTTGCGGAGCGGATGGCGGCAGTTTTCTTTGCTGGAGAATCGGTACTTATCTTCCGAGAAAGGTCGCCACAGGAAGAGAACAAAAAATACGCAAAAGTGGAAAGTCATACTCGAGGATCACGAGGACTGGTCAGTTGGGGGGAAAGGATCGACCACGAGGGGGGAGCCTCAGTCTGTCTAATTCGCGTAAAGGAATGGGGAGGCTATAGGGACAATTTCTAACGGAAAAGTGGCTGAAAAAAAAGTGGCCGATAGAGGCGGATTGCGGGAAGGTAAAAGCTTCATCCAAAAAAAAGCAGAAGACATGCGAAGATTGAAGCCTCGGGAAGGCCAGAGCGACACAGTCTTTTCGGAATAAACTGCGCGAAAGAGACTGGAAGCTTTGTAAGAAACGGAAGCGAACGGCTGGCCAAACAGGGATTGAAGAGGGGGGTTAGTTTCATCTGGGCGGGGGGTATTTGAGAGAAGTAAGCTAGGATATCACCTTCGTCAAAAGGGCGAAAACATCAAGGGAATCACTAGATTGAGAAAACTCGTAGAATTAAGGAGATAAAAATCAGACGTCAAACTTGGGGTCAAAGCGAGAGGTGTCCACAGATCTGTCGGGTTGGGAGGGGTCCAAAATCCGGAGGAGTGGTAATCTCAAAAGGGGAAGAGGGGGTCAAAACTCAGACAGGCGTCAGTCCGAAGAAGATTCCGCACTCGGGAGCTTCACGAAAAAAGTAAACGTGATTGATGTGCGGGGGTATCAAACTCTCGGGGTAAGGGGATTGGCGAGAAAAAAAAACGGGGAGTTTGGACCTTTGAAAGGGGGGAGGACTTCGCAGGGGTATACGCATCAGAATTCTCACGCGAAAGGGAAAACCAGGGGACGCAGAGGAAAATAATCAAGCGCAAGGACTAACTTATGGGTTTTCACGGGGGGCAAGTGCCTACCACGAGGGAGGGTTTAAGAGTGAAGAATTAGTTCTGGCGGAAAAAGCACCTTTGGGAAAAAATTCGATTCATGGTACCTGAATGAAAGTGAGAGGGAGCGCGGCGTGGGAGTTGAATGTGGACTCGGGTGGGAAGAAAATCAAAAATGTTTATTACTCGATCAAAGCAGCTCTGAGGAGTGGAAAAAACGCCTAACTTCAGAACAGGACTCAAAGCACCTCTTCATGGATGTTTCCGGAGTTTGGGACCGAGGGGTAGAGAAACCGGGCGCACAAGTTTCCCTACAAAAATCTTACGTGACTACAGCGAAGTGCCAGCGCACCGGGAGCACGCTTCATGGGATCAGCGGGATCAACAACAAAAAACCGTAGGGAGAGGAAAAGAAGCTGCAGGGACGCGGGAAAATGAGAAGGGAGATTGAGTCCGGCAGAGGGGGGGAACAAAGTGAAAAGAGGGGCTAATACCCTATGAATGAGTAACCAAAACGAGGGGAGAGTTTGGCGGGTATGCAGGTGCGGTGAAGATAAAACTGGAAAAGCGGCTGTACGAAAAAGGGGATTGTTTTGAAAAGCTCACCAGTACCGCGCAAACGCAAAGCAAAAAAAAAGAAGGCTCCAACTTCGCGTCATGAAAGAGAAGGGGGAAAGCGGGCATGTAGGGATGAACCGCAGAAGTACTCCATCGGAGTACACACTAATAAATGAAAGGGAGAAAGGTACACCAGACAGGGCGCCTTGTGGCGGGGGCATCTAGAAGAGGGCGTCTGTTGGGACATCTGAGAGGTGATGGCAAACTGTCCGAAACGACCGGAACCCTACTTGCTCCACTGACACAGTTGTTTGGCGTCGCCAACGAACTTCCACCAATATCCATGGTTGGCGTCACCATCAATAAATGCCAGGAAGGGTAGTCATTGAAAGAGGGTATCAGTCTGAAGGAGAGGGGTTTCCTTGCGAATTCAAAGGAGTTATATACCCGGCAGGATGGACATCCGTAACCCCCGAAAGTTCGGTGTGGACCAAAACGAGCACGTTGCAAAGGCTGACTGGAGGTAGTGGGTTGGGAGTCTCAGGAGGAGAAAGTGGCGCAATCAGATTGCGGCAATGGACTGGTTCGACAAAAGGAAAAGGACGATGAGAGGGACTAAGATCCCTACACAAAAGCTCAACGATCAATAAAGGCAGCAAAATTAAGGGTCGGAGAAGCTGTTCTCGCTGAACTTTCTACAAATCGGGTGGGGAAAGATCATGGGAAAAAAAAACGGGAAGGTGCCGATGACGCGCGGGAGGGTAGGAGCGAGAAAAAGGAAAAATGAAAGGATTGGGGGGCGAAAGGGGTCAGGCGTTGTGGAACAAGGTATGAGGGGCATAAGGAGAGGAACCTCCAAATCGAGATAAATGTGGTTACAAAGTACCGAGAAATGGAAGAGATGCAGCGTACAAGAAAAGGAAGTTTCTGAAAAACTTATAGCAACTTTTAGCGCGTAACCGGGAAAAAAATTACGGGGGCACGCCGGAATGCGGTAGGAAAAATAGTCTCACGTATTGCTGGGGTGTGGTAACAGACCTCTGGAAGATTATGGTGGGGACGAAGACGCGTAAACATCCAGCCGACTCAATAAACCCGCAATCCGCTGAAATAAAGAAGGGGGGCCGTCAACATAACCTGAGGCTAAGGCCAGAGGAAGATGCCATGGACCGGAGAATTGCTCCTCTACTTCCGAGTTCAATGCCAGGAGAGGGTGTCGAGAGAGGCTGAGAAGGAAGCTTACAGGTCTTTAAATGGGAGGAAATCTCGAGAGGTGGGTGAGGAGTGGCGCTCAAGAAAAGGGGATGATTCGAACCGTATCTTGTGAAAAGGGAAACGGGGACAAATACTCTTCATAATCAAAAACGGCTGGCCCAATTTGAAGGGGTGCACACTATATGAGGCGTTGCAGCGCAAAAAAAAAGAAGAAGTGAGGCAGATCTATAATAAACCGCCAGGATGGGAAAGCAAAAGGACTGAGGGGGGTTCACTTTTGAAAAAAAAAAATGTACTGCAGCATGATCAGCAAGGACGTTTGGAAGGAAAAAAGTACGTGGTAGCTTAAGGGGGAAACCTCCGCAATTTTGAACGGAAGTCAAAATCAAGGGAGTGGATGGGAGAATTGCTATGGGGTACTT
>Ga0179593_1326715_pt1 | contig 11574 bp, 13 predicted proteins | sample CZODoug2_1_08_16_FD_185931 | JGI IMG/M metagenome (GOLD analysis project Ga0179593, IMG submission 185931) | Vadose zone soil fungal communities from Angelo Coast Range Reserve, California, USA - CZODoug2_1_08_16fungal (PacBio error correction) | ecosystem: Environmental > Terrestrial > Soil >...
TCGGGGCGTAAGATTAAGAGATTAGCTCAGCACGAAGCTAGAAATGTTGTACTAAGGAGGACCAGGGGGGCCTCGTTAGCTGCGAACTATCACACGAGAAGATTGGTGGGGGGTATGAAGCCGTTGCTATGGTCCTGAGGCTTAAAGGGGTAGAGAAGCCAGCTGGGCTTAGGAGAGTCAGAAACATGCATAAAGATGATCTACGGGATCTCGGTAAGACTGATCGGGGGGTAGTGAGAAAGGTGGGGAGATGGTGAAGAAAGTGGGGAGAGGGGGGGGACAAGAAAAACCGGGGGGCGTCGAAAGAATGGAAAAAACATAGGCCCGGAGTATGGGGTCTGACCGTGGGGGGTACTGAGGAGGGTGGGATGGGAGGGTGTCGAACGAAACAAGGAGCTTCGGCAAATGCGAGAGCCCGTCGGGCATGGGTGCATTCTAGGGGGTGAACAGAAGCGAGATCACTAGCGTAAGCTATGGGCGGTCGCACGGGGGGGGCCGTCAGAGAAAGGGGGGGCTGATGAACTTCCGAAAAGAGTTCTGAAAGAGGTGGTCGAAGTACAAATAACCGCTGACCAATGGATTGGCCAACGATGGTATGGGCAAGGCCACAGGGGGTAGGGGGGCTCAATATATTTGGATAACGGCTCTGGCGGAAGGGGGGCAACGTGGTGTGGGAGGGAGGTGTGGACATTTGGGAAATCATAGAGTGTGGGACGGGGCACGAAAAGAAAGCATCTGTTGTTGGTTAGGGGCCAAATATACAAGTCGGTCATTGCATAACGGGGGGGAAGTTAAAGCCTCCCACAAAATAAAAAAATTCCAGAGAGTAACTGAGGTATACCTCTTGTCAATGTCTTTGGAGGGAGCCTGATTTATAGGAGACAGGAATTGGCCGGTCTCTATTACTGAGCCGTAATATCGATGAGGGGGGCATCAACAGGAAGGCCGTAAGAGAAAAAACCTACCAAAGAAAGATCGGGGAAAAAAGGGGGTTGTATCCACGAGACCCGCCTGCACTCTCAACGGACTAGGGAGCGGGAGCAAGAGGAAAAATTTGTGGGGGGTGTTTATTTACTGAGAACAAGCGGGAAGTGGGCGAGCTAGGACCGGAAGGGACCGGATATTTGAAAAGCAGGCATTAAGAGTGGTGGGAGAAAATGCTATATATCAAAGTTAGCATGAGCATCAAAAGGGAAAATCGACGTGGGTGCGTCGACAGCTTTACCAGGGGAGACCCTCTCAAACCCGGTAGGAGGGGGGACACGCACCGCGGAGCGCTGCTGTCGTCAGCGCGTAGTAGGGTACAGGCAAAAAAAGGCGGTAAAGGGAAGTGAGAAGAGTGGAATGTGGAAGGACTGGTCCACCTCAGAGGTGGACACCCCATGGTTAATCTATGTGACAGGGACATCGGGGGAGCTCGGAAGGGGTAGGACGGTGCGACCATCGCTGTCAATTAAGGGAGGCCGAAAGCGGCGGAGGTGTATGGGGGCGGGTAGAGCGGGGTTCCAGAGAAATGGGGAATGAAGGGGCCGGGAAGGAATAAATCCGGGGTATCTAACGGGGAAACACGGATTAATCAAGAAAAGGTCTCGGGAGGGGGCTAGGGGCGGACGTAGTGCTCTGTATGTGCCTCCTATGCGGGGGGAGGGAGGGGTCCTTTTTCAAAATCGTGAAGGAAGGGGGACATTCGGGAAGGAAGGTTCTTCCGGGAGAGGGTTTGGCCGAGGGTCCGATGGCGAAAAGACAGAAATCAACCATCGTGGAACGGGGTCAGAATAGGATGTTTGGGCTGGAGCGAAAACGGTCGCGAGCGGGGTCCGTGGGGGCAACCGACCCGTATCGGGCCGAGTGTTGTAAAGTAGGAAAAGGGCAGGCGGACGTCCTCAGGGCACAGGAAGGGGTACGCTCGCAATTGCAACGGTTAACGATAGAACAGCTCTCCCTATAAAGCCAAATCATCTGTCCGCAGCAACGAAGAGTAGGGGAAGGGCGGGGGCCTCTGCTTCCGAGTGCCTTTTTCCAAAGAGGGAAAGGGGGGAGGGAAGTACCGAAATGGATATGAGAAGATTGATCCAACATCGGGGTTTCAGTACGCGTGAACTTCTAACACATCGGGGGAGTGCACAGATCGCGGAAACGAGTCGAATCGCAGTATCCGCAGTTGGTCTGGAAGTTTCCGGGGGAAAGGACACGACACGAAGGAAAGTTTCATAATAGCTCACATGTAATGAACCCGTGGATGTCAAGCCAGTAATGAGGGCGCGCCACAGGGACGCCGAACGGCGCTGAACCCGAATAGGGTTTCTTGGGGGAAGAGGAGAGCTGGTGTAAGGGTAGGTACAAAAGACGAGCGCTAAGTACACGGAAGATTGGGCATTGAAATGGGTAAAAGAAGGGGTCCAAGTGGGGTTAACTGGAGGGGAGAACCAGGGGGGAGGATTCCACGATGCGTGGTGGAGGGGTGCGGCAAGTAAGACGGTCGTATCGCGGAAGTTGCATCTCGATTGCCACGGCTCGTAGGGAGGGGTCAAGGAGGTGGTATCGGGGACCGAACTTGGGGGGCGTGAGTACTGGCGGGGGTGTATACTTGGGTACAATGTACGTGAGGGAAATCTGGTGGGAGGCCCGGTGGAGGTATCTGCTTGCCTCAAAAGTTTGGTAGGGCTAAAGGTTGAATGGGTCATGGGGCCTGGGTTTGTGGGAATAATTACAAATAAGGACAAATTCACGAAAGCGCGGGGAGGGTTCGAGATCTGACGGGGCCTCCGGGAGTACAGTCTGCTACTCTGTTGGTGATCGTTTTGGGAGGACGCAGAACCAAATTGAAAAGGAAACATGGGTCGATTAACCCTCGGCGGGAAGGGAAAAGTGATTGATGGCAGTCCAGAAGTGCCACTAGGGTGGGAGAGAGGGTAGTGCGCGCATACGGGGCCGGGGGGGCACTCAAAAAAAAATAGGAGGCGGGTGACCAGGCGGAAAGGGTGGTCGGCCTGCATATCGGGCAAGTCTTTATTGGGGGATGTTGGCATCCGGCCAGGGCGGGATCCTAAACATACGCGGGGGGTCAGTACTGTTAAGAGAATAACAAGGAAGGACAGTGCAAAGACGGGGGACTCATAATGCGGGGCGAAAGGGGACGATTGGTGTGACCTGGCGGGTCTACCAAGAGCCTTGTTTGGTAGGAGGGTCTTGGTATGTCGGGGGGGAAGAGGTGAGGAGAAATGTCGTGGAAAACAGTTAAAGGACTGGGGTGCTTAACATAGAATCTTGGAGAGGTTCAGAGTCGCCAGTGGAAAAAACGCCAGAGGTCCTGGGGGAGGTGGGCTCGAAGGTGTGGCATGACGGGGAGGCTGTGGAGGTTGGGCCTTGCGCGACTCAGGTGCCCGGAGATGGGCGGGGAGGCACAGGCTTATCATCAGCTAAAAAAACAACCAAAAATTATTATCCAAAGAAAAAAAAAAAAGAAATAGGGTCTGAGACGGAAACGGGGAAAGCCGATCTCCTGGCCGCCCTATGTTCAACGTACGGGAAAATCGGGAACATAACTAAAAGTAAACCAAGGCCTACTATTGTAGCATGGGTCTACTCGAACATCGTGACCGGGGGAATCAGAGATCCCTGACCTATCCAAAGATTACAAACGCCGGACTCCGACTCCTCCTACCACCTCACTCCCCTACAAAGGTTCAGATCGGCCACTCCGGCGGAACCGCTTGAGGGAAAGCCATAAACGGATACGTGTTAGTGACCCCGGACGCTCGGGTAGGGTCATCAAAAGAAAAGGAACTTAACTTATCAAAACCAGAAAAAAGGACTGACGCCAGGGAACCACCTCGCCTGGGCAGCAAAGTGGTTGCGACGTGAAAAATTTGCGCCTTCGGAACGAGGGGTAAGGCGGAAAGCAAAGACCGCCACTCCCCGATCAAAAGACAGCAACACAACAACACATACTATTAAGCAACATAGAAGAAAGAACCGCCCACGAGAGTCAAGTACACGCACGGCCGCGAACTCGAGTAAAAACTTGAAATGGCCTGGCCATTCTGTCAGTAGGCCCCCAACAACCAGGGCGCCAAACCGCAAAAAAAGAAAAGTGCAAGGGACGCGAAACGAGAACCCATGCGACCAAAAAAAGTGCATCCATACGTCTCGATAGCATGACGATTCCGACGAAAAAAAGAAAAACCTGCGCCCTGTTTGGAAAAGTGCCATAAATAATTGGTACACTCAAAACTAGGGTATAACCCAGCTAGACGAACGGACGCTACTGAAGCACCCGAGGTCGTCCTTTGCTCAACTGACCGCGGCCCCGCCCAGCCCAAGTTGCTAAAAATTAAAGGGTACGCCGGTCTGCTCCTAAAAATCTCAAGTGAAATCCCGGCTTCTTGCCAGTGGCATTCTGCTTCTCCTTGTGCGCTCCCATGGGTTAGCACTGGGACAACCAAACTGGGTGCGAACTAAAGGGGTCTCTCCTACTGAGGGTCGACGGGGTTCGGCACAGAACCCTCTTCAGGAACTTCGACAAGGAACCGGCAAAAACTGGTACGACGCGGGGGCAGACGTCTGCGTGTACAAAAGGGAAGGACCCAGGAGGACCCTCTGCACATCTTCAAAAGTTATTGGCCGGCTCTTAGGTCCGGGAGGGATCGTTCCAGGAATTGGGAACAAAGCTCTTTTCGGCGAAGAGCACGATTTCCTCTCCAAAGCTGTTCAAACCAACTTGAGACCTGCACGGGGAGACGGGTGAAGGGGTTGACAGGAAAACCTCGAGCTAAAGCTCAACCACACTACCGCTGCGAAGAGGAAAGGAAAAGTGCTCAATCGAGGGTGAAAAACGTCTCCTCACCTGCGTCGAATGCCGTTGCCCCCCCGGAAAAAAGCGGACGAGCGACGCCGGAAGGACGCCTAGCGCACGGGTGACTTCAGGAAAGCCAGGAAAAAAGGGCGAAAAACGCGGGCCCGTCTTCAACCGCTTGCCAGAACGCAACCGACTTACGCTGGGATCCAAAACTAATTCTGGGGGGTGTAAACAGAACTAGCCCCTCCGAAGCACCGGGTGTGACACGTCCACAGAGAGTCCACTGTGGTGTTTGGTACAAACCAAAAGGTGGAACAAGACTTACACGCAATATGCTACTGGGCAGCAGGGTCTGGTACACGCAGGTGCCGCGAGGGAAAGCTGGGAAGGGGCATCATGGACTGATGAGGGCCGAAATCAACTGCTGGATCTGGGGAACGTGGCAAAGCTGAAGAGCCCTTTCAAGGTGCGATAACGGGGAAACCTCTTCTATCACTTTGCAAGGCCTGTCACAACCGGCTGTAGACTTTTCGAGCTATGGAAGTAAAAAAAAAGGGTCTAAAATAGAAATCCCAACACTTGTGGGAAGTATATAAGTGTCTGGAAGGGTTGCGTTTGTTGGCGGACAAAAAACTGGGTCCATGCGGGTCATTAGTATGCTTTTTTGCTGCAAAGTTCATTAGCTGTTGAGACCCAAGAAAGTCGTCAGGTTGGAGCGAAGAATCATTAGGGGGGAGAACTAGATATGCCAACTACTACAGGTTCCCATGGAGAAATAGGACGCTAGTGAAGGTTTATTCGGGGGTGCAAACGGGAATCAGGAGTAGTATCTGCTCATGATCGTGGCACTAACCGGGGGAACGAAAAAAACCCGCGTTAGGGGCGTGAAACGGCAAAGGGACCATCCAAAACTGGCGCACCTGAACAATCCCAGAATCTCCGAGGTCGTGCTGCATAACGTTTGAGGAGGATTCAGATGATCGTTTCGGTGTTTCAATCGGGAGGACGTCAAGGAACTAACGATGGCGCCGGGGCGAACTTCGACGCAAAGACCGAAGCTAAGGTTCCGAAGCCACTGAGACGGGCCAAAAGCATGCTCTGGGTTTCTCGGGTAATTTAAACCGCATAAGGTCGGGGTAACAAAGGGGCCCAAAGGGGAGCAACTAGGCGATCCCGTCGTCAGGAGCGAAAACGGGGGAATCAAAAAAAGGCTACGCGAAGCCAGCCCAACGGAAGACTCACAACGGGCGTGGTAAAGGAAACGAAAGCTAGGAAAGTCCGGCAGAAAACAGCTCGGAGGACTGCTTCGCGTCAAAGGACCAGACCTCATCATCATCTCTGGCCGAAAAAAACAAAAAAAGATGGGGGTAGAGGAAAGGGAGAGGATGAGATCGGGAAGGGCGGGGGAATCAAGAATTTGAACAAAAGCAAAGCCGTCGATAGGTGGAGTATCTTAACGGACCGATGTGCTTCGGAATCATCAACGCCCTGGGGGGTAGAATCCCTGCCGTCTTCTATGACGGAGCCAAAAGATCGTCCACTTCATTGTGTCACTGAAACTCGTAGACTAGCCGTAAAGAGGTGACGCCCCGACTTGAAACCGAGGCACCTTCCATCGGGACCATTTCTGAGAAAAAAGCGGAGGGACCCTTTCAAGTGGCTTCGACCTGAAACAAAGAATAAGGACGATACTGGGATCAAAGAAATCGGAGAAAATGGGTATGCAGCTGAATTCATCTTCGCCGGATGGAACACAAAACCCCGAAACTCAAAACGAAGGACAAACTTTCAAAGTCAGCAGGGCGCCGATTGCTTGCGGTGGGGCATGATAGGCAACAGGCCCTGGTGGCGGGGGCAGGTTAGACTTCATAAACAACCGAACTCAGGGTTTTTTAGTACCAAGACGGTCAGAGCAGACTACTATCAGAATTCACTCCTCCCACAGATCCCCCTTGGGCAAGAAGGTACGAGTTATCCCCATTAAAGGGGCTTTTACTTATGCAAAGGTTTCTCTCTCAAAACAATTCATGATTGACACGATAAAACTGCCCCTACGGGGTGAAAAAAAAGACCTAATGGACAAGGTAACCATCGACTCACAGAACCTCTCCATTGAACAATTGGGGCAAACTCACCCACCCACGCCTGCGAACGGCCGCTAATCTCCAGCCCGAAAGGCGCGACCGCAACATGTGTTTTGGATTGGAAAAAGAAAAAGAAGGGCGAGCGAAACACGTGAAGAACCGGATCCGGGGCCAAAGAACATTACTAAAGACGGATTCACCCCGGCACGGGGGCTCCCCGGCTTGACACAGGAAAAAGAAATCACCCGTTGCGGGAAAATGACCGCGAAATACTTTCGGGGGCATGGAAGCAGAAAAGTAGCACTGCTGGGGTACCCCCAAAGCGGAGTACAATGAATCAGCTGGGCGTGCTCGGTGTACACCGCGGTGGGGAAAACACGGGGTCCTCGGGGGATTGACGGGACACACGGGAAGGTTGGACTCGAAAGGGGGGGCGTAGGGCAGGTAACACGCCTCACGTCGGGGGGAAGTTCAGTCGATCTAAGGCTGCAATTGCGGTAAGGGGGGGTGGAGGCGGAATGCCTGAAAGACCGGGGTGTCCAGCGCGCTGTGTCAGATACTGGACTTGGGAAGGTAAAACTTTCTCGAAGGGCAAAGGGAAGTCCGTAAGAGCGGTCCGAGAGAAGGGTTTGGCAGACACTAGCTCTGGGGAATGACTTTCCCGCCGTAGTTTACTTCCTGTCTTGGCCTGTCTAAAGAGGAGGTTGTGCTAGACACCTCTCAGGCGGGACTCGGGAATTTGGAAACGGCTCCGGCGCAGGGTCAGGTAAGAGGGGGGGAGCGGAGGAAAAGGAAACAGTATAGTCCACGGCAAACAGATGTCAGCCGTGGTCACGGAGCCGGCCGCGCCGAAAGAAGTCAACGAGAGCCAACCAGAACTAATAATGAAAAAAAAGGGGCCTCACAGTCGCGGCACAGGGTGTCCACGGCCGCGGGGCAACGGTCGTGAACCAGCTCAGTGGGTAGCTCGGGGGCGAATCTAGCAGAGCGGGGCTGGCAACTAAACTCCCCTGGGCAAAAAATGATAGATCACATGGTAAAGCAAAAAAAACAGTGTTGGGTCAAACGGGCCCATAAGGGCTCGCAAACACCCTAAGAATACCACAACACAGGAAACGAATTTCTTAATTGGAAAGCGAAGAGTTAGCTCATAGAACGCTATCAAGAGGGGAAATTCGGTGATCTGCTAACAACGCTTCCGGAAGGAAAAAGATCGGTGAAAAAAGGTAGCATATAGCGGGGGCTCGGGGGGGATCGAGTGAAAAAAAAGAGTCTCCTTTTGCGGCACCTTGAAGGATTTGGCTGGGAGGGAAGGGGGAAAGGGGCTGAAAAAATCGAGAAAATCGAGAAAGCGTGGGGATCCCGTGTTGAGGCGCGGCCTGCAAAACACGGGTGAGAATTAAGGCGAAAGGCTTAAGGGTTTTGTGGCCGAATGCCAAAAAAGCCAATGCCAGAAGCAGCTCGAGAGCGAATCCCGTTTGCCGAGGATCAGAAAGTAGTAGCGACCGCTCATTGTCGCAACATGGGTGGCAGACCCTCTTGAGAACGAGGGCCATTGAGGGTCGCGGACAAAGAAGGGCCAAAAGGCCGGGCCCAAAAACTTCCGGGCCCCCACTCCTGCTGGACGCTCCAAGAATCGGGTGTTTGAAAAACTTCTACTTACCCTCTTCCTCGGGGTGAGCATCCTTGAAGGTTCCCCCGTCTACCCGATCTCCGAACCATGACCACAGACACTCGGCAGGCGCGGTTCCCTCCCCCTTCTACGAGCAGAAGCGGCACTGACAGGAGGTTGCCGAGGTCTCAACCCTTGTTAGGGAGTGAAAAGGGGGACGGGTCGGCCGAGTAGAGGGACTGGCCGGAGCGGGCGGAGGGCGTGTGGAACAGGAATCACTACTTCCGCGCATGGACAATGAAGTGCTCTATGGATTTTTGTTAACGTTCTTACGGCTTTGCGTGGGCCTGTGCGGTTCAAAAGGCTAGAAACTCTGATCTCAAAACGGATAGAAAAGAGATAGTACTCGGCCGCCCGAGACTCCACAAAGTCGAAAAAAGCACACTAACGAGAACTCATGACCAGGCGACGGGGGAAAAGAAGGTCTAAAGACGATACCGGAAAGGACCGCGAAGACCATCTCCAGCTTACCGACTAAGCCCTCCTCCACCGACGACAACTACAACAAGGTGGAGACCAGAGGACACCTCAGGCCAGGCAAGCTTACTGCTCCTCACAAAGTCCTACATGGTTTGAACAGGACTGAATCGCTGTTTGGGCAGACGAGACTCAGGGGGAGACCAGAAGGCTAATGATAAGATCCTAAAAACAACTCGCCTGAGGCATAATCAGGGGTGCGAAGGAACGTTTGGAGGAATGCGAAAAAAGGGGGGGCAGGATGGCTCAGAAGGGAAACCAGCAAACAGTTACTCACACAACCTAGTTAACTCCCACCTGGACACAGGGCGGGGAGAAAAAAGAACAACCATGAGGGAAATAGTCAAGCCAAGGCGGCGCGGACTCGACTGCAGGAAGTTCTGGCACCTTATGGGATAAACAACCCAAACACAAGACTCCACTGACCTCGAAGAAAAAGGCCACGGGACGCAAGAGCGCAACCAGGGAGAACCAACGAGTGAGCAGAGACATTTCTCAAAGGGTCAGGCGGTAGACTCCCAGGCCATACACAGCTCGCCCTGGTCAAAGACTGATAAGGTTTCACTCGGAAAAAGGAACAGCAGACTACACTGCTAAAAGGCAACCGAATGGGGCATTCTGCGCACTGACAGAGGCACCAGAATGACCATAGGGCTAGAAAAAAACGCCTGTAGACTAAAACAGCAACTCAGAGCCACATTCCAGAAGGCAGAAGATCCTTTTTTAAGGGGGAGCGGCAAAAACGTGTGGGGTCTCCCGGAGGCCCGGGACCACGGGGGAGACCATGTAAAAAGAATCACACTAGGGGCGGACGGGAGTTTCGCCAAGGAAACCTCGGGAGAGGCCAAAGGGTATACTTGAAACGACTGGGGGCACCTGACGAGTTTACGCATCAGGAGAGAAAGAGGAGTGAAAAAAAGGGATACTCTCGTAGCCTCTAAGCCTGGGGATTGCCCAGAGTCGCCGAAATCGTTATGGCTTCGAGAATTGGAAAGACACTGCGATTGCCGTAAAATTGGAAAGATTCGTCAGCTGTGCTCGAACGAGCACTAGGGGGCTCTGGAACAACAACCGTTAACCCAAGTTCTACCTGCAGTCGAAGGGTAAGGGACACGGCCCCTCCCTCTCAATAGGTCTCCTCACCCACTCTACCACCAATTTCTCACCCTTCACCGGAACCCGGCGGTCAGGAAACAGGCTTGCGCAACGCTAACGAGGGCAGATGAATGAATGGCCGCTGCCCCCTCGCAAATAGGAAAGGAACCAGATCTAAGCCGCAAAACCCGAGAGAACGGTGGACGGACAGGGCAAGGAGTGAGTCAGAACTCGAGTGCCACGGCTTCCACGAGAAGCACCAATGAACTTCCCTTCCTGCTGTTGAATCCAAAAAAAACGGAACGTTAAAAGGTGTTCCAGACTGCGATACCTGCAGAAGCCCACCGAGGGGAACGGCCACATAGGAGGGAAAAAGGGGGGGTTTACACCGTCAAGGGGAAAAAGAATTCCCCACCAATGATCGACTGGGGGTGTAACGCGCCGAGTGAGGGGAAAAAGCAAAAAAAGGGATAAAATGAATCGAAGAAACATCGGAAGCAGGCGGTACCTCAAAGGGCGGAGCGGGGACGGGGGGGGCAAGCCGGGCGAGCCGTAGGTTGACGCGAACGCTCGACCGACGAGAAAAACAACAGGGGATAATGGGGCACCGGTAAGAAAAGCTGAGGGCGAACTCTAAGCCCGAAGGTTTCGGACGTCAAGAAAAACCGGGAGGCGCTCGGGCGGAGCGGCGGAGGGGTTGGTGCACGACAACACAGGGAACCATAGCGGGGGCTGGATATCGTTGTGCTTCAGAAGGGTACGGTTGAAAAGAACCAAAGCCCTCGATGGGCGGCAGGTGAATATGAAGGGGAAGAAGAGGGGGAAAGCGACTCAGAGGATACAAGAGGTTGACCAGGGCTACCTCGTTAAAAACGGGGTGGATGAGGGGGGGACGGCGGGGAGTCTGAAAGAAAAGAGGGGATGCCAAGAAGGGAGTCTCCGCCTAACAAACCAAGATTCGGTTTTGCAGGGATGACAGAGAAGGGCAAGAAAATCCGGAACGCAGCGGCATCAAAACCTACGCGAAATTCTGCGTGCAAGAGGGGGAACCTGAGGAGAGGATGGTCGGGCAGCGTGAAGAAGGAAGGCAGAAACTCCAGGAGAGAGAAGGAATCACCATTAGAACGCGCGTAAACAGGGGAGGGGAAAGAAGGTTCAAGAAAGCCACTGCTACCGGGTCTAATCGCGCGGTTGCAAGCGAAAGGGGGAAAAAAAGAGGACTTCTCCATGGGACGGCTTTCATGGAACAAAAGGGAAAAAAAAAGAGGACCTGAATCGAGAGAAGGGACCAGGCCGGGGGGAAGAAGAAATTCTCTACTCGCAGCCAAACCAAACGGCAGCCTCCACAAGGGGGCTTTGAGAGTGGGGGAATCTGCCCAGGTCCCTCAGCCCCAATCTCGGAGAGGAGTGCGGGACTCTCACTCTTGCACATTGTCCAAAAAGTCCAG
>Ga0179593_1345555_pt1 | contig 11574 bp, 16 predicted proteins | sample CZODoug2_1_08_16_FD_185931 | JGI IMG/M metagenome (GOLD analysis project Ga0179593, IMG submission 185931) | Vadose zone soil fungal communities from Angelo Coast Range Reserve, California, USA - CZODoug2_1_08_16fungal (PacBio error correction) | ecosystem: Environmental > Terrestrial > Soil >...
GGGTCAGGTCACTTAAGAGTCAGCAGAAGCAAGGACCTACATCGTGTAACTTCTCAAAAACGAGTAAAAGGGAAACTGCAGAAAAAAAAAAAGAGGGAGGTCTGGACACGACCCTAAAAAGCGATGCAACATCACAAAGCACGAAGGGGGAGACAAGGAGAAACGAAAAAAAAAGGGGGGGCATACACCGTGGTATGTTCATGCGGAAGGGGGAGCACTGTGGATGATAAAAAGGTAGGGCTCAGAAAGCTGCAGCCGAGAAGGCGCGCGCCTCGGGAGGGGGGGGAAGTCAATCAACAAGGGCGGAGTCGCCAATAACAGAAACAAGTGACGTCCTACGCAAAATGACGGAAAGGAACCTTCCTAATAAAAGGATGGGGGGATCCGCAACGTCCCAGCCTTAGCCGACAGTCCCTCCCTCGAAGAAACAAAAAAGATGTCAGAAACTGGTGTGGAGAAATCACATCCTAAGCTAAATCGCGGGTACAGCGGGGGAAAAAAAGTGCGACTAAGTGAATTGTAAGCAGAGACCGGCGAGAGAGAGCGTTGGTAAAACTATGGCACGAGGCACCGGTGGCCGTCGGCAAAAGGCACAATCCGTGACAAGGGGGGGGTCACCAGGATAAGGAAGCGGTTTGCCACCCTGGCCTAAGCAGCTCCTACATGAAAAGAATACTGCTACCTCCTAATCGAAAAATAACACCGGAAAGAAGAGAGGGGAAGTACGCAGGAATACCAGCGTCATCGAGACCAAGGAAACGTCCAGGGCTGTCATTATGAGGGGGACGCTGAGATAAACTAATCAGGGGAACTACCGGAGTGGGGGGAAGTAGCAAGGAGGACGAAGGGGTAAAAACCATCGCAGGCGGTCCAGGGGACGGGGGTTGACAGATCGGTTGGGCCACTGAGTGCATACCGTCGCTGTATCGCAAAAGAAGGAAAAGACTTCAAGGAAGCTGGACGCACTAAATCGGTGGGGACTCAGAGGCTCTCGGCGTTTACTGAGGTCGTGAAGAAAAGGTGCTGGGGGATGGGGCGGAAAGAAGTAGAGGGAGAGGTCAACCAGAGATCCCACATAAACGGGGGTGCAGCCCCTGCGGCTGGTGCAGGTGAGCAAGTGAAGACACACAGCGTACACACTGCAAAAAGTAGGACGACGGCTCAAAACGAGAGTGAAGAGGAGTATGACAAGGCTAAGGGAGGAAAGAGTAGGAAGAAAAAAAAGGGTTCAAAAGAAAAAGGGGGGAGAAACTCGAGTCGCACTGCGAACTCAAAGAAAATCCGGAAAATCGGCCATAAAGGAAGAAGCCAAGAAAAACTCACTGTGAAGAAGGACAGCACCGGAAAGGGGGGTGGAAGAAAGTCCGGCAAAGGTCCAGCCAGAGGTAGTGGGAGAGAGATTCAGGGGAAAACAGTGGGGAACACTCCTAGTCGGCAATAGGAAAAAGAAGAATGGTGATCACAGGGGGAACAACTATATAAAACATTTTTAAGAAGCACAAAGGAACAGAAGAAAAACGCCAACCAGGGGAGCATAGAAGAGGAACAACTCGACTCCAAAATGAACCCCCCGTCACCGCAAAAGAGGTTCGACCTACTACCCCAGGTTACCCGTGGAGAAGAACAAAATGGGGGGGTGGGGTGTGTGTGGTGGGGGGGGGGGGGGATGGGGGTTTTGGGGGGGGGGGTTTGGGGGGGTGGTTTTTTGGGGGGGGGGGTTTTGTGTTTACTACTAAGAAAAACACCTCACTGAAGGACCATAAAAACCATGCAAACTAGACAGTCTGCAGAAAGGAAATGTGGGTGAAGGGCAACTGACTGGTTCCTGAACGTCGAAACAAAAAAAAGAAAAAAAGGGGGGGTTACGAAGTGGACCAAGGGGTCAACAACTGGTCAGGGGAGATCTCCACAGAGAAAAGGACCTTACCTCTTTCACGTAAACGGACCTAAAAAAAAGTTCCAGGAAAGTAAGAAAAAAAAAAAAAAGGGGCCCGCAAGCATCCAGGGGGGAACCAAAGATGGGCACTCTGCAGAAACAAAAAAAAACAAGGGGCCACGTTCAAGCGAATCAAAAAAAAAAAGCCACTTGGATAAAGGGGGATACAAAAGAAGAGAAATACATCGATGCACGAGCGGCCGGTCAACAAAAAGGGATGGAGAAGGGGTTACGTAAAGCGAAGACAAAAAATACCAGACTGTCAGCCGAAACTTGACAACTCGGAACAACAGGAAGTATTAAGGCAGTGTATAGCGCGGAAAAAAAAAGAGGGTCAAAAACCAGCAGAGAAAAAAGGTCAGGGATGGAGACCCTGATTACAAGGTCGAACAATATAAGGTCCGTGGATAAGAAAAGCCAAGAGAGGGGAGGAAGTAGCCGTTCGGTCATGGGGCGTTCGTCTAACACCCAAGGACAGGGGGAACCTTCTAGAAAAAAAGGAAAAAAGAAGTTCACTAACAAGAGAAAGGTTAACCTTCTATCACATGAGAAGAACTAGTATCAGGTCTGTAACAGGAGTGAAAGATGAACAGCTTTTGGGCGTGAACGTCCACAGAAGATGGGGGGAGAGAGTAGGCAGTTCACATGAAGTCAAAGAACGGGCTTCCAAGACGAGATGGGCAAAACTGCTTACCGTACGAACGGTAAATATATGCTCTCGTCTAGTACCACTGAGAGAAGGTAACCGACGTAGTCTTCCGGAGCCATGCTTCCCCAGGCAACATGGACAGAGGTCGACACGTACCTGAAGAAGGGGAAAGCCTGACGACTGAACATTACGGGCAGACACCAAATGGAGACTCCGGACGGTAAACGAAAGATAGTTCAAAAACTGGGGAAAGAAAGGGGGAATATTTAGGTTTGCTTGACGCTGACGGGAGGGGCCGTAAAGACGTATCAGGGGGGGGGAGGAAAAAACAGTGTAAAAATAAGTGGAACAAAATCATCTCTCTAACCAACAACGTTGATTGGGTACGGGAAGGTTAGGTATCAGGGTCAGGAAAAAAAGACACAGAAAAAAGTGGTCCACTCCATGTTCAAAGACAAACATGCTTCTGGGAAAAAAAAGAACACCAACATCAGGTGGGACTTTTCAAAAGGTGTCTTTAGTTGGGGCAGTTACGTCAAAGGAAAAATCGAAAAGGGTTTTGACAGCGTAAGAAATGGTGAAAGTCCGTGCCAAAGAGGGAGGAAGGGGAATCAAACGTAAGCATTAACGGGGATCCAGAATTTGGAAAGCAGTAAAGGTCACAAGTCCCCTGTAAGAATACCAGGGGGGAATAAGGGACCAAGGTCCAATCCACGTAGAAACTGAAAATACTCCTGATGAACCAGGGGGGAAGTAAAAAGTATAAGCAGTAAACAAGGGGAAGGGCCCAAAGAAGTTCCTGGCTCTCAACCCCCATTTCACAGGAACGGGGGGAAACAAACACAGGTACAGGACAAGGAGTTTAGAGTCACCGTAAAATTCTGGGTAACTGCCGGACCAGAAACGGGGAAAGAGGAGTCAAAACGCGAGGGAATACGAAAAAAAAACTTGGAGTCAATTTGGCGACTGCCCTCGTGCGGAGACATGGGATCTACGACTCTGGGGGGACGGGAATTTAAAAATACTAGCTACCCAAGAGACCGTGGTCGCTTGAAAAGGGGGTCTAATTGGTATGAAAAGAAGGTCAAACATAGTACTGGGAAGGAACCTTTTCCGTCGGAAGGGTGTTGGGCAGAAAAGGAACAGATCTGAACAAGGGGGGGGCCGGCGTCAGAATGTAATTGGTTCAGCTAGGGAGGGAATACTACTAAAGTCGTTCGCATCGTACAGACAGTCCGTGGCCAAGGAGAGGATGGGTGGACCGGCGAGGGAAAAGGGGCAATAAAAACGCTTGAGGCCGAGAAGGGAAAGAAGTAATACGAAAGATAAGCCGCTCTTTACGCGGTGCATTTCCACAAGTGGCCTTTTTTTTGGGTCCGGAAACTAGGTAAACAAACAAGGAAGACTTGTTCACGGGCTCCGGGTCGGTTGGGGAATGGCCAAAAGTTCTTCGTTGGTGCCAGCAAGGGGGGAGGGGAAAAGACTATGAAGGGGGGAGGATGGTACGATGGCCGATCGGTTTCTTGAAAAGAAGGGGCATCGTGAACCAGGTGGGGGCGGTGATTTAGCGGAACCCACGAGCCGTACCAAAATTGACGTGGCAAATTAGAAAAAAGAGGGGGGTTAGGTGGATGGGTGAGGGTTACTCCGTCTCCGGGGGGGTAAGGGGTGAGGTCCATTGGACAATGGATGGAAGGGATGATCTTACGATGGATTCGTCTCTGGCAAACCTGGGAAGTGGGTGTGGGGTGGTAACACGGGGGTTGGGTGGAAGGTTCTATTGTCCTGCAAGCGGAGGCCTGTGGAGTGGGCACTACGAGTGCAGATAGCGCTGATACTCACCAGATATTTTTCGGTGACGGGGGAAAAGGAAAGGGGAGGGGAGGGGGGATACTGGGCCAGAAGACGCTTTGTCCAACTGAAAGGGAAAGCTGGAAAAAGGGTCACACCGTCATCCTAGGTATACCAGGGTGGACAGGTGCGGAACTGGTTTCAGGCGATGAATTGAGCCGCGAGGTGCGTGGCTGGGTTCGGCTATGGGGCAAAAAGAGAGAAAAGACAACGCATATGGGAAAGGTATAGGAATGACGACCCCTGTTCGCAAACGGGGGGAAAGTTGGAAAAATTAGGAGCTTATGTCACGAAATTGTCCTATGCAGAGAGGAAGAGGAAAGCAAGGTAAGGGTAGTGGGAAGGGACTTAAAGGCTGGTTTGGTAGAAGTTGACTGCCACGCACGAAAGGGAGGAAGGGAAAAAAAACGAGGTCACGTTCTGGGAGGGGTGAAACACCGAGTCCGCCGTCAGGGACAACGGCGACACAACAACAGAAGACCACCGAACGTCCGAGCAGAAAAAGAACACAAAAGCACTCTGCAAGACAAATCCCCACATAGCCCTTTAACACCGAAAAACAAAGGGAAATAATTCAGCGGATACCAAAAGGGGAGAAAAGAAAGGAAAAATCGCACGGACCAAACAGCAATCAAGCACCATTGGGGGGAGGGGAAAAACACCGTACACTGGACAGAGCATTCAGGGGGGGGGAGTGTCACATATAGGAACGACAAGGCAATTACGCAGCAAAAAAAGCGCGAAACGTAAACAGAGGGGCAACAACGATTACCGTTTCTACGACTCTTCGAGGTAAGGGGGAAGGAGGAAAGGCCGAAGCAGGAATTCTTATTCGAAGGTGGAGGACATCTCAATTCGTAAGAGGGGGGATGGTCAGGGGGTCGGGGAGCACCTTAATTCTTAGAAGGGAGAAGGGGAGGGCCACCAGCACCAAGGAAAAAAGAAAAACATGTGAACTTGCTCGTGAACAGGGGTTAAAGGTAGTCTTCAAGAAAACAGTCCCGGAAAAGTCTTAGGCACTGCCGTGTTGATAAAGGAAGAAATCAGCCCTTACGGGACGAGAGTTCCCACTTGAGGCTGGGGGACTGTCAAGAGAGAGGAGAGAGCAACTCTCGATGACGGATAAGTCAGCCCACAAGGAGGGGAAAAGAAGGAGTACCAGAGGAGATCTTGAATTCTTATGAGCCTAAAGTCTTCGCAGGGGTAGGAAAAAAAAAAGATGCACTGTGCAGGGAGAGGGTAGGATACGGACTCGACGTGGCTGGATCAGGGGAAAGGGAGCTAAAAATTTTCAAGGGGGGGGCTTCTTCAGTAGGCGAACTGTGGCGTAAAAAGTACCTTCTTTGTTGGAAAGGGGGGGACGTTGGGGGGGGGAAAGTTCCTGATGTGACAAACGGAAAGAAGGAGGGGGAGCCAGGCTTAGGGAAAGGGAAAAAGACATTTGAAGGACTCCCGGGAAGTGACTCGGTACAACAAGGCCATCAGAATAACGAGAACCTAGCGTTCTGCCCGATGGCGGAAAAAAGGAAACAGGCGTCAAACTAGGGAGGACCATTGTCTGGACTCGGAAGTGCCGTCTATTCGTAGATGGGACGAAAGACTACCGAAACACGGGGGGGGAGGATGATAGTACTCGAATAGAGGTGGCTGTTAAGGGGACGATTGAGGGGTAGTTTTAGGCAGCTAGCTCTGGAAGGTGACGCGTACCACCGAGAGGAAAGGAACGAAACGGAGAAAAACACGAAAAGTAAACCGAATCTACCTGCTCCTCACAAAAAAAGGTGGAAACGGGAAAGAGACCGTAAGAAAAAACTAATGTACACATCGAAAAAGGAATAGAGTCATGAAAAGGCGCAGGCCGAAAGAAAAGAAGTTAGATATGTCTGGATCCAATAAAGCAAAAAAGGGCAGGCTAGTCATACCAACTAGAGGAAAAGGACCTAACATATACCGGCGTATGGATGGGAAAGACGACTCTTACTCAAAGTAGGTGCGGAAGGAAAATTAATACATGGGAAAAAACACGCGTTAATAGTAGGGGGAGGCAGGGTGTCAGCAAGATCGCAGGAAGGTACAGCATACTGGGAAAACCACAGTCCGACTAAATGCAAAAAATACTAATCTTCATCACTTTGTGCGAGATTAATAAGAGCAAAACGAATTAACAAGAACACTATAAAAAACCTACTGCAAAGAAAAGGGGCCTCTTGAAGCAGGACCGGGACTACGGATTGACGAAAAAGAGCACACGTCCCGAGTCGAAAGAGAAAGGAAAGAGGAACGCTAACTCGTGAGAATACATAAAAATCATCTTCGACTGAAAAAAGCGTAGGGCTCAAAGGGGAAGCGACTTCAGACTGGGGAGACATCGGTTCGGCGGACTCAAAGCATCAGTGAACAGACAGTACGTAGAGGGGGAAGACTGAGGACTAGGGATTCGACTCACAACTGAGGCCGGTTATAGGGGGGTGGGGATAGATGGAAAAGGGGAGACTCGGAATCAAGAATAAAAAGGCCTTGCCGGCAGGCTAAGAAAGAAGTCCAAGACACATTCTCCGGACAGTTAAAGAGAAACGGGGAGAAAACGATATCGCACACCAGAAATGCGACGGACAAAAAAGAGCATGCTAGGAGCACAGAAGGAGGGGGCCTGGGTAAACAGTACATCGGCACAAAATGGGGAATATCGTGAACGGGGGAGGTGGTTGGCACCATGCAGGTGACGAAGTGCGGGGGCATCTGAAAACAGTACGGGGAGGGGGCAAACAGAAACACGTTACGTTGGGGTGTGTGAGCAAATGTCCGGTGGATCAGGTCCCGGTTACCGCCGGGCTTCCAAAGGGGGTACGGGGACAGACTTGCCCGAGACTTGGAAGGCATTATCAAAGGAGCTTACCTTGAAGGTTGGATAAAGTTGTAGCGGGCCGGGAGGTAGGGGTGGGAGGAGTGTCAGATAAGAAAAAAGACGAGGACGCCACCACCAATAAAAATAATCCGACCCGTGGGAAATGAAAAAAAGACCTTCTTGGAGAAGGAGGGGGGGGACATAAGGTCGGACACCGAGCCGGTGGGGTTTTTTTAGTACCGGAAACAGGACAAAAGGGTCCTCAAAAGGCGGGCTGGAAGAAGAAAGGTCCACGGATGGTCAAGGCGAAGGAAATGCCGTACGTCGGGTAAAAATCACAATATCAAACAGTATCCTCCATTGAAGAAAAGGCCGGGGGAAACTGATCCTGAAAGAAAGCCCGAACTCGCGGAAGAAAAAAGAAAAAATAGGCCGGGGGGCAAAACCGGGTCTGGAAAAAAAGGTAGTTTCAGCCGCAAAAAACGTTCAACCGGTGAAAAAGGGGAGGGGAAACAGGAGGAAAGTACTGCACGACCAAGGAACACCGGTGCAAATGTCAAGGCCGCGTCGCACACGTGTTCAATACGCTGCCCGAAACGCGGGTAAAAGACAAAAAAAAAAAAAACAAAGAACGGCAAAAACAGTTAACAGAAAAACCCAGCAAGGAAAGCCAGAAAATCTCAAAAACCTAAACTGTCAAACACATCACGCTAAACAAAAAAACTTCGCAAACACAAGACCAGGAAACAGTCGCACGTGGGGGGGGGGAAAGCCCACAGAATCCTTGGACGAAGCCGGAACGGAGAGGGACTTACGTGACGCCGAACCCGACCTCGAAAAACACATATCGCCTAACAAAAAGTTTCGGAAGGACCGGTTTCTTGACCCAGAAGGATGTGGGTGGGCCTTCTGGGGGGGGACGGAAGCAAAAGAAATCTCAACGGAAAGGGACATTGCCAGATCAGTACCAAAATGGTTGGGCCAGGAATGAAAAACTAAGGTGAAAGAAGATCAGACACGGACAAGGAATGTACGAAAAGTTTCGAGTCCGATCACCTGGGCAGGGGGAAAAATAAAAAATTGACCTGATCAGGGTGGAAAAGGGAATATCGGAGACGTCCTGGGGGGGAGCCGTAAAACAAAAAAGGGGGGACACTATTTTTGTGGAAAAAAGTGAAAAACACACAAAAAGGACGGGGGGGGGGGGGGGGGGGGGAAAACAAAAAGGAAAAAAAGACGGTAAGGGAAAGAAAGAGGGCGAACAAAAGACGCCTTCGGGAATATCTAAAAACACTTATTAACGAGAAGCTCCCGAAAGGCGGAGGGAAACTGAAAGTCTTAATGGATCCTCTTAAAACGCCCGCAAAAGCGATGGGAGACAGAGATGGAGTAAGATCCACTTAGACAACTCCTGTTGCCAACGGACGTGAAAACCTTTGACCATACCATATGATCAAAAAACTGCGAGGGAAAGCAAGAAAACTCCTCAGAGAGGACTTCTTCTGTTCCTACAAGGGTCCGCTGGGGTCGGAAAGAGGAAAAGAAGATGATAACTCGACAACACAATCCGACGGCCTGAGAGGCCGCTCAAGTGAAGAAGGGGTGATAAGACAGAAGAGAGTGGAAGCTTTCCTCGTTCTTGGGGGGAAGGAGAGGATCACAAAAAACGAACGGAGCTGGCACGACAAGGAGGAGAGCCATCACGAAACAGAAAACCCAAGAATCTTGGAGGAAACGGGTGAGAGATACCAATGAGAAATCACGTGTAGTCTGATCAAACGGAAAGGCTAACAAAAGGGGTAACATGAGAGAAAAAAGTACAACAGGGGGGGAGGGGGGAAGGAAATGGAATTGCCCGTTCTGAGGCCAAGCACTCGGGGCCAGAGGGATATCAAGTGAGTTTACTTGAAAAAATTACGTGCGGAATGGCCGGGAAAATCGATGAACGAACAGGCAATCAGGGAATCAAGGTATGAGAATTGTCCGGGCAGAGACTTAGAGTAAAAGGGATGTAAGAGGCACAAAGGAAAATCGGCAGGAGCGACTGAAGCGGCAGCCTAAAGAGGGAGGGAAAGTCATCGACAAGGTGGAGGGAGGAAAAAAAAAAACACACAAGGCGAAGGAACTGTTGGACTGAAAACAAGAGGGGCCTTCGGGATGTACACCTTTTGGGGAGAAAGTCATGTCGTGGAAATTGGGTGGACTCACTAGGGTATCCACAAGTACTCGCTTGGTGACGGCATCTATGGAGTGGACACATATCTCCTACTAAAAACAAAAAAGCGTACAGTGGGAGGGGGGGAGGTTTCACGACATGGCATAAAAAAGGAGGAGATAACGGGAGGGGTCCAAAAGAAAAAATCTTCTTTAAAATGTTTACGGTCTTCTCGAACCACAAAAGGAGAAATGTTTGGAAGAAGGGGGAAAAGTGGGGGACTAGAAAAAAAGGAAGAGATGGGCTGGCCGGGTCTCCGCGGAGGCCGTTTGGCCTCGGGTACAAGCAGCAAGGCATTTACACCGAGTGCCCAGACGACGTCGGGGGATACTAATCGTAACGGGGGAGAACTGATCTTTTAGGGGCCTGAAACACGGGGAACAGAACGCTAAGAGGAAAAAAGAATGGGCCACGCGAGAAACGTTATTGAAGGAACCGTTCACGGCACGACCGACGAAAGACGTCACTAAAACGGAGATAAGTGACATCGAAAAAGGTAGCCGCATTTAGTCAGCAGATCAGTCTTGGTCGTAGCAATCGTCGTTAGCGGTCTAAGCCTTTTCTTTCACGGGGAAATAGAAAACGGGACTAGGGGGGGTGGGGGGGGGGGGAGGCAAAAACAAGATGGGCAAATGAGGTGCCTGGCCGCATCTTCTCAAAAAGGTTGGCCGTCGTTTCTAGAGGGGACAAATCATGAACGTCTCTGGGGTAAAAAACACGTCATCTTCTTTTGGGGCCATAAGGGTGGGCCATGTGATGAGGGATGGACGGAAGGATTTGTCTAACGAGTTACTGTGGAACGCCCGGGTACCACTAGAGGGGATTGATTGGTACCTGCAAGGGAGGTCAAGAGGGGAGAGCTGGACAAAATGGAGATTTCAAAAAAAAACTAGCCTCCGACTGCTCTGTGGAGAGTATTACATTCTTTCCAAGACCGGGGAAGTGGTGGGGTCTGGGTGGAAGGGAAAGTGTAAATCTCTACATCGTGTTCAACCTGGAAGGGGGGGAACGGGAGAGGGGTGCGGAAGGGAGAAGGAAACATGGCGGCGTGTCTAACCAATACCGACGATCTCAGTGGAAGGGTAACGAAGGATGGGCCGGGGATGGGGTACAAGGGGCCTCTATCTGGGGGGGCTCGGCCTTGTGGCAACGTGTCAAAAAAAAAGCTGCTCGTGGAGAGGGGGGCTGTTAGGGGGGGGGGGGGGGGGGAGTCGCCACAAAGAAAAAAAGGCAAAAAAAGGCTGGGTCAGGGGGCATGGGTAAATATGTAGGGGCTGGTGGTGAGAGGTTAGAAAACGGGTAGGGGGGAAAAGTACAGATCGGGGAAGAATTTCTGCAGGGACGAATGTGGCGTCCTAAGGCGGGATAACGTACATTGATGTGGGTGGAACAGGTAGATGCAGGTGGGGAACAGTTCGTGGTGGGGCGGTAAGGAAATTCAACAAATGGGAGGAAAGGTGGTGGAAACGACGGCAAGGGTCAATAGAGGATAGGGAACGCCACAGCTGGTGGGGAGGGGGGGGGGTCTTGGTGGGAACGGAAGAGGTAACATAACTCGTCAGGATCGACAGGGGCGGGGGCGGGCAGAGAGGAAACGGGCGTTATAGGGGGAAAGGACTGGTCGACGAAGCAGCGGCAGGTGAGAAAACGGTTCACAGATTGTGAGCAAACAGCTGCGCTTTGGAAGGGAAGGGAAAGGGGGACAAAGGGGGGGGAAGGATTACAAGTGACCTGCACAAAAGAGGGGGGCAGGTGGAGTGAGACACGGTGCGGTGGTCACGGAAAGTTGGCAATGCGGCAGTGGAAATAAAAGGGAAAAGACTCCGGAGAGGGGGGGACTGCCTTGAAGGAAAGAAAAAAGGGAAGACTGAGGAGTGGACGGAGTCGAAGGGTTCCGCTGGAAAAAAATTGAAGAAAGAGCGTAAAGAGGAGTTCAGCTGAAACGCTCTCGCGATAGATTGACGGTGGTTGGCAACGGAAAGAATGCAGAGACTCGGGAAGTAAAAAAAGGGAAGAAGCGCGGAATGTGGTTCTCGGTGAGGTTTTCCAAGTAAACGGTCCTCGGTGGTGTTATCGGT
>Ga0179593_1366419_pt1 | contig 11574 bp, 12 predicted proteins | sample CZODoug2_1_08_16_FD_185931 | JGI IMG/M metagenome (GOLD analysis project Ga0179593, IMG submission 185931) | Vadose zone soil fungal communities from Angelo Coast Range Reserve, California, USA - CZODoug2_1_08_16fungal (PacBio error correction) | ecosystem: Environmental > Terrestrial > Soil >...
AGGAAAGTTCATCTGCATAAGACAAGAAACCGAGAAGAGAGAAAAGAAGTCTCTTCAGTACTGGGAGGGTGGGGAGAAACAAAATTGAAATAAAATCAAATCTGGAAGCGATTTCTTGGAGGGACCGGCTCAGAATCGATAATTAACGGACACTCAAGAACTTGTTCATCAAAGAATGGGTTCTAGGAACTTAAAGCTGGAGCAAGCGAAACTCAGCGGAGGGGAGTCGTATTGGTGTGAAATATACAGCCTGCAAGTGCGGGGGGGGGGAAAAAATCTGGAAGGGACCCGGAAGTAAAATGAAGCATCCGAGGCGGAGAATAAAAAAGTCGAGTGTGGGAGGACCGGACCATCCCTATGGTGGGAGGGGAAGTCGAAGGGTCTTGAGAGCGGTGGGTCCCTATGTCCAGTACGGGAGAAGGTCAGTTTGCCTGGTCAGCTAGGAATGAAGCGTCACACAGGGAGTCTATATCCTGAAAATTCTAGAGGACAAATTGAAAAAGATAAAAGTTCTCTACAGTTAGCTTCGTGGAACTGATGCCCAAGCGGACAAAGAGGAAAGGGTCCAAAGACGATCGGGAGCAAAAGCACTGTGTGCGCCAACAGCAAAGGAAGAGCGGAAAAAAAGGGTTGCGATGCCCTATGGGAGGCGAAAAAGGCAAAAAGTGGTTCCTTAACATGGGAAGGAAAGTCAAAATCGCGGGCCTAAAGGCCGTGAAATAGTCAAGGTCTCCGAGAATTCGGAGGGAGGTAATCAAGTAAAGTGCGGGAAAAGGATGATCGCCGCATAACTTCCGCCGCGCCGCGGGTTGTCCGTGCACGACGAAAAGAGGGGGGAACAGTTGGGGCCGCTGCAGGTTCTAATGGCTCATACGGAACAGGAAAAGTCCGTCAGCACGTAAGGATGAGGGGGAATACAAAAAACGAGAGGAATACTCGCGAGGGAGACAATGAGGAGGGGAGCTATAAAACCCGTCGTACAAGGATGGCCGTCGTCGAGCTCTCTCTGAATCTGGGAGGTCCAGGATCGACTACAAAATACAGGGGAACCGAAAAATGGTACAAAGAGAGGTGGTCGGCGAATACAGACCAGACGCCCAAAAACTGCCGGGAAAAGAATGTGATATCGAACCGGGAAAAGAAGATACCCAGAACCAAGGTAAAAAGGGCATAGATAGGAGACATACAAAAGGTAACAGGAAGGGTAGAAGGAATCGCTCAACAAAGTATAATGGTAATCTGGCAGACGGAAAAAAACTCCAAAAGGAAATCTCGACCGAAAAAGAGAGGATACTTCGGATTATTCAGCGGACGAGAGAACGTCGGCAAAATATCTGTGAGGCACCGGGAGATGGCTGCGTACACCAAGCCGCCGGTTCTTAAGCACGAGGACAACACAAGACGGCCGCGGAATGGGTCTCATAAAGATTGGTGAAGAGAAAAGCGGAATAAAGAAGGGCTTTAAAGCCTCAGGATTAAGTGAGCCGAAAAAGGTCTATGCCAAGGCCGAGCAACGAAAAGGAGGGAAGGAAAAAAGGCATTTGGGACCGGGGAACGAGAAGGATGGGGGGGGAAGAGGGGGAGGGGGGAAAGTCTTTTGAGCAGGCGAGAGCAGAGGAGGAGGGAAAGTGGAACGCTCCGAACCCAGCGTCGCAATTGAGGGATGCAAGGAACGAGCATGTATACAGGAGTTGATTAAAAATGAAGAAAGGGGAAATTGCTGAGGTCTGGGGAAGGGGAACATGGGGGGGGGGTAAGGACCAGGTGCAAGGGGGGGGACATGGGGAAGACTAGCGCCGTCAGCCCCTGGTACCAAAAGGAGAAGGGCAGGAACAGGGACTCAATACCAGGGGGTTAATTATTGGGTGGCCTGAATCACCGGCGCTCGTTTGCGATAGGGAAATAAGGGCAGAAAGCCTTGGGCGAAGATGGATGGGAACTTCACGGTCGACTGGGGCAATGTGGGGGTAAACGAGGGGGGGGAAAGGTTTCTGGGGGACCAAACCGGCTAAGGGTTCGGCAAGGGTGAAAAGCGTTACCAAATGAAAATTCTTGCAGACCAAGTCGGCTGAAGGACCAAAGGAAAAAGAAAGAGAGACAAATTCTAAGGCGAAAGACAAGACTTCATGCAGTGTGCGAGAGCATCGGAGGGTCAGAGGTGGCACGGAACTCAACCCTGCACCTTTTTACTGCAAACGCCAAAAGGAAAAGCAGGAGGGTGGAAGCTTTCTCACCGAGGGGCCAGGAACCCCGTCGGCGGCGGTCCTTTATCTCGGCCGAGCGAAGCGACGTAAAGGGGGTGAAAGATTGTTAGATACATTCAAAAAAGACAAGAGAGGAGAGATCGGGAAATCATGCCTAAGGAAAATTAATCGTGTACGAGGGAATAACCCCAAGGACTCATTCATGGGCGAGTGCAAACGATCCCAAAGCTTAAAAGAGTCCGAGGAAAGGAGGCGTGTTTCAAGCACCCGGGTTTTCTGCGAAAGAACAATTCAACTAAACGAAGTCCATGAGTAGGAGTGGTAAAAGCTGACAAAATGGGTCCGAAAAGGGGACAACGGCAAGCAAAACGAACAGGCAGTTGAACCTACCGGAAAAAAATTTTCGACATGGGCGACTACAGAAAGGGTAATGTCCATTAACAAAAATCCTGTATAAACAAATTCGGACCTGAAGAATGGGGGATGATTACTTTAATTTATAGGGTTGAAGAGTACCGTGGAGGATCAGGCGCAAACAGCGTAGAAAAAATAACCTAGCAGGGTCAGGACTGGGGAATCACGACAGCGAAAACTAGGGGTTCGTAGGGCTCGCGAAAAACAAAACAGGGGGAGTAGGGCTAAGGAATATAGAGTAAATCCCACCAAACATTAAAGGCCGCACGAGAAAGAAGATCGAATTGCGGAAGGGCATCGCCGCCCATGGATGGAGCGACCGAAAGGGACCCTCTTCCATGGGACCAGCAGAAACCGTCAGTCACAAAGTATGAAGGTCCGCAAGGTTTTTGGCCAGTCGGGGTCCGGCAGAACTTCTGCTGCAGAAAAAAGGAAAGGGTGGATCCGGGAGCACCGTCCGCTGTCCGGAGTTGGCGATGAGAATCGCGAACAAGTGGTGAGGACGGGAACATACGAAGCGGGGCGTTCGGGGGAGGGGCAGTCGCTCAACCGGTGGGGGAGGGGGGGGAAAAAAAATACGAGAAGCGAGAGAGCCGTTAAAAAGGCCGAGCTGTGGGCGGCGGGTGAAAACGCGAAAGGAAAAGGCGTAGGTAGTCATCGGCGAGGATTGGGTCCCGGAGGCGATGGACCAAAAACGATGAAAGAAATCGGTGACGGTCAAAAGAAAAACGACCCCCAGAGGTGAGTCCAAAGTTCGATAGGGAAACCTCCTAATAGAAAAGGCAAACCCCGCAGCGAAGATGCGCCATACCACCATATAATTGAAGGTTGTTGGCGGTGATACAAAGGTTGCGGGGTGGGGGAAGGCCGAAAACGCACAGACCGGACGCTAAATGGTCCGGCCGGCATGAGATCCGAGGAAGAATTGGAGATTCGTTGGAGGGGGAAAATTGGGGGGGGGGGGGAAACTAGAAAACTTAAAAGGTCAAATGGAGCACCAGGTGGACGGGGGGAAGAAAAAACGGTCCGGCACACGTAGCAGGTTGGGTCCCACGACAAGTGGAAACCGAGAATCAATGAAGCCGACGTTCACAAGCAAAGGAAGGGGAGTCCCAGAGGGGCGTGAAGGGACGATCTGCAATAAACCTCGAAGCGGTCTGCACACAAATCTCACTAAAGGTGAAAGGAGGGGTTGGAGATGGGCCGCGGTCAGGGGTCAAGCAACGTAAGGGACATTAAGCCCGGTACATGTGGGCGGTAAAACGGGCAAAAAACCCACAGGGGATCAAAAAGGGGATAAAAGAAGGATTAAATTCAAGAAGGGAATGTAAGCGACCCATGCGCCCAGGTGGTTGTTATCACCTAGCTATGAAACAGCATCGATCATGATAAGCACGGGACAGAAATTTCCGGGAGCGACAATCGACAAATCACCGGAAGCAAGTGGAAAAACCCGGGAGGCTAAGGTGGTTCGCGGTATTGTGGCGCTGGACTGCGGCTTATCACCTTTTCTCAGAGTCGACGGCACCAGACTGGTGAGGGAGATTAAGCGGCGCAAGTCAGTCAACCTCCCACGGAGACAAAAAAAAAAGAGGAAGGGCTGGGGGGCTCATCTGCGTTGAAGTCGAGCTTCCTGTAAAAACGGGAAGCGAGGCGCCGAAAGTTTCCGAGATATCCAAAAGAAAACTTGCCCCATGCGAAAATTCAGCAGGCAAAAGGAAATGGGAAGGGGAGCGGAGGGCGATTTTCACGGGAGCGGGGACGAGACCGATGGCGCGGGACGAAGCGTTTGTGGCAATAACAGCAACCATGCCAGGATGAAAAAGGAACAGCCGAAGTACTGAGCAAAGGAGGGACGGAGCGGATGCTGCCAGGGAAAAAAGTGTCTTTCCGTAGTACAGGCCTAGGATAATTACCAGAAAACGCTTCTTGGGAAAACCCTTGAGGCCTTTCTGATAGCGGCATGTGGACTGGCGGGTGGCCAAACAGGAAAAACTTTGAAAAAAGGAAAAAGTGGGCGACTTCGGAATACAAGCACCCCATCAAAAACTGCTTATCTTCCGTTAAAAAGAAGTCCACCCTTGGAGCCGAGGCGGGGGTGGCATCGCGTCCAGAGGCAGCTCAGCCTCTTGATAGCTTTTTATTCCCAAAAAAGGAAGCAGTACGTTGGGGAGGGGGGCTAATTGCTGGTAAGGAATTCCAGTCGAAACCGAAAAATGAAACTGTGGAAGCGCTGCGCAGTAAATTGAAACCCCGGCGGGAGGCACCTGGGAGGCATGTGAGCATCTCCAGCCTGGCGGGAACCCCGGCGAAAGGATCAGACGTAGGAAGCGGCAAAAAAGGGAGGGGCCACGGTAAAGGTGCCGATAGGGTTTGCACAAAGCAATGTTAAAAGCCCAACCGCTCCCGGCGAAGAACTAGGAAAAAAATCACGAGTGAGCTCTGAGGTGAAAGGCACGGAAAAGGGCTAGGCGAATGAGATACTGCTGTACCAGGGGAATATGATAGTCAGCGGGAAGAAAAAGGGAAGAAAGAGGCGCGTCACCGGGTTTATTGCGCCTTTGGGTCTCGGGAAAAAAGGCACGAAATCTCCTCAAGAACGTTACGCAAAATGAAAGACCAAATCAAATGGGAAAAATCGGCAAACATGGCCTCGCAGACTTTTCATACGGGGGGGGGGACTAAACGCAAAGTGGTATTACCGGGGGCGACCCCCTGGGAGGGTCTTTAGTAGGGAAAACAGTCGATTTACTCGGCAGGAGTGAGGGTTCAGAACTGCAAAAAGTCGTCGTATCTGTGCAGAGCCTCGAGCGGCCGAACGCAGGTGGGCAAGAAAAACTAAATCGCTAGGGACACCAAACGGACTATGTTAACTACCTCCTCTTGAGCTCTTTCCTCCACAGCGACAGGCAGTCTCCGTCAAACAAAAGTTCCGGCCTAACTTGAGAGACTTCAACGACGGGTCTAGTAGGATTGGCAGGCGAGGGGGGGGGCGTCAGCTGGAAGGAGCGGGTATCCGAAGACGGCCATAACACCAGAGAAAGGACGGGAGGGGCGGTGTTGGGGAATTTTGTTCCGGGCAAAATTTCCCCTGGGGGTGCTTCCGCTCATAGACAAGACGGTAAGGAAGCTGCGGTCAGCTTATAGGAGGGGGTGCTGGGTAAGCTGACCTACGCTCCAACAAAAGGTAAAAGGAACTAGAGGTCCGGTCCGAACCAAAAAGACTATAGCTCGAGATCGTCAGTACGAGCGGGGGTGGTGTACAAATCATGTTAAGTAAAAAATCTCGGAAAAGGGACGGGCGTGTCTTGAAATGGCGGAGGACAACCCTGGATGACGGGGGGACCCTAACTGAAGAGAACCGGTGAGGTCTCTTCTCAGGGGGCTGGGAAGTAATATTAACTGGCTACGGGTTGGGATTCCTCTACGCCGCTTGCTGAAAGCAAAAGTTGGGAAAAATGATCGACGACCTGGGGGGGGAGCTTGGGCAAAAAGAAAACCAACAACCGGAGGGGGGGGGGGGGGGGGGCCAAAAATGAATTCCCTGATCAGCACAGAGGAGGGCGGGGGCGTCGGACGCAAATACGATGGGAGTTGAGCTCACTGACGAAAAATGGGGTCGAACGTCAAAACTGTCGCGAGTGCCAAGAGGGACCCAAGAGTCGGCGATGGGAATTGCAATTTCAGAAATAAATAGCTAAAAATTAAAAGAACACGGGGAAAGGGGAAGGAGAGAAGTGAATTCGCCGGAAAAAATGCTCACTAGAAGGGGACGCAGGAAATTCGTGGACATCACCTAACGGTCAGCGGGGAAAGACAGAAGTAGGATGATTCGCAGGCATCTTTTGAAAAAACAAACTCACGAAAAAAAAAAAAGAAAAGGTACCGCGTGAGGGGCACTTAGAAACACTGGACAGTCTGGAAGGTAACAGGGACGGGAAAGGTTCAAAAAAAAGATCGACCGTCGACCGTTGCCGGAACACACGGGGAGAACGCAGGAGGGACGGAGAGAATGGTCAAAGGAGGAATATGCGCCAATAAAGACGCAACGAAGGTGTCAGCAACGACAGAAAACAAGGTCTTGACAATTGGGACGCTGCGGTGTTCGAATCAAAAACTTTACAGCACCGGTAGCGGGGAGTAAACGTAGTCGCGGAGGAGGGGCCAACAAAAAATACGCAACGACAAAAACGACGACATGATTGCAAAAGAAAATGCAACCAGACTAGGGCAAATCCGCGGGCTGGCAAATCTTCGAGCGCGGAAAAGAGGGTTGTGGAAACTTGGTCAGCTAGACCCCCCTAATTGAACCGTGAAGAACCAGCAAAAGAAGAAAAAAATCAAGAAAAAGCATCCGTCCCCACGAATAGCGTTGTTTAATCCGGGCTCTGTTTCAGAAAGAGAGAGAAACCCCACGGGTTCCCGAACAGAGGTGTCTCCCGTACTAAGGGATTCTCGCAGGATCCTGATCGCGAAAAAAATCAGGGCTAGCTGAAAGCAGGCAAGTCGTAACACTCAGAAGAACTCGTCGAGAAGGGACCGAGAATATAATCGGAGGGGCAGAGGGCTCGATGACGATCAAATTTAGCAAGAGAAAATGCTGGCAGGGAAAAGGGAGTAGCAGTGGCTGCGTAGACCGCGCCGTGTGAAAAAAAAACCAGAAAGGGTCCGCGAACCAAACGGTCAAATCTTTGAATTGTCGAGTGAGAAGAGTGGTGAAGGGAGCACAAAGCAGCGAACTTGCCGGGGGTGGCGCATACTCGAGACTTCGGCAAGTGAGAGGGTGCGCACGTCATGAAAAAATCCATCCCAGTCAACAGAGCGGGCCGAAGGAAGTTGGTTGAAAAAGGCCCCCAGACGGATGAAGTGGGAAGTATTCCCGAATCTTCTGCGCCGAGACATGAAGATTGGAGGATTCTGAAAGAGACAATACACCAGGAAGGTGCTAAAGGGTGTGGTGTAAGGAATGTAAGACAGGGGGGGAAGTAGGCAAGCGACTTTATTAAAATGTGGGGGGAGGGCCGGGTTGCGACAGGGGTTCGGGGCCGCCCCTTCACGGGCTCAGGATTAAGATTACGTCGCCGTAGGAAAGAATACTAAGGGGAATATGAGCCCTGGATAACAACTATGATACATGTTTATAATGGTGTTTTTCCAGACCCGGCGCTCGTGGGTTGGATAAAGGGATTAAATAAAGCAAAGGGAGAACAGAAAATTTTCGGTGACGTCGGTCTACGGTGTCATTGGTGTGGTGGCTGGGGTGGCCCTGCTTTCAGGGGGTGCCAACCGAAGAGGAAGGGTTGTAGTGCCGCGTTATGGGGGAGATGTATGGGAACGCCCTATCACATGACCGGAGGAGGTCTCCCCTCGCGTCGAACGGAGTTGACCAATTCATTCAAAAGTCCCAAAGACCATTCTTAGGCGGGAGAGGCAAGGGCGGTCCGAATGTTAGGAGTATAGGATGGGTGGGGGGATTTTGTACGGTACTCGCGGAACAAAAAAACAATTGTTATACTGGGAGCACAGAGTCAAATAATTGGTGGGAAAGTGAGGGCAGGAGAGGCGAAAGGAGGTGGCTGCACGGGTCCATATCGAGAAGTCAAGGGTTTTCGATTTATTCTAAGTGACAAAAATCAGAAGCAACTAGTTGGGGTCCATCGGAAGAGGGGAAAATAGAGCACAATTTCCCTTAAAAACCACGTTAACTTTTAAGTTTCTGGGCCAAAGCGCCAAAGCTAGGCACTGGGACGTTGAAAGGGGAAAAAGAAAAAATGAGTATGTCAAAATCAATCACCGATGTGGGAAACGACATGAAGATCAACCGAACGAAGTCAGAACTATTTAGGATGAAAAGGTCTCAAACCACGGATATTTGCATCGTCAAGCGACCGCAAATGTTTAAATAAGGGGAGAACATTAACGTCGTCTGTCCGGGGAAGAAGAAGAGTTCCCAGTAAAATCCTTATAAACACTGTAGACAGGCCATACGGGGAGAAGTCGGGGGCGGGGATATTTGAAACGGGGTCACCTGAAGGGGGTCGCGCTAACATTCAGTGCTATCAGCTGCCTTCGAGGAGCTCATATAAAATCACAAGTTCAGGGGTGGGGGAGGGAAAGCTAAGATCAAAACCAAAACGTGTATGAAGAGATTAACGCCCAACCCGAATTCATGGAAAAAAAAAAAGGCAAATATAGAAAAAGACAGGAGGTGGGGGGTCCGGCTTTCGCCAGGAGGGGGGAGGGCACGGCTACATCATGTAGCGTCACTAAACTACCATAGAGGCCACCCGAATTATGCAAGGAAGACAAAGGTTTTAGACAGCGGGTCGCTGACTACTGGCATGCCGTACTTAAAGAAACAGGTACTAGGGGTGGGCGCCGGAGAAGTCACGCCGCGTCGCTGGGCGATGCAAAAACAGCACGAAGTTTAAGAGACTGTAATCCGAAAGACTAAGACTTCGTGAGGGGGGGGGGTGGAAAAGATGTCAGCTCGCGCAAACGAGGTGGGGACAACTTATTCCGATAGCCTTTACACCCGTAAGAAGGTGGGAGTGCGGGGTGCAAAAGCCAAGGAAATGATCGTTTGGGTGAAGGCACAGCGTGGAGACTTGGAACCCTTACCGGGGGGAAAAAAGGGGGGTTTACTAAAGAGTTGGAGGGAGACAGAGAGAAAATCGTCAGTCGATTCGCATCGAGCGCCGAATCGGGAAACCTCCGGCGCGGCACGAGGAACCAGGAACCACAAGAGGAAGTGGGGGCGTGGGACGTACACCTGTTCGGGATAACATCCAACGCAGAGAAGCAAGAACATGGCCGGCCGTACACGGGTAAAAAACCGCTTAGTGGGCAATAAAGTGAATGTATGAAAACTCCAAAGTGACTTGCTTGAGCCAATTTGATTTGGGGAGAGCTAACCCACAAGACCCAGTTTGTCCCACGCAGAAAGGTGGAAACCCCTATAAAAAATGTGGACATACAGGTCTACCTAATGTCACCCGACCATCCCAGGTCGGGGACAAAGCGATGGGTAAAATGGTATAGATAAGAAATCAGAGACCAGTGCTTGCCGCCGACATCTCACGCATGGGGAATGAGGGGTTATCACTTCTCAAGAAGGTTAAATATAAGAGGGCTACTTAACCATGCAAAATACCCTTTTCGTCACCGCCACCTTTAAACTCAAAACACGTCTGCCATCCTCCTCACACTCCGCCATTGCTCTGCATAATAGGGTAACGCAGTATTACATTCTAAAGCGTGAGGGAAGGAGAACACAGGAACTTGGTTGAGAGGCCTGCGCATAGGACAGAATCAGCGTCATGATCCGAAGCAGCCAGAGATTCGAAAGCAACTACTAAAAAGATCCGGCTAGCACGTTGCAAACGCACAGGAGTCGACGGGGAGGGGCGAGGAGGTTGCTCTACGCTGCGCGGCGCAGGGGAAAAAGTAGAGTCCCTAAAACACGAAGGGGATTTCATATAATGAATTGTGCTCCTAAAAGGTAAACTCTTATCACCAAAATTACACTGAGGCAAGGCGGGTTCTCGGTCTCATGTTGCTTGGAAAACCTAACGGGGGCCGGGGGGGGCTTCCTAATTCAACCATTGGGGGGCTCCTTCCCTTTGGAAACTGCAAGATTTACAGTTCCGAAGTGGCCATGGGAAGAGAGATTCAGAGATACCAATATGGAGACGGAGAGAATGGGGCCGGGGCGGGCTCCTAGGCAGGAAAGCTAAGTGGGGAGGAAGGGATAGGGGCAGACGGAAGGTAGCTACGAGCAGGAACTCTGACCGAAAGGGAACCGGTGGTAAATGTGAAAAAGACGCTGAACAGGCATGCGATCGAACAACGAGAGGGGCTACGTGTCTTACTTGGGTAACTCTAGCCGCATTGAGGCGGTAACAGGAAGGGTAACAGTAGTGGGCTTCTATCCAAAAAATTCCAAACTGAAAGCGCTCGCGAGAGAAGCGCCAAAACGTAAATATGCTGGTGGTAAGCTATCTTTGCAGACAGACGAAGGGAGGGAGGAGAGGTGTAAATTACTTCCCAAGGAGCACGATAAGGGAGGCGCGGGAAAACGGTGGGCTGTAACGATTATCAGGGAAAAAAAACAGCGAACACTTGTATCATTTAGGGAGGGGACGTTGTCTGCCACAAGGGGAAGGGGCGCGGGAGCATTATCCGGCGAGAGTCTCCCGACGGTACGGGCACAGCAAGACAGGAGCTATTCACCAGGTATGTACTGCACGGCAACTGTACGGGAAGTAGATTGGGGGGGGGAACGAAGTCCAGGGCGGGGCCGGAACCGGCACTTAGGAGAAGAATAAGCAAGCAGTAACGATCGTTCTCGTGAGTGCGCCTCAATTCTAATATCAGATACTTAGGGACCCTGGGGAAGGCTGATCGTCAAGGGGGAAGATGTAAAGGCACGTCGCGCGGGGGAGTGCAGAAAAAGGGGGGTCGAGGCAGAATTACGGGGGAAAAAACCCTCCGAGACTCATGCGAACTAAGCGCAGCTGATAAACGCAGAAAAAGACGAGAAGGAAGGGGAGCGGGAACTCTCGAAACGGCAGAAGGCGAACACAAGCGGGAGGGGAGTATATAAATTCACCGAGGAGGAAAAGAAAACAGCTGGAGAGCGCAAGCGGATGATAAAGGAATGACACACGGCGACGAGGTTAAAAGAGGCCCTTAGCGTTCGAGAACGAAAGAGCCGAGCAGGAAAACGGTTTAGGACGAGTGGGGTCTCCCAAGTACTCAGAAAAGAATCGCAACAGTAGGACGAGAAAATCACGTTTAGCGCGGGTAAAGAAAATTCTCCACGGGATCTCGAGTACGAAAAAACCGAAAGGTCCACGTGAAAGTTGTTAACACCTGAAATGGGGGACCGACAAGCAAGAAAAAAGTAAAACGAAAGCTCAAAAAATTTAGCGTCTGGTTTGCGCGGGAAGAGGAC
>Ga0179593_1513372_pt1 | contig 11574 bp, 10 predicted proteins | sample CZODoug2_1_08_16_FD_185931 | JGI IMG/M metagenome (GOLD analysis project Ga0179593, IMG submission 185931) | Vadose zone soil fungal communities from Angelo Coast Range Reserve, California, USA - CZODoug2_1_08_16fungal (PacBio error correction) | ecosystem: Environmental > Terrestrial > Soil >...
TGAGGGGTATTGGGAGTACATGGGGTTCCTACCCTAAAGAGGCAGTACTAGTAATCATATACGAAAGCCACGCCTAGTGCCAAGCTCTCGTATAGGGTACTAGGGAAATGGTGATTGAATCATCACCAGAACCCGCTACCCCTTGTATCTGTTGGGGGGGGGGGGGGGAAAAGAGACAATTTATTGCCGATGTTGGATCGAGGGGGGGGCTCACTCCACTTGCCGTTCGGGGTCTAAGTAGGGAGGGCTCCGACCGGCTCGTCAAGGGAAAAGGGGTGGATCTAACTATCCCTAACATCTGTCTAACCTAGACAAGTAATCTTTTCGCAATCCGTTGCTAGGCGTCTAAAGAACGGAAGCTCAAAAGAAGTCGAGAGGACTTCAGGCCTTGGCGCTTACTAAAGTGCCTCTCCTCTAACGCGATTCCGCGCGGGCGGCTTGGACTGCCTTGGCAAGAGGGTTAGATCACGGTCTTCTCATCCGGCGTCTTGGCTCTCAGGGGGGGAAAAAAGATGAGGACCATCCTCTGCGCCGGGGGGGGCCTCCGCCCTCCTGTATCAACAAGCATTCCTATCCGTAGTGGGGGGCTCTGAAGGTTGGTCGGGGGTCTGGACTGGGTGGCTTCTGCTAGGCGGGCTTGGTTCCCTCACTCGGGGTCACTGGTTCGGCGGGGCAGGGCCCAGACTCGAGGTGAGTACGGCCTAGTTCGGTTTATGAACTGGCTCGCGTAGAAACGGAGAGTATTTTGAAAATCTTATCTCCAGCCCTAGGCAGGGCCAGTGTCGCAGTCACTCTCCCCCTTTGGTCAAAGGGAGTTACTGTACTCAATGATGGGAGGTAACCTCAAGGACGTAGACCGAAGGGGTCCTTCAATCATAACCCGGAAACGGGTCCCTTTGCCAAGGTAAGTGACTTTGTGCTTTGGAGGGCATAAAGGCCGACCCAACTCATAAGATGTCCACATCTCGAGAAGCCTGACGAACCTAGGGGCGAGGGTCAACCAGAGCTACCCTATGTAGGACGGGGGAGCAAAGTGGAGATAAGAGCTAGAACGAAGAAGCAATTATTTTCTAAGGCTCTAGGAGGATGCCGGTCTTTGGACTCTCTTATACCCACAGGGCTGGTTAGAAAAACAGGGTGGGTCCGTACTACGTACTTGTGAAGTCTGGGGAAAGACCGGGCTACATCATTTTTTGATCTTTGGCGCAAATACTACTAAGCGGAGAGGCGCGAGTCTTCAAGAAAACATTTTAAAGGAATGTGGCTGTGGCCCGAGCAAAGGATCAGGGCGAGCCCCCTGAGCGTGAATTAAATATCGTGAGTCTTAGGGGCTGGGATTGGGGACTGAAAACGCATTGCTGCGCTGTCAAAACATGGCGATATAACTGAAAGTTCGTCACATCACTCAGATCCTGACTGCTCAGGGGGGGCAAAGGAAAGATCGACAAAAACAACAACTTTTAATGAAAAGAGAAGAGAGCTCGCGGGTGATGTTGAAAAAAAGAAGTAGGTCACGCTGGATGTGCCGCTCGATTATTTATATTATTAAAGGGTCGTACGTTGGAGGGTCGCTTTCAACTACTATCCGCAACTAAACGGGTGAAAGCAGCGAGATTATTAAATGTTGTAAAAAAAAAGAAAGCAAGATCTTTTCTGATGCGAGGGGGGGGAAGGAAATTCCACGAGATTTACCCTGGCAGGCGAAGGTGAGAGTCGTCGTATTGAGGGCAACCGTCCCAAAGGAAAGCCCTTCTGTAACAAAGAACAATAACATAGAAATCCGTTCCAAGTGTTGGGGCGAGACCCTCATTTTCTTGGTGGGAACTCCCCCTGGGTAAAGGAAGCTAAACGCTCTTATCCTGTCTAAGAGTAAAGAATCCTTCTAAGGTTGCCGGCGAGAGATAGAAAAGCTTCAAAGAAAAATCGGGCGCGTCGTAGTAGGGGGGAGAGGGGGGAAAAAACCGAGGGACGGCAACTTCCTGTTTATTGCTTTTGATTTCCTATATATAGTGGAACAGAGGGGAAGTCCAAAGCTCTTTCTCATAAAGCACAAATTGAAACAACTTAAGGGAAGGGAAAATTACACGTGTTTCCTGCAGAAAAGAAAGGGTTTTGGGAATCGAAATTCTAATTTCAAAAACTCCTCTGGGCACGGTAAGTAGGGAAAAACTGGGTCTCGGGTTTCCTTAACTTCCGGATATTTAGGGGAAGGATCTCAATCCGAGTCGGAGGGGGGAGTATGACGATAGGAATCGAGAAACAGGTCTTAATCGTGAGGGATACTGAGGTTACTAATAGTTCAAAGCCAGATGATAAGGGGACTCCCTAGCTCAATTACTCAAAAGGTTTCAGGTACCACTCCTCAGTGTAATTTCTGGTTTAGGGTCTCCGATGATTTGGAGGGGGGTTCCAAGGGCATCGTTCCACCGCGCTCATGAAGCTGGAGACCTCGTAGGAGCTTATGTAGTCCGCTGCAGCTAGGCCGCGAGGAGGTCAGGGGGAGGCTCCTTAAAACACTTCTCTTCCATAAGAGCCGATAGACGATCGGGGGCTTGGGGTATAGGTTCTTGGAAGAATAGAGAGTCCGTCCTATGCGGGTAGAAGGGGGAGGGTTCTTTAGATTTAATTTCTATTACAAATTCTCTCGCCTGGGTCGGGTCTGAAGTAAAAGTTCTGACTACAACGGAACAGAAAAAGCTGTGAGAAAAAAGTAGGAAACCAACCTAGGTCCCAAAGGGCTGGGGCACTCCTAAGTTGGGACGGGGGTTCTGGATATATAACGCTACTGGGAATCTTACCATATAGGAGTTTTTGGGGATTGGAAAAAAAGAGGCGTTTCTCTTATATGAGAGGGTTAATCTAGCATGCAGGTAAGTCAGGGGGGGAGAGGTACTCCCCTAATCTTCTTCGGCTACTGTACGCGATGGAGGGTCTTTCCGGTCAGCGGAGAGAGATTCACTTTTTAACTTGGGCCCGCGAGTCGCTTCAGCAATGGGGGGTTCTACAGGGGGGCGTATACAGCGGGGCTCTTCTCTAAAAGGCTTTCCCTGGGCTCCGGTACTCTGTCCCTTTGGCATCCTTTCGGGCGTCTACACGTTTTGGTACTCTGTCCAGTGCCTTTCAATATAGTTTGGGGGCTTTATTGGGGCCTTCGGTCCCAATGGCCCCTCTGCCGAAAAACAAGAGACTATTGCGCTGAATAACACTGCCCTTCGGCAAAAGTGGGATCCTGGTCGCCAGGAAGGAAGCTATCTCCCTAGGCCTTCGGAGGAGAGCCGAGGATTTCGTGGGGGGCCGGTGGAGTTGTAGGGCCGGGGAGTCCTCTTTAGCTCTCCTACTAATCAGGCTCAAGTGGGGTTCAGATTCTTATTAGAGGAGGTGGGATGGGATTCCATTCATAGATCCGTATATTGATCTATCTGGAGGTCTAGGGAGTTAATAGGCCCCCCGAATTGCTCCGGGGGAGGGGGCTCTCGCAAAACGGATTATTATTAACATAGAGATAGAGGAGAAATTTCGAAGGCAAGTGGAATAATCGGTATAAAGGGGGCAGAGTCTGTGACTCAGAGGTATGAACTGATGGACCGAATCCTGCAGCTTTCTATGGGACTAAGAGACAATCGGCAGTTCACCCCTTCGCCACCCTCGGATAGGGGGATTCTCGAAGAAACTCAGGCGTATGACCCATTACGCGCGGGGACGGTCGAAATTGGGGCAGCGACTCAGTTTCTTCGAGGGGTAGTCCGCGGTGGGGGACCTAATCAAGATATTCAAAAGGGACGAAGAAGACCGTTATTCTGACGGGTTAACGAATTTAAGCCTCGAGGGCTCCGAGGTCCAGTCCATTCGCGGGCGCCGGGTTCGACGCCCTTGAATCAATCGGAGCATAGAGCTGTAAAGTAGGGGCACTTCAATGCTAGGCGTGCGCATTCCTAGAGAACTAGCTGATCAGATCTAAGTCGAAGGACGTCGTGGGACCCTCTCCTTTTAACACGGGGAGCTCTGTCAGAGTGGAATGCATCTACTATTGAAAAAGACTTTATACATCCCTACAAACCGTCTAGGTATCATTTCAATGCGGGGAACTGTATCGATAAAAGGATCCCCTGGGAGGTAACACTTCCAAGCGGTAGGGGACGTTGGTGTTGCTCTCGGGGGGGGGTCTAGAGGGCCATAGATTGCTTCGACTATTATCTGTCTAAAAGGAACGGGAGAGGCCGGACGGGGGGGGTAATCCCAGACAACATAGTACCCAACCGAGGGACCATTGGGGCCTTTGTCGGAATGTTCTCTCGTCTCTAGCTAAAGTCAGGCTACAATCCGTAGGGTATGTCTTGGGCGGACTAGCAAGATTTCCACGGGGTCTCCCGGAGAGTTAAAAGACTCTCGTGAAAAAAGGGCCGAGTAAGTAAAAAGTTTGGTAATTTCTTTAATAGCTCGTTGTGCATCGATTTTTAAACCGCTGAAAAATTCTCCAGTAACCAAAACTCCTCAACCGGATTCAGTATGAAATACGGTTGTGGAGGAGTTCTTAGGATGGCTAGGAAAGAGCTAAAGAGGTGAGGCGGCACTGAGCTCAGGGGCCACGAGATAAAAACTTCGATTTTTTCGAAGCATCGCGCCAAATACCCGGGCGATTGGGTGGAGGGGAATACTACTAACACTAAAGGAGGGCCGCATACGTAACATGAAGACCAGGGTCCATTGACCACTTTGGGGACTACACGACTCATCTCCCCTTAGAAAACGAGGGCTAGGAAGCAGAACCCGTCTTTCCGTGGAAAATTTCAAGGGTTATTGGTGTAGTATGGAAGCCAAGATACTACCCTCAAGATTGTTCGGATCTGACAGAAACCATTCAGGGATTTCACGCTCTAAAAAGTTAAAAGTACGAGCCGCTGGAAGAGTCTGGCAGATCCTAAATCGATGCTCGGGGCTAGAGAAAGGATGAGGTCGCGTTTCTTGACACAAAGGGGGAACCCCGTACTGTTCGAAAACAGAGGGCCGGACGTAAAACTCTCTTGGTGTAAATTGGAAAGGGAAGGGGCCGCGGTTGTTTGGAAATACTCCGAAAATCTAAAAGGGGAAAAAAAGTAATCGGTCTCATGCCCGGGGGGGGGCGTCAGGAAATTTGGGAGGGCCCTCGAAGATCGGCCGGTAAACTCCCAAACGGAGAGGCCTACGATGCTGCCCTTAATTGGTTTCTAGAGGGGTTGGCTAGAAAAACTTCGCGGGACCCGGAAGGCAGGGGGGACCGGACTCGACGCAAAGAGTAAAATCAAATGACTGAGATGGCCGAGGACGAGATCTCAAAAACACCGAGGATTATTAAACGAAAATAGCTGTAAGTTCCCCGAAAGCAGCGCTCGTGATGTCCTCTCAAGAACGAGACTGGGTCCTGGGCAGATGGAGTAAAGCGATCGCCGAAAACACGATAGTAAGGCGATCGGGGTTTCGGACGAAAGCCTCTTGGATGGAGGACAAAGAACCGTCTGGCGAGAATCATTATTTCGACACGTCAGAGGCGGAATTTTCGTAAACAGAGGAAACACAGGCGGAAACCTTTCATGTGAAAACCGGGGAACAAGACGAGATTCGGCGACTTGTTTTCCTTTTCGACGGAACTGTCAGCAGGTTTCCAGACAGACACGGACTTTCCTAGCAAGCCTGCGAGAGGACGGCCTTTCGCAGGCGCGTCTCGGTCCAAGCAATCTACTCGCGCGTCGTGTTCCGATACTGGGGTCACAAGTCCTCATCTTATGTGGGGCGGTCCAACACATGGTGAAAAAAAAATCTGGGAGCGGGGTGGGGGGTGATACTCGGAACAAAAAAAAAAATCAATCACACCTAATGGAAACAGATAGGGGGCCAAGTCTCTGGCTAACATCAAGGGGGAAACGAGAAGGGAAGTTACCTGGCACTTAAAGGGTTGCGGGCTTCAAGGTAAGCTGGGTGCCGAAGATGGGGGATGAAGGGGAGTCCGGGGGTCCTCATGGAACCGTATGTAAGTGGGGGACAGTCGAGGTGCTCTGCTAATGCGGAAACGGCGTTTCTGAGGAAATGGGGGGCACTGCGAACAATCAAAATTGGGGGGCGGTAGAAGCTATATCTCTGTCAAGCCGGTTTGGGGGCGTAGTTCGGGGCCTTATTTACGTCAGAGTTCACAGAAATGGAGAGACCTAATCCCTCGAACCAGGAAGGGGGTAATAAATGCAATGATGTATTTGCTGCGGAAACTCAAAGGTAGTTGAGCGGGTGGGTCCCCGCTTCAAAAAGATCGGCTGGAGGAAAGGCTAAAAGTGAGAACTGAAACTGCAAATCGGCCGTCCAGGAAAGTGACTCTTCGGTCACCGTGGCCAAAAAAGAAACCGGAAAGGGATAATACTATGTGCGGGATGTGGAACAGTTCTGGTCGAACTCCAAAGTAAAGGGAGGGGGTAAACCACTGAAACTGGGGGGTTGGTAAAGAAGATTTTGGGGGGGATCTGGATAGTAGAACCATCGGGCTAAAAAGCCTGGAGAATAGGGGAACCGTATCGGATAAAACAGGAAACATGGGTTGCCTTCTCCCCAAGGACAGAAAAACTAACGGTCCCACGCGCATGCTTTTTCAGGGAAGGGGGCTTTCTGACCTTGTTTGTCTATGGGAAGCTATTTTAACTCTTACCTAGTTCGAGGGTTGGTTTGGTGGGATACCTGTCTCTAGAATTTGATAGTAGCGGTAACCGGAGCGTTCTGGGAGGAAAGGACCATCCAAAGCGGAAGTTGGCGCTCGCTAGGTTATCGGTTGTTCTATCATAAGAAGGCGAAAAGGCCTCACGATCGCGCGACTTTCTCATTGCAAAATCTGGGAAATGCCGGAGGGGGGGGGGGACAGTGGACGTTGCTGCTCACCTCGGGGCGGGAGAGAATGACTTGTACCTCAGGTGTTTCGATTACCCAGACCTGGGAGACCTTTCTGAATTATAAAATTTGAGAGTGGAGGGAAGTTTAATCGGTGGGTATTCCCAAAAAAAGGGGTACCTCGGTCCATGCGAATCGGAGGAGACATGACAAAATAGTGATTAGGGTACACTTTTTGACCGGGTACGATCGAGGGGGGGGTCCTGATCTAATCCCTCGATCTAGGGAGGACGTTTTGGAGAAACTCATTCCGTCTATAAGCACCTTTTGGAATTCGGTAAGGCAGAAAGTGGGGGCTAGCCCCTACTCTCTAAACTCTTATCTGGGAGGGTCAATCCGGCGTATGCACTCATTTAGAAGAAGGAGTCGATGGGAATCGAGACCCGCACCAACCTTCATGAGGGGAGGAGTATAACTCTCCCGTGATTACTCTTCTTTACCTCCTTTGGGCCGGGTGCTGTCGCGATTCTCTGGGGTGAATGGTGTCGCCTTTCCCCCTGTGTAGGAGGGTCTTTCCTCCTTGTTCGAAGGAATGGGGGATTCATATCTCTCTCCTGGCGCGAGGGGGGAGACAACCACGAAATCACGCTAGTGCGGAGGAGAGGGGACCAAAAAAAGAGGAGATAAATCGGGTATTCAGGATGACCAGAAAGAGTGAAGGAATACGTTCGTATGGGAGCTGGGCGATTGTTCGGGACCCGTGGGGTTAAGGGTAGAGAAATACATCACACTAGAGCAGATTCTCCCCTTGTTGACTGTCCATCCCTTCCGGGGGGACCTGCTGTGCTGGTCTTTAAGAGTATGGAGGGTAGTTTTCTCGCTGTGACCTTCTGCCGAGGAAGAATATGTCGAAGAACGTCGCCTCTCTTGAAGAGCTGAATAGAGATTAGACAAACGGGGTTATCTCGGGAGCCTTCATATAGTCCTTATACGTCGATATTCCCGGGGAGCTATGAAGGGTGACCTCCCGCACGCTACTAATTTTACCTTGGTGCTAGTCCACGGTCTCGGTTGCACACCCCAAACCTCTTCGCGTATGTAGAAGGCAGGAGAAATCCTCGCCCTTCCCCGCCGCCATTAGGACTGGTTTCTGTCTTAGCGTGAGTCAAACGATCTAGGGAGTTCCTGGGAAGGTTTTTGTTAGCTAGGGCACCTCCCTCTGGTTCATTCGGCTCGTCAGGTCTAAGGGGGGGGCGCATAACCTACTCTTCTCTCGCCTCGGGCGGTTTCGTGAGCGTATCGATGCCCTCCCCTCGCGCTCTGGGATTACCGCGATACCGCGCCCAGTTCCGAGGACGCGCTACGTTCGAGAGGCAAAGGAAGGGAAGACGGCCCTATATCGTAGGTAAGGCTAACTTTTGCGTGGCGAGGCCTGCCCTGGCGAGGACCTCTCTTAACGGAGGGGTTTCTGGGCCGGAGGATTCACGGACGTCCTCCATTGCGGCGGGAGCCGCCTGGCCGGCTCTTTGGTGGAGGGATTTGACCCCGCTCAATTCCATTGCGGGAAAAAAGGGGAAACATCAACTTACCTTCAGCATATGACTTTGGGGTGCTGATTATTCTTCATTAGATCGGGGAGCAGGAAGGGCACTTTGACTCGGCCACTTCTACCCAAAGGATGGGGTTTAGACGCTCTCTGCTTCATAAGCGGGGGGGGACGATCATTGTAATTACGCTACAGCCGGGAAAGAACTTGGTTCAGGAAGCTATGGAGGGCCCAGGGTCCCTTAAAAGGCCTAAGGGGGACAGGGGACGGAATGACACTCATCTCTGAACTCTTTCAAGAAGGGCCAACACTGGCAGGGCCATGGAGTTTGGGGCAATGGTGGGCTTGGGTATTTAGCAGAGAGGTGAAAAAAGAGGAGAGGGGGGAAAAAACTCTGGATCTAGGAAGGAAGAAACCGGACTTTGCAAAAGCAAAAACGAGAAAATATTTAGAACGGACAGAAGGGACTAGAGAGAGACTTCAGAAGGGCCATTTTCTAAGAGGAGGGAGAGAATAGGATGGAAAATCTAGCTGACGACCACAGGCGGGGTGAGGGAAAAGGATTTGGGGTCAAGGAAAGCTCGAGATTGTTCTGACGAAAACGCATACATTTTTTACGAGGTGCGAGAGTACGACGGACTCCGCTTCTATGAAGTAAGAAGGGCAAAGGAAAATAAAAAACTCGGTTTCTTGGGACCAGAAGGGGATGCTCTTCCTGAAGCCGGTCTCCATACGTGCTGCAGGTTAGTAGGAGTGGTAACACCACTTCTCTCCAACTGGAGAAATCGGGGAAGCTCGTTATCTTAAAAGGCTGCCTCTCTTTTCCGGTGACACGGCTGTCGCTCTCAAAACACCAACAACTGGTGAAGATCGGGAAGTGAAAGGAAAATCTCATAATCATCGTTTGACGGACTATTGGGGAGGAATGAATTCTACCGTTGGTTAGAGCGGGGGGGGGTCAGGAGAAAAGAATCTCTCACGGATACGGGAAAGCAACGATATTATCTATCGGGTATGGTAAGGAAGACCTCCTCTTTGCGTCGGGGGGACGAGCCTAACATGCAAGCGTAGTACCCTGTGTCTAGAAGAAATTAACGACTCTGAACGTGTCTATTTAGTTAATTTGCAGCCAAAAAGGGGGACCAAGGGCCCGGTCAGTGCCAAAATTCCAACCTCCATACAAAGCGTCTAGTAGGGCCAGAAAACGGGGTCAGAAACGCCGTTGTCGTCACCGTTACAGAACATCGAAGGTCGACTCATTGCGGGGAAAAGAAAAAAAAAGCCTTCGAATGGAGCAGATGCGCTTCTTCCTGAGACTCGGAGTCGCTAATCGGGTAGACGGTGGCCACAAGAAGGAAAACGCCGTGGTAATATGACTGAGGAAAGGAGTGGGGACAGGACCAGCTAAAATGCTCCACAGCAAAGGGAACAACGGGATTAGGGGGGAAAGACACGAAATGTGCCTGCGGGGCAGAATTGGGGAGAGGAGGGTGATTATCACCGGCAATAGGAAGCACAAAGTATGGGTGAAATGGGCCACTTGGTGAATTTCTGGAATCCTTTATTTCTGGAGATAGGCGGGGGGACTGTAAGAATGCGTGACTTATTCGCGAGAAGGGTGACGTAGATTCGTCACTTGGGAGCCAGTCGAGACATCATGTAAGCCGAGGGCATCCAACATAAAAAAAAATGAAAAAGGATGTAAAAATACCTGCTGTAGGAATGGGGGGGGCTGGGACGCTATTCACATTTGAGGCGTGTTGCAAAAAGCGCGCAGCAGTAAGGGGGTAAGCCGTCAGGAGGAAAATCAAGAGAGGAAGCCGCGCGCGTGAACGCGTAACAGAAACGGGGGAGTCAGACGAACGGCAGACGATCTGATGCTTTCACGGGGGGTCAGAAGCTGCAACTGGAAGAGGCGCAAATGGGGGCTTGCGGTGAAGCTTTATGGCGATCCCCGCTGGCAGGCCCCTTTAGGTGACCGATTCCGATACGGGGGATCAGTGATTGTTTCTCCAAACGGAGGAAAACCAAATCATTTCCTACAGGGATGGGAAAGAAAAAAAGGGGGGGGGTCTGCCGGTTCTGCGTTGATCGAGGGAAAAAGACGAGGAACGCGTATAAATCAGGGGTGTGTGGCTTGTATACGCACGGTATAGCTTCCAAAAAAAAAAAACTAGACGAGGTTTCGGATTGGCCCCTTTATCCAGCTCTTCGCGTAAAATTGGGGATAGTGGGCTATCTTCCACCTGAGCAGGGAGATCTAGTTTCTAATTGCTACGAGCTCAAGGCTAATGAGATTCTACGGGATGCCCGGGCGAGGGGAGGTCTATACTCACCTCGAAGACGATTCTTCTGCCATCCATCCTTAAGGCAGTCTCGGGGGATAATGTTCGAGTAGTGAGGGTAGGGCTTTAGGTTCCGAAAAAGAGGGGTCAGCCGACGATTCGCTTCAGGGAAAATCCAGCCCGGGAAGACTCTCGTCCTCCGACCAGGTCTCGAAGATTTCCTCTCTAATCACGAGAATTGAAGGTCTTAAATTTTTTCCCTCCTAGGCGTCTCGGAGGATCCATCCGAAGGGACGTCTTATTAACTCGCATCCGGAAGGTGGGGGAGTACTAGGGAAGCCCTCTTTCCATCAATAATTGGAAAAATGTAGATAAACAAAACAAGAATTAGGGGTTAAAAATAGAGGAAACTACATGCGTTATCAGCGCTGGACCGAATGGATCCTAGAACTATCGTCTCGAAGGAGGGAACGCGGAGTTCAAAAAAAGCAAAAACTGTGAGATCTATAGAATCTTTTCAACCACGGCCTGAGCAGCTCGGGGAGGGAAGCTGTTCAACTCGAGATCGTATGTACAAGGCCCTTACTCTCGTAAAAAGTGGGTATTCGTCTGTCGATTTCTGAGCAGCAATGAGTTTCTTTTACCTACAGTCTTTAAAAAAAAGGTAGACAACTCGGGATATCCGGAAGGGTCAGGAACTTGAGATTTTCATCCCCTCGAGTGGGAAGAAGTACGAGAATCTCTCCGATTTAATCCGGGAGAGGGCACCCTGGGCCTCTCCGTTGGGGGGGGAGGAAGAGAGATAAAAGTGCTCCTTATCTCCATGGGGCAAAAGGTCGTCTATCTCGGGTCTGCTTGGCCATATACTTGCCTAACGAACGAGGCTCTGGGTACCTTATC
>Ga0179593_1574325_pt1 | contig 11574 bp, 7 predicted proteins | sample CZODoug2_1_08_16_FD_185931 | JGI IMG/M metagenome (GOLD analysis project Ga0179593, IMG submission 185931) | Vadose zone soil fungal communities from Angelo Coast Range Reserve, California, USA - CZODoug2_1_08_16fungal (PacBio error correction) | ecosystem: Environmental > Terrestrial > Soil >...
AAGCGAAACATCTTACGACTTTTCCCGACGAAAAAGGGGACAAGGAAACGAACGAGAGAGGGAAGGCTTTTTCGAAGGGGGACGGTAGCCAGAAATCATCAAGGGAAGGGGGAGGGCGGTGACATGGGGGCCAGGGAGGGACCGGGCGACTTATGCCTAGAGGAAAGCACGTCTGCCATTCGGAAGTCACGGGCAAAAATGGAAGACAATCCTTCCGAGAAAAGTGGGGAAAAAAACAGGGGTAACGACGCAGAGAGGAAAACACGCCAGACTGGAAACTCAGGACAAATCAGTCATAGAAAAAAATCGCCACGGTTTTCTTCTGATCGCTCAAGCGGCCAAACTGGGGGGAGGGTTTCACCTACAGTATGGGAAGAAAGCCCGGCAGCGCGTGGGTCGCTTAACAGTACATCTCGGGAAGGGAGACGGGTCAGCAAAACGGTCTCAAAGCCCGGATCAGGTAGCGCTGACGAAGGACGTCCCAGGAAAATCGCGGCTAGTAACGCAGGGGATCTGACAGAAAGCAAAGTCTAGGAAAGAGGGGATCTGATGAGAGAAGGACTGAGCCTGGACACATCGAGTGAAAGGGACCTAGCAGAGTATCGTAGAAACTTAGCCTCCAAAAAGTAAGCGACGAGGGGGGGGAGGGGGCGGTGGACCGGACTAGACAAGATGTCGAGTGGTCCTTGGTAGGAGGGATGCAAATTCACTGCCTATGAGGCTCATAAGATAAGTCAACACAACGGAGGTTAAAATATCATGATCCCAGCGGAACTTCCTGGGATGAAGAGAGGTCGACGAAGATTGGAGCTCAGATCTCATTAGTTTCTTGCGCTTCCGACCTTGTTTGCCCGAGCTCAATCGTGGTGGGGGGGGGGGAAGCCAGCCTGAGAGGCGTTAGTTGAAAAATCGATCTTAGTCTGACGGGAGTCTTCAAACGCGAAACACGGCCCTACCTAACGGTATGAAAAAAGAGGGAAAGAAACGTCACGAATCAGGGGAAAAGCCAAAAGGGATGTGCGGGGGGGGGGGGGGGAACTGTCCAACAGGGGAAAAAAGGGGACGTACGCGCCCTCCTAATTTTGATCTACAAAACGAGCGGAGAAGAGGAAAGGATTACAAAGTTTCGACTAAAGAAAATGAAACGCTTCAGCAGACCCGACCGGAAATAAGGTTGAGACACTAAAAAAGAAGGGTGACAGGAGCTTACTCCAGAACCACCACCAGGCCCGCGAGAATTAAATATTTCCAGCGGGGGAAATGGAAAGAAAAAGGGCGCGCCGGACCACTCATGGAGCTATCGCAGGAAGTTTGCAACTTGAGGAGAAGCCAACGAAAAAAGGCGATGGAAAAAAGAATCGTCAGGGCTTTCTTGGCAGGCTTCTTCAGAACGGAGGCTACTTGAGAGGAAACACGCCTGCCGTAAGGCACCGAAAGAGATACACAGAAAACCGTGCTGTTCTGGAGGGGGGCGAGGGAGCGACACGGACTTCGCCGCTACTAGGAGGGAGCGTTCAAGTAGGCATTCTATGGAATAGCATCCGGCCGGGTATAAAAGGTCGGAGCAGTATGGCCAAAGAGGTTTTCAGAAGAAGGGAACAAAGCCTGCCGGTTGTGGAAAGGGGTGGAAGAAGCTGCGTCCATGCAAATGAATGGGACGGCTTGGAAAGTTCCTGCCAATAAGACAGGGGGAGCTCAAATGTTTGAGGGGGGCCATTTATGAGTTGAATGATTGGGGAAGTCTCGCACCGTCAGAATGGAGAGAAGGAATACGGAGGGGAAGAAAGCACTCGGAAAGTTAGTGGAAAGGTGTGGGGAAAGATCTCACACCAAAGGGAGGAGAAAAAAGTGTGGCAGGATTCTCTAATAGAAAATTCCAAACAGATGGAGGAAGGAAGCCTATTGCAGGTTGCCTTGGGGAAAGAAAGAACGTAGACAGACCAACAAATGTTAGCCACCGTGCTTGAAAAGATAAACCAAAAAAAAAAAAAAGGGGAACATCTCAGAAACCTAGTGAGGTGGCGGACCGGCCAAAAGAGGTTACTGGACGCACTCTTAAACCCCAAAAAGTAAAGTAAAAAATGGTCGCAAGCACTGGACTGGAAAGGGGGATTGTTCCGGGGGGGATACAGTTGCCTACCTGGGGCCGACCGGGCTCTCATGGGGGGTTCAAAAGTGTAGGGCGCCGCGTTTCAGACGGGTGGCCTAAAGGGAGCAGAATGCCGCGGTCATTAAGTGGGGTCTCTCTCTAAGGGAAGTTTAAAAACACTAGTAGTGGAATAAGAACGACCTGATTAGACTAGGTTTATGATCCGCGGCAGTTATAGGTGGGGTCCGCCCCAACCGGGTCTTTAGAACGAAGAATGGAAGGCGGCCGCAAATACAAAAGAACCACTGGACTCTGATGTGGGAGCAGTCCTAGAATAGGGAAAATGTGGACCCCCCCCCCAAGAAAGCGAAAATCCGTGAAAAGGCAACCTGAGGAACAGGACCTTGTTAAGGCTCTCCCTTTAAATCCTTCCATTGGGATACATTCGGGAAAATTTCATTGTCTCTTTAAACTGGATGGGTTTTCTTTCGAGGACTCTTGGACACGGAGTGTGTTCCCCCCCCGCGGTTTGTGAAAACGTAATTGTCGAGGACTAAGGTAACTACGGCGGGGGAAAGTTTAGGGAAAAGGCTGTGCCAACACTTGTATAAATGTAGGGACCAGAGTAGGGCGCGTAACGCTGCTTCTTCACACAGTTTTCCAAGGGGATCCCGTTCATAGTTCCCGCTGATTGCCCGTCTTCTCGTGGAAGTTTACTACAGGCCCTTAGCCACTCGTGCGTGATAGTCAACTTTTTCAATACGGCGAGTGGAACTCACGTTGAAGAAGCTCCCCAGTGTCAAGACTTATAGCTCCACTTCCCGGAAGGGTAAAAATCCAACCAAAGTGAGGCTCGCGGACCAAATGCTAACGGGCCAGGTGCGCAAATCTTAGGAACGAAAAAAAATAAAAAGGAGGCGCCTTTGATCGATATGAGCAATGTGTCCGGGTGAAAGAAAAGCTGGGGACGGGGGAACAAATCATGGGTGGACTTACATCAGAGAGTCTCTCCGGTTATCCTCGTTCTGCTGAGGGAATTCCCAACGGGGGAAAAAACCCGGATCCCCGAAATCAATATGTTTTAAGTCCAACACGAAAACTCAAGGGAGAGACTGGTCGGCGAAGGTCAAAGGGGCTACTCCTAGCAGGAGAGTCAAACACCAGAACTTGGACTTCGCCAAAAGTAGGAAAACGACTTCGGACGTATATGCGGTGATCGTTTCTGGGTTGTCGAGCTCGAAAGCCGTTGAAAGTAAGTCGAAGATGGTGTGAGGGGGAGGGAGGAGGGGGGAGAGGGAATAAGGGAGACGGATTTTTCAAATAGTGTGTCAGGGACGCCAGCGGAGACGCGAGTGTGAGAAGTCTGTATACCCCTTGGCTGTGTCGGACAAGCGGGTAAAACGGCTAGATAGCACCGGGGGGTTAAGCAGGATGGACAGGAAATTGTTGACATGTGGACGCCCATTAAGTACACAAACAACACCCGCCGCGGTGATGAAGGCAAAAAAGGGGGGGAAGCAAACACTAATGACTCCGGAAGCGTTCATCATAGATGGGTTAGAAGAGAACATTCGGGGTGGCGTTCGTAAAATTAAGACTTACCTGGTAAAAAATCAAGGCCGGAAGGGGGTGCTTCAAGTGTCAACGGACGGGGGCGAATGAAAATTGGGAAAGGGTCAAAGAGACGCATATTCAAGTAGGGCCCTCCTGTCATGGGGGACTATCAAAGCGGCGTTTAGGAGGTTCTACCGCGGAAAAAAAAACCACGGTGTACCAGCTTTCATGCAAAGACGATCGTCGTAAACTAATCGGAAGAAAGGAAGAGGGAGAGGCTCGAGAAACAACAACTGGAGTAAGAAAAGAGGATCACGCGCGGAAGAAGTCTCAAGCGATCGGCTTTTCCAATGCGAAGAGCGGGGTTGTAAAGAAGGAAGCAAGAAGGGGTAAGCCTCAGCTAAAGGGCATCGCAACACCGGACTGGGGGGGTGAATAGGCCAGGGCTGTGACACCGAAAAAATAAGGAGGGGGGAGGAGGAACTCCGGCAAAGAGAAAATCACGCCGGCAGAAGGAAACTCTATCTACCTTACGCCCGAGGGCGCATAACATCTGAAAGCGGATCGGGAAAGAGATCGACGAGGGGGGGCAGGCTTAATTCGTCATCAAAAAACGCGAAAACTTGGTATGTGTTAAGGGTAATGCGTCCAGATAAACGTACTCGCCGACGAGGGAGGCGTAACGGTAAACAAGAGATTACAAAAAAGTGGCCGGGAGTCGAACGGCGAGGAAAAGGGAACAAAAGGACGTCCCCGTAAAGTCTCACCTAGTAACAGGAGGGGAGGGGTGCGCGATAACAAAAAAAGAACGGCGATTAATAGACTTGAAGCGGGACCGTGAGAAAGCAAGATGTGACCTTGGGTACTTTTCCCCGCGTATACTGATAAACCACATCAAAAATCGAGGGTCGTGTCCTGGCACTCCGTAAAATACTGCTGTAGATTGAAAAATTGTCATTGGGAGTACTAACATCAAAAGAAGCCGCCGAGTGATATCCTCCCTACTCAAATGCCGACAACACGCGAGATGTACAGTCACTGGAATCAAAAAGGCCGGACCTTTAATTGGGAAGAAAGAGGCGCAGCCCAAAATCGAAACGAAGTGATTTAAAAAAAAATTGGTCGCATCTCCCGAAAGTGGGCCTAGAGCTCCATCGGATTTGAGGGCCGAAAAACGGTGACTAAGTGGTTCCATCTCTATCTGAAAGGCGTAGAGCACGTTCGGGGAAGGCCGGCCAGGCTCGAAAAAGGGCTATACTACCTGAACGGTTTAAGCGAAGAGCAAGGAAAGCGCGGCACCTCCTCTGTGCAGATCCTGGGCAAAACGGGCACCGACGTACCTAGCACCTCCAGAAAAAGAAGTTGCTTGAGACAGGTCAAGAAGAAACTCATTCAAACGCTGTGCGACGCGCAATAACCGAAGGGTTAGGAACGCGTCCCAGAGCGGTAGGGTCAAAAACGCAGATGTTCATATACCCGCCAGAACAGAAAAAGAAGGAAAACTCTCAAAATTCGAGGTCCAGCATTTCGGAAACAAGTAACAAAAGAAAGGACCACGGACATTAAGGGGGAGTATCTTGGTCCATTAACACGGAGGCTTCTAGAAACAATAGGCAAATGACTTACCACATCGCTAAAAAGAGGACGGGGGCTGGAGCTTGGGGAGGATTCGACTACCTTTGATGCAAATTCTACTTTCTCTTGGGGCTAGCACCACTCGACATAACGCACCGAACTCGATCGAAAAAAAGGGCCACTCAGTCAAAAACGATAAGAAGGGGTAGCGAAAGAAACGGACTGCGCTGGCTGCAAAACGCTCAGAAAAAGCTATTTCAAAAAGGGACCCAGGTAGCATTCTAAACAGGCTTACAAGGCAAACCAGGTCTTGAGGCGCACGGCATTTATTTGACCAACTAGGAACAAAGCACTTCCTTCAAGGGGGGGAGGGGGGTTGAAGGATCTTCGAGCAGGAATATTCCTCTTCGTTAACCATAATAAGTGTATTGAGGGGGGGAACGTAACGTGGGTGGACTTGCCATTTAGGGAAGTCAGCTATTAAAAGTGGGTTTGGGACTTCACGAAGGAATAAACTAGAGGACTAGCTGAATCAGGTACCTGATATGGAAGGAGGGTTGCTTGAAGCTCCTAGACGCACAAAAAAAAAAAGGGAGGGGGCAGGGGAAAACCAGGATATCTAGTACAATCAGAATCAGAAAAACAACCAGAGTGCTAGCTAGGATTGAAGTTTATCCTTCGCCTGCGACGTTACCATCCAAACCAAGAAGAGCCAACGGGGGGGGACTAGACAGAGGCAAGGAGAAAATCTCAAAAGGCTTAAGGTGGACGGAACGAAAGCCGGAATATGGAAATTCCTTTAAAGAAGAACCCTCCCATGTTCCCCCTATTGAAGATGTGATTGGGAACCATATGTGTTAATCATGGGTCAAGTAACTTCATACAGATTGGGTCTGCAAAGGGATGAGCAGCCGATAAGGGGGAATACGGGGGGAAAGTCATGATCGAGAAACGTATGGAAATTCCGTGGGGGTTCGAGCGAGACCCTGGGCCTTTCCCTAGAAATAGTTTGGTAAAGGACCGGAGGACTCCTGGTGAAAAAACGTGAGAAAGGGGGGGGAGAGGAAGCTTCCATTCTGAGGAGCCTCAAAGAGGTAGACGCAGGGCAAGATAAACCGGAGACCCAATAGGGGAGGGAGAAATTCCGAAAGGGAGGAGGACGAAGGCTTTAACCGCAACCCAATAACACTGTATCTGATGGTCCAACCGGAAAAACAAAAAGGAGGGAATATTTAGGAGACGCTTTTCCCTTGGGGTGGGGTAGGAGAAAGATTCTTCAAGAGCGGTGTCTGAACCGGACCGGGTCATCGGGACCTGTACGACCGGGGAAATTGAGTCCAGTCCCGAGAAAGTGTCCTATGGAAGCGGTGGAGGGATCTGTGCACCGGGGGGACTCACTGAGGAGGGAGGGGGGGCGCATGGTCAACGGAAAAAAAAGGGTGCAACTATCCAAGGCCGATGGAACGAGGCGGGTGTCCCGGTCGCCTTTGACTTTCGACTGATCGCGTCAGGATAGTGGAAAGCAGAGGACACGATGACGCTTTAGCTAAGAAAGGTTCCAGAATCCGTAGACCAGCGTAGGGACGATGGCGGCAAATACCAAACTTTTCAGCGCAGAAAATGACAAAAAGAATAAAACGTTCTAAATCGTCACTTCGAAGATAAGAGGGGGGCTGCTGGAGTTCATCAATTGAGTTTCCCGCTGGGTGTAGGGTGACTTCCCCTCGGAGAGAGGGCGGAGAAAAGAGGCTGGCCTCATGAATGCGGATGCAGTCAGAAACTCAATCACGAGAAAATCGAATCAGGGGTTGTAGACCGAAAAACAATCGGGGCTTAGGGTTGGGGGGAGGAGAAGGTCGACTCCCGTCAAGAAGAGGGTTCCTAGCAGGATTCTGAGGAGGGAGCACCAGCGGAACGCTCAATTCTTCCGAAAGCAGTTGGTGAAAAAAAACTGAAGGTTAAGATCCTCTCATTTTTGAAGAAGGAGTAAGGGAAAAGGTCAGAAAAAACTCTAGGATCGGGGACCCGTTCCAGGTGCCAGGGCGCACGAAAATAAAATTGGCCACCTTGAAGAAAGCTTGCGAGAAAAAAAAAGAGTAAAATATCTCAAAACTAAGGTGGCGCGTTGATGCGAAAATGGGCCTCGTTACTATCGTTCTCCTGGGGGGGCAAGGGAGCTGAAAAAGCTTCGTCGTTTAGTTTCCCTGAAGGAGGGAGTTCGACAGGGTTCACGTTCTCACAAGGAAGGAGCTTAAAGGGAAAGGCGGAACGAAGCAGATGGCAGGAGCATATTCAAACAGAAAAAACGAAGGGAAGTGTAGCGATGCCACAGTCTTTTATATTAAGGGAGAAAGGAGGCCACAAACCAGGTTTTTACTCCGAGAGGGACTTGGCAAGAAAAAATCGTGGGAAACTGACTAGAAGTCTCAGAGGGCTCTTGAAAAAAAAAAACAAGTGAGAGAAAGAAGAGATAGACTCAAGGAAAAGAGGGAAGATGCTTTTCCCGATCTGCAAAAGGCTAACTCTCGTTCGGACAAGGGGGCGCCAAAGTTAGAAAGGTCAGACGTACAGGGCGGATCGAGGGTAAAAAATCATTTCCTTAAAGGAGAGTTGTGATATGCCAGCTGGTTGGGACAAGGTAAAGAAAGATTAGGAACGTGACGGAAGGCCAATTGGAAAACTTGGTCAGAATAGAGCTAATCACATTGAACGACAAGAAACGGGGAACGGGGCTCAAAAAAACAGCTCAAATCGGAGAAAAGATCGTCGGGCTTGGTAGTCTGGGTTTCGAACAAAATAAAAAGCGCGGCCACTGTAGGGGAGGTGGGCGGGGGAAAATAATTTCGTCCAGAAAGATCCTCGCAGCGCTGTCAGGGCGTAGTAACTAGTAGGCGTCGCCGGCTACTGGAGTGGAAATACAAAGGATAACAGACCGAGACTGAGAAACTCAAGTACTTCACAATCTCTTCCGCGGGAACCTCTTCGGAGGACGTCGACCAAAAAAGACATTATGCACTAGCATGAAGGACGGAACTGGGGGAGAAGTCATCGTCAGGGGATTTTAACGGGGGGGGACCTATTCACCGGGCGAGAATCACAGTAGAAATTCCGAAATTCACTCTATAAAAGCAAAAAAGCTAACAGAGGGCGGGAGGGGAGAAGGGGGGGGGGGAGGGTTCCATTTGTGGTTTGGGGAAGCCAATAAAATAAAAGAATATAAAACTTCAAAGTCAAGACACCACACACTCTACTCAGGGGGAATGAAAACCCATCCACAAAAAACCGGGAGAAATTGATAATATCTAGGGAACCCGTATCGGCGAAGGCGCTGTAGGAAGATGCTTCAAAAAGCGACTGTCAAGGAACATTGGTCCGGCGCTCATCTTGTTGGAGGCAGACATTAGGGGGACCAGGGGGGGGCATCGTGCTTCGCTGAGGAGTACCATCGGCCAATGAATCGAAAAAAAACGGCCCGAAGGACCTTAACTGTCAAAGGTCACGGGAGGGGACGGAAAAAGAGAAGCGCGGCACAGCCTCGGTGAGAAGGTCACATCAGGGGGTGTCCATAAACTGTGAAGTTAAGCGAACATACCTGGGAATGGAGACAAGGGGCAAGAAAAAGAAATCTGTCAAGGGGGGCACAAAGTTGTAAAAGAAAAGCTTAAGTACCACTCCGATGACAGGGCCTTCCGGGTCGGAGCCAGAGTCCAATTTTGAAACTCTCGAGCCCAACAAACACCGCCATCAGCGATCTCAAAAATAGTTCAAGGGCAGTCCCCTGGACGGCGGTCGGGCGAACGAAAACAGAAAGATCTGCTAAGGAGGGAAAAGTGGTCACTCTGGAAAGCCGAGAACGGAATGCCAAATCCGCGGTTACGGCTGATCAGTGCAGAGAGAAATAGAAATTTCGAGGGAAGGGGGAAAAATGGAGAAGGGCCCGCTACTAATTCAGGAGGCTCACCGGGATAAGCAGGCAAAGTATTGGGAGGTCAGAATTCTAAGGGGCAAGGTAATGTTCGCGAGACGACACACGCTGAAAACGGGGGAGATTAATTTCGCTATGAAAAAAGGACATGAGCCGGGGGGGGGTCGCAGACACTGCCAGCAAACAAAAATTGAGAAATCGGTCCTCGAAGTATGCCAAGTTATCAAAAAAAAAAAAAGAATTCTTATGGGAGAAGGGGGGGTTTAAGATTGCTTCCGAGGCAAAGGGAGTTAAAGGTGCCGGGGGTGCCGCAACACGTGGATGAATTGGGAAGGGGTTTGGAGTCCATTGGGGGAGCTGTCCGTGGTGTCTACTCTGTTTGTGGGGGAATCTCGCACGGGAAGAGGAATACATTCCTATCACGAGACGCACTCTGTGGGGGGAAAGGTGGCAGGTTACGTAGGGGTTCCTCACGTGACAGAGAAAGAGACTCGAACACACACAAAACTTAGTACGTATTAAAGAAAAAGAGAGATTAGGGGAAGGAGAACAGCCCCCATCATTTACCACAGTGCGCTAAGGGACTATTGTCCGTGGATTCCTGGCGCGGGCAGTCCAAAAAAGAATAGCCACCTGTGTCCCTAAGGAAACTCCAGAGGGCAAGAAAATGAAATTCTTCAGGGTAGTTGCGAAGAAACGAAGTTAAAGTGATTGGAAGGACAGATAGGACCCCTAACCCGGGGAACCTACTGGAAACGGCGGGAAGGGGTCCTTTTGGATAAATCATTGGAATAAGTGCCCGACCGTGTGGGGGAAAAGGGAGCCAGGAAAGGAGAATGCCTACGGGGTTGTCAATAGCTAATATCACAGGGGAGAGGAATGCAGCGCAGTACGGGTTGCTACGAGACCTTTAAAGGACCAATAGGGGGAGAAAGGAAGGGAGGGCTGACGATTTCGGGGGGGGGCCGAAGGAGTGGGTCAGGTTGGCGCGCCCCATTTCGGCGGCGCAAAAGGCGAAAGAATCTCCGCAAGACATAAGACAAGGAATCTCAGCATTGATCAGAGTAGTCCTACATCGGGGAAACGGAAAAACCCGAGATGCAATAAAAAGTGACCTGCGTGGTCCGGCGCGAACCGGAGGAGAGCAGACCCTTCTAACGTATTGTAAAAAAAAAAAAATAGCTCTTTCTAGGGGGGGGGGGGGAGGGCCGAGGATCTTTCCAACTCGGGGGAAGAGTCAAAAGACATGACGGGAAAGGGAGGGTAACGGCAAGGTTGATTTGAGTCTTCTTGTTCAGCGAAAGGGGATGCCTGGGGAACGGTAGACTCACGGGAATTCGAGGGGGAAAAGGTTAATCATGTCAAGTCGGGAACGGGAGAACTGAACTAGTCTTTTCAAGGAGTCGCGGGGAAGAGGCCGCAAACACAGTGCCAGGGGGAAAGTTTTTCGTGGGTCCCAGATGGCCGTGGTCGAGAATTCAGGGATCGAAAGAGGGAAAGAACGCTTCCTCCTCTGGGAGGACAAAATCAAAAAGATAAAAGACCGCTACCGGGGGCACTGAGCGAGGAAACCCAATTCGCGAGAAGGGCGAAGCGACAGGGTACGAGGAGATTAATCACGTCAATTTTCACGGGGGGGATAAGGCATTGAAGGTTCTCAACAGCTCGCGTTTGGGTCACAGATGAGGCACTCGGGATCCTCGGATGGAAGGCTATCCTCTCAGGGCAAGCCCGGCTCCAAAGCGACAGCTGGAGAGTCAAAGGTCGTTTTCAGGGTCCGGGAGGGGGGAGACCGTGAACCAATTCCTCGCTTCCCGGGCAACAAGGAACATCTTCGGGACGTTTCCCAACTGCCACGTCCGGTCTCACGCGACTCGAAAGGAGTGTGGGGTGTCGAAAAAAAGCGCCCGCCTCAGTTAGGCAGAAGGGAGGGCTCGGAATCCGGAGTAGCGCGGGACGAGGAGACCCGGTGCCAAAGTCGAAGGCGAAGATCAGAAGGAGGGTAAAAATTGGACGAAGGCTGCGGAAGGATTAGCTGAAGGCCATGTAAAGCGAAACCACAGAGTGGCCAAGGGGTAAACGCTCTCACGGACATTCGATCTCTTGGTAGGTGTCAACGATCAAAAAAAAGAGGGGGGATGCTCGGTACTGCGTGGCGGGGTTAAAAGGGGATCTAAGATTCAAGGGGTCAGGACTTGGCTTCCGGCGGGAGACTCACTTAGAAAGGACGGGAGGGCATCCTTTATGGGCAGGGTAACGTCCGGCATAGGAAAATTCTCTGTAAGTCCAGGGGGAATGCAAGAGAAAAGTGAAAAACAGCAGGTGAGGGATAAGCTACCGGGAGAGGCAAAACAAACAAACCGTTAACCCACTAGTTTCTCTCTTGGGAACGAATCAGAGGAAAGCGGCAAAAAAGGTCATCGTAGCTAAA
>Ga0179593_1727565_pt1 | contig 11574 bp, 12 predicted proteins | sample CZODoug2_1_08_16_FD_185931 | JGI IMG/M metagenome (GOLD analysis project Ga0179593, IMG submission 185931) | Vadose zone soil fungal communities from Angelo Coast Range Reserve, California, USA - CZODoug2_1_08_16fungal (PacBio error correction) | ecosystem: Environmental > Terrestrial > Soil >...
GTGCGCAGATGAGCTCAGACTTCACCGGCCTGAAGAGAGAGGAAGAACTCTTAGGGGACATTTCCATTTTGAAACCCGCGCTCACTTGAACAAGCAGCAGGCGGGATTAGGGAAAGACAAAGGCCTTCTGGACTCAAGGAGACCGGGTAAAAGTACCAAAGGAGTCATACCGATCATGCCACCCACCGAAACTAGAGAGTCACGGAGAGCGTGACCGGCTTTTAATGGCACGGTCGAGAGAATGGGGAATCCATCCATGGTGAGGGGTGTAAGGGAGGGGAATATTCCTAAGCTCTTTTTCTATCGCGAAGGTTGGCTTCTGGAGTCTACTAATAGGGTACAGGAAAGCAGGTCATGGGGAACAAATAGCCTTGGGGAGAGGGTCGCCTATCTTAACGCATCTGATTTCCTGTCTTAGGTTTACACTGGTCAGGGGGGGGGAAAAGCTCAAGATTGTAATCTTGCGGCTGGAACCTGTCATTCAGAGGAAGGAGCCTCGAGGATGGAAAACTAGTCTTTTGATGTCAAAAGCAATCAAAAACCTCCCCGGTAAGAAAGGCGCATAGCTAGCAGACTTAGAGCTATGGGGCAAAATGTTCTGACTGCAGAAAGAAAGGTTCTGCAATGGGGAAAATGATCTGCGAAGGTGTTGAGATCATGCCCAACAGAGCCGCTGCCAGTGGAAGCCTCGCTCTAAAGAAAAAAGTTTCGCTGACTTTGTGTCCATCGAAATGGAGGTCATCCACGCGAAAGGGGAGGACCGTTCTCTTGGAGAAGGAGGGAGGCGCTCTCCGGAAAAAGATACACCTGATTCACTTTCAGGCGTGAGAACCTATGGGAAGCACAGTACGGGGAAAAATCCTCGGTTTCAATGGGGTAGCTGGTCGTCGTACGGGGAGTGATCTGAAAGGAAGGCTACTAACCAAAGAAGACAATGCGATCATCCGGCTTGTAGGGGGGAGGTAATCGAAAGGCTTTATCTCCTTCGATTGAGCGAGACCGGTCAGAAGACGAAGAGTAAAGACGAAGAAAAGAGAGGGAAGGAGTACAAGGGGCCCGTGAAGAAGTTGTTGGTGGCCTACGGGCTATTTGGGGTGGCAGAGGGAATCTCCAGGAGCAAGGGGGGAGAGCTCACGATGATGAGTCCCGGCGGAACCCAATTCCGGGTTATGGAAATCTGCTGGGGGGGAGGTTGGGCAAGGGGCATCACAATGACTAGGGAGCACCACTGGTTTTTCATTGTCCCAAACGGGTGAAGCACGGGGGCACAATTCGGTGTAACGGGAAGAATGTCTGTGTCTGGAGAGCCCGCCTTACGGCGTCGCACTTCCCAACCCGCAAGCTTTTAGAGAAAAAGGGGAGAGAGCCGCGAGGGTCTACAGGCTCGGGAGGGAGGCGATTATCGATCAGACCCGTTCTAAAGAAAAAAAATGCGACAAACAGGCAACTTACAGAACACTTCTCCCTTAAAAGGGGGGGTCTAGAAAAAAAGGTCTGCGCGTGCCCATGTGACTTTACCGAGGGCTGAGAAGGTTCGAAAAATCAGGGGAGATCAGTGTTCCCTCGGGAGGGGGGGCTGCATATGTGGGAAAGGGACTTGGCCTCCTTTGTTGCTCGTGGACCGTCTTAGCGGGGACTTACTCTGACGAAGGGAGGGTCAGTGCAAAGGAGCCGCCGCGAAGGGGAAAATGGCTTTCAGTGGACAAAAACAACTCTTGAAGGCCGAGGCTCTCAAGCAACCGGAAGGGATTAGTGGCCATCGTTAGCTGAGAAAACTTCATCTATGAAAGGGTGACTGCTACGTGAGGCTACACGGACCAGGCCTGGGGAGAATGAGAGGGAGGAGACGGATTCGGTGCAAGGGAAAGATTTTCCATTCAAGGCGGGAGTGCTCCGAAAAAGGGTTGCATCGGCTCCCTACGTGTCTACTTAGGGGGGGTTGAAAGAGTCATGTGCAGAACAGGAGTGTTTTTTACTCAAAGAGGGGGGCGAATCGTTTGCAAAAAGAGAGTTGTTTTCGGGCACTCAGCGACTCGAGACCATCGGGGAAGTCCGGGGCAAGGGGTTTCTATCTGAGAACATGGAGGGTCGTTCTGATACAGGTCCCTCCGGGGGGAGAAGCACTTCTAAGAAAGGCAGGCACTCGTACGAAAGAGCAAAAGGTCCGCCCGCCTGAGAAAGAACACCGTAGTTCTTGGGGAAACCAGTCAGGGTGAACCTGTCGAGTAAGATAAAACCCTTGGTGAGTGGTAAACAGGGTGGTTTTCACAGAAGGGCTTATTCGACGCCCAAACGGCGAGCGCATCCAAGCAAAAGAGGGAGGATGAATTGTGCCGGTCGCACCTTAGGGGAAAGAGAATCCAGGAAAAGTGACGCGTGAACACAGTAGACGACACAGAGACACCTCAAAGTGAGGACTGAAGAAAAAAGGGGTGAAAAAAGGCCTAATAGGGTTGGTTATGCCGGGTAGGGGGGTGTTTGAAAATTACAGGAGGGTCGGAGCTCAGAAGGCCGATTCCTTCTATGAAGGGGGGACTAAAAGAAAATTCTAAAAAGGACCGGCTCTGCAGACGGGATTCCATAAGGCGCGGGGCGGGGGCTGCCAGCCGAAGGGGAGTTGGAATCTGTTCTCTGCGATCAGTGGAAAACCCGGAAAGGGGGGGCTCGAGAAAAAAAAGCGGGAGTAAAAAGAAAGATACTAAAAAGAACTTCAAAACGAGCGTCGAACAGGGGAGGACTCGAAAAGAAAAATGTCGTAAGACCTGGAAGAAAAAAGACGACAAGGTGGAACTAAATGGGAGCGTTTTTCGCGCGCCTGCGCCCGGAAAGGGGAAAAGGGAAGGTGGTTCGCACTCGAGGGAAGGGTCTTCTTCTCGTCTAGCACCTCACGTCTGATGGGGTTTCAAAGAAATAACCCCCAAACAGAAGAACCGGGGACAAGATTGTTCCAAAAGGAAGAGGAAAAAAACCCCTCATTCTGTCGGAGAAGTCCTGGGCCGAGGTGCTATTCTTGTTCATCGGCAGGGCAACTTCTGTAGGAATCACTATCAGAAAGGGAAGGGCCCTAAATTCAAAATAAGAGATTAGGAGGAAGCGGGAGAAAACGCCACTCTTTCTTCGGAGGGAAAAGAAAGAAATCACAAAGCGCTTATCACCACCGACCAGGGTGAGATCTTACCAATTTACCCTAGATTTGGTCGATGAGAAAACTTGGGCTGTGCCAGGGAGGAAAAGAAGGAAGTTCCGGAGCGCGGGGAAGGATTACGCGAAAGAAAGATAGATTCGCTGGAGGTCCGGGCCGGGGGAAATCCTCACAGAAGTCAAGGATACACTTATCTCATCTCAATCGGCGACGAGGGGAAAGGGCTCTGCTCTTCGCTGCGCGTGCACCAAAAAAAGCGGCACCCAAGGGGAAACCTATGTCTATCGTTCCACAGGCTCGGTGCCAAAATCAAATCCAACAACAAGAAAGGAGAGAGACGTCCTCTAGTTCCCGTCAGACAAACTGCAAAAGAGCTCCCTCGCATAAAGGCCAAAGAAGACCGCAATCAATGCCCTCAGGAACATAACAAAGGATTGGGTAAAACGGTCCGCTACGATTGGAAAAGCTTGCTGATCGAGTCAATGGGGGAAGTTGGTGAAGGTCAGAGACTCTGAGGGGGCCACGACGAATGGGGGTAGCAAGGCGCTCGTGAGGCCGCGTCTGTGGGAGAAGAAGGGTCAATCCGCCTTAACGCCGGCACTTTAATTCTCAGGGAAATGCAAGGAAACAGAGTATTAACGAAATCGGGCAACCTCCAATCTCGAATATCACAATGCGGCAAAGACTATTGAAAGAAAGCACTAGTTAGGAGATTGCATGGATTGAAATTCCAGACTCAAACTGATGATCACGGGGCCATTAAACCTAAAGGGTCTACTTGATCGTGATCTTCCAACTAATTTAGGAATGATTGGGAAAAATACTCATTGCGTAAAAGAAAGTCTCGAAAGTCGTCATGAAAAATGTCATCGCTCAATTCCAAGTTACTGAACCTTTCTCCAAGAGGAGGAGCTATACACTGGGAAAGGTTGGGCCGGGGGAGCCCTCCACTAGGGAGTGGGGGGGCACGTGCTAGGGACTAAATTCCTTGGTGGAGCCCCAAACGATGAAAAAAAAAAAGCCAGACGGTTTGTTCAAGGGAAAAAAAAAGTGAGAATGAAAAAGACCGCGTGGGCGGCCATATGGGGAGGGGAAGGGAAAAACATAAAAGAAATCTCGTATATTTGCGAAAATCCCGATGCCCTCAGTTGGCCACGGGGGGAAGAGGAGGGTGAGATAGCCCCACCAGGATAGTTCGTATCGTCGGGGGGTCTCCAAACAAATCGGGGAAAAAACGAAGCACCACATCACGAATGAACGCGCCCAAGGGCAAAGAAAAGGATTCATCGCTCGGGGGGGGAGCCTATTGCAGTCTTAGGAGGGAAGGCGCGGCCATCCCCTCTAAAGGCCCACAGAGGTAAAGGACTCCAGAAGAGAAACCATAAAGGAATGACTTTCATTACCGGGGGGGAAGAGGGTCGCAGAAGGAGACTATCCCGAAAACCTCCGATTATGGGGGAAAAAGCGACGACCAGCGCCGTACACAGAAACCGCTGGCAAAATGAGGAAGTGAGGGGAGGAGCTTTTCCCTCAACTGCGAAGGGCCCTCGGTGAGACCCCTTCATCTAGGCCCGAAGGCGGAAATTCCATGAAAGAGGGGTGGGGGAGAACAGGAAAGGTTTCATAGCGTGCTGACACATCATGCAACGAGACTGTTTGGGTCGGGGCGCTCTTCAGACGAACTTACAAAAAAATGAGACTTCTTTTTGTGCTGAGGTCGGAAAAGAGGGTCAGCCGATAATGAGTCCTTTCAGCGCAGAATGCGCAGAGTCAGTCTAAAAGTGCATGCAGAAGAAACTCTCGCGTGCGGGAAAAAGGGGAGCGCCGCTGGGCTTCATGGATGCATAAGTTTAGCAAGAGAAAAGTAGACTAGAGTTGCAAAAGGACCGCGGAGGAAAAGAGGGGGTGGAGCGAGATGGAAGGTGTTGTTTTCCGGATCCCAGGGATTCACATTTCTCCAGTGGGGACATTTGGAAAATCGCAAGAAGAGAGGGGAAAAACCCGATCAGGGAAATTCGCTGCGGAAAAAAGATTGGCGAGAAAAAAATTCTCTGGGTCGGTATTGATCATTCAGACCCGCTGCACTGAAAGGGATACAGCAGGATCCTGGAAGAATCAGACACCAACTGAGCCTGGGAAATACAGAAACGGCTCACATCCTAACTCACACTGGGTTGCCAACCGGGAGACTGGTTTCCGCGGTCCCAGCCAAAGGGCTGGACGTGAAGAGGTTTAGTCGAGGGGAGGGGAAGTCAGGAGCCACAGGGGAGGTAAACAAATGGTACGGTAATGTTCAAGGAAATGAGAAGAATGAAAAAGATGGAGGTGTACTTATGGGGAGCATGATCCAGGGGGAGAACGGAAAGCCGAAAATGCAGGATGAAGCGAAAAACTCTGGGGGTGGAATGGGGGAAGCGGCCATCTTCAGGGGGGCGAAAAAGATCTCTCAACAAAAGGAGTAGAGGATTAGGGGAGACCTGAGCTGGGGGCTCGCGAAGGTCCCAGGCCTCCTCATCTCCTGGTGGCTTCTTGAACTGGGGGACAGTATAAATCCAAGATAATGAGTCACGAAGGGCGGCTGGGAGGGTAAAGGAAAATGCCGGGCTAGAAGTACCTGGGAGAAGTTGTAAAGGAAAGGGGGACTGGATCCGAAAAGATTGGGCCCACATCTACTAAAAAAGTAATGAGACCAGAAACTGAAGAGGGAATCAGAGTAATCTGGGTCTAGACGGGTGGGGGTGCTTTGTCCTGGGCGTTACTTCATGACTGAGGTCTGGGTTATCCAAAAGAATTGTCCTGCAGGGGGTCTTGACTACGAATACAGATTGGGGAGTGGACTAAAAGAGTTCATCCAAAGACAGGTTGGCGTGGGCTCCTCACTGAGCTCTCTAATGCCTTGGGGTGGGAGCCTGAGCGGCTTTTTATCTCGGGTTAGACGGGAAGCTTGTCTCTCAAGGGCCAAGGATTCTGGTAACGGTATCAGGTCGGGGCGACTAGGGGATGATGGCCACTTGAATTGTGAGTCTAATTGCATCCAATGGCCCGAGCGTATCAACGGAAGAAAAAACTCACGAAATGAGCGATCTTCAAGAGTTCTACTAATAGCTAGTTCTCTTCAATGAAGCTCAGGTAAGATCTCGGGGTGGACTTTTCTGACGATAAGAAGGAACCCGTCAAGGCAATTTAGTAGAATGCAAGATCATCCACACTTGGGTTGATCGCTGTTGGAAAGAAGCTGAGTCAAACCCAAAATGTCGGCCTTTCCGCAGGGGGGATCTGGTCGCGACACTTTGATATCCCGAAAGGTCTCAAGAAGGGGGTCTAAAGGGCCTACTCCGGGGACTCAAGAGAGGGGAGGAAGGTATTTTCTTATTGGTAAGGGCTTGGTACAAAAGGCATCGGTTTCTTTAGGGGTTAAGGGACTCGGGTGGCCCCACTTGCCCGGGCCGGTGCTCAGTGTTCTTGCTTGCAGTGAAGGTAAGGTTTTGGGTACTTTCGAGACACGGCCGGGTCGGGGCTAATTTAAAGAATACTGTCACGACTGAAGCCGATCTCCCGGCAGGGGGAAGAGTGGAGTGATGTTGGGGGAAGGTCGAATTGGGGGGGAGACGGCAAGGCGACACTCACTTGGGGTTATATCACTATACTGGGGAAAGGTCACTCAAAAAAGAGGTCGATGGTCCATACAAAAAAGAGTTTTTGGCTCATTGGTAGGACAATCACCGGATTTGGTGGGTCCGAACTTTAGGGAGATGCGCACAATTCTGTTTAAGAGTGACAGGGTGTGTGGCCGTCGACCAATCCAGGAATTTAAGAAAAGACGAACACAAGCCGGGAGGGAAAAGTGTCTCGACAAAACGTTCGACATGAGAATTGAAGTCGGGAATAGAAAAAGGGGGAGAGCAAAAAGAGAAAAAAGGCCTCGCGGCACCTACTCGTTGGGGGGCGCAATAGTTAAAGGCGACATTCTTCATGCCATAACGTTGATAAGCCTGCGAATTGCGTTCGACAAGGGGCCCTTATGCGGGAGAATAATTTCCGCGGGATGGTTCTATGGACATTAGTGGGTGGCGCCTTTTTTCGCGGAGCGGCATTATTCGGCGTATGTCCTTTACGGCAGGCGTGGCAGTTGAGAAAAGACGGAGATTCTTCGAGGCGGCCATAAAGAAACATACCGACGGGAGAAAAGGGCTAAAGACTTCTACCTAGAGGAGAGGGGAAGCTTTAATGCAAAAAATTAAGGGAAGAAAATCAAGGGAGGGGTGGCCGGAAGAATAGTGAGGGAGGAAAGGGGGGCGAAGTCCCGTGGAGCTTTCATTGCAGGAGCAGAATTGATGCGCCGGCAGTTTTCCGGCCGTCAGCGTGGAGACGAAGGAAAAAAAATGTTTTAACAGGAACGGCTTCCGTTAGTTGAGGTTTTTTTTCGAGGCATGGCAACCAGGAGAAGGTTGGTGAAAGAGCTCAGGGGGGAGACCCCGGGGGGTTCAGAGGGAGAGTGTGGGGGGGCTTCACAGTGGAGTAGAGCCAGGAGCAGTACCTTATCATTGGTGATTAGAGGCGCGAAGGGGTGAGGTTGATGGTCTTATAGTTCAGAAGCCGGCTCAATGCAGCTGATAGCGCCCGGGGGGACAGCACAGGACAAAAGGATCCTTTCTCTTAAAGGTAGACTCCTTAGGATGTAACCGAAAACATTCGGGAATGGTAACTATGAAAAATGGTGCATCGGTGTGTCCACGGAATGCAAGTCGACTCCCTAAATTGAGTAGCCAGAGGGACGAGAATTCGCGGCAAGGAATAGGAGATTACGTGGGAAGGCCGGAACAGGGGCTCTCACCAAAAATAGGAAAATCGAAATCGACAGCCTTATGGGTGGGGACTGCTCCTGTTATGGGAAATAGTCAAGGCGTGTGTTTCCTTAAAAGGTAAGAAAAAGTGAATGTGGAGGTCCTATAGCCTATCCTAAGAACAGCAAAATGAAACGGTGTCGAGGGAGATCAAAGCTCAGAGAGGGTTCAGGAGGACGGCATGTCTCTTGCAATGAAACAAGAGTGACAAAGCCCTTTTCTAGAGGAGAACGCCTGGAAAGGGATAAAAAGAAAACAAACTGAAGCGAGGAAAAGAGGTAAACTAGAAAAGTCTCTTTCTAAATTTAGAGAGAAAATAAATTTAACTCTCTGTCGGGTCATTGAAGGGCCAAGCGACATGTCCTAAAATTGGCCTGCGGAAAGAAAAAACGATCGCAACGAAAAACCGAATTGGCTTCTATATCTCAGAAGTCTAGACCAAATAATCAAAGCTTTTACGGAAAAACCACGAAACATACCGATGAGAAAAAATATGGAGAGGAGCCAACACAAATGGGCTGTCACTTGGAACGAATGGAATTCGTTTCGCTAAAAGAAGGCGTCAACTGGAAGGAGGTAAGGCTATACTGACTGGGAAGGACCGAGAAACTCGAAAGGGCGCGGAAAATGGTGCTCTCAAAGACTGAGGGGAGAAATTATCCCGAGGGCAAAGCTTTCAAACAATCAGCAAGGTGATATCGTACGGTAAGGAAAGGGGGGTGGGGGTATTAAAAGAAGTGGTCGCTAATCATGCACGAAAATGACGGGAGAGACTCTCTTAACGAGGGGCTACTGGGGAGAGAGGTTCACTCTTTCGAGGAATGTCGGAAGACAGAGGGATCAGGACACCGTACAAAGTAACTTTACTACTTCCCTGAGATTCAGATTCTATTGAAGAAAACAAAATAAAAGCTTGACCATCTACCAAAGGAGAGAAGACAGAGACAACATCTTCTCACAAGGAAGAAGAGTGACACTCTCATTAATCAGAAAACCTCGGTTCCAGACTTCAAACCCGAGGAGCATCCGGGCCTATCTTTGCCCGGAGAATAATGATCCCGATCTAGAATGAGAGATAAACGGGTAAACCTTTAGATATCACTAATCCTGAAGCCTTTAAGAGCCGTGAAAGTTTTGAGTGCAATCATAATGGAAGACTAAAATTCTGATTATTCAATGACGATTCTGCGACTGGGACTAAAGAACCGAAGTAAAGCCGTAGTTTCAGAACGCCCTAAAGAGAAAGGACTTAGAGAAGGTCCATTTTATAATAAGAAGTCTCTCCTAGAAAAAATTAAAAACGCCCTTCAATAGGGAAAAAAACAACAGCGCGAGGACAAAATGAATACGATAGGGAATTGGAGAGACCTCAGCAGGGAAAGGATATCAACGAACAGGGGCACTTCCAGAAAGGTTCGAGGAGAATTGAAGGTCCCACGGAAATGATTAGTAAAAGTAGGTGAGTCTCTGTCCACATCTTCGACCGGGGACATGGGACAAATTCCTAGCATCTAAAAAGGAATATATCACTTCTTAAATTTACCATCCACCGCTTTTTGGGGTGGAAGTTTCTGGAATCTATTAAAGTATCATCAAAGAAGTAGACGGGAAGTTACCAAGCAGCAAAAGGGTGGTGAATGAACCGAGAAAATCCTTTCAGCATATCAATTTAGGGGGACAAAATAAAAATAACGATATTTCGACCATCCTTGTTAAAACCAGTCATTTGTTGAAGTGGTGAAGGGGAAAGAAAGAATAGGGATACCAACAGGAGAAGTGGGTCGATCTCTGCGGTGAAAACAAATTATCCCATGAACTATAAAAAAAGCACCCTAACAGAAGCTCTCTCGGTTGGGGTTGAACCTCTTGATCGGTAAGGAGACCCTACGCGGAAGGATAGACATTAAACAACGCATTAAATTAACCATCCACCTCATAGAATGGAAGGCCTTTTGGGAGTCTGGACGGCCTGAGGTACAGAGTGATTGAGAAAAACACTCCTTACCCATCAAAAAGAATTAAAATGTTTCTATTCGGCATTAAAAGGAGGTGAAAACCCCCCCTCCGTCTGCAAAGTTAAGTCTGGGTAAGAACTGCAGAAAGCTCCTCAATCCTTCTGAGTCCAGGATCTTTGTTATTAAAAGCAGGGTTACAACCCGCATTACAGCTCAGAGGTGTTAAGCTCTCGGCAGAAGGCTAGGGAACTTCGGTTTTAGGGGGAGGTCCTTTACCAATGGTCAAGATCCTCATCAGGAAATCTTGTATCGCGAAGACAAGGGGTCAATCTCGTGATGTCAAGCTCTCTCATGAGGGATAGGCAAAAGGGCAGTAGGGGATCAGATTATGCCTGAACAGGATAGAGTGGACCAGAGAAGCGGGAAGAAGGGTTTGGTAAAGAAGGTGGTTGTGAAACGGCCAAGAGGAAATATAAATTGAGGAGGGAGAGACCAGGACCGATCGGGGAAAAGAGGGACCAGAAAAAACACCTGAGCGTAAAAGAGGGAGGAAAAAAAGAAAAATATACGCTGGCGAAAAAGACGTGAGTCAAAAGAAATGAAGGAGGTGATCTGGAGGACAAAAAAGATTCAACGGAAGGACGTCAGAAAAGGTAGCGCAAAAAAAAGGGATGGGCGAGCCGGGAGACAGTAACTTGTGCCATAACCTTAGGGGGTCGTTAATTTAACGGTCAGAGAGTTTAGCCGTTGGTGGACGGCCCTTATCGAGCAACATTGGGAGGCCAGGGTCCATTGAATTGAAGGAAAAACGACAGGAAATTGGTGATTAATGAAGAAGACACAATGACTGGCTTTTAATTGGAAATTGGCGAGATGGATCAAAGGGGAAATCCGCGTGAAAGAAACAAAGGAAAGATGAAAGACTCGGAAGGAAAGGGTGCGGCTCTAAGAAAAGGGATCAATCTCCGTCCCTGAAAAGCCGAACAAGAAAACAAAGCTTGGGAAGAAATGTATGGTTCACCGGAATCCTTCTACTTAAACGAAGATCTTAAACGAATTCGTTGAGCTTTTCATGCTTAAAGGGGAGCCAGACGACCCTGCCAAAATTAAACTGAAGTCTGCTTCTAGACTTGCGGAAAGCAGAAATGAGAGTACAAAAGTTGTGAAAGCCACTTTTGACCAGGATCAATCATTTCACGAAGGAGAGTAAAATAGAAGAAAGGTCAATCATGACCAACCGACGGAGGAGGAAAGATCTGAAAATCGTGGTTCTATCAAGAAAGTGGGCGGTGTAGCCTTACTTACTTCGGCATGGTGACCTGTGAAAGACAAAGGGAATACTGCTTGCAAGAAGGCAAGAGATGAAGAAAAGAATGGTCCGAAAGTCGTCATGAAGAAACCATCAAGGTACTCTCATCCTGGTGTCTTTTTGACCGAGGATGTTTATCTCTAAAAGCAATGAGAATGCTTTTGGCGCGGCAAAGAAAAAACTGCTTTTGGAACATAGCTCTTCTGAAGGGGGGGTGAAGTCAATATTAATACACAAGGTCGAGATAACCTCCAATGCTATGGAGTCCGACAAGTGTCGAATTCATCTGCCTGAAAACGGTTCGACATTAAAGTTTTTAAAGAA
>Ga0179593_1304165_pt1 | contig 11573 bp, 9 predicted proteins | sample CZODoug2_1_08_16_FD_185931 | JGI IMG/M metagenome (GOLD analysis project Ga0179593, IMG submission 185931) | Vadose zone soil fungal communities from Angelo Coast Range Reserve, California, USA - CZODoug2_1_08_16fungal (PacBio error correction) | ecosystem: Environmental > Terrestrial > Soil >...
TGGCAGAAATGTTGAAAAGCCCGCAGCCCAAAAACCGAAGTCTAAAGTAGGGATGAGGAAAGCCAACAGGCGAGAAAGGAAGTAGAACGGAGCTTCAAAAACTCTCTCGTGTTTTCAGAGACGCGTCGGGAGGTTTAAGGCAAAGGGAAGCTGACATTATGAGGAAAACGCCCGAAAGCACGGGTAGGGACGGAGGGGGCGAGATCGTCTATGATCCGACTTGCAATAATAAGGAACCGTCGGCGCTGAGTCGGCCGGCGGGCAAAACCCTATAGGAGCCCCGCCGGGATTAAATGTTTGGAAGAGGAGACGAAGGAAGAACGGCTGACAGAACTACCAACCGCGGAAGGCGCAAGCTCAGCTGTTGGTATCTTGGAGGGAAGATACGCAGATCGGTTAGGCCAGAAAAGGGGAGGTCTACCAGCAAGGAGGGAAGGTAAACTGCGGCGGAGCATGCCAAGATCAGCGTCGAAAACGGCGTCAAAATTCCTTTCGGAAAGGACGAGACAAGGGTAAGATGGGTAACTACACAGGGACTTGGGAGGCGAGAGCAATCTGGGGGGGCCAGGGGTCCGTGATCGGGGGCCCGCGGGCAGCGTCACTAAAGACGGGGGGCTTTAGGCAAGAAATCGATCAAGAGAGGGAATGAGCGGAAAGAGTGAAAGAGCCGGAAGGGCAGTAACCCCCCGGTCGTTTCTATATGATGCGGTGCGCCGCGAAATGAAAGAACTTCTCGCTATGGAAGAAGGAAAAAAAAAGTGGGATTAAAACGAGGGAAAACCTGGGCAGCTTAAAAAAACTGGGAAGGGGGCAAGGAAAACATATTCCGAACCATCCTTCGAGGGGAACAAAAGAAACTTTAAGAAGGGCCAAACAAAGTTTACAATCATTGCATGATGGGTCCAGGGCGATGCACCAATGCGGGGGGATGGTAACTTTGAGGTAGGGTCTCAGACAGAAAAAGATTGAGACATCTCACTCTACACCTACCATCGCACAGACCCACGCACTGGGGGGGGCAAAAAGGGCCACTTCACATGCTTGAATGAAAAATCGGAGGCGGTAAAGAGAGAGTGAAGACATAGGGGGTACCGAGCACGAAGACTCAAGGGGGGCTTTATCAGCCGAAAACAGTACGCAGACGTATGGGGGCCTCGGAGAGGGGTCCTCATGACGAGTGGGAAGACTTCTCCAAGCCGAAAGGGTAAAAAGACGCGAAGAAAGTCTAAACTCATGAGGGGGGGGGGCAGAAAAAAAAAAATGGGACCAATCAATACGAGGACGACGGGGTAGGTGATGATCTGCACTCAAGAAAAAAACCGAGGGCAAGCCTTCAAAAGGCGATCACTAACCTAACAAAAACGAGGTTTGGTGGAATCGATCAAACGGAGTGAACCAGACACATCGGGCGGGAAAAAGCTGATGAAGAATAAATTTGAAAACGCCGGAGTTTACAGCGATCCAAAAGGGGACAGGGCAAAAACCACCCCAACAGGGCAAAATTACGGCGCCGCTAAGACACCGGAACCTCCTACGGGAATGTCAAAAAAAGAAACCAGCGGAACACGCTGCGGCGAGTTCCCCCTACTAAAAAAAACAGGAAAATCACCGGAAACAGGGTTGGCTGACGCAAAAACCGGGTCGACCACCTAAGCAGGTCCCCTCCATGCCATACTGCCTCACAGTCCGAAAAAACCGACGTATAGAAGAAAATCAATAAGAGGAAACAGGAAGCGCCGAAAAGTCAGGAACGGCGCACGAAAAGGACAGGAAAAACTGGAAACCCCCTACGCGAAGAAAAGAGAAAAGCGGGATAGAAAAATAACCACCTGTTCCGCTTAAGTCGATCATGACGGCAGGAACCGGTCATCCTTCGGAAAGGAAGACGGAAAGAAGCCAAGGCGCTCTAGGGGAACGGGACGGAAGAAAGCAAAAAAAACCAAAGAACCTAACGCATATTCAAAGAGAAGGCTCCAGAACACTCTCAGGGGGGGGGGGTCAAAATCGTCCTCAGACCGCAAAGTGACAAGGTGATCAAGAGCATCTGGAAAGCACAGAGGACGCGTAATCGCTGAGCAAGGGCTCAAGCTTGTGTGGGGTGGAGGACATCCGGGGCGACGATAACACGCAATGACAGAGGTAGTTCAAACACAAATTGAACGGCGCCTGCTTCGAAACCAAGAAAAGAAAGAGCGAAGGAAGGGGGAAAGAACCGAAGAGAGAAAGCAGGTGTTCATCTGAAATAGATAGCCGGGTTCAACGAAGAGAATGAGAAGGGAAACTCTTGGGAAAGGAAAAGGAGAAAGAGCCAAAGCGCCTAAAATCGAGGGACTTGGGAAGCGTGGGGGCGGCGAAGTCTGCGCGAGCACCGATTTCTCGGAGGGGAGTGAGGTGAAGCACCAAGTTCAAAAAAAGGGGGGTCGTGGGAGATTCCTAAAGGTCCGAGCGCACAGCGCGGAGACCCAGCATCTTGGGGCTCGTGCGCGACGACAAGGGGGAAACGAGACGCAAACATACGCGCGCGCGGTGGAAAACTACGGGAGAGAACTGAACAGGGAAAAACTGTCAACAAAGGCTAAAAACGCAAGTGAAACGCAGGGGGAAGCCGCACTTCGACCGCCCCGGGAATCTGAAGATGAAACAAGCGAACACAAATCGACTGGAAGTGTCAAAAACACAAACACAGAACCCGCCGAGCTTTGCTGAGGCGGGGGAAAGCTGGATCTGGCAGGATGAAGGCCTGAGTAATCATGAGGTGCAAAATCGACAAAAGTACAGGTCAAACTAGCTACACCGTCCATCCAAAAGAGGGGAAAGAAGAAACATGAAAGATGGAAGGCTCAGACGCTCTCTGTGTGCGGAAAAAGGTTTGGGATGTAAAATCAGCATTGAGAGTGGAAGGGAAGCCACGGGGGGAACGGAAAGATCCACACCGACAAAGAAGAACGGTCACCGGGGAAACGGACGGGACGCGCATAAGGGGAATCAATACCGGGAAGCGTCGCAGAAAAAACTGGGGGGGTCGACATATTCGTACGGAGTTTGGTGATAAAAAGAGGAAGGTCGGCGGGGAACGGCAAACGCTCACAATCTAGTTTAGAGGCGACTGCCCAAAAGGTCTTAATTCACGAAGCAGCCCTTAACCACAAAAAGAACTCTTGCAGGGGATGGCAGGCGTGTAAAAGGGCAGCAACAACGGGGGAGGGAGGATTTGGGCTACTGCCACCTTCCAGCTTCAGGGCTCCTTGGAGGTGTGGAAGTCTCTGAAGGCAAGAACAATGGGGGGATTTCAGAAATCCAGGGTGGAGGGGGCACCGTCAGACACAGGAGATAAAAAGGAGGGAAGATCTGTAACGGACCACAATGAAGGAGGGCAACCGAAATGTGATAGTGCGGGGCGAGGATAAAGGCTAGGAAAACCCAAAAGATCAAAAAGGGAGGGGGTGTTTTTGTTTGTTGGAAAAGATTGGGCAAGCGACACCAATAGAAAAGGAAATCTTCCAAGGTGGGTAGCCTTAATGAGGGTCGAAAAAAAGATCAAAGCGGGAGCCGTAAAATCGGGGTGCCTTTCGGACAGTTACCTCGGGGGTTTCAAGAACGGGGGGAACAGGAGGGAGAAAAGGGGCACGGGAAGCAGGAAAAGGGAAGACTTTCCTAAGAACAGAAAAAAGAGAAAGTCAGGACTGTTAGGGAAAAAAAGCTACGGAACGCTTGGAAGCGAAGAGAATGGGCATAGCGAATGGAACCGATTTAAAATAAGGGGGGGAGAAAAGGGGGAAAAAGACAAAGGCAACAAATAAAGAGTGGGTGAGAACCGGGAGAAGTTGAAAAAAAAGCATCGCGAAGTATTCCACTAGAAAAGGGGGGGAATCGGGCTACTTTCAGTCTCCAGTCTGAAAAAAAGTCCCACTCTACATCAGTCGTAAACTAAAGGGCGGGGAAAAACTAACAACACAGGGGGGGGTCACTGGGTGGGCTGTCGATACAAAGACATCACCGATCAAAAAGCTGGTGGACCGCTCCTATCCGACCCAAAGGTAAAACAAATCAAGCCTCGTGATCTCTTTAGACGGCAGTCCACAAAGCGGCCTGTCAAAAATATCCTTTAGCGAAAACAGGGCTATCGGAAAAAAATGAAACACACAGGGCTCCAGGAGGGGAAATGGGGAATCGCTTTTGCTGGGCGGGATTTCCGCAACGAATGTTTGGGGCAGCCTCATTAGATGGGGGGCCAAGGGGGGTGGTGTAAAAGAAGAGAAGTCAGGAGCTATCGCGGTGACGCAGATCAACGGGAATTCCCCAAACTCTTTGAAAGTTCAAACAACGACAAGGCAGGAGGGGGAAGGCAACGCTGAGGCACAGAAGGGAATTAGGAGGCCGAACGGGGGCGAGTGAAAATGAGAACTGCTTAAAGTCTTCCGAAGAGGGGTTGTCTGATAATGCTTTCATCCCTCTACGCAAAACCGGCAGAAGGTCTATTTGGAGCAGACCGAGGGAAAACAGGGGAACCGACGTTGACATTAAAGCGCTGGGAAAGGACTTGACTCCGTTAGACGGGGGACGCGCGAGGGAGTCAGTGGAGAGACAGAGCTCAAAGGGGTCAAAAGCGCCCTAACCGCACGGAGAAACGACTTGATTCAAAAAAGGATGCTGGCGTTCCCAAAGTCGGAGGTGAGAGGAGGGCGAAAAGCGAACCAAGCGCGAAGGGGGGAAGAAAAAGGAAGCGTTGAGAGAACCGTTTTCTCTTCGAAACCAACCTGGGGCAATGGCGGATCTCATCTGTTGGGTGGGTTAAAAGGAAAAAAAAAGAACAGCCGCAGGAACAGTCCTAAGACGGGCAATGACTATGACGGGGGGCCGAAAAGTCTTTTCCTGGGGGGAAGTCTGGGGAAATGCGGACAGCAAAGAAGAGGTCGTAAGGCAGGTGGGAGTAGGGTCTTTTTGTTGAAACGAGGGAAGGATGGGAAAAAGACGTCTGGGAGGGACTAGCTCAACATCAGTTGTGGGGTGGTCTTATGATAGGAAGAGAATTAGTCCGATTCGGTGGGTTCAGAAAGAATCGGACTCTAAGGAGAACGTGAAATAGGCGCATTGGGGGCAGGCCCCCAACCGATTCTAAGAAAATTAATTGCAACCGCTGAAAAAATGCCTCCGGAAAGGCACTAAAGGATGAAGTAAGCAAGCAAAAGCTCGCTTACCTGGGAATAGGAAAAGGGAAACTACGGGTGACCTGTGAAGACTTTCGAGGAGACTACGAAAGCAAAGGGTTCACATGAGGAGGGGGGGGGAACAAGCAGCCCATTTCGTGGGATTTTAGGGAGGGGTGTCACAAAGAAGATGATTAAATATGAGAAGGACGAAAAAGCAAATGACCGCTCACTTGTGGGGTTGCAAGAACGGGACAAAACACATCGATCTGATTAAGAGTGGAGAACCCCATAAAGCTGAAACGAAGCATCACAAACGGACTTGGCCTTCGGATTTGTCGGGAGAGACTAAGACCCAGTAAGCGCAGGATTTTTGTAGAGATGGGAACCTTCACAGCTCCTGTGGTGTGTCCAGGCAATCGCGAGGAATTAGAAGCCTCGCGCAGACATTAGAGAGAAGAAGGAAGGGGAGGTACAAAAACAAAAATGTCATTGAACACATCGCAGTATTCGACCTGACAACGAGGGGGGCACGCAGGACCCGCTATCAATCAAGTACAAAAAAAACCTAGGTAGGGACTCCCTCAATACCGTCTTGGGGTTGAAATCGGAAAGTCGACTCCCTCGCATTGGAACAAGGGTTGACCGCCGGTCATTGTAATCCGAGAAGGGGACATGGAAACCGGGAAGGACTCTCCAGTGAAGACACGTACAGAATGAATTCTTGCCGTATCAGATCCCGGTCCTAAAAGGGCAACAGAGTCTTCTTCTTCTTCCAACCGATAGCTCGCCCAGTACGGTGGGGTTACGTACTCCCCGCCCCTTGGAGAGGAGGTCAAAACCAATGAAATGGCTCCCCCAGAAGAGGGGAACGAAGAAAGGGGAACACAGAATCAGCAAGGAGGAAAGACACATAGAAACAGGAGATCAAACAGTCCGTTAGACCAAAGAGAAACTCGAGGAAGGCTGAATGGCAGACGCATTCAACCTGAAGGAGGGAAAACCAGAGAAAAAAGAATCCAAAAAAGGGGAAAGAGGAAGATGACGTGCTACACGGCAGCCAGAAGAACATAAGGACTCGCCTACGAGACGGAGGCCAATCCATGCCACACAGAGAAAAAAGACCATACCGACTCCTCTCAGGGAACATGGTCCAGACGGGCAACAAGGCCAAAAGACAACTCATACGAAGTAACAAGGAAGACAAGGGAGGTCCGGAGAATTGTCTGCTTAGGGAATGAACAAAGGAGGAGAGGCGGGTGTGGGGAGCGGGGAAACTCTCAGAAAAGGAACGCGCAGACTTCGAGTAGTGTCGTAAAACATCGATTACAGTCGCCCTGACCGGAGAAAACAGGAAAGCGGGCGAAAAAAATCGACAGGAAGGGGGGGACTAGAAGAAATGGCCTGGTAGATCGGATCTCGGGCGCAAGGTACGATGGAGATGGGCCGTCTTCAGGAGGACGTCGCGGGAATCCGACTGACGGAGGAGGAGGGTGTCTTGTTCGCTCTCTGTAACACAGATTGGGCGGAGCTTGTAACCAGGGACTCAACGCAATCATCAAGCAACCAGGGGTGGTAAGGATTCCAGGTCCGAGTTCCTTTCATTCACTCACAGCAGCGCTTCCCTAAACAGAGAGAGGATTGGATCGAGTGAGCACTAACAGGTAGCGAAAGGAAAAAATCTAAGAGGGACTCACCTAAGAGAGCAAAACTTAAAGGGGTCAACGAAGAAAAAAAAACACGGAGCACGGGGTCAAAGGACACAATTGGGGGTACAAGGCGACAGCTCATGAAAAATGGAAGGAAAAAGCTCAGCACGCGTGCGATAAAATCACTTTTCTGGGTCGGGGGGGGAGTGAACTCTGATATGAGCCGCCGTCGTGAGCACGGGCCGTTCCTTCCGGAATGGTCACTCTCCGGAAAACCATTTAAGGGCATCAAAAGCGGAATTACAGAGGGCCCCGAGGTAACGGGATCACACTGTTGCTAACGAAAAGGAAGTCTTCAGTGATCATAATTGCAGGCATCTTTGCAAGGTCCCGATGGGACAGAAAGGGAATCTCAAGAAAAAAAAAGAATGGTCGTGTGGGGCAACAAAGGAGGCGCGGCCCGGAGAACGGCACGCGACAAAGGAAGGGGGGACATCGTACCTGTCGTGTGATCCAAGTCAGGGGCGGTAAAATCAGCAAAAGGGCAAGAGAAACTCTAAAAGGGTGCGGAAGAAACCGTAAACAGAAAACGGAGCGGCAGGGCCTCTGAAACAACAACGATAAAAGGAAAGGGGTGCCAACTCCATGAAGGAAGCGTGGGGGCCAAGGGGAGTGGGGAGAGGAGAAAAGGGGGGGGAGGGAAAGCGCGACATTTGCTAGTGCTTGACATGCACGACCTACAAGGGGAGAGTGGGGTAAAAAAGGGGTGAACGATAGTCGAACCCACCAGGGAATGAGAAAACCAAGGCCGACCCAGAAAACACGGGACCTATCCCGGAGACGAATTTAAACGAGCCAAAAAAGTCAGGGGTTTTTGGAGGGGAGAGGGAAGTCACAAAATCTGAGATTGCAACGGGTGTAAATGAAAAAGAATTCGGCGCAGCCGCGAACAGTGAGCGTACTGGCGACTACTGGAGGGTGGAGGGTTGGAAAGTCAAGGGTGGGAGGAAAAAAAGGAAGACGTGCGCGCGCGAGCGCAGATCCGAGGGCCCGAAAAAAAGAAGAAATACGCGATAGGGACTCAGGGGGGAATGTCGTCGCTTGAAATGGCGGCCGGAATGGGAAAATCGGGATGACAGAGAACTAAGGGCGGAGAGCGGAACTCTTTCCCCGGGGTGGTTAAAGCGAGTGTTGAGGGAAGACTTAAGAGACAGTAAACTAGAAAGACCGGGGGCAATCTCTCGGCGGAAGGCGGGGGCCTACGTCGGAAGACTGTGTCGAGCACTCAGAAGACGAACCAGAAAGAAGCAATCTTTGGAAGCGCTTCTGGAGAGCAGAAGACGCCGGGAACGAAAAAAAGAACCCCAGGTTTGGGATGCGTCGGGGGCCGCAACCCAGCACCCAAAAGCAACCAATCCTGGGGACTCAAGCGATACCAACAAAGACATCAAAAAAAACGGGTGATCGCTACCTCTCCGGAAAAGGGATCGTCATGCCGAGTGGAGCGGGAGATAGAGTACATTGCCGATCGCCCAAGATTGGTGTGGTAAAAGAGGTAATTCTTCTATAGGTCGATCGTCAACAGTTTCGTAGGGTATTGGTCGAGATTGTTCTAGGAAAACGAAGAAGCCGGTCTCTTATCTGCGGGACGAGAACGGGTGTCCCTTCTCTCAACATCTTGAGGACGACGCTCCATGGGAGGTACGAGTACGAAGTAACCTTCAAAGGAATACTGCGAGGGGAGCAATGGAGCTGATTCAGCATACGAGGGGTGTCGAAGGAAAGTCAATCTCACGAGGTTGCCAGCGCCAAACGCCGATTTCTATGAGCTTATGTTCAGGAGGAATAAAGGAGAAAAGAAACGAGCTGGAAAAGGGACGTAGTTCCCTGAAAACCGACAAAAGAAAAGGACCACGTACATTGTCTTCTTCAAGAAACATAGGGGGACTAGCTGACCTGGGTAGTCAAGGGTTAAGAGCGTCGGGAAGATGGGGGAAAAAGAGAAGACTAACGTAAACCAAGGGAATCCCGACTTTTAGAACGGGGGTTTCAGGAAAAGATAGGTTATTATCGTCTTTGAGGGAAGCAAAAACTTCGAGCTTAAAATTCGTCCTGGGGGAAAAAGAAAAAGGGAGAATGGACCGGGAAACAGAAGCTAATGCGTTGGACGGGAAAAAGAGGACCCAGAACCACTTTGCGAAACGGACCTCATTTGGGGGACGTCGCGGGAAGACACCTGCATCAGGGGGGTGCGGCCGCAAAAAGGCCGAGAGAGGACGACGCTAAAGGGGCACGGCAAAAAAACGGGGGAGGGCTCTGTCCTCTGGGTGGGGTCCACGGATCGGCTCGAAATTGCCAATCACCCCGTCGGTGGTACTCATACAGGGTAAGGGCCCGGCCTGGTGAACAAAAAATGGGGTGAAAAGAGAGTGGGAGGGCATCTAGAGGGGTGGTGGAAGTAGGATCGCCGAGGGCCTTCTCCCCTCAAGCGGGGGGGCTGACGTGCGGGCAAGAAAGAAAATAAGAGATAAATGCGGGGAAATTGGGGGGGGCAAAAAAAGTTTACTAGAGAAGAAAGCTTAAGACACAGCGCGCATAGAAGGAACTAAGAACGATGGAAGGACCATTCGAGAAAACCCATTGCCTAGTCACGAGAAAGACTAAGTTAACGACAGGAAAAAACGAGGTTGGCAGTGAAGCCTCAGGTACCAAAATGTTCATCAGAGGCAGAGGGGGGGGTGGGGGGGGGCCGACCCCCGGGAGGGGGGGGTCGCTGGAGGTCATCAAAACTCAAAAAAAAAAGGAAAAGGAAGAGTAGATGACAACAAAAGAAAAACATCCCACTGTTGGGACCACTGAATCAGAAATTCTGAGAAACAGATGGCGAAAAAGGAGAAGTGGAAAGGAGAAAACGGGGGACGGAGGGGCAGGGAATGTATATAGAAGGGCAAATTTTAAGAGTTTGCCGCTGGAATGTGACCGTAATAGAGGGGAGTGTCCTTTCCTCAATCGGAAGAAAAGCTAATCCATTCTAACGATGCGGGGGGAAGGCCGGACCGACAAAACAAGGTGTATCCCTCCGGGGGGAGTGAACGCCAAAGAATCGAAAAAAAAACAAGAAGTTTTAAAATCCCCAGAAAAAAAGGGAGACACACACATGCTGAAGGAAGATGGTTTATAAATACGTTGAACAATTTACGCCGCCCGTGAAAAGTCCCGAAGGAAGAAAATCCAGAGGGTAAAAACCGCAGAATCGAGCCGGGGCAGAGGGGGCCGGTCGAGGCTAGCTGCGACCACCCAAAAAACCACAAAGGCAGTAGGATACTACTCCGGGTAGAGAGACGGAAAAAGAAGAGGAATCAGGGTGGACTAAAAAGTCCATCTCCACGCCGGTGTCAAGGCCGAAGCAGGGACAGATAAATTGGAGAACTCAAAGTCAAAAGACCCTTAGAGAAGAAAGAAAATCGGCAGAGACGGGTCATCACAATTCCATCTTACAGGGCCAATAAAACACGAACATTGCCTCAAAGCCGTGAAGGAGGCAAGAATCAAGCGAACCAAACGAAAAAATAGTCTATAAAAAGACCGGGATCGGAGTCCTGGCTTGGTAGCCAAGGGGGAACTCGGACAATTCACAGACAAGGACCAGTAAATGTCGGGGGGGTCTCATCACAAACTAGACACGCGTCAAAAAGACCGCATACCGAAGTGGAGGGGAAATAACTAAAAAGAACTGTTTCTATTGAGCAAGGAAAACTCAACTTGTTCATGGCGAATGAGGGCAGCGCGAGGATCCCTTTCAGTGGGAGGGAAAACGATCGTGAAACCAGAACTGTCGACGAGGGGAAGCGAAAAAAGACGGCAATAGGGGGGAAAAGCGGGTCATACAGGTGGAAAAAATGCTGTATCTACGCCTGTTGGGAGGAGAGAAGACATTTCTCGGGGGCAGATAAATCAGGACCTATCAACTGAAAATCTATGATGATTTAGCGGATATGAGGAGGACCATCCTTTGGGGGAAAGACGGGGGGGTCAAGGGATCGGGCTCCGGGCATCACCCGAAACCATGGGTTAGGGGGATTAGTGGTCCGATGGTAGAGAAGCGCAGCAAGCGTGGCACCCAGAAAGACGGAGGGCTTGAACTGCGAAAACAGTAGGACGGGCAAGACGAATTCACCAGAGGGATCGGCGACGGGGGTCACTGTCCGCAAATGTCCCACCCTAGCGCAGGCGCACTGGTAAACAGGGGTCCTGTAAAGAGATGGCAGCATTCGTCTGCAAATAAAAGGGGCGTGTAGACAAACACTATCCCCCAGCTGTCTTGGGGCTGGGGGGGAGTGGGAAGTCGTGGAATCAGTTTCCTAGACAAAGTAGCCCCATGAAGGGAACGGTTCAAGGTAATCCGCAAAGCGGAAAAAAACCCAAACAACATAGAAAGTAATACGTCAAGCAACAGGCAGACAGAGCTATGATCGGTGCTAGACACGCGAGAAAGAAGGTTAATTCCCGTCCGAGAAAATCTGGTGGAGTGTCAAGCTCGCCAACCTACGATGAGGAAGGTGTGATTATAGAGGAAAAGAGCGGCACTATTAAAAAAGCGGGGCTCCCGGGGGAAAGGGGGTGGGAACCACATATCGAGTAAGGTTTGGGGGCTGTGTTATCCAAATCAAGTTCCTGGGGAGGGAAAAAAGGAAAAGCAACGAGCAAAGAGCGGGAACCGCTCAATACTTGCCAACGCACCCGGTGAAAGAACCACAAACAGAGGCATGGCATCTGG
>Ga0179593_1382410_pt1 | contig 11573 bp, 20 predicted proteins | sample CZODoug2_1_08_16_FD_185931 | JGI IMG/M metagenome (GOLD analysis project Ga0179593, IMG submission 185931) | Vadose zone soil fungal communities from Angelo Coast Range Reserve, California, USA - CZODoug2_1_08_16fungal (PacBio error correction) | ecosystem: Environmental > Terrestrial > Soil >...
CAGGGTTTATCCCTCTTCCCGTGTCAGGGGGATAAAAAGGGAGTGCAACGGAAAGAAAAAGCACGTTTGGAACGGGGAAGAAATACAGGTAGGGTAAATTTAAAATAAGTGAAGAAAACGACCAATTCCCGGAGTGCGCAACTTTCATCACCAGAGAAGCCATTAAAAATCCGGCAATGAAGGACTGGTGACAGGAAAGTCCATAAAAATTGAAAGAAGTTTATCAAACTGTCAAATCCAGAACTTTCAGGGTGAGTAAAAGAACAAGGGCGACAACAATGCATCCGTTTTAGGTGGAGAGGCAATTTTGGGGCTGAGCTGTCCATTCCAGGGGGTTCCTTGAGGCCACAAAACACTGGCACAGAGGAAGGACATACAAAAGAGAGTCGAAAAACGGACAAAATGACCGGGACTGGATGAAAGTTGGGGGGTAAAATCAAAGGAAAGCGGGAACCGTAAAGTACAAAAAAGTGGCAGGCAGGGGGTAAATAAACTTTGTGGAAAAAACGGGGTAAACAAGAATCGAAAAAACCCTGGTACAACATAAAAAAAAAGAAACAGGGGGGGGGCAATAAAAAAAAAAAAGAACAGATAAAAGGCAGCAGTCCCGAGGAAAAGGTTGAAAGGGGGGGGTCCCGTCATCAGAAAAAATAAATGCAAAAAGAAAAAAAGAAAGGAATGAAACAATGTTGAACCGATGATCCCAACAGGGAGGAAAACGTGTTAGTAACGGGGACAAAAGGGACGTTGACAGTCTGAATAACGAACCAAAATGCGAATTGATTTGTCAAAGCTTGGGTGCAAAAAAACTTGGAACAATGAGTTTGGAAGGCAAGAAAAGAAACGAAGCAGGGAGGGTGTAATGATCAAAGAATCTCTGGGGAAAAGGGTTGTAAAAAAAAAATAGGGCCGGATGGGAAGAGGGTTGCCACAAGGAGTTTTACCAGGAGAAAGAGGGGTCTGGCACAGTGGGGGGGTGGCAAAAAGATAAAGAAGGGACAGCAAAGTCGGGGTGTCGAAAGGAGGCAGACGATGGGGCCTGGTGAAAGGAAAAAGAAGGGGGATTAGGAAACTTTATAATGTGGAGTATAAAAATCAACGGCAGGACGGCGTAAATGATTGGACGGGGGGGGTACCGGGGGATGGGGCCAAAAAGGGTGGAACTGTGAGTAAGAGAAGAAGCAGGACCGATGGCTAAAACCAAAAAAAAAAGTAGGGCGGAGACAAAGGGGAAGTCAAAGTCCAGGTTTGTGAAAAAAAATTGGGGCAGGAGGGGGTGAGTATGAACTCGTCTTTTTTCAACGAAAAGCATGCGTGCCCATAGGGGAAAAGACGAAGAAAATCGAGGAAAACATCCCCAAAGGGGACCAAAGTCCATCCGAAAGAAAAACACGAAAAATGATCGCAGCGATTTAAGAGTGGAGTTGGAAAAAAGGAGGAAACCCAACAAGAGTGCAACGTTAAAGCAAGAAAAATGGATGGATGAAGGACTGACGCCGAAATTTGAAAATAATGGCACAGGAAAAAAGAGTTGGTGAAAAGCGAGCGTTTGGAGGCAGGACTTACGGCACAGGGTAAAAACATACTTTGGGTGGGGGTGTAATTGCGGGGGTCCTTTGAGAAGGTGGTGACACGCGGTACAAAACAGAGGGGAAGGCCGTTGGGGGGGAGACGGCGGCCAAAATTTTGGACCCCATGGAAAAAAAACAGTCATGGGAGCAGGAGACAAGGTGCCAGGACGAAGAATTAAAGGTAGATATAAGGACATCAACAAAAACACAAAAAACCAGGAAGCCAAAGTGGAAAATGGGCGACCGACACCAACCCGACAGCAATAAAGGAGGAGGGGGGGGGGCGGGGTTCAAAACGGTCATAATTCAAAAGAAAAGGAGAATTGCGGAGTGGGAGGGATGGGGGAAGGTTGAAACACGAGGTTAGACCCCAAAAAGCCAAGGAACGCCAAAAAAAAAACCCCGGGGAAATATTGGGTAAACGTTTTCAAGGAAACTGGAAAAAAAGCAGAAAAATCAGGTAACAACTGACGAAAATGAGGGAGCCGCCACAGTGGGGGTGGACAACGACCCGGTTGAAGAGGGAGGGGAGGCATTTCAAAGTGGTAGGAAACTACCACTAGGCCTAAGCAAAAAAGACACGCTGAAGGGAAAAAAAAAAGTCTGTAGGATTCGCAAGGTAATAAAAAAGACAATAACGCAAAAAAACGTTGGGGGGAGGACGTTGAAAAAGACATCCGGCCGCAGATGGGGGGAATCAGCAAAGGGAGAGTTTGAAAGTCCAGAAAAAATTGGGCACGCCAAAAGGGGGAAGGATGGGACAACGTTTTTAATCCAGGGGGATCGATACTTGAACAAAAAAGAAAGGAACTGTTTGTTGGGGCCTCAGTAAACTGAGATCAAATGCACCCTGTGGGGGCATACAGAGGATTCGAAACGAAAAAGCGAAATAAACACACGGCAAAATGTTATGCAACCAGCCCTGGGCCAAGCACGAAAGTGGATTTGGGGGGGGTGAAAGATGGAGCTCCCAGTTAAGCCGGTAAGTCAGACAGAAGAAACAGGTGTGACAACTCAGGATAAAAACCCAAAAAAAAGAAATGACAACCGCGACGCTGGGGAACCATAGATAAACGTCTGACGGAGGAAAAAGATGTGAAAGCCGATCTAAAAAAACAAATTCCCTGTAACGGCGGGGGTGTGAAAGCGGAAAGGGGTAAGCGAAACGAAACAACAAAAAAGAGGGGAGGAAGAGAGGGATACTAGAACACTCAGAAGGGAAAGGGGTATGCGTCCTTTGGAAAAGAAAGTTGGGGGGGTGTTACCGGCTCGTCCAGCACTTCGGGTGAGAGGGTCAAACAAACGAAAACGTGAATTGCCTGTGAGGGGCGGGATGGGAATTGTGGTTTGACTGTATTGGAGAAAAACGCGTCAAGAAAGGGGAAACGTCCAATCGGAATTTGCACAAAAAAAGGTCAGGCAGTTGGGAAGACGGGAAAAGAAAAAAGGCAGGTGGGGTACAGATCTAGAAATGAATCATTTAGCACAAAAACAAACTTCGCGGAAAGAAAATAGGGTAGAGATTATGAAAAGGATCAAAACATCACAAAGACGTCTTTGGTACAAACCGGGAAATCGAGGGAAAGAGGGTAGTGATAAAACTCCTAAAAGGTGGGTGGGGGACGTGAAAACACAATCTAACAAGATCAACGTTGAGCAACAACTGAGCCATGCTGGTTCTTTGGGAATTGGTTCCAAAACGCCGGACAGACCACAAAAGGTTTGGGAGGGTGATGTTAGGGTGGTTCCTTTGCCCAGAAACGAAACTCTTTTAAGAAAAGCCAATGGAGGGAGTGAAAGCAGGGAGGGTGACAACCAAAGGAACGGATGCGAACTTGGAAAGGGAAAGGGGGGTACAACAGCGCGGAGGCTTACGACGGCAGGGGGAATGTGGGAAACGGATCGCGGAAAGGTGCGGAGGTGAAAAAAGGGGAACCATTCTTGACGGGGGGGGTCCAGAGGTAGTGAACCCTGGGGGTTTGAAAAAGGCGGAAAAAAATGTGGGTTGGAACTTATCGCAAAACCGGAAAAGAAATAGAGAAAACAATAAGATTCTTTAGATACAAGAAAAAAAGTTGTATGTGGGAATTGTCTGTTGTGTCCACAAAAATCACTTTTACGGGATTGGACGTATAACAGGCTCGTTCGTCGAAACATGAGCAGAATGGACAAAAACACCTCTTGGCCAAGGGTGAAAGGGTTTGGGAAAGGCCCGTCACTGAATTCACAAAGGGGGGGGTTGGAACGTCAAAAGGAGTGGACAAACCACTAAAAAAAAAAGAAGGTCGTCAAAATTAGGAGCGCGAAGTCCTTCAAAGAGCAGACCACACTCAAAACATGATAAAAAGTAGGAAGGCATTTTCGGGGGCAGACTCCAAACTCGCCGATCCCGGTGAAAAGATCCGAATATCCCACTTCGTTAAATCGAACGAGATTGGGAAAACAAGGCCAATAAAAGGGGGGAACCTGGGAAAAAAAGGCATAGAATTGGAGGTAGAACGCAACAAGTGTTGGAAAAAGTGTAAAAAAGGAAAAAAGCAGGGGGGTGGGTACCAAAACCACGTGAAAAAAACAGAGCGGAGGGACGCCTTGTGGATTAAAAGAAGCAGGGGATTTCAAAGGAAAGAAGACGCAGGACACCATACCGGTAAACCAAGAAAAAGTTAACTAGCAAATAGAAGCTGATACTCTCAGTGGGGAGGGTCTGGAAGTCAAAGACAGCCTCCAAACCCCGATATCAGGACATCTTCTCTCGACGGGGGGACACAGACGTGGGAATCAGTAAAAAAGCATGTGGAAACCAGTCTTCTTCAAATCCTAACTAATGAAAAAAAATCGGAAAGATTCGAAGGTGGACAAGGCAGAGGAAATTGAAGTGCCTGAAGGAAACAAGTTGTCCAGAGTGGGGTGAAGGAAAAAAAGAAAAAAAAATGACACAGGGGCGTCCGGAGTGTGGGGATGAAAAGTGGATCCCTGACGAAAGGCCGGGGGGGGGGGAGCATAGTCGAATTGTGTTCTGAATCCTGCTATCGGGTGCTGTTCAAAAAAACAATGATGAAAGGAAGAAGAGTCACGCCGACACGCGACCCAAAGCGCGTGGTTGAACTCTGGAACAAGCTGAGGGAGTGGGGAAAAACAGGTGTCACCAAGTTGGGACCGCGCCGGTGTTTAAAAAAAAAAACTCAAGGGTATGCCAGGGGGGGGACCATGGGGGTGCAAAAAATGGACTTACCAGAAAAGGCAAGGAACATCCGGTCCGCAGGAAAAAGAACACGTTTAGCTTGGGATTCAAACGGCTGTGGTGAAAGGGTACCTGGGACCCGGACCGGGGTTCTCAGCCAACCAGCAGACAAGAAATGACCGGGGAATGGATTGGGAAAAAAAACGAGACAGGGGGGGGAAATTTGCGGAAAGTAGAAGCATCAGTGCAGGTCCCTGGGTGTATAAAGAGAACGTTGGAAGGGGATCCTCACAAAACAAGAATTTCCGATGACAGGGACTGGGAAGCAAGGAAGGATTGGCCGGGCGATGACTTGGAAAAGAAAGAAAGGGAAAAATTCAGCTCGAAAAACTTGACTCTAAAGAAAGATGGAAAAAAAAAAGTACAAGGGAAAGGATTTAACAGGGGGGAAACAAGGGGAGAAGAAGATAGACCATCTTTTGAATAACAATCAACGAAAGGGTGTTGAGAAGGGAGGTTGAGTTCGAGTTTAAGACCTTGTGAGGAAGAAAAAACAAGGGGAGGTGGCTACCGTATACGGAATTAACGTCAGAAAAGGCCAAGGATGGAACTGGCACATACAAAGATTCCAAAAATGATGCTTGGGGGGGAGGAGCCAGGAATGGGGCAAAAACGACACAGAGTGCAGGATTCGTTATACAACTAATGATCGGACAGGAAACATGCAAGGGGAGTTTGGGACTGCACAGGGGAACGTGGGACGACAAAGGCCGGGAGGAAAAAACTGAAGGCAACGGTCGAAAAAGAACACGGCAAAAAAAGCTGCAAAACAGGGCAAAGGAAAGCGGATCGGACGGGAAGGTGTGGATACCAAGAAAGGGTCAAATTCACTGGAAAAAAAAGTCAGTAAGGGGAGGTTGAGGGGACTGGAAACACGCAGTGGCACACTAAAAAAACAAAAGTGTAGACACAAAAGCAAGCGGTTAGGGGAGGAAAAGAGACTAGGGCAAAAAGCACGGGAGTGACGAGGGGCAGCGTCACTCAAGAGAAAACTCAAGAAAAAAGTCAGGAGAGAAACAAAATTGAACCCGAACACTCATGATGCACCCAAACTAAAATCACGGCGTGGTTCAAAGGGGATGAATTGAACCATACTCACTAGGAAAGGACGCCGCAACCACCTCATGTGATTTAGGGAAAAAAGACTGGACACAGTTGGGAAAAGGCAGAAGGGAACAAAGAGGACGACTTTGTAAAACTAACGATCGGAGGTTACGCCCGGGGGTGTTATAAAAGGGAAAAATTGTAGGTATGGGGAAGGCTGTCGGGCGGGGCTAAGGAGAAAAAAAAACAATAAGGTTCTGGGAGGGGGTTGGAAGGCTCCACACACTTACGGGGGGTGGACACAAAGGTACAAGAGACAAACGGAGGAAGGGGGCGTCCGGTCAGGACCCAATCACGCAGAAATGGGTTAATAGCACTGCAGTACGAAAAAAGGAACTACTGTCAGGGACATTAGAATTTGACGTGGGGGCAGAAGTATGCCGTCTTTGAAGTTTAAAAGAAAACACGCTGGGGAAGGAAAAACCAGAGGAAACTAAAAACAGGGGGTCACAACGAAAAGGTGGGTGAAAACAGCTGGGGTAACGTGTCCTAACGTTTCCGGTAAACAATGGATTCGAAAGAAAATGACTCGGGGGCAACCAGGGCCAATCAAACTGGGAATAAAACAATAAAACTGTGAAACTTTTCAGGTGCCGAGGTTAAGAGGGATATAAAAAGCAACAGCACAGAAGGAAAAAACAAAAAGCCGGGAAAAGGCTTGGAAACTGGAGAGAAAACGAATGAATCCTGGGGGAGGAACGCGACCAAGGTTGAGAACTTAGCAATGCAAGCCTGGAAAAACGAAGATACACTTGTGGGGAGGGTTTGGACAAACAGAAAGGGGTGGACAGTTACACAAAAAGATTGGGGGGGGATGAAAGGGGGGAGGTGTCAGACAGGAAAAAGTTTTCTCACAAACGCGCCCCAGAGGGGGCTGGAGAGATTATCAGAAAGAAAGTTATAAATGGGAAAGGAACAAACCAACGGGAGCAGGGATGCGCGACAAACAAACCAAAAAAAAAAAAGAAAAGAAAAGACAGGGGGGGCTAAGGCTGGCGTGTCATGTGGCAAATGGAAACCCTTAAATGAGGCAGTGTGGGATTTCGGGGAGAAGTGAAGTACAAGCGGGGGGGGAAACCAAACATGCCATCCAGGTAAAGTCAGGGGAGAAGCAGGACAAGCATTGGAAAAAAACAGTTACCGCAAGCGAATTAAGAGATACAGGGCTCATAGCGGCAAAAACTAAAGCCGACGCAGGATTGGTGAAACAAAGCAATGAAGGGAGTGATCTTAGGCCTTTAGGGAAACATCAAGCCCAAAAAAAAAAAAACCGGGCGCGGGATGAGATGAAAAAAAAAATAAAAAGAAAAAGTGTCACGCAAACGTGGGTTGGGGGGGGTGGGATGTGGACCTGGCCGGGAACAAAAGAACAAAAAGAGATTGGGTCAAGCTTGACACACTTGGAGAAACGCGAAAGTGTGGGCAAAAAAAAAAAATTGACGATTCGGGGAGCAGGGTGAAATTGGGGCGAACAACAGACAGACTGTGGGTGGGAAATCCTGCAGAGCGAGAAAAGGTAGAGAGGCTGGTGTGGAAATAAAGAACAGTAAAAAAAAAACGTCTGGCCAAATAAACAACCGGGGAATGGGACAGTGCGTCCCAAAAACACGAAGGCGTGGGAAGGAAGGCGGGTACCCATGACGAGGTTCCACGAAAGACAGAAAGAATAAGGCTAGAAGACGAATGAAAAATAAAACGAAATTCCCAGGGCCAAGCTTTGAAAATAAACTAAAAGAGAATCCATGGAAAAAAAAAAACGTTGGTGTGAAATAAAGTCACAATAACAATGTAACGGGTATCTGCAGAGGGTTTGCTTTCTCGATGACAAAAACAAAGACGGAGGAGGGAAGAGAGATAAAAAAAATCCACAAAATACACCACGACAGGGAATGGGGGGGTAGATTAGGGAATTTCCAAAAAGGGTGGGTGAACAACTCAACGTCCCTGTGGGGGGGATCTGTGTCCAAGAAGGTGAAGGGGCCGTGAGGGTCCCAGGGATTTTTTGAGTGTGATAAGGAAAAAGAAAAAAGCAGAAAAGGGCAATGCCCCCTGAGGGGTCGTTACGCAAAGGCCGGTCATCCAGCACGGTAGACAAAGAAAGCTAAAGGCAGGGAGAAACAGCTCAGCGAGAGGGGGGTTAAAAAAGACAGTGGAGCACAAAGTCTGCCTTGTGGGGAGATTTCAAGGAGTTAAAAAGTTCAGAACACCTTGACACGCGCGACAGGGGCCCAGACTGGTGAAGCTTGATAAAATACTGGCAGGCTGGTTCAGGGGTGACATAACGGACAAAAAAAACCAAGGGGTTGAGGGGCTTGTTGAAACAGTGGGCCGAAGCATCCTCACGCTTGGAAGTACAGCAAAAAAGGGATTGCAAAAAAACAATTTGAATAAGAAAAGAGTAAAAGAAAATGGAAGGAAACAAGCGCTGCACAAAGCTATGGGAACCCCAGCTCTTAAGGGAGACGGAAAAGTGGAGTGGAAAGGGGAAATGTTCAATGTAATCGTGGAGGAAAACAAATAGTCGATGTTGGCGCCTGGTAAAAAATGGTGGGGGGAAAGCGTCCTGGGGCTTTCTGAAAAAAAAAACGAAATAATAAATGAGAAAGATCCAATAATGAGGGACTATGAAGGAAAACGCGTTAAATGGGGCTGGGGGATGTAAAAATCAAAAGAACAAATCTCTACGGGGGGATGCCGTAGAACAGGCCTGGGAGGAAACAGGAAAAAAAACGAATTAAAGAGACGCAGGGGGAAGTTGGCCAGCGCGAATACAAAGCAACAAACAGGTAGGGGGGACCGTCAAGTCTATGTGGGCACACAGCAAGGACCAAAAATATCGACAATTTCTTGGCTCATGGGAGGAATTCAGGCGCGAACACCCTCAAAAAAGATGAGAAAAGTGGCTGCTAACCAAAGTCGAACAGCAAAGTTGTCGGGGCTGCTAAACTCGCGGGCAGGGCGGGGAGATACCAAAAGGCATATCACTAAAAGGAGAAAGAAAAATCGGCTTAACCTCCTTCACCAGTGAGGGGCAACAAGGGGTACCCGAAAGAGAGAATTGGGAGCAGCACGTTAAACGAAAGACTGTGGGAAAAACAAAGTCCGCCAAAAATTGTAAAAACCACCTTAGGTCGGAAGACGCGGGGGGGTATTTTAGCCAGCGGAATCTGGGGGAAAAAAGCCACACGGCCCGGTACTCTCCAAAAAAAAAAACAAGTCAAATTCTAATGGTACAAAAAGAAAAAAGGTAGACTAATATTGCGATTGGGGGGGGGAAGCAAGATCTGAAAATCCAAAAAAAGGAGCATCAGGCTGGGGTATATGGTGCACTGGGCCAGACGGTGGGGGGAGATCTGAAAAAAGTTGGGAAAAAAATCTTGAAGCCCAGGAACGAAAACGAAACAAAAGATCACGATGGGGCTGGGGAAACTTCAACGTGAAAAGGGCGGACAAGTCAAGCAGAGGGTGAACAGCGCAAATGAGTCAGGGGCGTAAGGTGAAAGGAAAGGCAACGCCGGACGACGCAAGTAGCCGGGTGCAAAAAACGAAGTTGTCAAAAATCATGCTTGAATCTGGGCTGGGGAACACAGTTGGGTAATCTCAGGGGAAGGAAAAATTAAAAAAGTCACGCCTCAACGCAAACTTCAAGGTTAGAAGTCAAAAGAGGGGCTGATCAAAACTTCTGTGGTCAACCGGGGGGGGGCGTGCGGGTGCATCTCAAACTCAGGGGAAAAAACGCGGGTTCCAGTGGAGTGGAAGAAAGGTTCTTGGAGGTACCAATCTCCGTGTGACCGGGGGGAAAAAAAAGTAAAATTAAAAAAAAAAAAACCGGGGAGATTTGGGCTTCCTATGGAAGGGAGCCAAACGTGGGAGCAGCCTTCGCCAAATGAAGAGAAAAAAAAAAATGGGCCTGGAGGCCTGATCATTGGGAAAAGTTGAAAAAGCCGCTGCATATGCGGGTCTTTGGGAAACTAAACGGTTTTCTGGGATGCACTCCAAAAGAAAAAAAGTTCAAGGAAGACTCTGTGGAGGGTGGAAAAAAACGAAGAATTGGCCGTCTGTCTTCGCAACGATATCGGTAAAAGTCAAAGGGGCGGGAGTAGGAGGAAACTGACGCGAATCAAGATTAGATCCAGAGAGTAGGGACTCTAAAAAAAAAAAGAGGGAAACGAGAGAATAGCTCTTTTAAGGGACCTCAATAGTAACCGGTTGATCAAGATTGAGTTGCGGGCGGTTAAGCGCGCCCTTTGGAAAAGACGAAGCAGATTGGTCACGGGAAGAGGGAAGGAAGGGAGAACGGAAAGTACAACGATGTGCGGGAGTCAAAAACCATAAAAGAGTCCGCAGCGGAAAATTCGGGGCGCAGAAGAAGATCCGAAACAGTTAGGGGTCAAAAGCAGTGAAGACAGGCTTTCATCAACTCAATCAAAGAAAAAAAAGAGGGGGAACAAACTCAAAAACGAGGTTTTTTTGGGGGTCGGTTCTCACGGGGGGCGAAGCGGCAACGTTCTGGAAAAAGGCACCCATCTGACGCATACGCAAGCGAGGAGGGAAGCGGAGGGGAGTGACCGGAAATTGAGGGTAATCAAAGAATGGGGGAAAAAACGCAAAAGGAACATGAACCTGGAGTGTCGCAAAAATTGAAGTTTGAGACGGGAACTGGTTAAAAAAGCGAAACGGCCCCACACAGGACAAAAACTTGCAAAACGTGGCGATTAAAAGACCGGGAAAAAAAGCAGCGGGTCAGGAAGGGAGTGACGAGTCGGCCTTGGGGAAAAAAAAATGTAGAGAAAAAGAAAAAAGCAAAAGGATAAGATTAGAAAAATTAAAAAACAAAAAATTATGGGAACAACGTCACACGCAGGGGGGGAAAAACCGGGGCCTCAACTGACAAATGGGGGGTGGCCGTGGGGTTGGGAAAAAAATTGAAAATGAGCTGACAAAAAACGGACATAAGGGAGTGGTGGTCACGTGGGACCGATTGGGGCCACTTATTCCAAAATCAGGCGCGCAAGCAGGAGGGTGGGAAGCAAGTACACGGATCAAAAGGTCGGGGTCACGCAATTCTGGGTCGAAAGGGGCGAAATCGTTGAGGCTGGGGGGCAATAAAACGGTTTGACCAAACCAACACAATGAAAAAAGGCGGGTGGGGACCCAAACCAAAATCGGGCCACTGTACTATAAAAAGAAACGCCGTAATGCGCGGAAGGGGTGGAGGGGTTGACGCAAAACGGCCTTTAAAACGCCGGACCCCTAAGGGGGTTAGAAGAGGTGCTGCGTGGCGACTAAGAGGGAATAGACAAGAATTAAAACATTGGAAGTGGGCACGACTGATAGGCTTTGAAAACAATAAGTTTCCGCTTGGAGAAAAAAACGAAGGACAAGAGAGTGGTCCGAAAAGTTTGGTGAACACAGGACTGGGGGTGTACGTCGAAAAAAAAAAGGTCGGGGAAAAAAAAAAAAAAATAAAAAAACAATGGTTCAGAAAAAACCGAGAAAGAAATTGCAAAAACACTCAGGGGGGCCATCATGGTGAAAAGGGATCCAGGAGGTTCAGCAGGGAAAAAGAGGGGGGAATTTGGAACCAACTGAAGAGAATAAATGCAAAAAGAAGCGACAACCCGAAATAAGGTGCATCGGCACGAAGGAAAATAAAA
>Ga0179593_1580185_pt1 | contig 11573 bp, 10 predicted proteins | sample CZODoug2_1_08_16_FD_185931 | JGI IMG/M metagenome (GOLD analysis project Ga0179593, IMG submission 185931) | Vadose zone soil fungal communities from Angelo Coast Range Reserve, California, USA - CZODoug2_1_08_16fungal (PacBio error correction) | ecosystem: Environmental > Terrestrial > Soil >...
AAAAGGGAAAACGAAGAAGGAACCCTAGTTATGGGCTACCCATACGTCGCTCTATGTTTGCAAAGAAAGTCCAAAAAAGAAACTCAATTCATAGTGCTCTAAATGAGAAGAAACATTCACTATGGGGGGGAAAACAAGGAAACGCGGCGAGTGTGACGGGGCTGGGACTTCAGAGAAAAAAGAGGCTGCAAAGAGGGGGAAACAAAAATTGTTCATCTCCTATTCGCAGTTGTAAGAAGGCAAGCGGTTTGTTGGGCCTACGAGGGGGGGGGGATAATTGCTTGAGGAAGGAACCATTTGAGCGGCACTAAGGAACGCCGTGGAAAGAAAAGGAACTAGGGAAGAGGGGAAAAAAGAAAAGTTATGCCCTTATAATAGTTCGTAAAAAGCAGGAAGTAATAAGGGGCGTTTTTTTAATTTCTCCCGTTTGGGGGGAACGCCAATCTTCAACAAGAATCATATCGGGGGGAAAATGGAAAAAGAAGGGTCCATAGGGGTCCACTTTTGGCAACAAGGGGTGGGCAAAAAAAGACTATACTCTGGTTTCGGAAAAACTGGGTAGAGGGACTCAAGGACAAGCCATCAAAGAGCGTCAATAAGATGAAAAATATCAAGGGGAACTGACGGAAACACGCATAACCTGGTCAGGCCGCTTACGAAGAAAGAGAAGAAAGACTTTAAGGGGTAAATGTTGCCTACAAAAGGGAGGAACTCTGTCAGGCATTTAGGGGCTTTTTCGTGGGACAAAAGAGGAGTCACGCACGAAGGAAAGGGGAAAAGAAAAGTGGGAACAGGAAGAAACTTATTTCCCATATTAACTGAGCATCCTATCTACAACCACTCCAACCATCTGCAAAAACATACGAAATAAGGAGTCAAAAAAGTTCTTACGCCACAAAAGAAACGGGGAAAATGTCGGCCGAACCTGAGAAAAGAACACGAGTGCTCACCTCTTTAAACAAGGGGGGCGGCCAAAATAGGCATAAAAGGAAGTCAATAGTGGCAGACTTGGAGGACATAGTAAGACGGGTGGTGAAATCGGGGGGCAGACTATAAAGACAGTAGACTGGAAACGGGCAGTCAGAAAATCGGCGAAAAGTCTAAAGTTCTGGATTCAAGCCGGACATTATCAGGAAAGAGGTGCCGGAAGCTTGAAAAGAAACGGAAATGAGTCGCTTAATGGCGCCTGACTGACATGCCAGTCCAGGTGGCGGGTACCCACCACGGGAACCGGACAGGAAAAGGGCAATCTCTCAACAGTCAGTCCGACAAAAGTGGAGCGGCATTCACGGGTCTTAAGGATGTACCAAACCAACGTACGCAAGCATCGGCGGTGCCGGGGGGGCTGAAAGCTGTGGAAAGCGCAGAAAACCACAAGTAGGGAAAAGTCGCACATTCGACACGCACGGAGCAACGGTCTAAAACCACCGGAGGGTTTTTCAGGGACGCAATCAACTGCAAATTGGCTCGGAGTGGAGGTAATCAAGTAAAAACTGGTTTCTCTTGTACAATCGAAATGGGGGAGTAAACTTGAAACCGGGACGCCCTTAGGGCGGAGACCTGGATTGAAACTCTTACGGATTTGTTGCTCAAAAAAAAATTTAAAGCGGAAGAGTTAAATTTTATCGAGGCCGGGAAAGAATTGGAGGGTCTAAGCAAGGTGTTGATGGAAGTGTCTAGTGGCCGAAGTTCTTCTTCTGTGTTTCCGGGGGAAAAAAACTCAGGGTCACAGCTCGACATGAAAAAAACTGGCAAAAAAAGGTCGGGGGGCTGACTGTATCTTCAAGATGCAATCTGTCTATTGGACGACCGCGATAATCGCAAGGGAGCAAAAACGGGTTGGAAAGAGAGGCGCCATAAGCTACGAAAGTCGTCATGGTTAGACGCAAACAGTATACTGAGTGTAGGGGAGCGAAACAAAGGCTGGGGAACCGTAGCACCGTTGCCGAATCGGGAAACAAAATCAAAACTCGAGCTGATGAAACAAAAAAGGTGTAACGAAGGGTTATCCGCAATTGGGGGTCGAACAGCGGCAAAAAAGGAAACCGAAAAAGAGGAGATCCGGCGGGAAAGCGAATAAGAGCTGAAGGTGCAAACAATCCATCAGCAGGTGATGTGGAAGGGCAAAGCAGCAAAGGTGAAGGCTTGCCAAAGACAGAAGAAAAAGCACAGCACAAGCGCACCATTGGAAGGGGGATTGCAAGATGTGTCAAAAGGCTTACAGACGAGATCGCACTGGATCACGAAATCGGAATCGCTAATGATTACGTAATTCAGGTGCGAAAAGACGGAGGCGCCGTGCCTCCTCTCAAAGATAGGGGGAAAGAGTCGGGAGAGGCCAAGGACGGGCCATGCAAAAACGACGGATGGGAAAAAAAAAAGGGGACAAAAAGAAATTATCTCCGACGAATCCTAGGTCCGCAACCGAGGGCAGGGGAAGGCCAAGGGACAGGGGCAAAATCATAGAATTCCCTCAAGAAGAAAATAGAGCTTGTGAGGAATGGGACTACTCAAGTGAATAGAGTCTGGGGCGCAAACCTTTTCGCTGCAAAAGAGAGGAGGAAAAAATTATGTCATGGGAAAAGGAATACGCACTTCACGGACCCAAAGCGAAAAATTCACAGTCGCGAGGCGTTCAATACGGGAAACGCCGCAAAAGTACTTTCACAAATTCTGTCCCGGGGAGTGGAGTGAGAAAGAGGGGAACTTTAAAAGGGAGGGTTGTTCGGCTGAATCCTAAAGCGGAAAGGACGGAAATATAGATCTTGCCACCTTGAAAATCCGTACAAGATTTCTATGTCAGGGGGGAGGTAGGAAACCATCTCTTTAGCCTACGGAGTCACGATTCGTCACGACGGGGAAGAAACCTAGGAAGGCGTCCCGGTTTGGAGGCCGACTTGACGTGTTCAAAGGAAAAAGGTCGAGCAACAAAAGCAACAACCGGCTTGAATCTTCATCAACAAAACGAGGGGAAGAGGAGATTCACTGCGTTTGGTTGTGAAAAGAGGTTGGGGGGAACAATGGTCGTCCCCCTCGACACGCACTGAGGAGCCCGGGGCGATGTGTAGTAGAGGAGCCATCGTGACGGGAAGGCATCAGGGTAGGCAGCAGCGCGGTGTTCACAGTGGGGGAATCGCAAGTGACACCAGTCGGTCAAAAAGTTCAAGCGGGAAGGATTACTCGAAAAAAAGGACGCTACGCCCCTGAGGAAAAGGTCAACGCAACACTCCTTATTACCAAACAAAACCTTGGCGCCCTAAGATTAACCGGAGGAAGGGGGATAACGGAGGCTTCTGGGTCCCTGGTGGAACCGACGGGAATGTTCTTTGGAGGCGTGGGGGGCGCGGCAGCAACAAATGCCCGTCACAAGGGGGGAAGGGGGGGACTTCAAGATCCCGCTTGGGAGGACTCCCGAGACTTATTCGGAATTGAAAGTAACCCAAGCAAAGCTCGGGACAGAAAGGGGAGGATTCAGGCGTTTTGGAAAATTTCTGCAGGAGTTGGCTTCCATCATGCCCCGTACGAAAGAAATGAGGGCTTTTTGTCCAGGGGTTTCGGAACAAGGGACGCTTTTGAAAATGGCCCAGTTGACCATCTCTTGATAAAAGAGGCCACCGGGATCCGCGCACGATTCGGGAGGCAGAAAGAAGAGAAGGGGGGGATGGGACAAGTCTGTGTCTTGATTGTGATTTTGGTCGAAGACACGCGCAGCACTCTATCGTGCATCCCATGAATGCACATGGGGGGGAAGAGGGTCGCTCCCTTATATTCCTGGAAGGGGGGGTCAACACTTCACCGGCCTTCTGCTGACGACCGGGGGAGGAAAAACGCAGTGTATACGTTTGAAAGGAGGTGGAGAGTCGAGGGATCTCCTAGGTGGGCATCACCCCGGGGGAGCACAAGAGCTTAGAACCCACCCGGGAAAAAGAAAAGTAGACGCCAACAGGCGCGGAGAGTTTTAGTCTTTGAAAGCATGGTTAACACTTTCAGCAGAGTGACACGCAAGTAGCAGGCCTGCCAAAAAGAAACCTTAAGGAAGGCTAGCTAACCCTCCAGGGGAAACTTATCGTGAGGGGGGAGATCCAACTCGCTATGGCGATTGGGAGGATGCAGAGGTAAATCGGGGACTTTCTCGATGAAGATACCGCAAAGGATAAACCATTTCGAGCTGACGAGGGGAAAAGTTCAACAGTGGAACAAGAAATTTCGGCCAACTCCGTGGACACAACACCGCCGATCACCCCTTCTTATCCACCGGGAAGGGCTAGGAATCAGAAACCGGTCGATAAGGGGAGGTTTGAAATCGCGCACAGGGACGAGAAAGAGCAAGGTCTTGAAGGAAGGTCGTCCAAAGGGTGAAGAGAAAGGCTTCGCTTTGAGAAAGCTAAACATTTGGGGGGGGGGGGTCATGAAAGAAGAGCCAGGTGCCCGCGCTCTCGTGAAAACCCGGTTGTTTGGAAGCGGGGAGGGGGAAGGAAAAGCACTGCTAAAAAGGTCTCAACTGGAGGGGAGTGAACATCTGAAAAACAACGGGCACGAAGTGTATGATTGGAGTATCGTTGTAGTGATGGGGGAATCATCTTCCATCCGTCCGTGAACGGGAGAGAGGAACAACGAGGGAAGGTCCAGATGGGGGTTATAGGAAAAAGAGCCGTAACTAGGACGTCCTAAGGTGTGTACCACCCAGGGAATGATTCGGATTAGAGAAAAGAAAGTCTGACTCCACCAGAGGCGTCATGCCGTAAGACGTGGTTCCTGGAAGGGGGGGGGGGGGGGGGGGGGGGGGGGGGGAAACTAGAAGACTCGCCCGTCGCACTAAGGGATCGCATGATCCTTCGTAGTTCTTACAGTGGTCCGGCCATGGGAGGTAAGGTATAGATCACCCAGCTTCCCCATTTCCCCGATGTGTATACCGGTGCCCACTCGTGAAGTGACGGAGTCCTGAGACAATTTAAAAGGTTTAAACTCTGGAAGAGGAGGAGTTGGAGCGGTCGGAACGCCTGTAAGGGGGGGGGAAAGGATGGCAGGCGTGGCTTCAACGAAAAGGGGTGTTCTATGGCGTGCTGTGAGGAAGAGACGGATCAGACCATGAAGTCGATTTCAAAGGTCCGAAAAACAAATGATGGAAAAGGTCAGGAGGAAAAACTGGATGTTTGGCAAACCGAAAAAAGACCTTGGAAAAAGGCCGGAGAGGCACCATTTACAATTCCCGATGGGGGAGGGAGCGTTAAGCGCTGAAGGAAACGTGGTTGTCGTCTGGGGATTGACACCGTGCATAAAAACGGCTGAAAAAGATGCGCTCCTGTGGTCAGATGGGGATAGGGAGATTACCCACGTACCGCTTCCAAGGAGGTAGGGGAACACGTGTGGCAACCCAACAACAAAAGTGTCGGGAATGGGTTGGGGGTCCAGCTGGGAGGATAGATTGCCCTTGGTTGAGAGAGGGGAAAGGTACCAAAGCGTCCATTAAAAAAGATCCTTCAACAGGTCAGGAGTGACCAGGGAGGAAAATGATCTACGGCCTCCCCGTCCTGGTTTGATTCCGCCATTGGCCAAGGGTGCCGGCGTAAACGGCGTGGTCGTGAAAAGGCTAAAAAAAGACAAGATGTCAATAAAGGACGAAGGTAAATTCCCAAGCCCCTACGGGGAAGTGTAGCTAGAACAGGGGGGGAGGAAATAGGGAGATGCCAATTCGGGGCAAGGTTCTGGGGGAGTCGATCCACAAGCCCAGGCAACACTCGGAACGCGTTGTTTAAGGGAGCAGAAAGGGGGTGTCGTATATTCAAATAAACGCCTCTATGTTTAAGGAGGGTCTGAAGCGCGCGTCGTTGAGCAAAGAGAGAAAGGGAGGGGGAGAAATAAGGCTTTGCAGGTTGCTGCGGCCAGAAGTTAGATCAACAACAAAATGAGGAAAAGAGAAGATAAACGAAACAAGAAAAGTATTATGGCGACCAAACGTCTCTCAGATTGGGGGGGGAGAAGTACTTCTGTCCGGCCAGAACAGGACAATCAGAGGGTCGGCGTGGAGAGAATGAATATACTAAAAACGAGGCTCCAGAACTGAACAACGCTGGGGAGGGCTTGTGGGGAGGCAAGAACTCGCGTGCAGCAAGGAAGAACTGGAACCCGATTGGCAACGTTCGGTTCACGAGCGGGACGGAAGTGCCACGACTTCCCTTTTATGACAGAGGAAGGGCGATCCGCCCATTAGTCGAAAAGATGTGAAACCGTGGCGCCTCCGGACAGAGGTGGGGCCAATGGCCGGGGAAATCAAACAGGCAAGGGAGGTTAGAATGAAAGGGGCACCCACGGGATGCTTGCGGTTAAAGGGGGGAGGGGTGGGAAGTTCTTAACCAAAGGTTAAGTTCGGTGAACCGCTGGAAGTAGGGGGGAGAACAGGGTGCAAACACGTGTTAAGAGGACGGGGGGGGTACGACGCTGCCTCCATCTGAAGAATAGGGAAGTAGTACACTGCACTTGGGGACTGATACCTACCCGAGAACGCAGGAAGCGACGCACTACCCTAACGGGAAGGGGGGAAATGGGGGAATACAAACGGGGACAAGATCGTTCCGGAGGAAAGGCTGGCAAGGTTGTAGGGGAAACCTCTTCAGTTCACTCCTAAAAAGGGAAGAGAAATCATGGTTGGGGGGGACGGAAAAGGGACTCGACGGATGGAGGTCTGACCTTCGTCCACCTGATACCAAAAGACAACCAGCAACTACGGATTGAAAGGCTGAAGAAACGCAGGCCCATTACTTCCAAGAATTGGCGGGGGCCGGGAACAGAGTGCGAGGGACCGCCTTCAAAGCTTACCTTGGAGGGCCGACTTCAAGATGGAACGGTCAAGAAGAAGGGAAAGGGTGGAAAAAGCTGGGCCGTACAAGACCAGGAGACTAAGGATGAAAGCAGTCCGAAAAGTGGAAAAAAGGACGGATACAGACTGGAGAAAGGTCGGTTCAAAATGTTCAGAACAAGCTCGTATGTGGAATGGAGATGGAAGAAAAATAGGGGAGGGGAAATCTTCTGCTGGTTCTAATCCACAGAAGGAATCAGGGGGACTTGTACACCCACTGGAAACAATGAAATAAGTTGCCGGGCTGACTATCAAAACAATCTGGTTCAAAGGGAAAAGGATCCTTTCCCACGGAAACTCAAAAAGCACTAAACGGGGAACAATCACATCCAAAATTGTAAGGGGTCCGTGAACGGGGGCAAAAATCGGCTAAAAACACCGGTAGCCGCCCAACGCCGTCTTCAACAACATGGGTTGGGGAAACGACGCCTGGACTTTCTCTGAATTTTAATCTTCATAGCAAAAAACTGCCGCGTGTGCAGAAGGGAGTTGAAGGGCGGAACGGTTTAAAGGGAAAGACTCTTCCTTTTAAGACCCGTTGGGGGGAGCGGGGCAAACCCACCAAGACAAGCTTGGAAGGGGGAGTGAAGTCAGAGACAGCCGGCGAAAGGGGGCATAGGTCGTGGTTGTGTCCGATGAGGGTTTCTGTTGCACAGGGGCCAGAGGTCAGCTCGTTGTCCTAAAGAAAGCGGGCGTATTGCGGTATCGACAGAGGGGGGGCGGCTGGCGAGGATTAAAAGCTCCAGGAGGGGGTTTGGGGTTGCAAGAGTCTCCTAGGATAATAGGGTAAGGTGTGTTAGCTCACAGTATCTGGAGGGAGGTCGGCAGGCCGTGCAGGCGGTACTCCTGCACAGAAAGGGACCTGAAGTGGGAAAGCAAACGAGCGCTGATTCCCGGCTTTTTAGGAGAGAGAGTCGGGTTCTAAGCTCGGAAAAATGGTTTATACACCCTAAAGGCGAGACACGTCTTTCGAATATGCGGCAGGGGGACACCTGAAATACATCAGAAGTGAAGCCACCGGGATCCCAATCAAGAAAGGCATTGAAGGGACTTGCCCGAGCATTATATTTTGACTTTGAACAGCACAACAAAGTCGTTGAAAAAGAGGGGATAACATGATTTCAGGCGAAGGCTAAACCAAGATAGAAGTCATTCAAGAAGAACCTCTAACGGAGGTCATTTATTTGGAAGAAAAATAGGAGGTCAGAAGCGCGCGTCCTTCTCTGGGTTCCACTAATCTGAGGGGAGATGGTCCAAGTCCCTGTATTCCAACAGTGAAAAAAAGCGCGAAGGAGGGAGAAACACCTGGAAGGATCTCAAAATCCGGATGTCGATACCCGGAAAAGGAAGAGGACACGTAACTTACCAAATGAAAACCAGTGGTTCAAAACACGAAAAAGCACTCACGCCGGGGGAACGTTGGGGGCTGGCTCACGGTTCCCAAGGGACCTAACTGAGGCGGAGGGTCTCGAACTAAGAAGAAAAAATTAAACCGGCTGAGGGATTTGCCTGGCAAGCGCATACTTCACGAAGAAGAAGGCTCATTAACATGCACAGCGCGCGGGGGGGACGGTCAGGGGGGGAAACGCGCCCGAAAAAGATTTAATTTGAGATTGTCTTTCTTTCGCCCCTCTGGGGGTTTTTGGCGTCATAGAAGATTCGCTCCTTTTCCCTAGGAAGGACAAAAGCACGAATCCTAGACCTGAAAAGCAAACTTAGATTGCGATAAGGGCTGGACTTTAAAAAAATCCTTCTGACACTGTCTATTCCGTCACTGACTTGTTGATAAGAACGGAACACCCCGACCGGTGTGTGATGGTGGGCGGACGACATTTTCCCACAATTAAGGAGTCACAGGGGGACTCTAGAAAACAACACGGAGGGGGGAGGAGATATTCAAGCTGCCGGTTGATTACTGGGCCAGTCGACAATGAGGAAAAGGACACTTCAAAGGCAGTCAGGGCGGGGGTGTAAAAAGGTTAGGCGGATCCCACTGCGTTCGGAAAGGAGGAAGTAGGAAGCGCTGTTTTCAATTTGGAGTCTGTCTTAGGTATTAGGCACAAAGGCTGTCAAACGTCTCTACAACGGGTCGCTTTATGCAAGGCGGGAATCCTGAGACAAGCTGGGGCCTAACAGATTACCATGCAAAATGAATTGGGGCCCGTATATCGCATTGGGAATGGACGTATTGGGGGGGGGGAACTAAAAAGCGCTCGATGTTCCTGGGCGCTTTGGCAGTATTCGTTTAGTGAGAAGCAGCAAAAATGCCCGCGCTCCGAAGCTTCATAAGGAAGATTTTCGCAAGGGGATCCGCAGTCCTGATTCCAAGTCTGAGGAACAGCGAGCTATTGAGGGCGAGGGAGGAAATTATGCTTTTTGGAAAACTGTTCAGGAGGGATACGTTGGTTCACGGCTCCGGGGGGGGGGGGGGTTCCTTGGGGAGGAACATGCTCGTATTCTGACGATATCCTTGAGGAGTTGTGGGTGGCGCATCCGCGTCGATTGCATCTGAGGGAATCCAGCCTGAAATCTCTTTGATCCGCCAGGGGAGGGCACCATGCGGCAAAAACTGAGGCTGATACGCTTCCGTTCGGATGCAATAAGTATATGCGAGGCATAATTGCGGGACTAACGGAGGGTCGTCCTGTAGACCCGGCGAAATATGGATCCCCACAGCACTCGTTGACTGAAAATTGCGAGTGGGCCGTGGGATATACCTGTAAGCGGGCAATACAGCTCACAGGCCGGGAAACGATTCACGCAAGTGGATCCTGTGGGCAGAAGGTTTGCTCACGCCGAATTAAAACGAGACTAGGTGGCGGAGCAAACTGCGCGGCCCGCCCAAAAAAACCCACCCTTTAGAACCACACTTGGATTAACGCTATGCTGGAAAGCAAGAGTTGTAAAGGTGTTTAAACCAGGTCCGAAAAAGAGGGAAGGATTGAAAAAGAACGGGGGAGCCGTCCCCAATACACGCAACGCCTTGCTATCTAAACCCCCATGACGACTGACTGACTCGGCGATCTCTTGACCAGAAACTAGCTAGGCAGGATTGCAAGGACGGATGCTAAAAGTACTCGCCTCGGGTGCGGCAATGGATACCGCCCCTGCTTTCGAAGGACGAGAGCTGAACGCGGAGGTCCTCAACCTTCAACACAGAAGTAGTCCACAAGTAAAAGCGGGAACGAACAAAAGGGGGGACGCTATTCCTCCCCTTAGAAAAAAGCTCTAAATCCCCTACCTCCTCTTTTCTTTGTTCGGGTTGGATCACCACCGAAAGAGCAGAGACGAAAGAAAGGCTTTCAAGGTACGAAGGGCGGCCCGTTACCGGCCCTTCAAAATCTTCGGGGGAAGGAAAGAAGTGGAATTTTCTGAATAACTGGGTGATCCCGCGCGTTTGCCGTTAACGGGTTGAAGACGGGCGTTCCCGGCGTTAGAAGAAGAAGACCGTTGTATCTGAAGAAAGGGTCAAAACCACTGAACTAATTGGACGTCTGATTATTGCTTGGGCTGAGAATTCATCTGCATCCGTAAAGGCTTAAACGTCTGGGAAAAATATTTGTTGATATGCCCAACAAAAACCGTCCGAGGTACAAGGTAACAACCCAGAATGTACTCATTCGGGAGAAGTAGAACGATCGCGCCGCAACGATCGTGGGGGATTCAAACGAGCTTTTTCTGAAACCCTTCGGGATGGGGGGAACGACGGGACCCGCTTTATAAAAGTACACGTCGCGGACTGCACGGTCAGCATTCCGTTAACTGGTAGGGATAGAGTGCCCATCTTCATAAATTTCATATAAGGCTCTTGTCCATTTAAGAGGTACGGAAGGGGCGGATTTCCGAAGGCGTTGTACGAAAGTATGTGGTAGCCAGGTCTGTCAAAGTTTCTTGAATCCTGAAGGGGGAGTCAGAAAGTACTTTCGTCTGTGCTGTTTCGGGAGTTACTTTGGTATTGGAGGTCGACCATGGCAGACTTCGGTCAACCTTTTCCCGACCAAACAATACCCGTCGTGAACTGAACGAGGTGGCACCTGAAAAGCCGCATTTTCAAAATGCCGCTGGCAAAGGTGGCAACATTTACAATTCCCGTCTGGTAAGTGGGTATGAGTTGCGTTAACAAGGAAAAGGGTTAGAGTGTAAGTCGGACAGACACCGGATTAGGCGACGATTGGCTCCTCATGCGTCGACCCACGTACCGACTTCCGAAGAGTAATTGCTGAACACGTTTAAAAAAAAAACACAAGTGTGAAAAATTAATGGAGGCCAACTGGGATTGGCCCTTTTTAAGTCTTGCACAAAGCGAACAGTAACAACGGAATTCACTTCAGGAGGCAAGTTAATGATCGGGCCTCCGGGAAAGGGAAAAAGGGGCAGAGTTTGGAATTTCCTGCGGACGGCCGTTCAAAAGAAAAGGGGCAGCTACAATATGCGCGATGTTCATAAATACGTCGTAGGATGAAGAAAGAGAGGTGAGTGCCGTCCCCGTCGCCTGGGGGAAGGCGTGCCCGTTCGGCAAAGGGGAAAAAGGGGGAGCACGAAAGTGAGCTTAAGTCCACATCCAGTCAACATCAGGGGTGAGCGCTCGCCAACCTGGAATGTCAATATTCATCCGCACGCACGAGAGGGAGGGGGAGGGGCAAGGACCGCCAGTCGTCGTTCGCAAAGGGAGCACCAAGAAGGGTCGCATAATATAGAAGTGAAAGGGGCGGCAGTA
>Ga0179593_1316680_pt1 | contig 11572 bp, 13 predicted proteins | sample CZODoug2_1_08_16_FD_185931 | JGI IMG/M metagenome (GOLD analysis project Ga0179593, IMG submission 185931) | Vadose zone soil fungal communities from Angelo Coast Range Reserve, California, USA - CZODoug2_1_08_16fungal (PacBio error correction) | ecosystem: Environmental > Terrestrial > Soil >...
GGTTGAACCGGCGAGGTCAGGCCAGGGCAATTGCTGGGAGAAGAATCCAACAAAAACACTGCTCGTGGCTCTGACTTTGTGGCGAAAGGAAACGACCTTTGAATGGAACCCAGACTTTACTAATAGGGGAACGAATTTGAAGGTCAACACGTGGATTGAGGGAGGGACCGCAACGGCGGGGAGGGATCGGAAGAGCCTCGCCAAGGACCCAAAAAAAAATACAGAAACCTCTCCATTTTGCTTGGGTGAAAGGATGGGCTGGGGGAGCACGGCCAGCGAACGGGACTCAGGGAGTTCGTTTTATAAATCCAAGAGGGGGTCATAAAAGTCGAGGGGGGAAAAATCCGGACGGTCAAATTTGGGCACGTGAGCAAAAGACAACCCAGAGTCACGGTGGGGAATCGGAAGCAAGTTGCTCAGAAATATTTCTTTAGAAAGTAACCGAACTCTACCACCCTTACGGGGAACGCCATAAAGGAGCCAAGAAGCCCCATGGAGACGTACATTCGTGGCCTACTGAAGAAAATGCTCCACCCGGGGGGTCCCAGCAAGGGGGTCACATCAACCCTCCTTAGAAATAGACGGAATCATAGCTTGGGTCAAAGTCTTGGGAGAACTAGATTGGCGCCAGTGACATCCAACCTTTCCAGACCTCAATAGCATTGAAAAACAGGGGCCTCGAAAGGGGAAAAGTGGGAGGAAAAAGAGCGGTCGCGAAAAAAAACTCCTGGAAGGAGGAAGTTGCCTCTCTCTAAACAACAACAAGGAGGGCTTATTAACATTCTCGAGAAGAAAGGCCAGGGGGTGTGCAGGTTTCTGAAGAAATTTATCATCCAATCAGAGGAAAAAAAACTTCCACGACACGTGTTCCAAAGGGGGAATAGAAAAAGAATATGCTGTGGGTGCTTCCTGTGAGGAGGAGGCAATCTTTCCCACTACGGTCAAAAAAAGGTGTCATGGCATCAAAAAAAAGCTCGTGCGGTACCGTTCGTCAGGGGGGGGGAAAAATAGCGACGCAGGGGTCAACGAAAGACCTGGAATCTAATAGCATTGGACTGGCTAGGGGTGAAGGGGACGAAAATGGGGGGAGGCGTTCTCCCAAAAACCGCAGGCTGCGATTCAGGAGGAATCGGGCAGGGGGAAGCATCCTCCTGGGCTGTGCCACGAGAAGACCCACTTCTTATCCCCAAAGGTAGACTTTGATAACTTTCAAAAAAGGGGAACCCTGAACTTCCGCGTAAAAACAGTGAGACTTGAACGAAAACAAGAACGAACGCAAACACTGAGGGTTCAGTCCTTTTTGGGGGGAATCTCGGAAATTGATTCCAAAAAGCCGGGAGCTGACAGGAAAATCCACGGAAGACACTAAAGAGGCCAGAAAGCTATGGGAGAAAGAGGAAGTGCCGATGACTCAGCGGGGCTCGCCACAGCGGATAACAAAAGACCCAGCAGGGCTGCTTCAAAAAAATTAATGATAACACGAGGTTGAAAAGGCTGCAGACATGATCCAAAAGGAGGGACCGTTCCTTGACAGGAGCGAGAGATCAGGATTTTGGCCTGTCATGCTTTGAAAAGGTTGCTGCCGTTGAGTTTTCGGCCATTGCAGACTAGAAAAACCCTCGGATCAAAAAGGAGAGAATGCAGGCGAAAGGGCGACGCACTTCGTGGGTCCCCGACCAAAAAATGGTCTTGCACGAACGGTCTGAACTCGCCGGGGGAACCCCACCCCCGATCGTCCAAGGACGGACAAATCTACAGGGTACGAATTGGGTGAAATTTCGAACTATGGGGTTGGGAGAAGAAAAAGGGGATTTATGACGGGAGGGAGACACGTACAGAGCATTGCAGTGGCCCCGTTCTGAATATTTCTCGATCGAGGGATGGACTCTTTGAGGGACCGCACCGGTAAACAGCACGTAGACCAAAAAATAAGATAAATTCACCGTGATAACCCGGGCCCTGTACAATGCTGCCTTTCCAAGGGGGTTCTGGAATCAGGGGACCTCGGACTTACGTATACCGAAAAACGCGATTAGCCGGCGGTGGAAAAAACAGCACTCTGGGAAAGAAAAAAGGGCGCGCGGTTTCACACAATGGATTGGGCATAGCTTCCAAGTCATAGGAAGCCCATGTTCCCGGCGGAAGGGGGGAACAATGCGTGTCCGAAGAACGAGGAAAGCCCCTGCCCTCCTTCGGAAAAATAGTCGCACAAAAGAAATAGAAAGAAAGCGAAGGAGAACGAATGAAGGGGGACTGTTCCGGGGGGAGGACGGGGGAAGTCTTGGGGGGCACCTTCTTTTCTCGTCAAGCAGGAAAAGTGGTGCCTACCTCCTGGCCAGGATGTCCCTGCTATAGGAATTCCTTTCTTGGGGAAGAGGGAAAGGCAGAAAACGTTTTTGGAAGGGAGAACTTGAACCAGAGGATTTAGGGGTTCCGCGTCAGAATTCAGAGCACCGGGGGCCCGGGAAAATAAAATAGAAAGAGGATTTACGCCGCGTCCCCATCACAGAAAGGAATACTTCGTAAGCTCCACGCCTTGCAAGTAGCTCAAGGATTCTGGAAAAAAGATAGAGATTGCCAGGCGAATCGATGGCGAAGGGGATAGATCGAGGGGAGTGGAAAGCGGGGACAGCAGGAAGGTGAAATTGTTGCTAGGAAAGTTGGGGGAAAAACATAATGACGAGGGTGTCAAGGACTAAGAAGAAAACGGATGAACTCGGAAGAGGGCTAGCGAGGAGAAAACCGAATGCCCCCGTCCATCAGAAAGCGAGGTCATTCAATTGTCACGAAAAACCGAAGGGGACAAACTCAAGAAATGGCCAGGAAGGAAAAGAAAACATCCTTACGGGGGAAAGGAGGGTTATTAATGATTGGGCGGGGCGATCGATTTTAATGAGGGTCGGGCGTGGGGGGCGGGCAAGAGGCTGTTTCGGTCGAAAGCGGGGGTCACTTAAAAGAATAGGTATGGCGGCCATAGGAGTGGGCTCTGAACTGGTCGTCGTATGCAACGCAGCCGGGTCCTGAGGGATGTCAACGCAAGGGGCAGGGGCAGGTTTGTCGGAGAAACCTCGAAAAGGGTAAAAGGAAAGTCAGAGAGATGGGGGGAAAACCGTAAAGTACTTTGGAATGAACTGAGGGGGTAAAGGTCATGAGACGATAGGGTGCAAGACGGTACATTACGGGGGAAAGACGCCAAAAAAACGATCACAAGACGTGAACACTCATCGAAAAAAATAGGACACCTCAGGGGGGGCAATGAGATTTACATTAAAAAGCTCCGGAAAATAATATGGAGCCAAGTAAATCTGGGGCAAAAAGAATTCGACTTAGCTTCAGGGAGTCATTGGTAAAGAAAAGTGGTGGATCCCTTCGAGCACCCCACCGGCCCGCGAGAACTGCAGGGCGGCCCGTTGGTTTTCTGGAAAAAAAAGTGGTCGCGCACAGAGATGGCAGAGGAAATCAAAAAGGGAAGCCGCCGATGGCGGGAAAGCGGAACGGGGATTCTGAGGTTTAGACACACGCACTACTCAGTCCGAAAGAAATTCAAGCAGGACAAAACCACAACGCCCGTCCAGTAACATTCTTTCAATTTCAGAAAAAAGCGCGACCGTTTTAGGTAGCGCAGTGCAACAGGAGGATTGACGTTGATGAATCCGCGTCTTTACCCATTCTTCGAGGGGGCGCAAAAAAAAAAATCTCGGCGTGTAAAGAGCCGACGACCGCTGGACAAAAGAGGGAATTGAGAAAAGAAGAAGAATGGGCCAGCCGTAGATTCCTGCCTGGATGGGAGATGGAAGCGCCGTAGGGCCATGATAGACAAAAGATTCAAAAAGTAGAATGGCCCCAAAAGGAAAGTAAAGAAATTGAAGGATGCTGGTGCTCCCCCGCTCCTACTCGAAGCAGGTCGTATCACCGGGAAAAAAAAAAGGGACTAATTTCATAACGAAAGGGACTGTCAGTGTTCGACAGCCGTCGGCACCACAAAACGTCAAGTCCAAAAAGGGCAAGGGGACAGCCCGTGCGATCAGGGGATTTCGAGAAAAGAAACAAACCTTTCCCGTCCCGGACCATCGGCCAGAAAAATAAAACTCTTGAAGCAGTCGTTGGGAAGTGCCAAATTGCTTGGCAGTCAATCCCAGGGGGGGGAAACAGGAACGCGAAACGTAGCTGATAGAAATCATGATTCGTGATAAAGGAGTGGGATCTGACCCTAGAGAAAGAAAAAAAGTACAATGTCCGAAGGGAAAAAAAAGCTGAAAGCCTTGCCATTGGCGAGTGGAAAAACAAAAAGCCAGGGGGCCGGGGGACCGAGCAAGAGAGGTGGGCCGGGACGCTTCGATTTAGGGCTAAAGACTTCCGCTTTCAGAGGTCAGCGAAAAAAACACACCCCACAGGAGAGGAGGAAAAGGAATAGCTGCGAAGGCAACGAATCAGTTGACAGAAAAACCGGGCGCAGCTTATCAACCCCAACAGGATAACTCGTTCCCGGAAAACAGAAGGCGTGGTTTGGGGAAAAAAAAAAAGAGAGCGATGGAACATGATGGCAAGCTGTGGGGCGCGAAAAGCAAATCTAGGGGGATCCAAGACCTGTGAGCCCAAGGCAAAGCCCGTTTCAGGCGCAGAGCGAGTTGTCTTAAACGGTGAGTTACTGGTACAGGAAAAATAGGCAGGAGGGGCACTGTAAGCGCTAAAGCGATACAGGCCGGGAGGTAGCAGTGGAACGGGGAAGGTTGTAAGTGTAGGACGGGTCTGAAAGTGATCCCACGTCCTGAAAAAAACTTGAATGCTTGATCAGGAGTGATCCATCAGGGAGGGAAGAAATAATTCCTTCCACGGAGGATGATTCCAGATCATTTGTCTTACACGGGGAAAAAAGAAAGATTGCGAACTTCCGCTAACTACTGGGGGTTACGTCAAAAGAAAGACGTCAAAGAAAGACAACGAGGGGAAGAAGGTGTGGTACCGGTTAAAAAGGGGTGGTGGCCATAGGGAGGGCCTGAGCGATCACTTGCAACCATGGACCGGATCAATAAACGGATTCTGTTCTCGCTTCAGAGGGGGGGGGGGGGGAGCATAACTCCATATCCTGCATGGGATGGGACGGACAGTGCTCGGGAAAAAAGGTTATCAAGAGCAGGGGGCTGAGCAGCCGCTTACATAATTGGGAAAAGAGCTTTTGAAAAAAGAGACTACTATCCACAAAAGGAGCGTGCTAAGACAGGGCTATACGAGGAGAGGTGGTTTTTCTTGAATTGGCGATTGGGGGATGATGAGGGACGGTGAGGGGGGCTAAGAAAGGTCGTCGGGATGACCAAAAAAAAATTAAGGAAGGGCAAACGAGGCAAGGAAACCTAAAACTGTTCAGGGACCGGCAGCGGGGGAACCGAAAAAAAAGGGACAGGCTGTCCCCGAAAAGGATCAGGGTCGGAACAGCCTTCGAAAGCTAAGCGGGGTCCAATATTAGGCCTGCTCCACGGGGAAAGTTCGATTCCGGAAAAGGAAAAAAAATGGGGGGAAAGGGGACTCAGAAGAGAGGAGGGAATCTAGGGAAAAAACGACAAAAAAAGAAAAGAGTGCCGTTCCCCGGATGATGCAGAGGATATTTACCGGGAACGACGGGATGCAGGGACCGGCCAGTAGTAAGTCGGCTTTGAAACCTGCGAAGACGGGGAAAAAAACTCACGAAAGGGACCAGGCTGAGGGAACCAAAGCTTGGAAACTGTTCGGGACATCAAGCGGAGGTAATTCTTAGTCAGAAACTAACAAACGGGGACCAAGGCGTTTGACATCAACTCGTCAAGAATGCTCGCGGGTTGCGGAAGAGGAGGATCTTTCAGCGGAGGAAGAGTCTCCATCTCAAAGGTGAAGTGTTGACACCCAACGGAAGGAACGAAGAAAAGGGGACCGCCACCCGCAAGCCCGAAAGGACGTAAAATCGTCGCCACCCAATCTCCATACCAAAATGAAAAAACGGAATGATGAAGTTGGTAGGGCTAAGGAATACTCAGGGGAAAGGGAAAGGTACCTGCGGGGTCGTGACAAGGGGAAGTAAGAAATTGCCGACAACCCAAAAGAAGGAGAAAGGGAAGGTCTCTAATAGGGGCTCGCCTGTCTGGTCTGGACGATGGAGAGAATAGTTTTTGAGACGAAGGAACCCGGGGGGCCAGCAAATTCCACGCACACGCGAAGTAAGACTAAAAGATCAAAAAGGGAAGGGGGTCTCTGTAACAAAACCGAACGGGGAAGACTTCTCAATCCGATTCGACTGGGGAAGAGACTCAAAAAAAAACAAAAGGAGTATTAGTAACAGAGGATTGCCCCGAGAAGGGGGACTACAGAGGGAGAGGACGACTTTTGGGACAAGGGGGAGACAGAGGGGAGGAAAAAGAGTTGTCCATCCCAAGTCCGGGAGTTCCTCTAAACCCATAAATTCAAGAAGTTTTAGAACTTCTATCAAACAAAAACCGAGGCGCACATCGATCAGACAGGGGGAACATCCATCCTGATTCAGGGGAGGGGGCAAAAGGGGATTTCAGTCTCCAGTCACCGAGGAGGGAAAAAGGACATAAATCAGAAGAAAAGACAAAAGATCAAAGTCCGTTTATCAAGTTGTTATATGGTGGGGAGGAGAGTTAATGGGTATGTTCTACTGAGGGGGGGGCCTGGCCCCCCAGCTGGGAGACCCGAATTGAGGGGGGGCAAATTCAAGATAGGGAAAAGACTGGCGGACGAGGACTTTATCGACTGATCTTGTCTAGGAAGAAAACGCGACTTCCTTACTCGGGGGAAGGGGGTCAACCGCCGAGTCATACATCAGGGGGAAGGGAGTTCAGAGCTATTGATTCAGAAAGGAAGCGAAGACTGGAAAGAGGAATTTTGTCCGGTTTTCATTCGCGAAAGTCATTAGGGGGAAAGGAACCTCGGCTGGCTTCAGAAAGGAACGGGAACCTCCGAACCGTAATGAAGAAGGAAACAAATTCTCATGTAAGTGGGTCGGAAAGCCCGGATAAAGAATATTTGGGGAAGAAGGCCAATCTTGTCGAAGGGGTGAAATGTCGAGTGATCCGTTTGGGGACCGCTAAATCTTTTGGGAGCCCTACGCGTCACAAAGGGAGCCCGGGGGGAACTGCTCCGGTGTCCGGTTTTTCACGTCCAAAGGGGGAGGAACAGGGGCCACAGAAAAAAGAGGGGAAATCTGCGAAGAGATCAGCCAGCGCTGGCTAGGGGAGAACTTGTCTTGAAGATTTACAAAAAGAAAACACCGTCGCCGACTCTGAACCCAAAAAAAAAGGGAAAGTCCTTCGATAAGATCTTCCAGAGGGAGAACAGCGCGGGAGAAGGGGGGGGTGGAGGGGTGAGGAAATTGAAAAGGTCTGGAAAGGCCATTGCTGCAAGCCACTGAGCAGCCCATGAGATCGATCTGCTGGTGGTCCCTGCAAAAAATCACTGGCAGAAGAAAAGGCAACCCGGGAGGGACTCGAGGGGGGGGCACGGCAGGTGGGATTCAAGTGGATTAAACTGGTAGCTCCCTGCTGGGGCCAGATGTCGCGAACGGAAAGAATGTCCCCAAAAAAAAGGGACAGAACCAAAGTTGGTTTTAAAGGAGGGGTCTGGTGCGAAATCAACTACGGAGAAAAGAAATTTTCTTTCCCAAGGGAAGGAAAGGGGGTCAAATCTGGATCCCGCAAAAGGGGGGGGGAAATGTCAGTGTTAGGCCAGCAGAGGGCCGCGCAACCGAATCCTCGAAAGAAAAGGAGAGTCAGGAGGGGGAAGGGAAACTGGTCTACCCCGGAACCGGGTCGCCCGAAAAAGCCGAGACCATAGGACCGTAGTTAGCGCTTAAAGGCGTTTGAAGACCAATGCTCCCTTCCAGCATCAAAAGGGGTAAAAAAAGCGTAAGGAGCATTATAGAAAGTTAGCTGGAAATGAGGGGTCCCCGGAGGGACAGAAGTTTCATAAAAACGCATCAAAACAACAGACCAGACAAATGCCCATAGAGCTCCTGGCAACCACAGCCGTAAGGGGAAAAGGACCGAGCGGATCTTGAAGGTGGAAGAACGAGTTTCTGGTCCAAAACAAGGACGTCGGGGGTGCATCTCCTAAAAACAACAAAAACAGGGGAGAATGACAAACGCACAGGGAAAGAAGGGGCTTACAGATAACTGACACCACCAGGGTAAGAGCAAGACAGTTAGACCATTACGGAGGTTTGGGAAAACGGGAGCCCAGCACTTTTCAAAGGGGGACTGTGTGAGGAAAGTGCGAAAGGAAATCTCAATCTGCGGGGCCCAACCGGGGACAATCAAGAGAAAGGGAGCAGACTGATCGCGTTCGGTACACGGGGAAAAACGGAAAGGGGAAGTCCGGCCACGGGGGGGGGGGAAGGGAAAAGGAGCTAAAAGCGACTAACCTTCCGGTTTAGGGGAAAAGGTATAAGAGAAAGGAAATGGGAAGAGGGGTGGACAGGTGGCACAGAACGAAAGCCGGAGAGCAACAACGGGCAATTCTGGAACTGATCGCACGGCATCCCACTGTCTGTCGAGGGACGGCAGGGGCGAGATCGCTGGGTCTGAACCAGGGGGTAAGAAAGACGACGAAGTTACGGGCAAGGGAGTCACCATCACTCCAGCACAAAAAAACAGGTGAGATGGGTTCGGTATTGGGAAGCTCGAGCGAAGCCTGAAAGCGAGAAAGGCGCCAGGAGCTTAATTGGGAGCCAAAGTAAAACGGAGGGTATCAGCTGTGCCCCTGCGTAGCGATTTTATCATCCCCAGGAGGCCCGATATGGTAAGTCACACAAAGCAAGAATACAAAAAAGGGGCTTCAGCACTGAATGACAAGGATGAAAACGCTCCGGTTGGGCTACATGAACACCAAAAGACTATCGGTGAGGACGAGTGGAGAATGTCTTCGACCGGGATTGGTAATGCGTCTAGAAGGGAAAATGTTAGTGGTGGCATACATCATGCAAAAGGGACGAGATACTACCCCATAGCGGGAACCAGATAGGACCAACGAGTGCTAAAATGTTGGCGTAATTGGAGAGGTTTCCCGACGTCGCGAAGCGGCTGAAAAAAGGTCCGGAAGGCGTAACAAAGAGAGGAGAAAAAAACACCTTAATAAATTCAACCATTTACAAGTGGGGGACGTGTTCTCATAAAATATATATTTATAGAGCAGAACAAGGAAGAAGGGGAAGTGGGACCGTATGAAAAGGATCGATAGATGGGAAACCTCCTAAGAAGCAATCCGCCTAGGGAGGTCCAACATGTAAACGCTATCGGAGGATTACAACCCTGACCGAGGAAAAACCAGTCTGTTTGGGACAAGCCCAACTGACCGGGCATCCATCAAAAAGACTGACTCAGTCAAACGAGCCGACAAAACGAGGAAGGACGGGGGGGTCTTTGTCCATCACGCGAAGGAAGCAGGGAGACGAGCATCTCGGAAACACGTCATAACCTCCAGCTTCGCCGGCCCGGACACCCGCATGTTCGAAGAAGGGCGGAACGCCACGCCTGAACCTTACGTAAAAGAGAGAGAAAAAAAAACTCTACATATACAACGCCTTCCTCAACGGTTATGAAGGTGCGGTGCAAATGATAGAACGGACATTTTTGTGAAAAATCTCGTGCAAGACTGGAAGTCACGAAAAGATTCGCAAAAGGAGGTCGAGGTCGGGACACTGGGGGATCTCTGTGCTATAAGAATTGATATACGGGCCTGGGAATTATTGGGGGGGGGATCGAGAAAAGAAAGATCTCCCGATTGCCCGGATGAAAGGGACTTCTTTCCGAGCGAACCACCACGCTCTCGAAGCTTGTACGTAGGGTCCAATATGAGAACAGTCAAGAAGAACTCAACAACACAAGGAGGGGTGGGGACCAGGCAAAGATAGAAATACGACGAAGGATCAGAGAAAGGTCTGTTCGCTAGTGATCTTTTCCATCAAAGAAGTAAGGTTCCGGGAGAGGTAGCGCGAACCCAGAAGAGGGGGAAAAATGAGAACAGAAAAACCCTTCTCGACACATAGAGAACCGAGCTAGCCTATATACCACGACGCTGATCGGCAAGTGGATTTCCCAACCCAAATACCTTTTGGACACAACTTTCATGAAAAGGACTATCATCCGGGCCCGAAAGGTAAAAATCCTGGTAGATGGTGCTGAGAAGACTGTTAAAGGGTCCTGTGCCGGAAGGGGGATTCGAAACAGGGTGTCAACGGCAATATCGAGGGCCAGAATGACTTTAAGGCTGAAAGCTATGCGAGAGAGCAAAAATGCTCCTTGACATGGGACCGTGGACTGAAAGGAGGCCGCTCGGGGGAAAGGAGACCTCGACCTTTGGGGAGAGTGGAGGACATTTCCGTTGTGAAAAGCCCAGAACTGGTGAACTGAGGAAGTTTTTGGCGGTCAAGTCGTGGCATACATTGGGTGACGCTGAAAAGTCGTGCGGCAGACAGAGGACTTCCCATCTCTCGAGGATAATGACCCTTCTGCTCTGTAATCGCGCAAAGGATAATAATAGGTTTAAATGGGAGCCAAGTTCCCAAATAATGGGGTTGACTGGTTCTTGAGGGCGTTATAAGAGGGGTTAGCCGCCGCGCACAAGGGAGCTGAAAGAAACTTTATCCGTGGTGTCCCATCCGTTGGTCGGGAAACAAGGAGACAAAGGGGGAAAAAAAAGTAGTCCCGCTGGGCTCTCTACGTGACGATGGGCTGGAAAACCACCGATGGGTCGAAGGGATAAATCACGTCGCCGACAAAGCAGAGCAGGACAACACAAAAAGCACGCTGCGGATACACTTAGTCAGTTCAACGCCAAGCTGCTCAGGGGGATTAGCGTCAGTTCCCCTCCGGCAATGGCTGGACAGACCTAGCTTTAATCACCAGCTGAAAAAGGGATGCATCTCTGCTTGGTGCAAGAGAGGCTCAAGAGGGGACAGAATCTGGGAGATGATCAACCCCTAGGAAAAGGGGGGCCCAGCATTGTCTGACTGTTAGCTCCAGCGTGGCCAGATCGCAGAAGGGGATCTCGCCAGAGAGGCCCCAAAAAAAAGTACCTCTCAACGTTGCTGGTGAGGGGAAGACCGCTAAAGTCGGACTCAGTCGCGCGTTCAGCCTCCGATGGAAAGAGAAAAACGGAGAACTGGCCACCCCTAGGTCATTGGTGCCAAACCCAGGGTGGATGACCGCATCGCACATATAGTCCTGGTGCTAGCCAGCAACAAATCTCATGTTCTGAGAAAAAAGACACAGAAACTCCTACCTTCGCCTTCGAAAAGCGTTACATACCATCAAGGCCGGTAGGTCCGCTGTAGCAGACCATTAAGGGCGTGCACACGACCTTCCAGTCGCCACGGGTGCACAGGCAAGAACCGGTTGTAAACGAAACGATCCGGATCTGATAGCGGATCAATGAAGCTCAGTCGTTGGGATAGACCCTAAGTTCCTGCTAGCCGAAGAAAATCCAACAAGTGCGGCGGGGGGGGGCAACCAACTTCCGGACCGATAGGAACTAGGGCTCAGCGTCTGGGGCATTCAAAAACTTAAAACGCCTGGCGCGGGGAAAA
>Ga0179593_1391326_pt1 | contig 11572 bp, 14 predicted proteins | sample CZODoug2_1_08_16_FD_185931 | JGI IMG/M metagenome (GOLD analysis project Ga0179593, IMG submission 185931) | Vadose zone soil fungal communities from Angelo Coast Range Reserve, California, USA - CZODoug2_1_08_16fungal (PacBio error correction) | ecosystem: Environmental > Terrestrial > Soil >...
ACGAGACAAGGTAAAAAGTTACCGGATGAAGACGAGGGGTCGTGTTCAGGAGACTGGGGGGGAAAAGACAAGCTTGTTCCACCCGAAACGAGAGGTGAAAAAAAGTAAAATACGACTTCAGGTCAAATTCGAACGGTTTCTTAACTAAGTCTGGACCAATAAACAAGAGCAGCAGCCGGGGGGGGAGAACGAGCTTCTAACAATTGATGGGGAAAGATGGTTGAAGGCTGCTGAAAGGCGAGGAACGTCCCCAGAAAAGGGGGAGAGTGAAGAGAGTCGAGGGCCTTGACGGGGGAAGGCATAAGTGCTGCAGTGCAGAAACTAACGAAAAGGGAATCAAGGTCTTAAAGGGGAGGAGAAAAAACCGTCAAGAACGAAACTCCGTTCGAAAGACTTCGCCAAAAGTCTTCTCTGGGGGGGCAATCCGAATCGTAGGGGGGTCGGGTGGGGAGGTACAGTCACTTCCGAAGAGGACAAAGGGAGGCGTGGAGGGAAAATTTGGGGAGTCTAAGGGCCGATACAGCTAATAAAAAAGTACGCCCTCTTGATGGGGGTGGGGGAATTCAGAAGAAAGGGAAAAAGCGAAAAACTGTTAAGGCGGGAGATTTAAAGAAGACGCAAGAAACTTCCGGCGCCCCCGCAAACTCGCGGGTTGGCTGACCAAGGTCGTAAAAATCATTGAAGGCTGTTTTCGGCTCCAGTTTATAAGCAGGCCAAGTCGGTCGAAAATAAAAAAACAGGGTCATTGAGCCGCGGAAAAAACGCGAAGACTTCCATACAGAACCCGTGCCTCCTGATACTGAGAAGCGCCAAAAGCCTGCGACGGACTTCTGGACTGCAGCAGGGGAGGGCAAGAGAAGAGCGGTCAGCAAACGAAAAAAACCGCCCGAAAGAGAAGGAAAAACACGCTAAAAAAGAGGACAGGCCGCTCCTCAACAAAAACGCCACGCCACGCAGTAGAAGCACCGCCCCGCCGAAGCCAAGGAAAGGCGAGGAAGGAGAATTAAACGACAAGTCGGAAAGAAAAGAAAAAATAGGAAAAGAAAGAAAGTTCCTTAACGTCGTAGGGTGGGGGGGGGGTTGGGGGGGGGGGGGGGGGGGGGGGGGGGGGGGGGGGGGGGGGGGGGGGGGGGGGGGGGGGGGGGGGGGGGGGGGGGGGGGGGGGGGGGGGGGGGGGGGGGGGGGTTTGGGGGGGTGGGGGGGGGGGGGGGGGGGGGGGGGGGCGGGGGGGGGGGGGGGGGGGGGGGGGGGGGGTAAAGATCTACGACTCAGACACCTGGGCCCTATGATGTACTTTGGGGGATCAGAGAGACATATGTGGTTTTGGGGGGAAGAAAAAAGACCTGATGCGCAGGTCCGAAACTCACCGCGACCATATAAAAGTGGGAGAGAAGAACAAACCCCCAGGCTCAAGCAGGAAAAAGAGCAAGGGGGGAAGGAAGTGACAGACCGCTCCTCCATGCAATTAGGAAAGACTTTTAGGGGGGCGAAAAAAGAATGGGGGGGGAGAAGGTCGCGGACTGATCGATACCAGCGCATCGTGCAGGACATCAACACGGTGTGAGTCCGAATAGAGACCGCTTTCTACAAGGTATCGTAAAAAGGAGTTGACATCGATAGTCGATAAAAAGTGATAGTGACATAGCACGCTTCGATGGGGGGGGGGGAAGGGGCCAACGCCGTAAGGTGCGAAAAAATCGTTATAGGGAACTCCGGTGAAAAAACAATTAGTTTCCCCTCCTCAAAGTGTTTTTCGACAAAGGCACTGACACAGGGAAACTTTTCAAGATTTGAGATTGGGGGGGCCACCAAGGCCCGGAATTAATCAATGCCGCCAAAACATAAGCAAGAGACGCATTACTAAAGGACGCCAAGAGAGGACTCAGCATCAAAGTCGGGACCAGAACAACATCCAAAAGGTCAAGAGGTGTAATAAAACGGGGGGGGGGGAAGGGGGGGTCGAGTGAAACTGAGAATTCAAGAAGATGACGGTACGACCCCAGTCACGTCGTAATAACAAGAGGCTCGTTGGACGAAACAGACCCCTGGGGGGGGGGGCCGCGAGTACGACTGGAAAAAAAAAGTAATACCGGCGGTTTTGGTGACTGGGAGGGGTGTGATCGTGGGAGGGGTGAGCAAGCTAAGAAGCAGTGCCTTTTCTCTTAAGGTAACGGACCTTTAAGGCCGCGAGGGGGGAAAAAAGAAAAGAAGGGGAGGTTGATATGTTTTCAACAAAATCAATAAATAAAGAAACGCAAGCGAAACATGGAAGGCACGGGAGGAAAAAAAAGTGCGGTTCTCAAAAATGAATTTCTTCAGACTGGAAAAAAAACTTGAAAAAATGAGCGGGACGCTGGAGGAGAAAGAGAGGGGGGGGGGGATCGGTCGTGGGCGAAGGAAAGAGAAAAATCAAATCTCCGGCAGGCCTGCACAAGTTTGGGAGAGGAAGGGGGGACAGAGGCCACGTGGCGTACCGCGCCTCATCATACCTTGAGGGGAAGAATTATACTCACCCCTCGCTAAGAGAGACCACCAGCGAGGACCAAGAGAGGGCTCAAAAAACAACATTTCGCATCAAGGGGGGGGAAGGACTGGAGCCATCTCTCTCAAAACGGGAAAACGAACAACAACAAAAGCAAAAGAAGCAGACGGGAAAACCAACCCACACAAGGGTAGAGACCAGACCCCAGGGGGGCAGGCGGTAAAGCTCCGAAAACACCAACCCCACAAAGCCCCGGGAATAAAGGAGAAAAACGCGAATAAAAAACCCCCCCAAATCACCCCCAACCTACCTTGTTATTATTAAAATAGAGAGATTTCTCCAAATCATTCCCCTTTAAATCGAATTTGCTTTTGGGCTTTGGTTAGAATCATATATCTACCTGAGCAAGGTAATCACTTTTAGAGCATCAGAAGAGATGGTTGAGGGCACGATTACGGGAACTGTCCGGGACTCCTTTTCCTTCTAAGGGTAGGAAAACGACAAACAAATTGCAGGGAACACGTGAAAAAAAGGGGAGCGGGTGAGGCGATGGAACTGCCGCCACAAGAAGTGGGCGATAAACACACAGCGCTCTGTCTTACTCCAAATACTCTAGCATACGCTTCTTCACTTAAGTTTAAATCTGAGAAAAAAGTGTGTGGGTAAACGGAAAAAACATTGAATCCATGGTTGATTTCTAAAAGTGGGTGACTGGACATGCGTTAAAGATATCAACGAAAGGAGTGGAGGGGGTGTCACTGAGCGGAGCTTTAAGTTAGGAAGGTTGGTCCGAGCAACCGTGAAGTCAGTGTGTTTTGGGGGGGGAGGTAAGAAACACCGATCAACCGGTGCGCCGTCGGCAAAAAAAACCTGCTAGGGGGCCGGTTCTTGTAGGAAGCAGTCGGGGGGGAATTGAAAAGGGGAAAATCCTCCGGTGTGTCCACTTCAAAGTGAAGGAATGGGAATTCCGAGTTTCTGGGAGTAAAAAGTCAGCGCAGAAGGGTAGGGAGGGGTAAACGGGCTTACCAAAAAAACCAAAAAAAGCCAATGTGACAATTGGGAACAAACGCCCTTCATGAACTACGGGGATGGTGGGTGTCTGCTTCACGACGCGGTTGTCATTATCGGGAGGAAAGCCGCTTAATGTCCATTCAGTAGGCAGAGGATAAGATGTGGGGGGGGAAGGGAAGTGAGAACGGGGGAGGTGCACCCAATAACCGGGAGAGAAACATTACAGGGGTGCCTTGCAGTCATTTTTCTAGCGGGGTCCAAAAAGGAATTGGGGGAAGGAGTTGACGACTCCCGCGAAAACTACGGAGGGTGGGGCTTAACAAAACTGCGTGAAAATGTCAGAGCAAAAGTGCAGTTTTCTTCTACGAAGGCTTCGAGGGTGAACCTTGGGAGCGACCAGTTGCACGTCAAGAAAAAAAGATAAAATCACCGCTGGAATACATGAAAAAAACTAAGAGCATTGTAGGGCAATCTAAGAACCGGCGGACTGAGCATTTCTTGGCATCTGATCCACACGTAGGGGGGAAAAACGCTATGAGGAAGCGGGGGGGACTGGGGGGGGAGGGCTCAGGGGGGGGAAAAGAGTTGCAATCTTCCGGCTGAGAAGGGGGGGCAGGAGGCCATCCTGAATCAAAAACCAAAAATTCCTATGGTGAAGAGAAGGTCGAGACATAATTCTAGCATGATTCGGGGTTAGTCAAACAGGATGTCGAGAAAGGAAAAAAAAACCAAAAACAGGAAAATCATGGAGAAAGGTGAGGGATTGACCCCGGAAGGACCGGTAGAAAAGGGAATGAAACGGGTGGAGGAATCAAGCGGAACTGGTCTACATAAGAGGTTGAAACTGAGATGGAGGCTCGCCCATGGGTAACTTGGCTGGGCGCCTGCTGCGGGAGGGCATTTCAGTCCAGTGACGGCGGGGCTCCCATTGTTGATCTTTGGGGGTCGTACAGGTCAGTTTCTCTTTGCGGGTGCTGAGGACGGGCGCAAGGCGAGACACGGGCGCATGCGTCAAGAAGAGGGCGAGAAGGATCAGAGTACTCAGTATCTTTGGGGAAAATGAAGGTAAAAGGGATGCCATGACACTTTGTAGGGAGGCAGATTAAGAACTGTTGGGCCGAAGAACTTAACAAGGAAGCAGAAAAAACATTCATTAGCACGAAATTGGTCAAAAACGAAATAGTGGAGGGCGAAGGAACGTGGGAGGAGGAGTAGATTAAAAGCACGTCGGAAACATGCGCCGAGTCGGGCGGGGAGGGAAGGGGACCGCTTGGCTCAGGAAAGGCAAAGTGGTTGCCGGGGGTCGGCGGAAAACCTGGGTAGCTCGCGGCTCCCAGAGACGAAAACAAAAACGACGCTCTTGCGCAAGGAGACTACGGGACTGGACGCCATCACAAAACTACGATGCTGCGTTGGGAGGGGTGGGGAAGTGGGGGAGTCGAGCACGAAGGCCTCGCGGTCCGAAAGCGTGCGAATTCCGGCAAAGTTCTGCTTGTTAGGACAGAAGAAAGTCCCCGTAAAAACTGCAGAGATAGTCACGTAGCCAAGGGGAGGGGTCCGGATAATGGGGGTCCAGCAGCATCAACTATTTCACGCATGCTGAAAAGAGAACTGAGAATACACCCGGAAAACCTCTTGGGGAGGGGGACCTAGAAACGTTAGTAATTGATCCCGGGCTTTATAAAAGTTCAATCGGCTGGTCAAAAGATCGTGATCATGCAAAAAGGGGACTTCACCGGGTAGCCTTGAACACTACCGATACCACAAGCTGAGTGAACCACGTAAACCGTGACCTGGGAATCGTTTCCACAGCCTCAACAAAAAGGAGGAGGAAAGAGGATGGTCTAACGATAAACAGTGTGCAACGGTTTTTAGCTGGAGATTGCCAAGGGGGAGGGGCGTGCAATGGTGGGGGGGGGGGGGGGGGGAGAGGAGGGCATTTTTGGGGGCGGGGGGGGGGGGGGGGGAACTTGTTCCCAGAAACAAAAGGGGCCACATGGGAAAAGTGAAGAGACGACTCCGGAAACCGGCCGGATCAAATGCGAATTTATGAAAAAAATGTTCACAAACACGCGGCTCAGAGGGCAGGGTGTTTAGTGGATAAGCGAGAAGGCAAAGAAAAGGGGAGTCCGGTTTCACGCCGGGCTTGACAAAAACAGTTGTGCGGATAGCCGAACAAAAGACTTCGCAGGGAATAATAGAAAAAAAGTGAAGGGAATGCCGAAGGGCGATGTCGAACTCACGCACAGATAAGAGGTCCGTGGGACAAGGGGATCACGCGTTGAGATGCCGCCCGCGCCTCAGTGACAGACATTCACCACAAGCTCTGGAAAAAAAAGCCGCATAGAGGTGATGGGGGGGTCCAAGAGGAAACCTCGTCGACACAGCTCGTCGCTCGGTTGTGGGGCGTCTACTGTTCAGATACTCGCTACGAGTTTCACAGAAAAACACAAGCTGGGGGGGTCCTTAAGATCCGAGAACATTCGACCACGACGTGAGAACCGACTGAGGCAAGAAGAGCCTCCACGTGCCTAAAACCTAGGAAAAAAGATGACGCGAAGGTTGACTCAATTTCTTTCCAACGATGTGAAGGAGGGAGCTCCGGTAAGGAAAGTTGACGGGAGACTCTGCAGAAAAAAAAAAGTTTTTGACATGAGCGTAGGTCAAGACGAATTTTGCCTCCAAGGAAAAAGTCATGAGAAGAAAAAAGAAGACAATCGGCGCTATGGACGAAGCCGCAGTAAGGGAGGGGCCAGAATCTAAACCACCAAAAGGAACACAAGGACAGAGAAAGAAAGAGGACAAATCGACGCCAAGAACGAACAGGGGGAAGGAGGGGAAAAAAAAAAACAGCAGCCCGAAACGGAAGGGAGCCAAGTAAAAGAAGCTCAGTCAAAATCTTCGAAACTTAAGCTTCTTAACGCTGGGGATGGAAAAAGGGAAAGTGGATTAACGGAGGGAGGGAGAAGGAAGTGAAGGCAAAACACTTTCCTCGTGAAGGGAAGGGGGGGGAGAGGGTCGAACATCTAACAAAGACCTGGAAGAGCTCAAGGAGGTAAAGACCGTCGGACCATAGACACGTTGAGAAATAGCAAAAAGCAAGCAAGCGTCAAAGAGAAACTCGGGGTGGAAAAGTAAAAAGGAAAAACCTCTCCTCAAGCTTTTAAAATGCTGGTTTCTCAGACTTGAGAGGACTGTAAAAGCTCAGCGAGCGGCGGTATGAGTCCGATTACCGTAAAAAAAAATGCGCTATTTGCCGAATTTCCCGGCGGGGAGTCCTCATATCGACCGGTCGGGCGAAAAATGACGACAAACCCCAATGGGATCTTCCCGAGTAGGAATACAACCAATTTTTTGGGGGGGAAGGGAAAGTCAAATTTGGCCTAGGGGGGAGAACCAACCCAGTAGTTTATTTAGATGTAGGGCAACTAGTTATCCAATTATGTGTGAAAACTCTTACCACTGGGTGGGTCTGAACTGCAAAGCAAATAACGCAGATGAACCTCTTTTCTAGAACTGTGGGGTCAAAAACAGACTAACGGGCAGTTATGCTGTCTCCAAATCCTCCAAAAACATACGCTCGAAGACTGGGACACCTTCAGTAAGGTAAAGGCTTGGGGCTCAGAGAATGTCCAACGGACCGCGAGGGGTCAAGGAACGACATAACCAGCCAATCCATGTAATAGGGCGGGGGGCTTTTTCTCAATTGTCCATGACCAGTGGTTCCTCGAATAACCGATTCACCCTAGAGATCATTCGCCGCATGACTGGAGATGGATCAGGTGCTACACAGATGCCTAGGGGTTCGAACCAGAAGAGACATAAGTCCTTAAACTTTTACGGTTTACAGACACTGGGAAACCTTCTTTTTGTCCGCGAATGAAATTCACCCCTAAGCATGATAAAATCAAGCCACTACGAAATTTTTTAACTACTTTCTTCACTTTGTGAATCTTGAGTGTAAAAGAACCAAAAAACTGAGATGAAAATTGCATTTCATAGCCACTTCCCTACCTTGGCAACCTTGTAAAAGTCAGGAGACGTGAGACACACCCGCAAGTTTGATCGGACTGTGGGTCAAGCCGAAGGGAGTAAACCATAAAGGATCACGCAAAACGAAAAAAAAGGTGGAGTACACAGGAAGTCCAGCACGGGGCTGTTCCCATCAACCAATGACGGGACGTCAGGAAAAAACGACTTAAGCCAGAGTAACTGAGAAGGAAAATGGCTTACTGAGTTCCCATCTGCGTGGTTGTGAATCGGCGGAGTGCTGTTTAGCGCAGGCGCCTCGGCCAAGATACACGGAGAAAAGAGAAAAGTCACCCCTGCAAAAAGGGGGGGGGGGGGGGTAACTGCGTTCCTAACGTAGAATGCAAATTTCTTCAGGATCCCAATCAACAGCTGTTCACGGGGAGACTCACCCAGCGCTTCCAGAGCTCGAAAAGGGCTCTGAATAAAAATGAGAGAGTTCGACTATGCCTTACTTACAACAAAAGCCCCACAAACTTCTCTACAAGCTTTTTCTGCGACGGGGGGAACTTCTGTGCCCTGGCTATCACTTCGGGGTAGAGCGAGGAGGGAGAGGGAGGAGAGGAAAGGGGAGGAGGGGGGAGGGGGGGTTAGGGGAAGGGGGGTAGTAGGAGGAGGGGGGTGAAAAACAAAAAAAAAAGGTGGAAAACACGAAAAAACGGGGGAGAAGAAGGGGAAGAGAATGAAGAGGGAGAACCGGTCTGTGAGGTTGGTGGGGGGGGTAGGACGGGAGAGGAGTGACACACGGGTAGAGGGGGAGAAAGGGGAGGGAGGGGGGGGCGGAGTTGTTGGAAATGGGGGGGGAAGAGGGGAAGGATGGGGGGGGGGGGGGGGGGGCGAAGAACCGGCGGGAGACAACTGTGGAAGGTGGAGGGGGGAGCCCTAGGAAGCGGATGGGGGGGAGGGAGAGGGTGAAGAAGGGGGAGAAAGGAGAAAAGAAGAAAGGGGAAGGGAGGAGAGAAGAAGGGGATTGCAGGGGGGAAGCGGGAGGGATAGGAGAAAATGAAAAGAAGGGAGACAAGGCTGGAGGGAGGCGAGACGTTAGAGAGGCTGTGGGGGGGGTGGAAGAGTAGTTGGCCGGAGTGACAGGGGGGAAGAAGTTGGGGGGACCTACGAGGAGTGTGTGCGGGGGGAAGGAATGAGGAGGGGAATGGGGGGGGGGGGGGAAGAGGGTGTGGATTGGGGAATGGGGGGGGGTTAGGAAATGGAAGGAAATAGAAGAGAAAAGGGGGTGGGGGGCGGCATAGTAGGGAAGGGAGGGGGGGCTCGAAGCAGGAGGACGAGGTCCGCTACCCCTGCAAACATGCCCCACAAGGAAAAAAGACCCCTCGGTGATCCTACCGAATTGAAAAACGTAAGTACCCTCTAAACAACCCGAGAGGATTAGTGTGCCACCCACAAAAAAAAAAACAAACCCCTCAAGGTGAAGGAAAATATAGAAGTGGGATGGAGACCATCCTTCCCCTTAAGCAAGAGTTATCTAATTTTTTTCTGTAGGAGCATATATTCTACTCACTTAAAAGAGAGGGGAGAGCTCAACCGGCCTCTTGGGTCAAAGGAAAGGTCGTATTGCAACTTGACAGGAAAGGGGGGTTCTAATTAGGAACCTCATCAACAAATGGTAAGTCTATATTCAAAAGGATAGTAAAGTTTTCTCTTGTAGAAAAGGGCTCACACCTACAGTTGCCCCAAAGAGGAGAGTCAATCCAGAAAAAAAGGAATTAGGAAATTCTGTTGATTCTAAAATAGTTTGGGTGATGGAAGCAAGGGGACAGGGGACGCCCGTGCCACCATTGGTTTCGCAGGGGGGAACACGGGTGGTCTGGACGATTGCAAATAAAGAATATCACTCCTTCGGGCTGGGGAAAAGAGAGAGTTGAACAGTGGAAGAACTTTAAGGAACAAGGCACCTGTTGCAGAGGCGGGGTTGGGGTCAAGGGGGTAAGGAAAACCGATCAAACCGTGTGCCGCCGGAGGGGAACAAGAACCTGGCGTATGGTTCCAGGTGAGAAGGAAGCTTGGAAGGGCAAGGCGCGGCCAAAAGCCGGGAGTGTGGGAAAAAGGACACACAGGGGAAGGAAAGTTAGGGGGGCGTAAAAGCAAGCGCAGGAAGCGTTCATATGTCACACTGAGGAAAACAAAAAATGGCCAATTGACTTGGAAAAAAGAAGCCTGACTAGGAGGTGGGGGTTAATGCCGTCACGCGAAAACGACGGGCGACAGAAGAGAGCAGAAGGGAGGATCAGGCATGGGAACAGTACGGAGATGCGTATTTTTGTTGTATAACGCTCAGCAGATGGTCTGGCAAGGGGTCAAACAAGTTATCCCATCGGAATCAGAGGCAAGTGTCGTTGCAAACGAAAACTCAGGGGTAGAGAGCGGAAACCGAATTGGTTGAAAGAGGTTTGCACAGAAAGAAAGAGAAGCCACCGAAATTGGAAACCATGACACCATCCTGCCAAATGCGTGCCGAGAACGGAGCAAAAAAGGGGAGGTTTTCTCACAAGAGGTGTATAGACAATCCCGTGTTTTGGAACGAAAAAAGGTCGCAAGAGCCGGTCCGATCAGGAAGAAACGGGAGGGGAAGGCACCAGAACGCGGGGGGGGTACGTCATCGCATCATCGAAAAGAGTAAAGGAGAATTTCTTGGGGGAGGAGCACACCTGTCGTTTCGAAAAATTGATAGCTGGAAGGAAGCGTGTGGAAAAGGGGGGGGTAAGGGTTCTCAACGTCCAAGTTTTCGGCTTGATGCTGAGCCTGCTGGCAGGGGGCTTCCTCCAAAGGGGCTATGTCGCAAACGCCGAGGAATTGCCCGAGAGGGGCGATCAGGTCGGTTGGGTGAGGAAAAAAGGGGTCTGCCTATCAAAAAATCATCGGAGGGAAAAAGAGCACCTTCAACACGGACAAGAACGACGTTCAGGGAACTGAATTGAGGGGAAGAGCGAGTCTTGTCAAAAAAGAGATCCTTGAGGTTGACTAGAGTCCGCGCCCTGTTTCATTGGGATACCGGCCTTTGCGCTGAGCGGGGTTGCGGTAACAAGCCAGGTACAAGGCCTTCGCTTTGGAAGTTGAGGGGAGTCGAGGGGGAGGGGGGCGGCTGAGACGTTTTCTGAGGAAGTCAAAGGGGAGTCGAGGAAAAAATCGGACGGATGCTCCCAGATCGCGAGAAAGAAAGGCGTAGGAGGGAATCTCAGGAGCTGGGGAGGAATTCGGAAAAAAAGGAAAAACCGCGACATGAAAACGGCGGGGGGTAGGAGGGTCAGAAGAGAACTTGCCGCAAAGGGGCGTTGGGGTCTTACGGAAAAAGAAACAGCCTTCAACCTGAGCGGGGCACAGAACCGGGGGCCGCAAAGGTGGGGGCGACGGACGTTTGGGAGGTCGGCTGAAAAGGGGGAAAAGCGAGGAACATTCTCCGAGGAGGGGAGTCCTCAGATGCAAAACGGAAGGCACCATAAAAAAGCTGTTGCCCGGGAGGAAACAGGGTAGCGCTCCTGGGAAGGAAAAAACACTGTCAGAACGCGCTGTGTCGCCGTGGCGTAAGACTTGTAAGAAAAACACTCACTCAAAAAAAAAAAAAAACGATCAGCTGGGCTGGGAAAAGATGTTTGCGATAGCACGAGCGCGGATCCGAAAAAAAAAAACTAATTGTCGGCCGACCGCTGGGCGCTTGCCGTGAGTCGAACCTCATCAATGAGAAGTAAAAACTCGTTACCCAACCTGGCGCTTCTAGTTTCAAGGCGCAAAAAGGGATGGGGGGAAGTTAGAGGAAAAAGTTTGGCAGGCATCAACGTTAAAAATTTGCCATCTGCTGAAGCATATCGAGGGAGCCCTAAAACTGAAAATCTGAAAAAAAAAAATCGTGGGGACTTGGGGTACCTAGAAATATTGAAAACCGTGAGAATTTGGGAGAAAGAAAAGCATTTAGACCGAAGGAGGGCGGAAAGCTCAAAAGGAAGGGGGACAGTTGGCCAGATGGTCTTTCACTTCGACTTGAAACGACCGTAAAAGAAAGAGGAAGCCGTACCGGGTGTAAAGGGATCGGGTTCGAAA
>Ga0179593_1454881_pt1 | contig 11572 bp, 13 predicted proteins | sample CZODoug2_1_08_16_FD_185931 | JGI IMG/M metagenome (GOLD analysis project Ga0179593, IMG submission 185931) | Vadose zone soil fungal communities from Angelo Coast Range Reserve, California, USA - CZODoug2_1_08_16fungal (PacBio error correction) | ecosystem: Environmental > Terrestrial > Soil >...
CCCGTTCTCTACATCTAGGGAGAAATTAATTTCTCTAGTAAGTGAATCTTCTACTCTTACATAGTGGCCTTCCCATTGAGTAAGCCACTCGAATGAAGAGGTGAAATTGGATTTGGGGTGCACTCAGGAGAATCGAAGCCTGGGATAAGTCGGTTTAATCAAGGGTTGTGGGAGAAGGGTCAGGGACTTAACAGTTCAAGAATCGTTTAGGATCGCGTTCAATGGAGGGCTCACCGTAGGGAAGAGGGGAAAGCGCCAATCATGCTCGACGATAACTAAAAAAGTCCGGGGGGATAGGGGAGAACGGGTCAAATAGGAAGGAGGTCAAAAAAAAATCAAAAAACGAAAATTTTCGGTGAAGCCGCCCTCCGTCTTCACACCAAAAAGTCGAGCGTAGACGGGGGATAATACCCTTCTCGAAAAACGTGGGGGGCGTCTTCTGAGGACGTCTGATTTGGCCGAAGACCGGGGTCCAGCCTCAGCAAGACCGGGGAGTTGGCGAGGCAGGAGGTGGCAAGGCATATAAAGGGGCGTCCAAGTGTTCGTACATGGGCCAGTGGGGGGGAGGGGATGGGCCAAGGGATGAACCGCAATCAAGTTGGTTTTGTGTGTAGAGGGAGGCTGTCCCTGAGGACCGGCTTGCTGCTCGGACGGGTGAACACTGTTCGGAGAAACTGTGGATTCTCTGGGACTGATGGGTTGAAACCAAAAAAAGCCATCCCCGTAGGCCAGCGCAGCAGGACCGGCCAAATTTAATCTGGGAAAATTCAAGAGCGGCTTTGGCGGAACGGGGCCATAGAAGAGGAAAAGCACAAAGAAATTACACGAAGTAACGAATTCAGGAAAAGATCAATTTAGTTAATTCGGGAGTTCAAATCACGTTAGGGATTTCTTTTGGAATAATAAAGCCAGCAGCAAACGTGCTTCAAAGGGGGATTGCTTTGAATGTGGGGGGACTTCAAAAGGTGCCACGCGCCTAAAAGGCAGAAAAGATGGGAAAAAAGAAAAAAGCTGCTGGCGGTTGGAAAAGGGAGTCGGGCCAAAAAAAAAGTTATTCTGGGAGAGGGGAACTAAACTTAAGAGGAAGGGTTCACCTTCCATATTTATTTAAACACGCTCAACCGCAAACAAAAAAATACTGGCGGTAGGTTTCGGCGGAGGCAGCGCCCCCGGGGAAAGAAAGTAAGGGGAAAAGTTTTCTATTCAGGAAAAATCACCTGGCTATTAATCTTTTTCCATATAAGTCACGGGGAGGAGGGGACAGGGTGCATCGTGGCGTGAAAACTGCAAGCTATACGGTTTAGAGGAGACTCCTAGGGCTCAAACTAAAACTAAAACCCGGCTTCCCTCACGGAAACCTGGGACGAGGGAGAAAAAGTCGTAAATTCCTGGATGCTCCAAGTGACTAACCTGCCAAGGAATCCCTCCCTTAAAGATCCTTAATTGTCGTTCAAGGGGCACGGGTGCTGGAAAGAGAGGAGCGCTGTAACTCATCTGAATATCGTGGTGAGAGTAGGACAGTGCCATCAAACTGGATCTCATTCGTTTGAATACGTGGGAGGAAGAAGAACTGTGTGTTTAATGAATACAAGGTGCCATTTTCACTCGCAACACCGTTTGCAAGCTATGCAGTGGAGAGGACCATTGCATTAACCAGACGGGAGGGGAGTTGAGGTTTGCGCGCAACACTAGCACCAGCGGCACCAGGGGAAAAAGAAGCAAGAAGGCTTTGCCAGCCGCAGGGCGGAAACCGAAAGAAACTAAGTTTTGCAGAGAAGTCGAAGCCCAATCTAACTGAAACGGGCGCAGATTGACTAGTGCAAGGGAAGGGAAAGGAAAAAAAACCGCGCCGTGCTGGGTCAATCATCTCACAAAAAAAGTTAGGAGGGATTAAAATAGATTCAACCCACCGGAGATTGAAAAAGGTCCAGCGTACAAGAGGCCTCGCTAGCCTTTGATATCTTCCACAGGGTAGACTGTGACCTCCATTAAGGGATCTGGCAAATTCAAAAAGGGGATTTTATCCGCGCGGCGCGGTTATTGGCAGAGAAAGAAAATAAATCCTCGGGGATTTGGGAGTAAAAGGTCGGGGGGGCACGACTGTCAGTAGACAGGGGCCGAGAAAAAAGGGGAAAGGAGTGTCTTCATGACCCACGTCCCCTGGCCGCGCCCTGTCCAAACGATGTATAGAAAGGGCTTGCCCTTGTAAGGACTCCCAGATATTACGATGACGCAGCACGAGAGAGGAGACCAGCCCCTTGAACGCGCAGTGACAAGATCAATGTCAAAGGAGGGCTGAAAAATTCGAGACACGGGAGGAATCACCATGCCGAGGGAGGTCGATCCCAGGCGATAGGGGAGGACGGGGAACGGGCCGTAAGGCGGAAGAAATGTCGGAAGGGGGAAGTTTGCTTCAGTTGTTTCAACAGCAGGGCAAATGCCTCCAGTTCCACGACGGACTCGAACAGGATATTTAAAAAGAGAGGACATAGGTAGGTTCCTTGCATCAAAACGTCCCCGGAAAGAAGGGTAAAACGGGGCGCAGCCTGTCAAAAAAGGACGCAACCTTAAAAGTTCGCAGGGAGTCTTGCGTGAATAAATAGGGGCAGGGGGATCAGAAGGTTAGGGCAAGCAGCCTAGCCTCCGACCTCCTTTTAAAAAGCCGCGCGTCAGGGTTCAAGTCGCTGAAGGGGGGTATCAACGCTCTTGGAAGCGATCAGAAAGAATAGGGAAAGTGAAAGACCATAAAGGTTATCCAAATGGGCGAAAGAAAAACGTTGAAGCTGAAAACCTTTGTCACAAAAGGGAAACGAGGGCAGACTTAAGGCTTTTAGGAAATTCGGAAACGTTTATTCGTGTCAAAAAAGTTGTCTAAGGGGCCGTGACCGGAAAAGTCTGCGAATGAGAGGCCCTGTCCGCGCGGGCCGCCAGGAGGGATTTGGTTGTAAAATCATCAGAAGGAACCATGGGAAGAAAAATTCAAACGGCAGGGCAGCAAGCCGGTTGCGAGACCACACCAAAAAAAGGGAGGGGGGAAGCTCCCGTCCTTCAACGCGCCCAGAATTTAAGAAAAGACCAAGGAAGAAAAGAAAGGAAGGAATGGACCGTTAAAAAAAATCCATGGGGACCCACACTCTTCCTCGAAAGCGAGGCTGGAAACCGTTCATGACAGACTGTCCTCAGGAGTGAGCTGTTCAAAAATTTCACGTCGCTCGAGGGTGGAGCTCTGCAGAAAAAGGGATGTTAATTACCTATTCTCGAAAAGAGAACGGCGAGTGAACTAATACTACCAAGGGACCCCGACTATGTACGAAAACATAAAGATACGGACTAATGATGGGCGCGAGGCCACAATCGCAAACCTTTAGACAAATAGGCAAAAAGCAGCGGAAAACTGGAGAAACAGGAAGGTGAAAGGGACAGAAAAAGACCAGGCTACAACAACCGGATTCAACGTCAGATAATCAGAAAAGGAGGTGGGGGAAAAATCGAAAAGACGACCCAAGTCCCTCCAAAAAGAGATAGCCCAGTCCTCACGATAGGAGGGGGAATCCAAGAGGAAGAGTGCGGAAAAATAAAACCTGCTCAAATACCTGAAAATCGAAAGGAACGTGCGAGAAAGGCCAAGAGAGAAACCAAAAAAAAGGTAAAAGATGGGCCGGGGGGGGGGGGGGGGGGGGGGGTGGGGGGGGCGTGGGGAGGGGGGGGGGGGTGACCTCTTGTGCGCTGCTGAAAGGAACAGGTTAGGTATTCGGAGAGAAAGCGGCGAGTTTCGGCATTCGGAAAAGGCCGGCTCTCTGGGCGGGAGGATGGGCATGTGGAATGAAGGTAGTAACGTCAAAGCAGACACGATATTGCTCCAACGATGAAAGGCGGGGTGTAGAAAGGGTGGGGTGCGGCCTCTTTTGAATGAAAAAGCATTTCAAGATCGGGCGGGGTGAATCAAGAAGCGAAGGTTTAAAAAGGGGAGCAAATCTTGGGGCCGAGGCAGGCGCGCCAAATCATTGCGAGAAACCGTAGGAAGGGAAGGGTTCGAAGAAGGAAAAAGTCTCACTAAAAAAGGCCATCGGGGAGAGAGAGGACGCAAAGACGTCACCTCTTCGGGGGAAGAAACAACCCGTCATCCGGGAAAGAGGAAACCAGCAACAATTGCGCTCGAGGAAAGGCGGCATATGGGGGAAGAAACCTGGGTCATAAGAAAGCTCAGGAAGGAAAAAAGGAAAGCCGGTGGGCAAAGGGGGGGGAAATGGCGTCTCGAAGGAGGGAGGAAAAGGGGGGGAGCACCCGGCCGGATCCGGACCGTCCTCACCGGGGTTTTGGGGGGAGGGGGAAAGAGCGGTCTGAGAAGCCGATTGCTGCCTTAGGACCGTTAATCGACCTGGGTCCAGGAAAAGAAGAAGGGGAGGTCAAACCAGCAACCATCAACAGGCCAAAAGGGAAGAGTCAAGTCATGCGAATTGGGGAGGAAGGACATATTAAGTGGGGGCACTAATTACACTAGGGAAATTGACTGGGACGTGAAAATTCGGGTCCATTAAAAGTACAGAACGTTCTGGAAATGAATAAAGACAGCATGGGAAAAAGTTCCGGAAAAAGTGGGAGGTCGTTGAAAAATTGGAAAGAAGTCCGCCGAGGCGAACAAAGGATTGGGACCCTAGAAAGCGTGAAAACTACAGGGGAGAATGTTCCAGGTGAAAAAAGGCGCGAATCATGGAGAAGTCCAAATGGATGTACAAAACTCAATACGCCACGCGACAATGATTGGCGTAGGGGTTTCTCTCGAGATCTCAGCCACCGGGAAGATCAGGACGGCAGAGGTTCGGATGGGCAAGGAAAAAAGAAATTCTGGAAGAAAGGGTAAAAATTAAGTGCTAGAACTGGCGTTTAGGGACGGAAAAGGCATGAACTGCGGCTTTTGTGAAAAAAGGAAAAGAGCAAAGGCAGGCCTGAAAGGGGGGGTAAGGTCAACCGAAGAAGGTCAACGACCGCGTCTCCCGCTGGTAATACAAAGAATGGAACGGACCAGGTCTTCTTCTGGTGGAGAAAAACTGGAGATAAGCCGGACTAAACTGGAACGGAAGAGGAGGGTACAGGGACATTGGCTGGTCTCCTAAGAATATCTGCGGGCTTCTTTAAGAAGAAGGAAGGCTGGGGGCTAGGGAAGCCAGGGCAACCCCTTGATCTCATCCTTGTTACCTAGGGGAGGAGGGAAATTTAAGACAGTGTGGCTGATGAGAAATTGGACACGTAAAGTGGGTCACGCATGGCCATAAACGCATTCTGACAAGGAAAAAGGGGGAAAAAAGGAAATAACTATTGGTCTGTGGACGGATGTTGAACGACGCCCACTCAAAGCGCCTACTCGTAAATCATCACCGAAGGAGACTTGTTTCAAATGAAAAAGGAAAGGGGGGACTGAAAACAAAAAAAAACTTACTGTGTGGCAAATAGGTCTTCAAGCCTCGAACGTAGGGGAACTCTTTGAGGGGAAAGGGACAAAGGCTCTAAACCCGCCTGCTGATCCAACAAACGATGAGGAAAAAAAATAGAGAATCTGAAACAGAAAGGGTCGGGTCTTTCCAGTCTTTTGACTCTAAGAGGCCCTCGCGCACGTGCGAGCCTTAATCAAGTGCCACAGGGGGGAGGGGGTTAAGCAGGATTTTCGGTTGGGCATGCCCATCCCGGCGACTGGGAGGGGGACGGGGAGCTCAAAAAGAACGCCAAACGAAATCTCTTATGGGGGATGCCATTTCATTGAAGTACAAAAGATACAACGGGGAGGGGGTGAAAATGAAAGTGCGCAAAATTCTCTCATGAAGAAAAGTCTTCCGAGGCCGCAGCCAAGAGTCACACACTTAGGTAGTGAAAGTGGAGGGCAAGCCTGAAAAAAAAAAAAAGCTATTCAGATGCCGACAGAAAAACGAGGGGCGGGCTTCGTAAGAAAGAAAAACGCGACAACATGGACAAGGGAAATTCCTGTCGGAAGCAAGGGATCAAGTTCGGAGGCCAAAAGCAAGGAGGCAGGAAGACTCAGTGGAAACTAATCCCGGGGGGCAGGGGGAAGTGAAGGGTGCGAAGAGGATGACAATATACCTGAGACTGGATTTGCTTCAGTGGTGGTAGGAAAAGTTCCTATGCCTTTCAACACCGTGAAATCAAAGGGAGAATGGCAAGACGATTGGCATATACTTGGGGGGGGGGTTTTAAAGTGGAAGCAAAAACATCAAAAGCTGAGAAATGACCGTGGGCGACTCGAGAAAGGTAAGGCGGAATTTCATTGGTCGGCTTTAGAACGATATGGGCCGAGCCCCGAGGGAGGAATTTCGGACCCCTGAGAAAAGCATGTTGGGGGAAGACAGAAGGGAATCAACCGCCTCAGCGTCAGTGGGTAGATGTCCACTGCGTAAGGGGGAAAAGGAAAAGGTAACAAAAAAAAAAAAAAAAGGGAAAAAAACACCAAAAAGGCAAAAACAAGTGAAAGCCAAAAAACAAAAATAAAAAAAACACAAAAAAAAAAAAAAAAAAAGGAACCCTTGCCCAAAAAAAACGACAACGTACAAATACAAAAAAAACCACGTCAAGACACTTGAAAAAAACAAAAACAAAAAAAAAAAAAAGGAGACCAAACCAGTAAAAAAAAAGGAAAGAATCCCACTGGGAAGGAAAGTGTTGTCATCCATCTTCTTATTATGAAATGGGGCTAAATCCATCTTTTAGCGGAACCTACCTATTACGAGTTACACGATTAAAGAAGGGGCAGAAGAAAATTCAAGGGGGGAAATGGTCAAATTTGCAAAAAATGGCCCGTTCCAAGAAAATAAAGCTGGCTGAAAGATTCCAAATTGGTCCCTGGCCGGAGTAAAGAAGACTGGGGGTGGAACTCTGGGTGGTAAAAGCAGTCGGGAGGGAAGACTACCCAGTGGTTCAACAAGGAAGAGCCGAAGGAGAAAAAAAATCGCACAAAAAAAAAAACGGAGTAGGTCTACTGCGTCCCCATGAGAAAACATGGCCGCAGACCGAAGCTGACTAACTTCAAAAAAATCGTGGGAACACTTCGACTGTTCCCTATCCACCTCTTACAGACGGGTCGGTCTGCAAAAGAAACTTGCGAACTCAGGGGCGCAGGGGGGGCTAACTGGTTAATGCGAACGGATCGCTCGAAGTGTGAGAGGACTATCAGACTCAAACGGGCGTGGAGGGGGGGGGGGGACTATTCTTCGAAAGTGAGCGTTGGCGGTAGAACGCTAACCCGGGTGCAAAAAGAGAGAGGAAAAAAAAGGTCAAAAAAAATGCGAAGACGTTCCGAGCGGATTGGGGGGGGCGAACCTGCACCTCGTCAGACCGTGTTTTCAACTCTCAACTAAAGAGGAGGGATTACGAAACTATTCTGACTGGGGGGCAGAAAGGCCCAGGCGCAAACAACTGAGGAAAAAGGGACAAGTAGGAGGGTATAAAATGATGAAAAAAAAAGACAAAAATGCCCAATTAACTCCAAAAAAACGGGAAGTCCAGACAAGAGAGGAAGGGAAAAGACCGAAGAGTCAGCGTTCAGAAAAATACTAAACCTGCTCGCGCACTTCCCTGGAAGCATCTCCATCGATATCTCTCAAAAGGGGAGAAAGGAAAAGAAGATTGCCGGTTCCGAAGCTGGCGATGCTGATGGCACAAGGGAAGGATGACCATCAAGTTAGTAAAATTCTGGTCGAACAAGGAAGATTCGGTCTTTCCATGAAAGGATGATGAGCCCTAAACTCTCGGGGCGGAGGGGGACTTTAGAGTCAGTGGGAGGGAAAGAAGGGAAAAATATTTCTTCAAACCAAGAGAAGGTAGCGGTGAATCAGGTTGGGGTGCGCCATGGGAATTTCTGAAAAAGGGGGAAGCCGTTTAGGTAGAACCGCTGCTATTTGAGAACCAGGTGGCACGTGGGAAAACAGAAAACAATCAGGAAGAACGTAGACGAGAAGGCTTTCCGAGAGAGAGCAGCACCGGGTGAGCGTATTAGTGATCAAACGAAAACGCAAAAAAAAAGGGTGAGAAGAATTGAGACCCAATACGGAAAAATGCGAGCCGAGCCAAACCGGCTACCTTTAAAGAAAAGGTCGAACCAGCGCCAAAGCTTGAGAGGACATACAATAAAAAAAAATCCGTTTCCAGCCGCGATTGAGCGGAAGAGGGCACAGGATCCAGGGGAAAGGGAGGGGGGCAGATTCCTCATGACTGGAGGGGGGGGACAAAGGGTGTGGTCTAACCCCTGGCACGGACGACGTGATCCCGAAGGGGGGGGGGGGAGTCTGCTGCTTTAGACAAAGGCTGAAGCTTTCCTTCCGTTTGAAAAGGGCTCGGCCCCTGGTAATGCTCACTGAGGGGACAACAAAATCCCTCCCCAGGTAGGAAAAAGCCAGCAAAATGACCAAAGGGAAAGCTTCACAGTTGGGGTTCCGACTGGGGGAAGGAGAAGGTGACAAAAACTCCTAATACAAAAAAAGGTTAAAGAACGACTTTACCCCCCGCCCCGATTCGGTTCAATGAGTGGAAGGAGGTTCAAAGGTTGAGGCAGAAAACTGGATGTCTTTTGAGTGAAAGGGGGAATAATAAGCAGCATTGCGAAAAAGTTACGGTACATGGGATTAGGGGAAGGGGGGAGGAAAAAAAAAACGCTGGTTCAGAAATCAGGTCGAATGGAAAAGAACTCAGGCGGTGGAGAAAAGAGGGCGGGCGCCATCTGATTAAGTCAGGGGGGAGGAAAAGGATATAGCAAAAAGATTTAGTTCAAAGCGGAAACCACGCGCATAAGTACAGAGGATGTTTCTCGGCGATCGATTCGGACCAAGACCTGTGAAGTTCCTTCATGAAAGGCAATGTTTCTGGCTGCAGGAAAAGAAACAAGGGGAGATGAGCTCGGTCCAAAATACAAAGGCCTATACGGCGGGTTGGGGTACTGCTAAAAGGACGGCGCATTTCGGGCTGAAAAACTAAAAGAGCCAAGTGGATCTTCAAAACTCGTCACAGAGAAAAACGGAAAATGAAGACCAAAAAAGATAACACGAGTGGTGACCTTTCAAGGCAGGGTTATAACCTGTCCGTGGGGAAAATTTCGTGAATTGACGCCCGGAAAGGGAAAAATCATGAAAAAGAGTCCTTGGTAAAGTTGGAGTTTAAATTTTCTTTTGGCTCCGAAGAGATCGCAGGGGCTGGAAAGAGAGGAATGTAGAATGAGTCGAAGAGCGCCCTTATCTCATCCTGTGACTCTGAGTAAGGGAAAGAATTGGAATAAGGGGGTAGGAATGAAGGACATTTGTGTCACGAAAAGTTTGCACTAGGGGCAAAAGCACCGTTGGCTCAGGCAGCCCGGAAATAAATTGACTTCAAAGAAAAGTGCGTGGGGAGTAAATTTGCGCGACCCCACAAAAAAGAAAACGCCGCGGAAAACGGGAGAGAATTTGAACAGCGCAATTCCTGGAAGGGGCCCACTTTGGGCTAATTCGGCAAAGGAAAAGGAAAGAAGGCATCTTTTCAGGAAGTCAGAAAGGACAGATAAAAATCCGCGAACGGGGTAATAGAATCAACAAACACAAGAGGAGGGGAGGGAAGATAGTTTAACAAAAAACGCGATGATGCGGTCAGTCGTTGACGGAAGAAGGCCCTCGATGAAAGGAGATGCCTTAAGAAGGGGGCCCAAGGAGGTGCAGTTGGGAGGGCTTGGAAGGGAAAAGGTCGGGGGGTTGAAGCGGCAAAAAACTGGTAGGGAGGGAGGCGGCAAATCCGCAACGAAAAAAGGAAAGTTTGAATTCACAGTAGTGTACTATGCAGAAACAGGGGAAGGGGGGGAAAAAAGGACCAACGATGTGACTCATTTAAATCCAAAAATTGAGGACCCAGGGAGGACGCCGAAGAGTCCACAGGAAGAAAAATGGCTGGCCACTGCATGAAGCCGCCCGAATAAAGATGCCTACACAGAAGATATGAGGAGAAAGACAAAGAACGGGGAAGGAAATGACAAAGGAGAGGTACATGGGTGGGGGACTGGCTTAAGGAGGGAGTCACTTTAGAATATCCCAGAAGACCAGTTCGACGGAGGAAAAACAGGGGACTGATCCTTGATTGGAAGAAAGTGAGGTAATTTTGCAGATCGGAGGCGAAGAAGAAAGGAAAATGAGCTTTGTTTAGGGAGGTTTTCAAAAAAGAAGGGGAGTGGCAAATTTCAGCAAAAACTAAAGGTAAAACTGATTTGGCCCCAGCTGAATGAAAGGTGAGGTGTTCCTTGAGAAAAGAAAAAAATAATGCCACGGGCCTTAATGGGGAAAAGGTGGCGACAGTCGGCCTCAAAAACAAAAAAGGAAATGTCAAAAAAAGGCGTAGTTGAGCGGGGAAATATGGCCTAGCACCCAGCTCGGAGCACACCTCGCCCGTATAAAGGGGGACCGAAATCCGGTTCCCTTCAACTCAGGAAAGTAGTTGACAAGGATCTTGAAAGGGGAGCTAGTGGCCACCCTGGAGACAGTCAAAAAGAATCAACTTTGAACGAAAGGGGTTTCCCATGTGCTATTCAAAATGTGGAGGAAACATAAAACGGGGAAGATGGAACCTTTGACCTAATTAAAAAATTGAAACTGAATTGAAAAGAACGGGAAGGTAAGGGGAGGGAACAGGACGTGTAATTCGTTCAAAATGAAAAACTTAGATGGCCGTCCGGAAAAGTCGCGAAGGAAGAAAGTGAACCTTTCCCATTCTTTAGCTGAAGAAAAGGGGGTATTTCGTTTGTGGGGAAAAAAAGGATCCGATAGGAAAAACAGGGAAGAAAAGGGAAAAAATTCGAGGGAAAAAAAAAAGTTCTACAGACCTCCGAAGAGAGGGGGAAAAAAAAAAACTGAGGGAGGTAAGACAAAGCCTTCCTCGGCAAACGAGGACTAACAATGGAATAACACTCAACTGAAGAGAATACTTGAAAGTGCCGCCTTTGCCAAACTCTGTGCCCGACCAACTCTTCGCGAAGCAGAGGCTGGAACTCGGAAAAGGCCAATTCATAAAGGTCCTCCATAAGCGGGAAAAGTGGGGGAGGCTGGGGGTTTGCTACCGTTTGTGAGAAAGTAGATCGACTTTGGGTGCTAGGGCGGAAGACTTAGGGAGGAGTTGAAGGACCTAATTAGCTGAAAAATAAAAGGGGTGAAAGATTTAGAAAATAATACTGATCACCCTTCTTTTCACATAGAATAAAGCCCTGAAATCACTATAACGTTGACTAGAAGGATTTGGATCTCCTTCTGGCCCACCAGTCGCAAAAACTGTTGGAAAAAGACTGAAAAGAGCAAAAATTTATTACGCAACGATTCTTGAATGGGAGAGAAAAGGCCAGGCGCACCCACAAAGGAAGTCAACCTCTTAATCAAAGGGAGGGACGATGTGTAGCAATAGCGGGGGGAAGGAAGGACGAGAAAGAGCAAGAATGACCAAAAGAAACAGGGATCCATCAATCCATAGTCAAGGAGGGAACCCAATACTGGAATTCGACAAGTAAAAAGAAGATGCGCAAAAGGGAACCAGGGCATCATCGGGAACGAGGATAGGAGAAAAG
>Ga0179593_1464128_pt1 | contig 11572 bp, 9 predicted proteins | sample CZODoug2_1_08_16_FD_185931 | JGI IMG/M metagenome (GOLD analysis project Ga0179593, IMG submission 185931) | Vadose zone soil fungal communities from Angelo Coast Range Reserve, California, USA - CZODoug2_1_08_16fungal (PacBio error correction) | ecosystem: Environmental > Terrestrial > Soil >...
TCATATAGAAGTGAGGACTCGAATAACTGAGGGTAGGAAGGCTTACAGGTTTATAAAACAGGGACGTTCTCGTCAACAGGTACTCATAAAAAAGGAAACGCTAGGCGGAAAGAAGTAAATAGGAAGACCATCACTCGTAAGCCAATACGTCAATGTTTGGCTTCCTACCGAAAACCGACACGATCAACCGCAGGAGACAGATACCTCAACCCCGAACAAGGTTGAAGCGAGTTGGGTCAAGAGAAAAAGGCTGGGTACGTAACGAGGGGATGGTGAGAAAAAAAGTTGCAAAAAAGATTGGGGGGGGAAGCCGGGTTCGTATTTTAAAAAAACGCTTGAAACCGGGAAAAATGGGCTGGGAAAAATGAAGTGAAAACACCGAGAAAGAAAAAAATCCTCGGACACAACTCAATAGGGAGGGGGGGGGGAAAGAGAGATTCTAACGAATCCGTACAAACCAAAACAACAAGGGGAGGAGGTTGAATCGAATCCCACGAAATGCAGGGGGGTGTGTGCCGACATGCACCCCCACCGGGGGGGGCGAAAAAAGTTCCGCACGTTTCGCGAACTGCTTTGGGGTAAAGTGTCGGGGGTAAAAAAACGGGAGTCACTAGAAGAGGGGGGAACGGTGTAATTTTGCAAAACAGCCGTGTATCAAGGATCGGAATGGAGTGCGATAAAACCTGTCAAAAGAAACTCGGGGACCGCGCCGCTGAAAAAAAAGCACGCAGATAAAAGCCGACTAACGGCAAGGAGTCAGAGACTAAGTTGCGGGGAAGGAGAGGGACCCCGATCCTTGAAAAAAAATGGGGTCTATCGAACATCATTTGAGTCTCAAACTCGGCCGGAAAACAAAGATGGAGGGGGAAACCGACTCTATCACGGGACGGGAAAAACGGGAAACAAGGGGGGAAAGGTGGGGGTGGCGCGCCAAAACCTTTCCACCTGTTTCTAGTGGACTGATCAAAAACGCGGAAACGGATGAGGACGGGAAAAGGCAACCAGGAAAATTCAGTGGGAAGGAAAAAGTCAGGGAGTGGAGACCCACGGGTTAGTAACCTGTTCGACATATTTACGAAGGGTCCTTCAACAAGGGTGGACAAAGAATGGCTTATTCTGAAGGGGGCGGGGGGGCAGAGGAAACTGATTACCGAGAAACGGTAAACGTCCCCAGGTGACGGGAAGACTATTCATAGTCCTCGGAGCACTTGCGGGAGCCAAAGAAGGGGTGAGTGAGGAAGAATGGGAAAATGAAAAACTCGGGGGACAAAAAAGGTGGGGGGAACCGGATCCGGGCTACTTTTTCTGCCAATAAAGAGACGAACCGACACGTCACCTTGGGGCAACACCCAGAACCTTACTACCGCTACAACTGACCAAGACAGTCACGGAAAAGGAAGATGTTAGTAAACCAAACATTCCCTCGAGAGAGCGTCAAGAGGCAACGTGGTCAAAAAACGAGGAAAAAGGAGCACGATCGTTCGATAAGGTCCCTTCTATTAAAAACGAACACCCAACACTGTCACATCAAAACCATAAAGGAGGAAAAAAAAAAAAAATCAAGGCTGGGATAAGCCAATCATAACCGGCTGAACGGGAGGCCAAGCGTCCGAGGACAGTGGTCCAGAGGTAAAAGATTGCTGTCAAAAAGGTCCGAAAAAAACTGGGGGAAGACAAAAGAAAAGAAAAGGGAGAATGCATGCTCAGGAAAGGGGTGGTGGACAAAGAAATGTCCAAAAGCAAGGGGGTAGGAGAGAACGGCCAAACGTAAAACATATAAAAAAAAACAAAGCCGCTCAACCCTTAGAACGGCGGCCGAAGGAAGGGGGGAAGGAACGGGAGGACGCCACAAAGAAAAAGAACAACTGCAAAAAACACAAAAAGAAAGGGAGAAAATGTAGGTTCCCCAAAAGGCCCTCTCAGGCAGCTCCAAAAGCAAAAAAACCCGGTGAACGAGTTTCCAGGAAGCTCCCTGGGGGAAACTGAGGGGGTCGAGGGGCTTGAGAAAAAAAAAATCTAACCAATTCAGGTGGTGGGCCCAGTGACGTGGGTTTTAGAAAAGACCGGGACCAGTATATACGGGAAAAGAAAAGATGAACGACACAAAAAAGTCTTGTTTGCCGGGGGCCTTTCAGCGAACGCAAATGACTGTCAGGAAAAAAAAACCAACAGGGGATGGGGGGGGAAAAGCCTGGACCAAGAAAGTTTAAAGGCCAGCGAATACACCGGGGGGGGTTCTAGGATAACGTCTTTTTGTTGGTGGAAGCCGGAGCAACAGAAGGGGGGGACTACGTAAACATCACAGGAGGGCCGGGCACAAAAAAATTAAAAGAAACTGAGGAAAGAAGGGGTCCTGAAAGTAGAGCTCAAACAACTTACCTGGCAAACTGGGCCCTCCAGGATTAACAAAAACAAAGACGGGGGGGGAAAGAGAAGGGACCGGGGGGTAATTCTTACGTAAGGAAGAAAACGGGGATGGTGGAGGGTGCAGAGGAAAAGTACCAGACGGTCAACAACATCAAGTATTCGGGGAATCGAAAATCCTCGTCCTGACAACCAGAGTAAACGGAAAAAACTGACGGTGAAGACGAAGCTGCATTGGTCAAACGAAAAAAAAAAGGCCGGGCGTGGTCAATAAAATGACTCCTGGGGGAGAGCTGATTCAAAGTGGGAGGTGTCAAAAAAAAATAGGCGTGACGAGGCATCGGACGGCATATCGAGCAAGGCCACCAGGGAAAGCGAGATAGTATAGAAAATCTACAGAGGGGTGAACTTCCATGCGGTGGTCTTGAACTGCGGGCGGAACGAGACTTAAGATGGGTCATTCACACAAAGCGTGTTATAGATGGCGGCAAAAAACATCTCTGAAGAGGGTAAACTAGGGAGAAAAATTGGAGACGGGCGCAGCGCAAACACTTCCGAAGATTTGGTTATGTTCAGAAGGAGTCAACAAAAACCCGGGTTGGGGGGGAAAGCAGCGAACAAAGGGGGGACCTCCGGTAAGCCCTAAACTGGGCGGGCCCGAAAAATGAAGGGCGTGTTGACAAAAGGGGAAAATCTAACCGAAGTAAGGAGGTCCCTTAGCAAAACCGCGGCGGCTACGTTCCAGGGATAGGTACGATAAGGGGTACTTGGGGGGAGGGAAAGAGCGGCCGAACTGGGGTGGGTCCAAGTGAGCCAATGGGCTCAGACGTCACGAAGAACAAAATCAGGAGTTGCTGCTTCTCCAGATGACTAAAAAACACAAGGGGGAGGAGGAAGCATCACAGCATACAAAAAAGTCCAGGGTCTTGGGAAATAGCTGAGAGGCGTGCTACCCAAAAAGCGAGTGGGGAAAAAAAAAGGACGGCCGGAGGACTCCTTTGACAGAAAAAGCAAGCCGGATCAACGTAAAAAAAAGAGGAACAGGGAACACGTAGCACAGACATCCTTGTCTCAGAATAAGGTTGGCCCAGCTGGACTGCGTGAGGGGGCAAAAATAAGGACTGGATCGCAACAGCATTGTGTGCCGGAAGGAAATAGGGCCGTTGGTCGCAAAGAAAAGCACCACAACCAAAAAAGCCCGGGGGGGGAAATCGTAGACAATAAACCAGTCTCGAAGTGGCGACTGACACCAAAAATTCTAAAGATCGTCTCCGGAAGCGATGTGGCAGTTCCCAGAGGATCCGCAGTCAAGTGAAAGAAAACTCAAGCCTTGTGAAATAAAAACAAGCCAGCAACGTAGCCTAAAAGCACGCCTGACAAAAAACAAAAAAAAAAAAAAAAACAAAAGGGGGAACTGCAGATCAGAAGTGGCGCGTTTGGACGATGGAATAAAGAGATAGAAGGAACTAACTTGCTCAACAAACGTAGGCAAAACAAGAGGATCAAGACTGCCATTAGGAAGTGGGGCAGTTAAAAACCCCACCAAATACGAATCAAAAATCGGACCCAAGCATCTGACGAAATAAGGCCAGCCCTGTTGGAAAGTAACGAAAAGCGATTCAGAAAACGGGGGTCCCCTCGGTTGACAGGAAAGGCTGATGGAAAAATTCGAAAGGACTAGGGAAGGGGTGACAAAGTCGGTGGTGCCGGCATAATTAAACGAAACACCACGCCAAAGAAAGTGAAGGAAGAAAAAGGAAAGCATCCAAGCAAAGTAGTTCAGAGGGAACCTCGATTCAAGCCTGGCCATCTGGGGGGACCCACAGGCCCAGGTAGGGGGGGGGTTTCGCCTCATAAAAGGTCAACCCGAAGAAGTTCGCGCAAATCGGAGTCCCAGAACTGCTGGGTGGCCGGGGGAAACCCGCCCAAAACCAAGGCGGGGAAAAAAAGAAAAAAAGGGGAAAAAGAAGAGGGGTGGCGACATCCACCGGCATTACAAAGTTTCATGGTAAAGGAGGGGGAAATTCATATGGGACCTCAGCAAGCAAAAACAGGTTGGGGTTACGAGAAGGGTGACCTTCCATACAAAAAAAAAAAGTGGGGGGTAGGGAATAAACCTTGGAGGGAACAAAAAAGTTCTATCTGCCAAACGCCTGGGTTTACGCCACTGGCAGGGGGAAGGAATTGGTGGGAAAAGAAGGGTTATAAAAGCCCAATCGAGAGGGCAGTGAAAGAGAATGGAAAGTGGACAACTACACCCCGGTTTGGGTTGCGGCGGACGGAATGCGCGAAAGAATGGAAGGGCAAGTTGGAAATACATGAGCCTTTCGAAAAAATGACGGGGGACCGGGGGCGGGTCCGCTGTGGGGCCGCCCTGTGTCAAAACCGGAGAGGCCGCGTCCGGAACGAAAAAAGGGGGGTTGCGCGCAACAGTTATTTGCGTTAATAGGGGGAACAGAAGTTAAAAGAAACTAGTCTGGAACTTACTTGACGAAGCAGTTCTTGGGCCACCACAGTGGGAGTTGGCGCAGAAAAAAGGTAAGAACGGGGGGGAGGTCACGGAATATTCGGACAAGCTCGGGGGGGAAAAAACCCCATAGTGGTGTGCAGGCGCGAACCTGGAAACCTCAAAAAAAGACCTGGAGGGAGGAAAAAGCGTTCCCCCTGAAACAGGTTGAGGGGAGCCAATGCGAGACCTGGGCGGGCAGGGTGTTGCCGTTGGTTGGGGGTTTCGATTCCCGTCTCCGGACATGAAAAAAAGATAACATGCGCTTGGAGAAAGGTTTCTCAGGGAACGACCGTAAAAACACCCCGAAGCTGAGGAGAGCTGGCAAGGCTGGGTTCACGGGACAGCTTTAAATACTGAAATGTTAGGCGTAAAGAACCGCCCCGTTCAAGCAGAGGCAAACTGAACGGGGGTTAAAGGGAGGGGCCCTTAGAATGAACCTTTCGAAAAACGTCGCTAAACTAGACAAAGTCATCAAAAAACCGGGGGGAAGGGGAGGGGGGGGGATGTTCAGTCAAAGGGTGAAAAAAGGAGTACAATCAACCTGTCCGGCTGTTCCCCGCAAAGGAGAAAAAGAGAGATGAATAGGGGGAGGCAATCCAAAAGGGGGGGGAATGCGCAAAGAAAACAGCAAGAAAATGGCAGCCAGAAAGCCATCAGCCAATATCAATCAAGAAGCGAAAAGGAGACAATCGCAGAAAGAAAGGGGAACAAAAACCGAATCGTTTTCACGGACGAATCTGTCACATCTGGATTTCCAGGCGCTGGGCGACAGGACGCCGAAAAAAAGCCGCCTCCACCCCGGAACACCTCACCCCGGGGACTTTTGGTGGTCAGGGGGAACGCGACGTTGCCGAAAAAAAAAAAAAAACCGTTGGGTAGGAATACGCAATATGCACGGTTGGGGGCACCTAAGGGGAGTTGGGAAGTGGGGCGGCAGCAAACCGAGCCCTCCTCACCACTATAGCCAGGAAGTAATGATAGAAGAAAGAGCCGCTGGGGAACTCTCAGATGTAGTACCTCAAGGGAGAAAAACGTGGAGAGGAGTTTTCTACGTCTGCGTCGAGAAAAAAAAAAATGCGGACCAGGGGTCCACGCCCGCACCACCTCAAAGCCCAACCCAATCATGGGATGCCATACGGAAAAAAAGGGGCGTGCCGGGAAGACATCGACCCAACGAACCCAAGAGAAGACTCCGCAGAACGGGCCCCCCGTAAAATCGTAGTTTGGCATCTGGAAAAAAAGGAGGGGGGTTACTTACTGGGGGGGGAGGCACATAGTTCCCCTCCAGGTTGTAAAACAAGGAGGTGCGACCCCCTTTGTGGAGGTACCCCGATCTTGTACCGCGACAAGAGATCGAACAAAAAAAAACAAAAAAGGGAGAGGGAAAAATAGAGGATACGCAGGTAACGACTTCAAAACCAAGCGGGGAGGGGACGCGGGGGGGGGGGGACATCCGAGAGGACACGTAACGCACGTGCCTCAACAAGATGACCCACTCGTCATGACAACGTGGGGGGCGCTGACACTGAGAATGGAACAGGGGGGGGGAAAGGTGGCGTGCGCAAAGAGGAGGGGATCTGGTTTTGTAGGTTTATTTTTCGGTCCGCCAGCCTTTTCCGAGCTTGGAGGGGGCGGAAATGGACTTGGGGACGCCTCGGTGAAGACTGAAGACAGGGGTCTTAAAGTCGCCGGCGACTACCTTGAAAGTGACATAAAATTCTGACGGCACTACAGAAAGCTAAGAAAAGGGGAAAAAAAAAAAAATGTGAAGGAAATGGCCTAGGGGGCTGCGCCAAAAAACTGTTCAACCAGTCCAGTCTGCACCTAATCTTGGGAAGGGGTAGCCGAAAAAAAGGGTTCCTCAACGAGGCGTCAGCAAACCGAACTGCGAGTGCCAGGGGGGAAGCGCGACCCTCCGCGGCCGGCAATCTCCGGATGGGGAAAGGTAGAGGTTCACCCCCCTTTGTGAAAAAAAGGGGTCGTCCAAACTGTCATTCCTTCAAACCGTAGTGGCCAGCTTCGCTAGGATGCTTCTGAGGACGTCTCCTGGCGGCCTATTGCGCTTCTGAAAATTAGAGTACCCCGTGCCAGGGACGGGAAGACGTTCAAGAAAAAAGATCCGGATTCATTAAGGGGGGGAGCCGCGGCACGGGGGCGGGTAAAACGACCGGGGAAAGATCCCTCAAAGGGGTCGCAAGCCGGTTTTAGGCCGTAGGAGGCCGGGTTGAGGGCAGGGTTCCAAAGGAAAGAAAGGAAAAAAAGAAACTACCAATGCCCAAGTCGCACACCCTGAACGTAAAAAGGGACGGCCGACCAGTCCTGGCCACTACTGGTCCCGGCCAAGAACGAGGCCCGCCTAAGGAGGGAGCTTCGAGGCCGGGTAGGCAGACAGGGAAAAAAGTCCACGCAGATCACCAACTATGTCATGCAGGGCTTATTCAACAAAAAAGCGAGCAAAACCACACAGGCAAAATAACGCGTCAAGCTGGCCGCCAAAAAAAAGCATACTCTGAACGGGGGGGTCAGCCTACGCAGATAACGAAAATCTCGGCATAGGGCTGGGGGAAGTCAGAGGTACTAAGATTCCCGCACCACAGTTAGGAAAAATCTGACTCCCATGTTTTTGGGGGGGGGGGACCCCGCAAGGTCGCCCAGGGTGAAAGTCTCCTCCGTAAAAAAGGGCAAAACCGCAACATATCAAACAAAGCGGCAACAATTTGGTCGTATCGGAGTTCCGACGGAATCATGGGGACACAGGGCTAGAAACGCAAAAAAAGAGGAAAACACCTACCGGGCAAATAGTGAGCATCAGTGTTCCCAACTGCCAACACTCAGCACTCGGCCCGAGAGAAAGCAGAAGAAAAAAAAACCGGTACGAGTTACAGGGTGCCTTGAGAAACTTTCCATGGTCATTTGGGCTTACCCCAAATCGACACCAAAGCCTTGCAAAAAAAAGTTGCCGGGGGGGGTGGGGGTGGGGGTTTCTGAAACCGACTTGGCCTGAGACTTTTTGAGCAAAGAGGTCCTCAAACAGTAGGTTTGAGGGCGTCCACATGTGCGAAAAAGGATGGGGAAAGTCCGAAAATTTAAAAAGGAAAGCCTGGTACCTCCCCAGTGGGGGCAGGAAAACTTCCGACGAAAATTCGCGCGTCATTTCAAAGACGGAAGCGCAAAGACTCCGTGACCAAAAAAACAAGCGCCGGAAGCCGATTTGCGCCAGGCCGCGAGAAGGGTCCATCTTAGCTAAAAAACCGGGGACATGGCCCGAGGGAAAAGGGGGAGGGGACGGCACTTAATAAGACAGAAGAAGGGCTTTTGGTATGAGGGAAAAAGTAACGGCGCTGGACTAGGTAACAGCACAGAAAAAGGGTCAAAAAGGGTACGCAGAGGCTTGGAAGAGTCAAAGCGCTGGGGTCCCTGGCACCATAGGCCTGACAGGTTACTCGATCGACACCGGCCAACGGCGGCGGGGTTTCCAAAAGGGGGGAGAAGAAGGGGACATGGGGGCGGCGAAGCGGGATTTTAGGACGAACTCAATCAGGCAGTCGTCATCAAATTAATACGCTGAGAAAAGAAATCTCCGGTATCGCAAAAGGAGGGATTAGAAGGTGTGCAGGGGGGAGGGAGGGCGGGGAAGGACTGAACAGCCCACCTTGGGAAGCTTGGTCGTCAAGGAAAACCGGCTTGGGAAGGAAGGTGGCACCATCTCCTGGGAGGATCGACACGAAAGGGCGAGAAGACGGGAACACAGGCGAGCCGGGAGTCGGACGTATTCACAAACTGTGTGTGGGGGCCTTCCCCCGTTCAACCGGAACAACGAAAGAACACTTCGGAGAGACAAAAGGGAACCTGTGGATGACCAAGGCAAGCTGGTCAGATGCTCTGGAGGGACCAGCGGCGGTACAGGTTCCGGCGCGGTTCTCGAATCGAGTTTAGCAAAACTATAGAGGACAGTAAGGGGGTTTCCCCCAATTCCGATGGCCCAGGCAGGGGAAGAAGACGACAGCCATCAGAGTGCTGGTCAAACCTGCAGGGGGAGCAATCTCTAGAACAACACGGAGGAGGTATAGAAAATGCCTCAACCAGCAGAGACCCAGGAAAAGCCATGGCTTGGGGCGGGAGATCAAACGAGCCAGCCGATTGGAAACAGGGTTGCCTCCCTACCCGCGAAACAAGCGTAGGATGAGAGACCCGCGGACCCGGGGACCGGCCGCTGGATATAGAACCATATCCGCCCCAGTTCAAGCAACGGTTGGGAAAAAGCCGTCCAGGAAAGCAAAAAGAAGGGGGTTTTCAACGTCCGGGAAGCTGGGGCCGTTGTTTCAGAACGAGCACCAAACCGAGGTGATCAGGGGGGAAAATAAACAGCAAAAGAAAAGGGGGGGGAAGACTTGCTGACATTTTTGAAAAGTCAGGATCGTGTCAGCCAAGAAGAGATGTGGGCAGTTAAGAGCTGATAAAAAAACAAAACCTGAAGACTACCAGAGGGGAAGCGCTCCCCCCACCCTCGAAGAATTCCACAGTAAAAAAAAAGGCATATCAAAAGGGTTCCGGGACAAATTCTTGAAAATAAAAAAACTAAAGAGCGCCAATGGGCTCATGGCCTCCTCCTTATGCCGGCGATGATCGTAAGAGTGAAAAAGGGAATGGGAGGGAAGAAGTCCTCAATAAGTCTCCCAAATAAACTTCTCAAAGAACCAAGGACGCCGTTTGGGCGAAAAACAGCTCCAGAGTTAGAAAGGACAGAGTTGTATCGTGAAAAGGGGAAAAGCGCTAAGAAGATAAGCCCTCAACTGAGAGGCCTGGTGACCGGAGGGGGGTTGGAAGAATAAAAAGGAAACGAACCGACCACACGCAGTACAAATTAGCTCCCAACCAGCGCGGCCCAGCGAAAAATCATCCTCAACGAAAAAGAGTACGCAAAACAGGTGGTTCCGCAGAAAATTTTCAGGACCGCGCGGCAAGTTCGCCAAAGACGGGAAAAAAAAAACAAAGGAGCCCCTGGGGGGGGCCAGCCGATCACGCTCAATAAGGCTTTAAAAAAAAAGGGGGACAGGCCTCTCAGCTCGGCAGGAAAATCATGCTGCTTGAACTGAAAAACTGGGTGGATAGGACGGATCCTAAAATCAAATACATCATTGGTTTTTCGAAGCCAATGGGTTGACCACCCGAAAGGGGGGGGGTGAGGGCATCCAGGGGTGAGCAGAGTCTAGCGGACCCCGCTGGTGCCGGGGGGAAACACCAAAGCAATTGGGGGGAAAAAAAGGAATGGTGATGAATTGGGCAAAAGCAGCCCAATCGAAAGCACAGTGAAAGGAAGAACTTGCTGGAATCCCGGGGTGGGTTGCGGCGGTCAAGAAAAACCGTGAGCCCGAGCGGGACAGGTGGGTACCATTGCTCACGGGGGGAATAACTGGGGGCCGGCAAACAGGTTTCTGCTGGTGGTTGATAGAGGAAAACCCTGGTTTCCTGTCCGTCGCGGCCTCCTCAGGTCGAAAACGTGGGGGGCGCGCAGTGGAGGGGGGGGGATGAAGGTGATACTTGGAAGAAGCCCCCGACTCAGGACTACTGTTCGACTTGGCGGAAAAAAAAATGGGGCTAAGGAGACAAAGCCAGGTCTAACAGGAACCCCGGGAGGTCATCGTCCGGAACGGAAACTAGCGGATTGCAGCCCTAGTTCAATAACCGGAAAAAGCTAGAGAGTGTGGAGCCGCTTCATCGCCCGGAACGACAGCTGCAGGAAAGAGGGCTTTTTGGGGGCCAGGGGGGGGGGTCTATGCCAAGAAAAAGCCGGGCCATGAGAAGGGAAACAAAGGGCGCTGAGCAGAAAAAAGGCCACGTCTGGAGCCCCCTCTCTTGGACCCCCGTTCGTGTTCCTAAAAGGATGAAGTAAAGGAGGGGGTCTAAAAAAACCGGACAGTGTAAGCCGGGGGTTACGCTCTGCCCGCTGGGAAGGGGCGTCCAAAGATCCTTGAACCTGAAAAAAAAACCCAGTAACGACGAGCCGGTACGCCCCAAAAATTTCGTGGCCCGCGTTGAGTTGAGAAAAATGAAACCAAACTGGATCGTTCCAGAAAAACCGGACAATGAAGCCAAGAAAGTATTGTCGCAAAATCAAGTAATCCACAAAAGGGTCAACAAAAGGGGGCAATATACAGCACAGCACGAAGCGTCATAGGGGGGACGGGGGGGGGAGGGGGGGGGGGGGGGGGCCCCAGGGCCGAGCATCGAGAGCATCAAAAAGAAAAAAAGAAAAAAATCTACTTAGGAAAGAGGGTCTCAGTATAACTGTGTAAAAAACCGTGGGTCAACTGGAAACGCATCCTTCCACACCATCACTTGGATTCCCTGGTACTCCTAAGAAGGTCCGCGCCCTTCACGGAAACGCTACCCCCCTCAGGCACTTTGCGTCGCTCCGGGGTGGTCCGGAACCAAAGTGTTGGTCGGCCAAGATAGGAATCGGTTTTCAACCGGTGGAAGGCGCACGCAAAGGACGCCCTCAAACGGATTGGCTAGACCAGAATTTCGAAAAACTTTGCGCGGCTAAATCATCTATCGTTCGGCAACAGGGGTACGTCGAACGTGCGGGGGGGGGACTCTGCGGTGTAGACGGGGACTCCAAGGGCGACCAGGTCATCAGCCGCCAGAAAGAACTGGCCAGAAAAAGCCTGGCGGCCGGAAAAAACATCACCGAACTCA
>Ga0179593_1494004_pt1 | contig 11572 bp, 10 predicted proteins | sample CZODoug2_1_08_16_FD_185931 | JGI IMG/M metagenome (GOLD analysis project Ga0179593, IMG submission 185931) | Vadose zone soil fungal communities from Angelo Coast Range Reserve, California, USA - CZODoug2_1_08_16fungal (PacBio error correction) | ecosystem: Environmental > Terrestrial > Soil >...
ATGACATTGGTCAGGCTTTTGGGAAAAGACAAACCGGTCTGGGTAAGCCTCTTGTGGGCGTCGCTGAAAAGTTTTGAAAAGCGGGGAGAAGACCCTATAACGCGGAAAGGGTTTGCTCGCTTGTCACTCACTGGGTTCTTGGGGAAACAGCCCTAAAGAAAGACATCTCCTGCGAAAGCCGAGGCACTAAAGAAGAAAAAATGAGTGGGGTCTCGAGGACTAGCGGTATCATAAACAGGTTCCTTCGTCCGAGGGGACTTCATATCGTGGGGACGATCAAGAAACTAGCGAGAAAAAATGCAAAAGAAGGGAGCGTTTCGTTTCCCATACAAGTGGGGGTACCCGTTCCCGCAGAGCTTTTCACACAAACCTCGACGGAAAGGCAAAGTAAACGGGACGAAGCTCGAAAAACGGGGGATGACGCGTTGACGGAAGGCCTGTCTGCACGGCGAGGACTAATTCGAAACTCAAGAAACGACGGTGGGGTTGTTGAGATTGGGACTAAGAGGGTAAGTACCTCAAATAAAAAAAACAGCAGTCAATCGGACAGGGAACCGAGAACAGTCCAAGCGAATGACCGGGTGGGAAGTGGGCTGGGCGTGGCTGGGCTGCAGCGTCCCGGGAAGCAGTCTGTTTGGGCTTCGAAGGCCTCGCCTCACGGGAAGGACGGGGTGCGACTCAGCCGCATCTACGTTGCCTTTATGAGAGATTCAGATCTCTCAAAAAAATGAACCGACAAGTCTTCACAGAAAAAAGAGAGCCAAATACTGTGGAAAGCGAAACACGGTTGACAGTCGTTCCGGGGTTTTGACGAAGAAAATGGGATGGGGTCAAAAAAGGCAAAACACTAAAGGCAGGGTTCGCGGTCCAATTATCTGTAACAGGGTTTGTGTCCCGGCACGCGGCTTCGGTAGGTGGCGGTTTCTCTTGTCGAGGAAAAAAATAGGGGCGGGGGCCGTTTTGGCAGACCGTTGATCGTCACAAAAATTGAGAGGTGACCTTGGCCTTTTGAGATTGGCAGTAAACGACTTCAGAAAAGTCAAAAAAACCGGGGGGGGGAAAGCGCGTCGAATTTGGAGTCTGACAGTACGCTGAAACAACCAGATCTGTGTAGGGCAGAAGAGGAGAAAGAATTGGCGGTTGGATAGATAAAAGTAGCCGAGGGGAGGGAACTTGCTCGGAAGGCCAGGCCGAAAGAGGAAATGGGGGGTAATGGAGGCAAGGGTTAAAGAAAACAAAAGGTGGCCCCGACGAGAAATTCCACCGGGCTGCATGAGGTAAGAAACCGTGCGGATGACTAAAGAGGGTTCATTACATGCCGAAAGGGGTCGGGGTAAAACCAACCTGTCACAACAAAAGAGGCTTGCGTCACCAAGAAACAAAGGCTGGTCAGGTTCACAGACAAGCGTCGACGGAAAGCGGGTCAATACGCTTCACCGGTTTGGCGTAAAGGACCTAATAAGAAAGTACTAGCGAGGGCTGGACAGAAAGCAATACCACTCTTCAAAATTCTTTATTGAAGACCGTCCGCAATGGGCGGCGACTGCACGACCATCAGCAGGTCCGCAGGGGGGGGGGACTGCGGTCGCAGAAAACCGTCCGCCCGATAGAGAATCCGAGGGGCTGAGGAAAGCGAGGGTACGGCTCCGTGAACATACGGGGGGTAAGTCGTGGCGGTATGCGGCGGCTACTATGGGTGCGGATCAAGGGAAAACCCGCGCCTACTGTCAGTAGAAAAGGGACTTCTGGGCAGGAACCAAAAAAGATAACCCTCATTCGTAATAACTAAAAAGATTATCGGAGAAGGAAGCGTGTCTAGGAAGTTCCACCTCGGAAGGGCACCACTTCCTGTTTGGGGTCGGCCAGTAAAGGCCGAGAGAGACAATATAAATCGACTGACGCAGGAGAATAAAGACGGGGGGGCCCAGCTTTGGACGGCCGGTCTACACAAAGAGGGTGAAAGGTTCGTCTACGACAGGGACCAAGGTCACGACGCCAGGTCAAGGGAAGAAGAAACCACTGACGGGGTGTTTCACACAAAATCAAGAAATATCTACCAGTTCAACGGTGGGGGAGGTGGGGAAACGGAGCCAATTAACATGAAAAAAGAAGAAGAACTTGCAACAGTGAGCACGTCAAATACGAGCAGAGGACACGGCCGTGAGTGAGAGAAGAGAAGGAGGAATCAAAGTAACAAGGTGCTACTCACTTGCGAAATACAAAACTTATGATGGGGGACCGAAACCTACATGGACAAGACGAAAGGAAAAGGCATGAGGTCCGATAGGGGTGGGGCAAGCGCATACCCACTACTGATCCTGGGGGAAAACTCGATGGAGAACAAGTTTGCCTCAGGTCCCAGGGCAGACGAGGGACCTTGACTTGATGGATGGAGGCAAGATCCTAAGAACGTTTAGCGTCCAATCGGGTTGGCAGGGAATGGAAAAACGCAACGAAAGAGACGACCGTAAGTCGTGGGCGGTTGGGGGGGGGGCACGATCAGACCTTACTCCGAGGACTGGTTTGGGGGGGGAGCTGCGCAAAAGCTCACGAACCAAGGGGAAAAAAAGGAGTCGACCTGAATCTCTTCAGAAAAAAGAAAAAAAGCAACGAGGACATATCTGAGTGCGTCAAGCCTGATTGGAAAGAAGGACGGGAAAAACTGAAGGAAAGGTAATTAACCCCAGGAAGAAGAGGGTCGTACGCTGTCCAGGAAGAGTCATTCCATTAATGCGCGTGACCTTCTAGAGTAATACAACTGAAACAAGGGGGCTCAAATAAGCGCGGGGTGAGGCCTTGAACATCGAATAAAAGACAGATAAGTGGGGGAGAAGGGATCCCTGCCGAAAAGCTGAAGACGATTATCGACCTGACTTTAGGAAAGCCATCAAGATGGACACAGGCGGTCGCTGGTCGGGCATGATGGTCAGGAGTGGAAAAACAGAACCACTTCGTTCTTAACTGTCAACGATTCGCAAATATTATCGCGCGAATGGGCGGCGAATGGTAGGTTGTCTAGCTCCTACATAGTCAAAAGGACGGGCCGAAGGAAAAAAAAGGGAATAAAGGAGATTAACAATCTAATGACTGGGGTTGGGGGCGGGTCAAAAGAGCTGCAACGTTCCAGCTACGACGGTGTGTCATCGAGCGGGTCGAATCGCCAGTCCGTTCCCCACACGTTGGGATGTATGAGGGGCACAAAAGACCAAATGGCCGGAACTACACCCAAGTGTACTGCATAGAGTCGCCGAACATGTGTGCGCCCAAAGAACACCTATTATACCGGGGGAGGGACAAGTCCTAAGGTCCAGGCTTCGTCTACGGAAATATGTCATGTCTGTAGAGGCGCCGGTGGGGTTCAGCTGAGAGAGCAATAATGGTGGGGGAACGACAAGAAAGGAAAACACAGTCGATGCAATATGGAAAGACTTCGGGTATTCATCAGCCAGTTCTAGGCAGGAAGCCCCTACAAACTAAAGGGGAGTTGTTCTATATTGACAGGACAGTCGTCCGGTCAAGGGAAGTATGTAATAAGGGCAAGGCCTGGGGAGGGGAAGCGTACTTTGATAAGCCGAACCTGATATTTCCCTTAACACACAGGAAAAGGGGGTCAGGTTGTAGGCGTGAGAAAAGAATGTCTAAAAAGAAAAAGTACATAGCAGTCGAAGATTTGAAAGAGCTACCACAACAAACGAGAGGAAAAAGAAGAAAAATCTCAATCAGTAGAGGGCGAGTCTACAAGTTGAGCTCACTCGCAGGTCTCAGCAGAAACATAGCAACTGGGAACCGTGGTGTGACGAGGGCATACCGAAGTTAGGTCTGTCAAGAAGACACGGACTCAAGCTTGGGGCAGAAGGAGAAAAAAGGCGTCCCCGTAACGAAAGCGATCCCAAAATCTTTTAGGTTTGTTCGTGGCATGGGCCCTTGACGTAGACTGGACTTGATAAGAAGCGACGTCTTCCTAGAGCCCAAGCCATAGGAAAAGGTGTGGCCGCAGGCTCGCACTAAAACAACAAAATTCTTGCTAGAAGGGGGCACTGCCATGAAAAACACAGAGCAAAGGGGGGACGACGACAGAGGGGTGAACCGTAACGAATACGTGCGTGACTCGTGGGGAAAAGAAGGGTGTCTAATCTCGAGGGTTGGAGTATCCTTGGTAACGCCCCAAATGGGTCGGAGAACAAAAGAAGTGAAGAAACGGGGGGAGGGGGCCCTGGCCATGTAACGAGATAACTTCCAAAAGAAACTCCAAGGGGGCAAGAACTTGTGCAATGAGGAAACCAGATGAATGCAACCTGTCCGGGCCGGCCTTGCGGCGCTCGCAAGAACCTAGCTCTACTTCACAAGAAATCAAGATTGGAAGGAATCCACCATTATCGGGCCCTTCCTTGCGGGAGTCCGGTCCTTTCAAAGGGGAGCGGAGAGAAAAAGGACCGGAGGAGTCAAATCTGTCTAAATGACTGGGAACATATTTCCCTAATCGAAAAAGGGGGGCATAAAACAGAATTTGTGAGAATGGGGAACTCCCTTAAGGAAATCTGCCAGGCGCAGCTCAGCCGGTCCATCGGGGGAGGAGTCAAACGCAGGTCGATATTAGTCGACGCAAAGTTTAGTGGCCTCCGGAGTCCGGAGGAAACGATACTGATAGGGAGTGCGAAGATGGTCGGGAACAACCTAAAGTAAAACGTGAGACGGGGACAATGTGGTCCAGAACTTGCACGAGAAGTCCACTCTAATTAATGGAATGCTCTGAATGGAAGCGGGTACGACAAAAGGGCAAGGAAAAAAGGGAATACTGGGTGTACATTCATAAGTTCAACCGGAAGGCTTCCCTCTCCGAGGTCCATCATGACATCTCATTCATAAGTTACTGATGGTCTGGGGGAAGATATTAAGGGCAGCTAACTCGAAGACTTTGAAGGGGGGAGAGCCGGTGACGTGACTCCAGGAAAAAACAAATCAAAGCAGCAGTTGCTTACTGGAAGGGCTCAAAGACCTCCAAGACTTCCGGCGGATACAGATCCTTTGTGACGGTTGGGGGGGGAAAAAAAAATCACCGAGGCCCACCGACATCCAAAACTGGAAGGTCTCTTCTAAGACATCACTCCGTTCAAGCGGCCGTTCCAGTGGGAATAACGTCAAACCACTCTCCAACGCGGGTAAGTCTCCGGGTAGGTGTTGGAGAGGGTTAACAACGACATCTGCCTAGTTGTAATTACGGGCGGTGGGCGCGGGGGGAGTAGGTGAAGGTACCATCAGCGTGGGGGGGATGTCTCCCCCACGAGTGGACTTGGGACTGGTCGATTCATAGCCTTCTCAGGATAAATAAAAGCCGGGAACTAGGAGGAGGGACGTCGATCAAATGGGGGGGGGGCAAAAATAAGGTTCCTTTTACTTGTTGGAAACTCGGCCTAAATCACTGCACAGTTCAGCCAATGAGGGCCCCCTTTTCTATAAACGAGGGGGAACCCGATCGTCTGTTCTGCTGTCTGGAGGCGAAAAAGGGAACTTCGGGACTGGCATGTGTTCAAGGGGAACAGAGACGAATCCTGGGTGGGGGATAGGGAAAAGTCGCCGCGCGGGATTAATCATACTGGCAATCACAGTGAAAAGCGTTGGGTCGACTTCTTGGACGGGCGGGGACAAACTAGTAAGATTTTTCCGGCCGGGTGAAATCATAAGAAAAGAAGCTTAGAAAGAGCCGGGGATAGTCGCGCGGTCTTGTGAAAAGTAGCATTTGTTACTGTCCATTGTCAGGCTCCTAACGGAGACTGACAGTTGATAGGCAAAGGGGTGGAATGGCGAGCCCAAGATTTACGGGCCGACGCCCTCACAGCTTCACTATTTTGAAAAGGTAAGCCGTTACCGGTACATAAGGGTGTGCCCCTAGAGAAACCGATCCCGTCAGAGGTCGGAGTAAGTTTAAACGACACAGGTACGTGGAAAGGCCATGGATGAAGCTGGCGTGAATTAGCAGCCTAAGGGGGAAAGAAAGGCAGGATGGTAAAAAAGACGCCTTTGGGAATGCTTGGAGTGCAACTTCACTTGTCCAGGCAACGATCGTCGTCAAAGGTGGGAACCTGGCCTTAGAGAAAAGCAAGACCGCGGGGTGCAGCTTACACTGCAGTGAAAGAGATAGGGAAGGTTCACTCACGGCAATTGGGGTGGGGGTATCATCCTGATTTGGGGTCCCGTGGGAGCAGACGAGAGGGGGGGATGTAAGCACACTAAGAGCCGCGGTTGCTCCTCATTCTAATGAATGGGACTTTGATCACTGTGTCCACCGGTTAATCGAACTCCTGACAGAAATTATCCCAAAGACGCTGGCGGGAAGGGGGGGACAGACATCCAAGGACCTCTCAAAATATTCGATATTTAGACTCTGTAAATGACAAGGACTTCTTTCACTCGGGGAAAGAACAAGATAAAGTGTGTGAGAGTAACCTGCTCGTACTTCCACAAAGGGGACGCCGGCTGCGGACCGGGCTGAGTTCAACACTGTAAAAAAAAGGAACCCGTCAAATGCAGTGGGGGTTCATACGAACAGGTGGGGTTCCATATAAGGAGGTCCTACACGGCACCAAAACCGAATTGTCGAAAAAAAACGGAAAAACTCCCCATTCGAACAGAAAAGAAAGACGAGTTCGGGAAAAACACACCGGGGGAACCGGGATGCGGCCCGCGACAAGGAAAAAAAGGGCTACTGTGAATAAACGAAAAACGGTTAACAAAAAAGGACAAATACTAAAAAAGTCATGAAGTGAGGACCGCACCATTGCGGGCGCGGGGGGGAGTGTGGATGGGAAAGACGTGGCGAGGATTGGTGGCATGCCGCCTCATGGCCAAACGGACGAGGATTGAATAACACACCCTCTCAGCTCACCGGCTTCGCATAACAGAGCCGCAGAAAAGAGAAAGGCTCAGACGGACATGGTTCGACACACGGAGGCGAAGGCCACGGGCCACCTGTCATGCTAGGTAACCTCTGTTGTGAGCGGGCTAGGGGCGAGAAAACTTCGGGGAGTATTGGGGGGTAGGACACAAGCGACCGGCAGAGAGATCACTTCTATTCAACGATTGAAATAAAAGTCGTTCAAGCAGGGGGGGACGTGAAGACTCCTTCCTGGGTCGTAACGTCCTTTGGGAAAATCCTCGTCGAGAAGGAGAGGGATGCGGGGGTACCCATTAGAAGCCATCACTTAAACTACTCCTGGCAATTGTTAGGCGTAAAAAAAGGGGGGGGCTAGGGAAGACCTGAGTGAAAAGAGACCGACGACACCGGAAAAAGAAGACGAAGTCTCGCCTTCTAACAACACAAAATCGCACCAATTTCAGGTCCTCTGAATGTAGACGGGTGAAGAGTTCACCGATGCATGGGGCATCGAAGAGATAATACTTACAACGGCCGCGTCGCTAGGGTTATTAAGACGCGACCACTTGAAGCGAACCAAACGGGAAAAATTAGGGGGGGGGTGTACCCAGCAAACGTCAGTTTGGGTGGCGCAAAAATCCTGACGTCAATAATCTCCAACAAACAAATTATTTAAAAAAGGAGGGGAGGTATGGCCTTTTCAGGGACGGTGTCTCCCCCCAGGGACGTCTGGTCATCCATGTGGGCTTGCATGACCAGGTTCAACGCGGGGGGAAACCCGAGAGAAGCCGTGGGAGACTGACAGGAGGGAACACGGATGTCTTTTGCTCCGACGAACCAGTTCCCTATACCGGGCCCACAGAAGGAACGGTAAAAAAGGGGTGGGGTGAAGTCATAGGTCGCCGTATGCGGAAGGTACGACAGGTTCTCTTCGGCGCTTTCAGACAGCATCAGGACGGGACAGAAAGAGAAAAAGCTCCCAAGACAGACCTTCTTCGGAAAGGCTGAAACAGAAGCTGGACCAAGGGAAAAAGAGACGTGAAGATGCTGCCGAGGGAGGACTAACGGCGGAAGAGCCCGTGATTCAGAGTTGACGAAGAAGGAGGGGCAAACTCTGACGAGGAAAAGGAATCGTCGCCTTGGGGGAGTTGTGGTAAGAGTTAGGTCTGAGAAAAGAAGACACCAGTCCGACCACACGATAACAGCAGGGACTAAGACTCATTGGGGAAAAGGTTGGGGAGTTTAGAAACAAGTGGGTACTGTGGGCGGCGAAAAGCAGGGAAGAGGACTAGTACTTCTCGAAGGGGGTCCCGGGCGCCTCAGGAGCGGTCGGCGCGGTGTTCGAATCGTCCCCGAGAACGTTTTCCGGGGGCAAGGTCTTAATACTCAGGCAAAAAACTAGAAGAAAAGGATCGAAGACCGCAAAAAGCGGAACGCGGCCAGTCCAAAAAATGTTGTATCGTCTCTGGGGGAACGCAAAGCGGAGGTTTCGTTCCCAACTAAGGAGGGGGAGGGAAGAAAGGGGACTTTTCCGTTGTTTGAACAGGCATCGGGTCGAGTTTGGGTTGAGGTCCCGGGTTATAGGCGTAGATTCGAAAAGGTCTGTCGGTGACAGTTTATCAGAAACGTGTGACGGAAACAAAGGGATCTGAACCTTGCTTTTAACGGGGGGGCAGAATGCGGGGGGAAATCATAAAGGTCAAAGGAAAAAAGACGCGACTTTGGACTAGATTAAACGCTCCAATCTGGAGAGACGCAAACCTATAACAGAGTTTCTGTTGTGCATGAAAGCACGATAGCAGGGAGTCTTTATGGCTCTACTGCCCGCCCAAATCTGGGGGGGGGCATAGGGGGGGGGCTGCACTGGTTGAGAGGGCAACAGGTTGACACGAAATCAACGCCACAAACGAGAATGAGGAAAGAAAATGCGATTCTACTCAGGGCATGAAAAGACTCGATGTCCGAAATAAAGGACACGTAAACAAACGAGTGCCAGAACCAGAAGTGCGGGGGGCGTTACTCATACATCTGAAAACGGGACGAGTCAAAAGCTTCACGTGTTTGAAGGGAAAACAAAGGAAGGAAAAAACACACACAACGTCTATGGAATGTCCCCGAAGACAAGAAATCCAACTTCAAAGCTTGGCTTGTGACTAACACGGCACCTGCTTTAGGCAGAATGCAACGCAACGGAAGGAATGACTGAGGATAAGGTGGCGAAACCAATCAGACCGAGGAAGAGGAGTGAAGTCAAATTTGCTCTATGGAAGAAATCCGCCGGCTGGAAGGGGGGGAAGAGTTAAATCTTGAATTCAGGGTGAAGGCGGCGGCTACATAGTGGGCGCTCCACGGAAAAACCAAAGCGTAATGAGGATCCGGGAGAGGTGACATGGCAGGAGAAAGACAATGATCGAGCCAAATATCCGAAGACCTCTTCTAGGGGAAGGGAAGAAGGGGGCCTGAATTCTAGATTGCACCAAGCCTGGAAAATAGTCCGGTAGGTAGGAAAACTTACGAGCAAATCGTAGAGAAAGAATACGCAGGATGAAGACAAAGCCAAGGCATGTGAGGAAGGAGCCAAAAGCTGCGGAGATGGTTTCTAGACCGGACACAGGACCGACAAAGGAAGGATGGCCCTAGAAAAGAAAGAACCCCCGAGTACGCGCACACAGGGGTTGGTGGGGTATGGGTAGGACAAGGTCAGGGAACCGTTCAGGTGTTCTTTAACTGGAAACAAGTTAAAGGATCAAAGAAAAAGGAAACATGTATCGCACGTCCAGACTCGAGACAAGCTGGGGGACGGCGGGAAAAGGGCGCTATAAGCGGAAAATTCAGCCAAGGGGCCACTCTGGGAGGAAAACGACAAACTGTCGTAATTTTCCTAACCGAATTAAAGGAAGGAAAAGGTCAGCAGAGGAATATTTCGTTGGGGAACAAGGACAATCCAACAGAGGGGAATTTAGCAGACCGGATTATACAAGGGGGTGCTAAAAACAGGGAATACAATCATCACTCTTGAGGGGATGGTCGATGAATTTAACGCACTTCGTAAAAACTCGGAAGAGCGGGTGCGGGTGAAGGTAACCAGAACAAAAGGATCCTCACGTATATAGAAGGACGGAGGGGGGGGGCGGGGGGGGGGGACAAGATAACCTGATCCGAAGACTGGGGGTTGAATGGCTGCGGAAAAAATTCAAAGCGCCCGGTCAAAGGGGGATCGGATTCTCTGGGAACTGGAATCACTTCATAACAAACGAATCACTTCCTAGGACAGATCGGTCAGGAGAAAGAGTGAAGAAGAGGGAAAAATCTTCAGCTTAAGGACACCAACCTTTAGCAGGTGAGTACCGCGTGGCTTCATATCAGGACCAGTCATGCGACGCCGGGCAGCGCATGAGTGATAAACTGGAAAGAAAAATGCTCATCGGCGGAAGTGGTTCCCTGACCAGAAAAGGAGTCCTGAACCTAGCCAGAGGTTTCTGTGCTGAAGAAAAGGAAAGACCACTGTGCTAGCGATGGCTACCTTCTGGCTGGAGATAAAAAAAATCAGATGGAAAAATCGGGCTATGGCTCATAATGGTGAATAATTGAAGGGAAACGCATCAGAAAAAGGAGGGGGTAAGGAACCTGAGATGAGTTCAACTAATCGAGACTATGAAATCAAAAGATAACGAATTCAGAGCATTAGAAGGTGAGGTACTTACGAAAAATTCCGCTAAGACGGGGTAATTCTGAAGAGAGGGCTGGGAATACGGCGGGGGGAACGTGTCCTAGGGTCAAAGGGAAGGCCTCCAACAACTTGGGAAAAATAGCTGGTGCATATGGCACAAGGTAGCGGGGTAACACGTCCTGTGGAAGGGGTGTGGCTGAAGAAAACCAAAAAATTCCGGCAAATTGAAAACACAAAAGTTGAAGAAGATCGTAGCCGAAAATGGGAGTAACGTCAAAAATCGAGATGAAAGAAAGAGGACCAGGTATCCCCCGTCAAGGGGGAGAGAACATATGTGAAAGCGTTTGAAGAAGCGATTTTTGGGATGGGAAGTTCACCAACGAGCAAGAAGGTGGGGGAACGAATAGACAAACGCTGAACACATAGGAGAAAGAAGAGAATAATTCTTTAGATTAGAGCAATCCATTTCTAACGTACAAGGGGGAAGAAAAGGAAACGAAAGTCAGGTGGGACGATTGCATTCTCCTAGGAGGGAAGTCCTTCCTTATTTACTGGGAAAGGGATGGGTAGGCGTCGCGGTTAGAAAACGACTGGTAGGGAGGGAAAGGACCAAAAATTTTCTGGGTCTAGGGGAGGCGGAACAGGAGATGTAGAAAGAGAGGGCTCTAGGGCACTATGCTATCGAAAGATGAGAAAAAAACAACAAAAAAAGGAGGGGGTCACTAAACTCTATGTATCAAGGGGCGACATCTCACGTGGCGCCGAAGACACCTCGAAACGGAAGGGTGGAAAGAAAGGGAATAAGATGGTCGGCTATAAAGAACTACCGGGCGGACCATGGCCTTTCATCAAAAAAAACATCCCTCAGGGAGGAACCCCTTACGGTCTGGAAGGGGGGAAAGCGCGAAAGAAGAAGGGAGGTTTGGAAAACGGGGAGGAAATTAAGAAAGGAACTGGAACTATCTAAAGGGGATAAGTCATTCCACAAAAGAGGCTAGAATGTTTCAGAGAGACGTGGAGCCTTTTCCCCA
>Ga0179593_1611168_pt1 | contig 11572 bp, 13 predicted proteins | sample CZODoug2_1_08_16_FD_185931 | JGI IMG/M metagenome (GOLD analysis project Ga0179593, IMG submission 185931) | Vadose zone soil fungal communities from Angelo Coast Range Reserve, California, USA - CZODoug2_1_08_16fungal (PacBio error correction) | ecosystem: Environmental > Terrestrial > Soil >...
AGGGGAAAAAAACGAGGCGGCCGTGGGGGCGCTGGTCCGTGGGCCATGGAACTGTAAAAGGGGGCGGCAAGGGCGCTGTGCGGCGGGGACCCTGGGGGGGGGTGGCCGTCAGGGGGGGGGAACCGCGGGAGCCCTTCTGCATTGTCCTCCTCAAGAGCTGAAAAGAAGGAAAAGTGACGAAAACTTCCACTCCAGAAACAAGCGTGGCCCCCGAAACAAGTACTAAAGCGGACGAACAACTCGCGGACGCGTCGAACCAGGGGACTTGCTTGTGAAAAAAAAAACTTATTAAAAAAGGGGAAAAAAAAAAACAATTACTCCCCTGGACCGCGCGTTCCTCGGGAGGGCCACATACCCATCCGGTCACGCCAAAGCCAGGCCGGGGGACGCGAAACTTGCAAATTCTGAAATCACTCATAGAAAAAAGTCAACGAGGGCGGGCACCGGGTCGGAAGGCCGTGGGCGTGTGGTCCGTGCGGGCCCAGAAAAAGGCGAGTGGGGGGGGGTCTGCCTGGAGGGGGGAGGACCTGTTTTGGACGGCCTTTCGCGAAAAAAAAAAAGTCCGGCGCGGCCGTGACACTCGCAAAGGGGGACCGATGTACGGCTGGCGCTTGGCAACAGCCCCCTGGGGGGGGGGGGCGAAGACCAAAACGAAGGAAACGCGACAAAAGAACCGCCCTGCAGGGCCGAATCGTTCGTAAAAGCCGCGCCTGGGGCCAAAAGCGGTGGCCGGTGCCTCTTCGCACCGAGTTTGTAACCACCACAGGGAGAAGGGGAAAAAATCCGAAACGGGGAAAAGACTCGGGCCTGCCGCCGGCGTCGCCCCGCGGAAGTTCGCCGGGCGAAAACTGACGCTGGGGGGAAGCAAATGCCTTGTCCGCCCGGCTGGCTGGACGAAAGAAAAGCCTTATTGGAAAAAGGGGGAAGACCTAGGGGCCCTGATTCCCCAGCCGTCCCCATCCGGCCGAAGCGAACGGCCTGACCTGGGGCAAAACCACTTGGAGGTTAAGGCGCGCTGCTGCAGGGGCGTTTGAACCACAGAAGGGGGTCCTAGAAAGGGTCACCGAACCCAGTAACGCCGCCTGGCGGCGCGGGGACCTCCTCTGGGGTAATCCAAGCAGGGCCTGGCCGCGCTTCCGCCTGGGGCTTGGAAAGAAAAATGCAAAAAAAAAGGTCCGCAGGCCAGCACACACAGTCGTGTGGGCGGCTAACCACCAAAACTCGATGGGCCTCCGTCGAACTGTACGGTCCGCGTGGTGCAAACTACCCAGGGGTCAAAAAAAAAAATCCCGTGAGGACCTCCAATGCAACCCTCAACGCCCCGTCCCAGGCAGGAACTCGACCAGAATCGGACCCCTCCACTAGACAAAGCCACAAAAAAAAAGAAGAACTCAGAAAACGTGCAAACGGCGGGGTGGGACCGCGATTAAAGGTTCGGGTAAACACGCCACACCGCCGTAAACGGGGAAACGAGGCCTTGCCAAAAAAAAAAAGAAAAAAAAAAAAAAAAACGAGGGGAAGAAAAGGGTGCTGAGCCTTTTTATAGAACGGATTACTCCAATTTTGGGAGCCCCGGGAGGGTCGGAGGGATCTGGATGAACTTGCTCGGACGGGGAGGGCGAAGGACTGCGGACAAAAGGCTGAAGGACGAGGGGAATGATCTCGACAAAGCTGGAAGGGGAAAAGCCACAAGGGCGGTTTCACAGACGTACGTGGCTACCCGTAAAGCTGGGGGCACACGCCGCGTGCTCCGAAAGAAAAGTCCTGAGGGGAGGTTAGGAAAAACTAGAAAAAACGGGGCTAGTCAACCATGGGCGAGGGACCCGCGGTGACATTTTCCTCGACACCTACCCGACTCGAGGCCACGTGCAGGCGCGGCAGCCTTTACTGTGGAGTCACCGGCCCATCGAAAGGGGTAAAAAAAAGGAAGGGGGGAGGGAATCCAAGTAAAATCCGAGGAAGAAGGACGTGAGGAGGGGACGGAAGGTCTATGTCTTTTGGCGCGCGGGCCCTGGGGCTGAACCCGAATTAAGGGGGTGACCCCTGGAGGGGGAAGGAAAAGGAAAGGTACACTCTACGCCAGCGGGCGGCCGGGCCAAACGGAAGGCCAAGTAGGGCCTTCCAGCCGGTCAAAACCGACCGGAAACCTCAAAAAAAGCACAGCCGCCTCGGCGAGGGCCGCCCTGACGCCAAAAAAACCCGGGGGGGAAAAGCGTGAACAAAAGCCCTGGTGGGGGCCGGGCATGTGGTCCGGAGGACAGTGGGGGCGCGGATTGCACGATCAGCCCAAGCCCCGCCAAAGCAAACCCAAGGGGCCAGACAAACACACCGGAAGGAAAAGAGAGAGAGGAGGGGCCGGGGGAGGGGGAGGGGGGCAAAACACATGGGCCGCCATCAAGCCATCTGGGGGGGCGACCCACAGCCGCAACCAGGGTGCGGCCCCAGGGAGGCCTGACGAGAAAAAAAAAATTGAGGAAGGGAAACTACCAACGGAAAAATTGAGCTGCGGCGGAGGGTGAGAAGGGGAACGGGTCCGGGAACTCCTTGAACATTAAAACTAGGAAGGCCCAAAGGGGGGCCGCCCGCCCCACTTTGTCATGCCAAAAAATGAGAAAGAGGAAAGAAAGTCGAAAATGTGTTCGCCGGGCGCATCGCCGGTTCACTTCCAACCGGAAGCTTAAACCAATCACTGGGCGAAGGAAGCTAACCCCAAAAAAAAAAAATCAGGGGAAAAGGGGCCTCACAAACGCCTCCTCGCAATACCTAACCAACAACGGAACTCTGCGACGAAAAAGTGGGGAGGCCAAAACCGGAACTGCCAGGGGCAAAAACATCCGAAAGGGGCAGACGGGGGTATTTGTCCTCGCAGGGTAAGGCCTTCGGGAGGAACCGGCAGCAGCAATGAACCGTAAATCGGCCAAACGGGGGCGTAGGAAACGCGGCCCCGGAACTCTTGCACCTCTGACCGGGAAAAAAGGATTGAGACCCGCTTCAAGAGCGCGGCCGAAGCGCGGCGGTCGCACGGTGACCCCGCGACCCGACACAAAGAGGGCCCGCATCGGTAAGAAAGGCGCAGGGAGGGTCCTTATCTTTCAGAACCGTGGAGCAGGATCCAAAAAACCCAAGGGTCATGAGCACAGTCCAGCGACCGAAGCGGGACCAACAAATTAATCCTAATTACTAGTAAAAACGTAAAAGAAAAAAAAACAGGCGAACACGGCCTCGTTGGCACGGGCCAAGCAGGGGTTTACTCTCAAGGAATCAACGGGACCCACCAAAGGGGAACGCGAGGAGGCGGACCGGGAGAAAAAAAAAAATGCGGGGCTTCTTTAGGTCCACGTTCCGGGACCCGGGGGTCCGCCAGGACTGCGTGTCCTCACCGGGTGCTGCACCCGACCATGGGGGACTTTGCACCCCGCGGGAAGGGAAAGGACTGGGAAAGGGGCCGTTCGATGTTTTGAAAGCCCGCCAAGACCTGCCTGAGGGCTGGCGAAAAAGGAGTGGGCCGCCCAGCAACGGGAGCTGCTCGGCCAGACCCCGAGAAGGAAGAGTGGCGGCCAAGGACATGTAAGGAACGCCCAAAACAGGAAACGGCGGCTTCGGGGGGGCCAAAAGGGGCGCTTGCGAAGGCCGAAAAGTAAAAAACAAGAAAGCCGCCTGCGGCCGCCTCCTCCCGCCACAGAAGCCTCCAGGACCGCGGCCGGCCCGAGGGGAACGGAGGGCCAGGGCGGCAACGCAATTCCGGGGAAGTCTCTAAAGAAAAAAAACCTGGCCACTGACATCGAACGCAGGTAACGTCTGCGCCCCCGCCCAGCGGCCGAAAGCCGGCGGCCCAACCAAAAGATTCCCATTAATTACTGAGGCAAGGAAAAAAGGCCCGGCTCGTACAACCTAGAAGAAGAGCCACCCAGCAATTAAGGGAACTCTTCGCAGCACGGGCGCCCGCGGAGAGGTGAACGTCGGGCCCCCAGCTGAAGCCGTGTCGCTTCACCGGAAGCTGAAAAAGCCAGCCTTTGTCAGAAACGTTCGCATATCCAGACGGGAACCAGTAAAAAAGGCCTCGAGAAGGGGGGAAAGGGGCTGTAAAAAAAACTCCAAAAGGGTCGCGCCAGTCAAGGGTGTACACAACAACCCCCCAACAGGCAGACCGGCTAACCAAGAGGGAGGGGGGGGTAGAGCAAAGCTCCACGAAAAAATAGGCAAGTTGTGTGGACTCGACCCCGGGTAGAGGGCGGACGACGAAGAATTGATCTGGGGGGGGGGGGGGGTTACGCCGAGCTCCCTCCCGGGACCAAGATGAATTGCCCCGAAGTTGGAAAGAGTCACACGCACGGAACGGGAGGCAAGTCCCTCGTGGTCGAAAAAAGAAACCTCCTCCAGCAGGTCAAACCCAGGCCAACGGTTGTCGGCTTCGGACCAAAAAGGGGGGAAAGGGGCAGCCACAGCACCTGTTAAAGGGGGCGAAAACTGCTTATATGGGGCGGGCCGGCCAAACAAGACTGTCAGGGGGGAAAACCAGCCGCGCTTGGAGCCGCCTGGAAGCCAGCAAGCCAGCCCGCAAAAAAGAACAGGACATGGGGGGCCGGCCACGCACGCGGCCGCCTAACGAACAAAAAAAACACAAGGGGAGTAAAGGAGAGAGATGCCGTCGTCTTAGGCGAAAAAGGGCCTGTGGCCGCGCCAGGGGAGGGGGCCTGAAACCCTGGCCGGCGCTGAATGGGCCTGTCTGCAGGGAAGGAAGAAAGAGCGCAGGGCGAACTGGAAGCGAGAACCAAGTGCTCTGGAGGCGCCAGGAAAAAACAATCAAAGTGGGCCCAAAAAGGGCTCGGGCCGGGGAAGGTGGAAGAAAAAGGTGGGAGCTTTCCCGGAGAGAAGGTTCACGAAAAAAAATCGGACCTTTACCCGCCGGTCCAGGGGACGGGCACAAAATCCGGTAACTACGTAGACGGAAGGGGGGGGGGGCAGGGGCAACTTTCGTGGAAATTAATTGAAGGGAGGAAAGGAAACAAGCGTCGTCGTTCAACTATTCCGAGGGGCGCACGGGGAAAAAGATAAATCCGAAGTGGGCGATGGCTCGCAGTCCCGTACAAAGACACTAGTTGAAAAAAAAAAAAGAGCTAGGGGAAGTTTAACGCCTGTCGCGACCAAAGGAAGGCCGCAAGGGAAAAAGTGCCCCTCGACATACGGAAAAAGGAATTGGACTCGGTCTCTGTCATAAAGAAGGAGGAAAGCTGGCCTGGCGCCTGGGGAGCGCAGGTCGAGGCCAAAAGACCTTATTAGCCTTCTTGCCAAAAAACTAACTCAAGCCGGGACAAGACGCGGGCGAAAACCGGACCGCTGGGCGGAAAAGAGGGGTGCTAAGAGGTTGTACGACGGCGCCTTTTAACAAGGGACTTGTCCAGGGGGGGTCGTATGACGCCGTCGTTCGTAGCGGGGGCAGAGCAGAGAAATTAAGGGCAACCCAGCCTGGCGGGGAAACCCACTGAAGGATGCCTGAAGGCCGAGCTGCGCCGAAAGGGGCGGCCGCCCGGGGGCGGGCCAGACGGCTCCAATCTGCCGTAATGGGGAGCCGGTGTACTATGGAAGGGGGGGAGGCCGGGCAATCATGAAGGAGAAGGCTTTAGCCGCGCCGCGCCTCGCGGACGGGCACCCCCCCCCCCCCCTCAAACCGACGACAAGTCAACGAAGCGTCAAACAAGGACACGGGCCTAAAATGTCCCTTGTGTCAACTCAAAAAAAAGAAAAAGAGAGGGCCGGCAAGAAACGCTGCTGGTCGAAACGAGCGCCCCAGGAGCCGATACCCAGGCTGGGCGGACATCGCACCCGCCAGAAAGGGCACAAAAATCAAAAAGAAAAAGGAATGAAATGGGGCTCCAAGGGGTGCAACGACAGGAAGTGACACTCACCTCCGGGGAGTAACTAGAAAACGGCTGAAGCCCCGCAAGCCACAAAGACGTAAACCCGGCGAGAAACTTAAAAGACCAGAAAAAAAAAAAAAGAAAGGCCGAAACCCTCAGGCCGATCGACCGTTGCGGGGGGGGGCGTCTTTGGTGGACCTAGGAGTCCTAGCGGTTCAGAAAAACCTAAAAACATGCCGGTACCGGGCAACTGTTCCAACGATGGGACTGGAAGAAGAGGACAGGGTCCCAGGCGTCCGGTAGAATCTATTACAAAACAGCCCGGCGGAGCTGGGGACTCCGGGGCGGCTGAATAGAAAACGGGCTTGAATTAAGAGAAAATGAAAAAAAAAAAACCCGAGCCGCTGTTTCACGCGCGGCGTGTCGGCGCAGGGCAGAAAAAAGAGGCGCGCAAACGCGCTTCCTCGAGAACGGGCCGCCGAGCGTCGGCGGTTTGGGGAAAAGGAAAGCGGGAGGATACGAAGGCGCTAGTTCAACTGGGACGATTTCCCGGCGACGGGAACAAGGGGTTCCTCGAGCCTACAACGCGCGACAAAAAAAATGGCGCGGGCCTGCCCCTGGAGGAAGGGATGTGTCGGAAAAAAGTTTTGAGGGCGCGCCTTCGCCCGGGGGGAAGAGGAGATGCATGAGGGGGACAAGGTTCGGTGGGGGGGGCGTCAAAGAGGGCTTTAAGTAAAACCCGGAATGGGCAGTGGGGGACCAGGAGAAGGGAGGAGGAAAAAAAAAACGGAGAATTTTCAGAAACACCCCAGCCAGGTGGGGACCCGGCCGGCCAAAAACGGTAATGGGGCCGTCCAAATGGGAGAAAAGTCCGGACGCCGACCGAAAAAAGCCGCCCTCCGCCCGGCAAAGTTACAGGGGAAGGAAGGAAAACCCGTCGCGGCAAAGGTGGGGACGCACCTGGGGGGTGCAAGGCTTGGTCTACGACCATTGGCGCGGATGGGCCAAACTAGACGCAAAAAAGAAAAGAAGAGGATCTGAAAACAAAAAGAGGATGGAAAAAAAGAGAAAGAAAAAAAGGCCCGGGAGGGAGGAGGGGAGACAGAAGAGCCAAAGGGGAAGAAAACAAAAACAACCACCCTTGCCGGAAAACCGGGAGACCACAGGCGAGGGGACAGGCTTCCAGAAAGGGCCGCAAAACAGGACCCGAGAAAGGAGGCGGGCGTGTCCGGCAGACCTGGCCGAACGCCGGCCGGCCGAAACCGCAGAAAAAAAAGGTGGTCACAAGGAATGGTCGCCAAACGACAAGAAAAGGCACACTTGGGTCATTCACCAAAAAGGTCGGAACGGCCGAAACCCGAAATCGACGCCCGTCAAGAAAGAAAGCCTAAAGCACAGGGCGGGCCGCGAACAAGAGTGCAAAGGAACAAAAAAAACCGACGCCGGGACTCCGGCAAGAGACGTCGGGGTGCCAGCGTTCGCCGGTAGGAACTGTCCGAGGGAAAAAAAAAAAGAAACACCGCGGGGCCCATGTGGGTGAAGCGCCAGTAGATAGCGTACCGTCCCCTGAAAAAGCCCGAAGCCGGCGGCGATCGCGCCAGCGCGGGATCCTAAAAAGCGTAGACCCAGGAAAAAACGCAGTGCGGAACAAATTTGACGGCAAAAAAAAAGAATGCGGCGCCTTCTCGTCCTTTCAAAGACAGTCCCAAGAAGCAGACAAGGGGAAGAACCAGGTCCCAGCCAAGAAAAGGCGTACCGACAAAAAGACCCAAAATGGTAATAATCCATGAGAATACAACAAGCGCAAACCGACCGGCAGGCCGCTGCTGCCCACTCCAGTTGAAAGGGACAGAAAACCTTCATGGGGACCAGAAAGAAAGAGGGAATCAGCTAACGCCCACCCTGGAGCGCGTCCTAGTTCGGCCTGGGAGAACCTGCGGACACTTTCGGGGTCAAGGGAACTTAAATGGGGGCCGTTAAGGAAAAAAAATCCAGGGGGGCTCAGCGGAGGGACACTCACCAGGGGGAGCAAAAGACAGGAGTTGCACCGCGGGAGGTGGGAGGGGGGGGGTGCCGAAAACTAGTTGTGGGGGGGGGAGAAACACCTCAAGGAAGGGGGAAAGGTCTTAGCCCTGGGTTAGGAGGTATGTTTTCTGCAAAGCAGAGGAGCAGGAAAGGCCAGGCGCCAATGTCGGGAGGGAAAAGTACATTAGTAGAAAGGGCCCAGCGCCGAAAGCGGCGCGTAGAGGGTTTTCTTGGGGGGGACCGCAGGCCCGAAAATACAGCAGCAGCGGCGCCTTGCAGACCAAAAAAAGAAAAGCCCAGAAGGAAGCGCAGACCATCGCCCGAGGAAAAGGAAAGGTGGGACTCCGGGGAAGAGAAGCCTCTCAAAACACTTAGGCCCCGGGACTTCCCTGGAGAAAAAATGCCAGCGCACATCAGTCACAGCTGGGCCAGAAAGACAAGTCTCGAACAGGGCGCCCGTTCCGGAGCGGCTTCCAGCAACAAATACCGAAGTCCCAGGACCAAAAGGAGGAAGGAAAAAGGGGGGGGAACGACACTCGACGAAGAATAAGCACCATCTGCGACCAAGGGCCCTCGTCGCGGCGCCGCCCGCGGCGGCGCGGAAAAGAAAGAGGTAAAGGCCCCATCCGGGCAGGCCGGGTAACGGGAAAAAAAAAGCGCCACGGAAGATTTGTGCAAGTCCGGGCGACGACCGCCAGACGGCCACAAGGGGGAGAGGAAAAAGGCAAGAGGGCGGCCCCAAATCGCCAGGAAAAAAAAAAAAAGAAAAAAAAAAGCGCGAACAGTAACGGTCCAAACCACGGACCAGCAGACCAGGCGTGGAAAAAAATCTCGGGGGGGGCTGTGAGAAAAAAAATCCGAACAACCGAAAGAACCAGCAGTTCTTCTTCAAAAGGGCTCTCCCAAAAAAAAAAAAAAAACGTTGACGATGGAGGGATGTGGGAAGGAATAGCTTTTCCCGCACTCAGTTGACGGAAGCCCCCCTCCACGGCCCGCCGGAAAAGGCGTAAACCAGTAGAAATGTATTCTTCATAAAACTCTGAAAATCGAATGGTCGAAGCCACGTGTCAGATCTACGAAGGGAAAAAAAAGGCGCTGGTGTTTTTCGAAGCAGGAAAGAGGGGTGAAGTTGTCCGGCACAGATCAACAGGGGGGAGGGCAAAACGCCCCTAAATATCAGTGGTGAGGATTGTTCGGAAACAACAAGAGGGGAGGGATCGGGACCAGCCACAGGAGAGGGGCTGAAAAAAAACCCCCCAGCCGGCAAGGCCGCAAATCGGAAGATGGGAACAACAAGGGGGAAGAGGGGAGGAACACAACGGCCCGCGTCGGAACTCCGACCAAAAAAGAATCACAACAACAGGAGGGTGTAGAAGAAGATGGCATGGGCGTCTTGCCGCAGGGGGAAAACGCGCCATGGGGAAAAAGCAGGTTGTGCGGCCGGCCTGGGGAAGTTCGGGGACGGGCTGGCCCTCCAGAAGACTTACTATCTCGCAAACTGGTCCTCAGGAAGAAAAAGAGTCGCTGAGCGGGCGGCCTCCAGAAAGCCAGGGGAAAAAGGGTGAGAGGACGTACAAGAACTTCACCAACCGAGGTGGACTCGGAGAAAAAAAAGGAAGGCGGTGGGAAGGGGTGATCAGACATACGCAAAATTACCCACGGTCCTCCGGACGGAAAAAAAAGAAAACAAGCGGTCACGCACAACTTGACTCTAATGGTCACGAAGCTTTGCCGGCCTCTGGGGAAGGAACAAGGGGAAGAAACTAAATATCGTCTGAACACAACGAGGCCGAGCGGCAAGTTGGGGGAAAAAGGAAGGACAAATGGCGTGGGCGGGCGCTCCAGGACCCAACAAAACACGGAAAGCAGGGTCTGCCTGGATGGGGACGAAGTTACGGGGGGACGCTACCCGGCAGAAAAAAAGGGCGGCCGGGGGGGCCGAAAAAAAGAGAACTGTCAGGACTGGACGCCGGGGGAGCTGGTCTCCCTTCCGAAACCCTACAATAGGGAAAAAGAACGCCCCCGAGGCGAGGAACCACGGGGAGACTCCCCCTGCACTCGTTTAGTCAAAAGCCCTCTCCACGACGCGGGCAAAAAAAAAAAAACCTTAAGAGGAAAGGGAATTGCTGCTCGGACGAAAGGAGAAGGGAAAAAACCTCGACTTGTCCTGGGAGACGGGACCAGGGAAGGAAGGATCGTAGGGCGCCCCGGGCGGAAGGGGAGGGCCGTGTCGACCACGGCGGTAAAAAAAAAAAAAAAACTGCCGCACTCCGGACGGCCCTGCTGCTGGAAAGGCAAGGGGGCCAAGAAGAGAGGTCCGATTCCCCCGCGTGGCAATGAAAATCGGCTTGGGGGGAGCTCTGGCGGAGGGGAGGCGTTCCTCATTCCTACCGGGGCAGGGGGGGAGCCGCCCGGCCCAACCGCGGGGCAATAAAAAAGAAGGAACAGGGCGGCTCTGTGGGGACCACTGAGTAAAGGGCCCTTACGCGTCGGAGGGGGGGGCCGAGCATCTCCAAGAACAAGCTTTGGGGGAAAAAGAAAACTCCACACCGACCCCCCGAAGAAAATCAAAAAGGGGGGGCGGGAGAAAAAACCTCGAACATTCCAAAAACCTCACTGTACCGGTCAAACGGGTGTGCAACCCCTGGATGTGCCATCACTCCCGTTAACATCCGCTACGAAAGCTGAAATCCCCCTCCCAGAATTAAAGGAAAACCGGCGAAAAAAAACGTCTACCCAATGCCCATAAAAAAAAGGGGGAAACCAACAAACGGCTCAGGAAGAGGGAGGAACGGCGGGGGGGACTCGCGATTCCGACGGGTCTAGGTGAAACAAGGCCAACGGCCGGGCAAAGATGCCGTTTTGAAAGAGCCCACTTCCCAGGAAGGGGGGCTCAACGGTTTATTGGAATCGGGATGGATCCAGGGGCGCGCCCCTGCGCGGAGTCGGGGATCTGGGAAAACAGGGAAAAAGGAATTAAGGAGGGGGAACGAGAAAAGGGCTGAAGGAAGGATGGCCGATCGGGAAAAAAGAACGGGGCCCTATGTTCCGCTGCGAGAAAAGGGGGGAACGAAGGGAAAAAGTGCGACGCCGCTCTGGCTCCCGAAACTCCGCGGGAGCGGGACGGCCGGTGTTCAGGAATGATTAATGGAGAAGGGGGTACATCCGGGCGCTAGGAAACGGTCCACCCCGGGGGGGGGAGGGGGCAATAAAACGACGACTAAGTACCTTCCTCAGAGAACAAAAGAAGAAATGCGCGGCTTGCCTGGCAGTCAGGAAAAGGTACTAACTTTCCAAATGTTTGTAAAGAAAAAACGAAGCGTGAGAACCGGTGGATCGAAGGAGAGGGGGGCGTCGATTTGGGGGGGCGCGTCGTCGGCCACATGAGTAGAAAAGGGGAATCCCGGGGCGGGGGAAACACCCTTCTCTTAAAAAAAGCGAACAGACTGCATGACAAGAATTCAACTGCCCCAGCGGGCAGGGACGGGCAAAGGGAGGGGACTGAACCGTTCCGCCGCAGCAACGGCCCAGAGAAAGCGCCCGAACCGGCCGGGGTCTTTCCAAATCAAGGAACGCCGGAAAGGAATGTTTCAAGGACGGCCTCTCTGGGGGGGTGCAAGGGGGGGGGGGGATCTCAATGTGTCACGGGGAGAGGGAAAAGATACCCAACAACGCCGCGGCCCCGCGAG
>Ga0179593_1627867_pt1 | contig 11572 bp, 14 predicted proteins | sample CZODoug2_1_08_16_FD_185931 | JGI IMG/M metagenome (GOLD analysis project Ga0179593, IMG submission 185931) | Vadose zone soil fungal communities from Angelo Coast Range Reserve, California, USA - CZODoug2_1_08_16fungal (PacBio error correction) | ecosystem: Environmental > Terrestrial > Soil >...
CTTGCCGGATCGGGGACCCTAAATAGAAATAAAAGGCGTTTGAGGGGAAGGACACTTTTATCAATATCGGTGTTTTGGTACTCGGTCGGACAAAGGTGTGGGCAAATCGTACTAGAGGGGAAAACGGAGATAGTTGGACTAAGCACCGAAAAGGGAAGAATCGGCTTCCTGGCGGAAAGAAAGTTGGACTCCTATAATAAAACAGCGAAAAAAAGGAAAACCCCAAGTATTGTTGAAACGTCTTGTAATAAAAACAAAATTGTATCAACTCGGAACAACTTTCAAGAGATGACAACCGCGATCGCTACAAATCGAACCGGAAACCGCCACAAAAGGAAAAAGACATCTTGGCGGCCGGCGCAAGAAAGCGCAGTTAGGTTCTTCGAAACGACTACAAATTGGGGTCGAAGGAGTTTGTGGAGAGGGGCGAAGATCTCAGGGAAAGGAAACGACCAGGGTCCCTCCTTGATGGCTTCGGGGGGTCTATAAAAAACTGACCTACCGAAACAACAATAACCGGATATCTGAAACACACGAAGAGGAAGGTCGTTGACCTATGGGTGAAAAGACCAGGCGCAAACTATTCATTCAATGGGGTCGGTAAAAAAAAAAACAAAATCAGCAGCCGTACAGCCAAGGGGGAAAACGCATCCTATGGTAAAAACGAACAGATCCAAGGTATCAACCGGGACCTCTGGTGAATGAGTGAGCTGGGAAAAGAGCTTGGGGTTTAAGTCCAGATTAGGGCAGAGCTGTGTTCACTCTCTTTCGGTCAGCTAGAGGGAAAGAAAACCGCTGATGTCGGTCGATTTGAAGCTAATTTCAATGGATAATCAAACTTAGAGGAAAGGAAAAATCCTTAATCAGAGTGACGGAAAGTAGTCGCCTCCAATCGGCTACTGAAAAACTAGTCGAACAGGACTCTCGAACCTCGTTTGGAACAATGTGTCGGACCTGATCAAGGAACCGCATGAGAAAAGGGAATCGCATGCCTAGTCGGTGCCATAGAAAACGATGCGGAGGGGTATAAACCTATCTGAAACCTGAAGCAGTGGGCGCTGCGCCTTGCGTTGGGGGATCAGAGACCCGGGAGAAAACGGAAATATTGCGGGGAAAAGGGCGACGAGGGGAGGGTAAGACAACCAGAGACTGTCAAATGGGTTCACCCCGGCACCCGGGGGGAAAGGCGCAAAGTGGGGCAGGAAGCAGCGATTGTTAGGGGTATAATTCAGGAAGGAATAAAATCTTCCTTACAAAATTACGAGTGGATGTCTTCCGAAGCGGGGGGGCGGGGCACGATCTGATCTAGAAGGAGGTCGGGGCAGTCAGTGAAGTAAAACGGACACCTCTGCAACCGAAGGGGGCAATCTCAAGGGAAAAATTTGTCCAGGAAAAAAAAATCCTGGGGTGGGACAAAGCAAAACCCGAAATAAAAAGGGATCCCAGAACAAACAAATACCCGTCCCCTACATCATAAGGACTGGATTTCTTGGCCTATCCGAACACAGCGAGCATCTGGAATCGCCTAGGACCAGACACACTAAAGAAAGGTCAACGTTAGCAAGGAAATTATTTTCGTGAGCCCTCACTGGTAAGCTTTGATGGTCGTAATGATTTATAAACAAGTCACCAGTCGGCGATAGCGAGGTTTAATATTTGCCGCTAACGCATAAGACGGAGGACGCTGCTCGCCAGATATCGGGGTAAAGGTTGGTGACAATGAGACTAAGCATAAAGGCGTGTTATACCTGTCTGCAAGGGGCTAAAAGAGAAGGCTCTGCTCGAGTCAACTGCAAAAAACGCGAGACAGAAACTTATAGGAACGAAATCCCGGGTAAGACCACAAAAAAAAAAAAACAAACACAGAGGAGTAGAAATAGATTGGTAGGGTCTATTATGTCGCAGTAAGGAAGGAAAGGCCAAGCGCCGAGAGCGGGAGATGAGACCCTTTGGGTTTTTGGGGGGGTTTTGTGTTTGGGGGGGGGGGGGGGGGGGGGTGGGGGGGTTTGGGGGTGGGGGGGGGGGGGGGGGGGTTGTGTTGGGGTTGGTGTTTTTTTGGGGGTGGGGGTTGTTGGTTTTTTGGGGGGGGGGGGGGGGGGGGGGTGTTGTTTTGGGGGGTTTTGGGGGGGTGGGGGGTTTGGTTGGGGTGGGGGTTTGGGTTGTTTTTGTGTGGGGGTTTGGTGTTGCCTGGAGAGAAACGCCTGAAGGAAGAGGCCTCTCCTATTACTAAGGGGAGCAAGCCGCCTTAAGAAGCGGCGAGCAGCCATCCCGAGCTTTGCAGGCTGGAGCGTCTCAAAAGAAATTCGCGATCCTATGTCCTACAGAAAGGACTATGTTATGGAAATTAAAATTACAGCCAGAACATATAGTAAGCGAAGGGACCATGTCAACAAGGTGAAGGAAGTGCACACCGAAAGTAAGTTCCCTTGGGTAAAAAAAGGCACTGCTAAAGACCGCATGGTAGACCCCAGACCAGCAACGGCAAGAAGGCTATTAAGAAAGACGCGGGGGTCTTTATTATTAGTAGGGGGGGGCATCCCACAAGAAAAAAATGGGTGAAGAGGATCAAAAAGTGTAAGCGCAACAAATTGCTGGGTTTTCTCGGTTAAGGAAGGGGGTCAAAACGAGAATGGAGAAAAAAAACGGTAGCTGTTCCAAATTACAGCTTACTTGAAGAAGCCCAGCCGCATTCATATTCATGGGACCGAGAAAGAAAAGGGATGACTTCGACCTCAATCGGACCCAAGACAAGTGTGCGCATGAATCGGCCAAAAGGGGGATAATAGCGTGTAAAAAGGAGATCGGAGTCATGCCGTAAAAGCTTGGGGGAAAAAAACGAAGGCTCCCAGTACCAGAAGCAAGGGCGCGCGCGAACGGACTTATTTCGGACGGTAGGTATTAAAAAAAAAACCAAAAAAAACCACCGAAACACCCAAAAAAAAAAACACCCAAAACCCCCCCAAAAACAGAAGTCCGTGATACGGTTAGAGTACCATGCGAGGGCCTTCAGAAACTGTCGGGATCAGGGAAAGGGTAAGGCTCAAATTTGTCAGGCGGCCCACAGGTCTAGCGAAGGCATTGTCAGAAATAATGCATCAAAAGTGCCGCCGAGTTAAGAAACGAAACTTCCTGAGATAAGAAGGACCCGTGGAAAATGTGGAAGGGCCCGCGCCTTGGGTAAAACACTTCAGACGACAATAGAAAAAGGCGACGTGTGTCGTGGTGGGAGGGATAGTAGGCTGCATTCTCAACACGCAGGGAGGGAAGCAGCTGAACCATGATACGCCGAAGTGCAACCAGCGATAGGTGTGAATAAGGGGGGAGTCTGACTATCGAAGATAGGTCGAGCTAACGGAAGGACGGTAGTTGGGGGGGCGCGCGAGGTGGAAACCCCAGGGTTAGCTTGCATGCGGAATGTTACACTAAAATCCGTCGGGTGAGCACATCGAGCAACGGACCAGGTATTGTGGTGTCTGAATGGGAGGTGTGTAAGGCAGAAAGTCAAAAGCTTGGAACCGTACGGGAGTAGGAGCGGCTCTAAAATGACGATAACCCAAGAATACCCGAAAAAGTCTCTCCTCCATTGTGGAGAAGGGGCACCCATAAATGATGGGTAGGTCTGGAAAAGACTGGTGGCGTTTGGGAGAGTGGAAACCGTGTGAAGAAAAGGTGGTGAATACCGTCCGAACGGATAGCCTTCAAAAAAACGGAAGGACGGAAGGCGAGGGGAATCGAAAAGGGGCGGAAAAGGGCCCCAAAAGATCTTTAAAATCCTCCCAGACGAAGAAGCGGGGTCGGAAAGTGGACCTTCAATACACATAGATGTAAAAAGAAGGAGCCATGCTGGATGGAAAAGGCCTCAAAGCTTTCACAAACGAGATCATATTTGAAAGCCAAAGCACCCCCTTTGGGGGATACCTGGATACTCAAGAGGGGACATGAGGGAAAAATTAAGAAACAAAAGTATTACTAGAACTGAAGCACAGGAACGGGGGGGCAGCTATCCGGTTCAAATTTGTTCTGAAGGAAACGGGGGGGGAAAGCTCTCGGGGGGGACTTTGGCTGGAAAAAAGGAGGGAAAGGTGTAAGATGGCGCCCGACAGATCATGGAGCGGTCTCAAAAAAGCGAACGGGCCTCGCTTAAGGTACGAAAGGTACGGGGGGAGACGACAGAGGAATAAACGGTTCTACCGCAGTTACAAAAATGTACATACAAACCTCTTTGGAACGGAGGGGGCTGCCAAGGGGAGCAAGCAGCGTCGAAACCACACGTCGGGATCCGAAAAGCCACAGGATACAAAGAGGAGACGGGGAACACCTACCGACAAAAAGAGGGTGCCATAAAAAAGGAGCAGAATCTAATTAAAGGGAACATAAAGGGCGATTTAGGTGGGGATATAAGAGCAAAAATCTGAGAAGAAAAAAATGAAAGAAGACCAGAAGGGCCCGCCCAGGGACGACGGCGGCGTATTCACAGCCGTCAGAACCAACAATACGTGGCAATATCATTGTAAAGAAAGAAAAGCAATCTTGGAAGGATAGTGGCCAGTCAAGGCAAAGATTGAATGAGGGGTTCTTAACCCAGTCGAAGGGGCACAAAAGAGGGGGGGGAGGTAGGCGCGCGAGCGCGCCTATCGTCACGACTTACCAGTCAATCCCTGTCCAGTGGTGAGCGATCTCGGTAGAGCTGGTCAGTCTCGTTTTACCCAAAGCGGGGCGAACAGCTAGAAGCCTGCTCTAGAGAAACCCAGGCAGGGAGGCACGATGTCGGGGGAATGAAGAAACTTGCGCGCGGGTAACAGATTCCGGAGGAACGAGCACTGGTGGCCGAAGGGGGGGATCCAAGAAGGCGGAGAAAAATTACAAATTCCTCTAGGCTAAAAAAAGGGACCTAGAGAGTTGACTAGAACATTTAGGCGCAACGTATCCAGGCGGAAGGCGAAGTTAAGACGCAAAATATGGCTGGAGGACAAAAAAGAAACTGAATACGAATCACGCCTAGATTGGAAAGTACTTAATAAGGTAGGTCGAAGCGTCGCAACGGGCTGAAGAGGGCACAGGGAGCTCAGTCTCAGGACGAAAGGGGGACTATGAAAATTGCGAGGCTTGATCTGACAAACTACAATCTAATTCTATCACAGGCCAAAAAAAATGAGGGAAGGTGGAGTTTTACGTCAAATTTTGAGGGGGGAGCTTCACTCTTGGAAAGAAAAAAAATTTCCATGATCTGTGGTCTGGAAAAGTCGTGTGTAATTGCATCAAAAAGACCGGGATCTTCCAGTGACGTTTGGGGCGGACAAAACCTCACCACCATGCAAAAAAGGGGGAGGGCTCGATCGCCACTCAGTTTTCTAGACGCCGGGGTTTTTACTCGAGCCGAAAAATACCACCTGCTGGGGCCCAAAAAGCGCCGCCGGCAAAAAAGGGAACCATGCTCGACGCTGCAAACCATCAAAAAACGCTAATCCACACAGCCGCAGGAGAAGAAGGGGTCAAGGGGCGTGGAAAAGCCCCTCTGAGACTTATGCAGTGCGGACTAGGGGGGATAACAAATCAATATAAAGGTCATAAACGTCTATTAGGGATATCGGTACTCAGTGGAAAAAGTGGAGCGATGGGGGGGGGGAGGAAAGAGAAACGTCTAAGAGTGAGAAAAGAGTTTGAGGGTCCATGAGAGGAGATCTAATCAAAGTGGGGGGGCAAGACCCTCGGACTTCGCATAAACACTCAAAGGGAATCAGCTCTGCTTCTTGTCAGAAGAAACGCAGCGCACCCGGAACTAACTTAAGAAATTAGAGAAAAAGGGAGGAACTATATAGGAAGTTGATTAAGTTTAGGTATCTTAAGAACCGTTAATCAGCGAGGCGCAGGACCAGCGCGAGAAACCTTGTCCTAGGGGGCAAGCTCAAGGAGAAACCGCAGCCGGGAAAAGAAACTTGGGAGCCACTCAAACGAGTCTAAAGAGAAAGGGCGTTCATCTTCGACTACAGTAAGGGGGACAGTGCTAGAAAAAAAATAGGGAAAATCATAGCCTAGATATGATTTTAGGGTAAATGAAAAAGGCGAAACGCTCAGAATTCTAAGAAAAAGAAGAACGGCCCCCAGACGTTTGGGGGCACTTAGGGGGGGTGGCAAGTGCGGCCAGGTTGGGGCGACGGGCTGGGCTCCATAGTGGGAGGAGGAACACCACCGGACCCGCCGGCCAAACGTGGATGGCAGAAAAAAAAGGGTGCTCTTGGGGGAGGAAGGACTTGGGGTACGGACTTGCAGGAAAAGAAAAAAAAAAAGAAAAGGAAGAAAAAGGTTGGCTGAGCGCCTCGCAATAGGGTGGGTTGCTCTTTAGGGGGGAGGGACAGTTCCCACGAATGAAGGAGCAGGTAAAAACGGGCAGGGTGACCATGCAAGAGGACTGCACATCAGAAAAACTCCGATCATGGTAAATGGAAAAAGAAATGAGAAAAAAAATCTTAGCGCACTGCAATTGCTGCAGGGAGCCTCGGGGTCAAAGAACCCGGGGTATATGGAGGGGGACGGTGGGTCGCAAGAACTCGAAAGGTCATTCAAAAAAGTTCCATCGAGGTGAGGTAAGTAAGCGCGAGGACGCGCTGCGAGAAGATTTCAGGAATGGGGGGATGGGGGTGGGAAGAGGACGTCCTGCAGATAGTGGGTGACCGCCTAACAAACGGGGGGGCCCTCAATTCTCAGAAGGTGAAGCTGGATATAGCGCGGGTCTCCGAACAGTGTTCCGAGCAAGTGGGTACGGGAAGGTAAAAAGCTGAAAAGGAAAGATTGGGAACCACGAACGCCCTTCAGGGCGTGGCCAGAAAAAACATTCCTGGTTGTGGACCGCGCATGGGAGAGGGGCAACTAAGACTAACGAACCCGCGACCGGGTTGAAGGTTAAAACAATCTGCGTCGGCGAAAAAAAAAAGGAGCATCAGAAGGAATTGCAAACGAACCGAGTATAAACTAAGAGCACTCAGCGCACTGGGGGAAGTAGACTTCGTGAAAAATCGAAAAAAAGCATATTCGAACAGAAGAAACGAACTCTGGTTTGTTAAGCCGTGCTTGTAGGGGGGTGACGCCCCCAGTGAAAAGGTACGCGTGCCAGGAGGTCAAAAGAGTCAAGACAAAGGACTAGGGGGGGGGGGGCAAATGAGAGTGCAAGAATGTGGGGCGACTGGTAGTGTTGAGATCCCCGACGAAAAAAAACAAATGGTCGGATGGATCTTTAAGGAAAGGAGGTCCAATTCGCCCCTGGGGGCGTGGTCCGAATTAGGAGGGGAACCGGCCGGGGGGCAAAGCGTTAAGAACAAAGATCTGGGGGGTCGTGTAGGGGGGGAGTTGGAAAGGTGATCCAAGGGGAGCGCGCTGCGGGGGGGGGAAAAAGTGGCCTTAGCAATGGGGAAAACCGACAACCTGGGTATCCGGAAAGTAAGGGGTACTGATCAGGCCTTAAGTACGGAGGCCAAACGATAGTCCGCCCCAGAATCAGGGAAAGTCTATGGGGAGTTGGGGAGGAAGAGGATGAGTACTGACTATGCACATGGCTGAAAAAAGGAACGTGAAACCTTTGTAATACTAAAGCTGAACTACGCGGGATATGATAACAGGTGGGGCTGCCGATCCAATATTTGATAAAAAAGGCTAAAAGAGTCCGTAGTGGGGGAGCAGAAAAAAAACCGGGGATGAGTAAGGGGAGGTCTCCGGGGGGAATACAGGAGGCTACTATCTTTAACACAAGGGGGAGGGTCGAAAAACTACGTGGAAGAAAACTAAGCGTGGGGGGGGGGGAAGCGGGCGAGGACAAGGTGGGGCAAAAGGGAGTGCGGCGAAAAGGGGAAGATGATAGTGCCAAGTGCCGATAAATAGAAAAACTTCAAAAAATCGTAAAAAGGGGGGAAGTGGGGGATCAAGAAAAAGGGGGGGGCAAGCCGACTGAATAGAAAACTCTAAAGAAGGAAAAAATTAGGAAACCTAGGTGGTGTGGCACTTCTTTTGAGAAGCTACTGTCAGATCAACGCAAAAGACGAGAAACTTTCCAGGATCGGAAACGGGCAAAAGACAGGAAAATACTAAAAAGAACTACAAGGTAAAGGTTAAGGGACCGCGACTTTCAAAATAAGAGGAAGGGTCGAACGAATCAAATGGGAGGGGGATTAGTGTATAGGGAGGAATAGCGCGGAAGAAGACCATGGAGGGGACAAGGGCTTAGGACGAATTACAAAACCGTTCCCTAAAGAAACCCACAATCATGAGGGAAAAAACAAGTTGACCAAACGACCATAATACGTGGGGGTGCTCAAAGTTTCAAGAAGGGAAGGAGTAAAATCTTCATCAGGTGGTGAAAAAGGGACCACAGAAGGATTACAGCTAAAAAAACCGGAAGATGCGCGCGTCGCCTATTGGAGACGCTATCGCACGAGGTGCCGAAAAGCCGCTGGTGAAGGGGGCTTGGAGTATATTTGTTCAGTGAAAAAGTATCCCTCGAGGGAGGGGCGAAGAGCTCCGGACAGGCGCTACCGCACGGGTCGCGCGGAAGGGAAGGGGGGAGGGGGCAATGGAGACTAAAAAACTTTGAGACATGCACTTCCACACTAAACGTCCGTGCGAGGACTAACAGAGAAGAAGTCGTTTGCAAAAAAGAGGGAAAGGGGGAAGGGAAGGACAGCTATTCGAAAACAGAAGAGCGAAACAAAATCGTTTGGGTACAGATAAGGGGAACTAAACTTGCCATGAAAAAACATGCGAGGGAAAGGTGTCAGCGAAAACGATGATTCAAAAGGGAGTCTGAGTGACATCCGAGCCTGATCAAATGAGAATCAAATGTGCATCTCAGCAAAACTGACGGGGAAATGGCACACCGCGGGGGGGAAAAATGAGGAAAAGCTTTGCAACAGGGCGCTGCGTATCTGTAAGAAAGACGTTTCCGAATTAAAAAAGTGGGGGCGGAACCTCTAGAAGCAACGGGTTTAAGAAGGTTGTGGAGGGTTTCTCAGTCGGAAAAAAAGAGCTTCCATGATCGGCTGTCAAAAAAGGGAGCTGCGGAAAGTCTAGCGGACCCAGAAAACGGCGGTTTCGGAAAAAGGTTGGGACGTCCAAAAGGCCGGAAAAACAAACACAGACCCCCAAAAGCCTCCTGTGGGAAGGTCTGACGCAAAGTGAAGAGAAACCTTTGCCGTTTGTGGCACAAAAGAAGGAGGAAAGCCAAACAAAAGGAGCCCCGCAAGCAGAAGGGGGGGGGGACGGCCGGTCAGGGTAGGGGTCCTGAAAAGATTGCGCCCTCATTAAGAGCAGATTCAACCCCAACAGGGGCAAAAGGAAGGTAGTCAATGGGAAAGGTTGGCTGGTTGAAAGGAATCTCGGGAGGGGCCGGTGGAGGTAGTGAGAAGCTAAAGCCGGTCCTGCATAGGATCAGCAATGAAAAAAGGGGGTCAGCGCTACGCAACGGGATCGAGGGGGGAGAGGGAAAACACAGGAGAAGAGGCAGTTTATTTTACCATGGCATTGGAGGGGGGTAATAAAGGGGGGAGGGGAGGTCTCATCCTGTAAGAAAGAAACTCGCAGCGTCGGAGAGCCTGCAGGAGAGAGAATAGGTTAACGGCTCTCAGCTCGAAACCTTACTAAAAAGTAATCAAAGTACAACAACCACAGGGGGAGGGGGGAGGGAAAGAGATGAACTTTGAGAGAGGGGAACAAGGGAAAAAAAACGTACGTGAAGGAAGGGAAAAAAAAATGCGACAAAAAAAAAAAAAAAAAAACAAAAAAAAACACTCACCAGAAGGAGGAGTAGAAAAGATGGAGACCACGAAGGTTAAGGAGAAATCCCATGTGACGCAAGGTAAGCGAAAAAACAAAACCGATTCGGGGCGCTAAAATGCGAAAAAGTCTTCCATGTAGCCAAAGAAAGTAAGGGAGAAGGGTGGAACTGGACCGGAGAAAGGGGAATGTGGCTCATTGCCAGAAAAAGCAGGAATAGGAGGGCTTAAGCAGAGGTGGGAAAAAGGAAAAAAAGGGTGACGTGAGGGGGTGGCAAAAAGTGCAAAAGGCGGACGGTGATGGTGGAAAAAAGATCCTGGGGCTTTCAAAAAAAAAGTCGACATGGCCCAAGCAACTTCAAGGCCAAGAAGGGATGTTAATAGGGGGTCCGGTAAGGTTGCTGGGTCGGTCGGAGGGCGGGAACAAAAAAACCGGCCATGATAAGGATGGTGCGAATAAGAATAGGCCTGCTTGGGGGGGTAGTGACCAAAAAACCAACCGTAGATAAGGGAAGAAGACTTATAGACTAAAATATAAAGAAAAAAATACCGAAACCTCCCGTAAGAGGCTGAGAAGCAAAACTACTCCGGAATTGAAGATGAAGGGGGGAAAAGAAGATGCGGACGCGTACCAACTCAAATTGTACTTATCCGGTGTCACAACCCAGGTGGGGAAGGGAAGGCCTGGGGGGTACACTATCAAAAAGAAATAGGCCGAACATTTCAAAAATTGGAGAAAAGGGGCGAGGTGACGGTAACCTAACGACGGACTGGGGAAAAAAAGTAAGATTAATTGGGTCAAAGGGAATGGCTGAGCCCTCATAGTTCATGCGTTGGACTTCACCTCTAAAGAAGGGTCACTGGATATAAAGAAGGTCAGGTCCCAAAGGTTAAAAAAAGGGTTAATAAAGGAAGTAAACAAGGGCCAGACTGAACCAAAAGAAAGAACCATCATGCAATAAAACCGCGCGTCAGTCCGGAAAGGGGGGGAAGGCAAGCGAGGGTTGGTAGACCAAAAGAAAGTCGGCCGACAGGGGGGGGGAAAAGCGTTAAAAAGGAAGATGAGCGTCATTCAGCCCAAAAAAAATCTAGGGGAACATCATCGAGTACAAATGATCCCTAACTCATGCACTCATAAAAGAGGGGAGGATGATGGGACAAATAGGAGTAGGCCCATGAAGACTACCGGGAAGATGGTTGTAAAACTTAAAGGAGGGGATTTACAAAAAACATAGTAAGGAAGGGACCGTTGGGAAAGAGATGAACGACGGAGTCTGAGGCGTGGGCCAATGCTTAAAAAACGGTATGTGGGGGGGGAAAAAAAAAACGAGGTAGGGTGAGTTTGGAGAAGACGCAGCCGGCGGGAAAAGCATTGGGTAACATGTAGGGGGCTGAGAGACGTGAGCCGGCAGAGATAAAACGAAAAGCAAAAAAGTAGAGGTCTCGACAATGGGGTCATGCGAAAAGGGGCCCAGAGGCAACGGAAAGGGTAGGTGGTCGGTGTGTATCGGTGCAGGCCAGGCACGACGGGGGGGAAAAGGGCAAAACGACTTGAAGGGGATACAACTTCCACCTGGAAAGGAAAAAGGGACCGGGAGGGTACCTAGGGGAATAGCGATAGTCCAAGGGAAAAAAAAAAAAGGCCACGGGATCTTGGGGGAAGGAAGCCGAGACGAAAGGCGGGGTTGTTAGGAAGTCGAAACGAGGCCACGTGGGAAAAAGGAAAAAATTGAACCTTTTCAAAGAAAAAAGTCCACACACACCGGAGAAGGATATGACAAAAAATTGTTCTGAAAGAGTAGGCTGGAGACGTA
>Ga0179593_1357898_pt1 | contig 11571 bp, 14 predicted proteins | sample CZODoug2_1_08_16_FD_185931 | JGI IMG/M metagenome (GOLD analysis project Ga0179593, IMG submission 185931) | Vadose zone soil fungal communities from Angelo Coast Range Reserve, California, USA - CZODoug2_1_08_16fungal (PacBio error correction) | ecosystem: Environmental > Terrestrial > Soil >...
ATTACGCCAAAGGGTGGCCCGAAAAAAAGGTGGGAACCACTCGGAAAAAAAAGCGGTGGGGGAAAAACGGCCCAGGGAATCGGACAATGGCACATTGCAACGCACCAAGTGAAACAAAAAACGGATTTGGTTAAACAACCAACTGTCACGTAGTGTCAAGAAGGGTCGTGAGACAAAAGGTGGGGGGGGAAAACACGCTGGGAAGGAACGTGGTCAAAACAAGTGAAAAAACATACTCATTAAAAAACATGTACCGCGGCGATCTGGGACGCCAGCGTCAACAAAGAAAAACAAAAAGAAAACGGAAAAAAAAGGTCACGGAAAAAAAACCACAAAAAGAAAACGGGAAGAAAGAGATGGTGTGGAGGGGAAGGTTGGAACTTGACTTCTGCCGGTACCATGGGAAATGGACCGAGGACAAACGGCTGCTGGCAGTCAAGGAAAAAAACAAGGGGGTGGAAAAGTAAAAAAAATCAGGGACAAGAAAGGGATTGAGAGTACCCATCAAAAAAGGCCTGCAACAGAAATCAACCATACTCGAGGCAAAGACAAAAAAAAGCAGGGAGCGGAAAAAAAAAACAGCGAACACGCGGGTCTAAACGGGTGGAAAAGAAATGAGTGAGTCGGCCAGGGACGGCTCGGTGTTGGGGAGAGTCGGCACGCCGCGCGGAAAAAAAAAACGGGCAACGAAACGTACTCTAGGCCACGTGCAAAAAAGGACAGGCACGGTTTCCTGGAAGCTTCAAACTCCATCAGTGAACGAAGGAAACCAAAAAGGGGGGGGACCCTAAAACAAAGATCGCAAGGACTATAGGCGATCAAAGCAAAGGGCAATCTCTGAAGACTGTTTGACGATGTACCCTAACGCGAAAAAAAAAAAATGCAGAAGCGGACAGAAAGGATACGACCGGGACCGGCTGTTGGACTAACGCAAAGGCAACTGGTAAAATCAGTACGAGAACTCCGCAACCAGGCGGACGTGGCCAAGATATAAAAAAATAAAAAGCGGGGGGGAAGGAGGAGGGGGTAAGGTGGCACTTTTTAAAGACGAGCAAAAGCGGAATGAAAAATCTAAAAAAAAACTCAAATTTAAAGCAAGAAAGAAGCATCGGATCGGAACAGGTGAAGTGGAAGGCGAGGGGGGGGGGGGGGGACAAAAAAAAGGGAATCAAAACCCGCCAGGGAAGGCCACGGGACGTCCCCTCTCACTCCAGAAAAAGGTTAGTTGAAAAGAAGGAAGCCCGTTAACAGAAGTCAAAAAAAATCCGAACCTCCGGAGGGCCACTAAAAAAAGTGGGGGGGATCAATCAAAAACGACGAGAACAGTGTGCGACTACTCCCCTGCCGAACGCGCAACCCTTTTTTGTACAGACGGACACGCAAGACGGCCCGGCACAGCCTGGGGGGGGAACGCCTCTAAGGGAGGGGAAAAAGAGAATGGAAGGTTGTCCAAATAGACCCAACACCGTCCAGGGGGCAAAAAAAAGGACAGAAAAAGTCCTCGGTGGGAACCAAGGAGAGGGGGGGGTATCCGACGCTAAAAAAGACCAAAGGTGGATAAACATATCAGACAGGCCAAAAAGGTCCAGCCGAGGCTAGTGTGGGAATCATGAGGGAAATCGCCCGAACCAAAAAAAGAAACCTTTACCGTACCCCGAAACATAATCTCGACTTGGAGTGGGGGCAGCCCAAAGACGGATTAACAATATGGCAACAATGAACCTGACAAGACAGAAAAAAATACCAAGATCAGGATCGAAACGCAAAAAAAAAGAGGGGGGTCCGGAAACAAGCTACAAGTCGGTTGCGTATCACAGAAGAACAAAAGATCGGAAGGGATTAAGGCCAAAAGGAGAAAGGGAAAAAAGAAGGGGGACCTGGCAAGAATATCAACGCTCGAGGGGGTTGCCGGAGGGAAGAGCACTTTTTGGGGGGGGGGAGGAGAGCTGACGGCGACGACGGCAAACTCCGGGGGCAGACGGCGAAGGTGACAGAGGACGCATAAGGACGACGTCCAAAGAAAAAACAGCAAACGACACCCATTTGGTCAAACACGATGAAGTCCACGGAATAACAATTGACGAAAAGCGAAAAAGGTCACCACTCCGAACAAAATAGTCCCGGAAAGTGGCCACGTGATAAATGAACATAAAAACAATGGGGGGAAAAAATCGCCGGCCCCGCTGCGCAGGGCAGACGGGCCGAACATTTATAAAAGGGAACAGAAATAGATATCTCTCAAAAATCACCAAAAAAAGGAAAGGGGGGGGGGAAAAAGATAGAAGATAACGTCGGATCCAAAGCAAAAGATTCGGGGGGGCAAAGGAACTCCCTGACGCCCCAAAAAGACGAAATTGCCAACATGTTGATAAAAAGGGAGCACTTGCATCATTCTCACGGAATATTGTTCCACGTGCGAGGAAAGGGAGAGCGACGTCCAAGGAGAGTGACCATCGTGAAAAAATGAAAAATTGTTTGGAGAACGGGGGGGGGGAGGGGTCTCGTCGATCTTAAGCTCAAACTCCAAAGGGGACATGCACGAAAAATGCCGCAAGAAAAAAGTGCAAACCAGAAGACAGAGAGAAAATATTCAAGGGAGGGGGAGAACGACAGTCGCCAAAAAAAGTCGAGAAAAAGTAAAAAGCCATGGACAAAGCAAAAACCTCGAGAAAGAGGAGGAAAAAGACACCACGAGAAGTTAAGGTCACGGAATACCGACCGCGACGCAGGGTTTCAGGACGGCAGGTCGTATTGACCTTGAAGAAGAACTTGGGGATTGGCTGGCCAGGTCCATTGGAAAAAAGAATGGGGGGGGGGGGTTTGAAAGGAAAAGGAACGGTGGGGGGATGCCATGAAAACCAGTCAAAAGAGAAGGTTGCAAGGGAAATGGTCCCCAACGGGGTGAAGCCTCTTAACCAAGGGCCGAGATCGAGGACAAAGGGAAAAAACGGGAGTTGAAACCTCCGCCTTCAAGAAAGGAAACTAAAAGACCTTGGGGGCACGCTGAGATCCCAGACCAAAGGGGAAACGAGTCCAACAAGCACGAGGAAAAATTGGGGGACACAACAAAAGCCGATAAGTCCGGGCTGGCAACAGCGATCGGGTGTCATTGGTCACCGGGGGAGATTTGGGGAAAAAGGAAAAAGAACAAGGAACGCGAGTTGGAAAGAAAAGTTTTCAAGGATATGGTGGACCGATGCCGACCGCCTACGGTAACGTACAAATTTCCCCTTAAACAGCAGCTCACGGCTGCCAGGAGCATCAAGGGGACAGGGACAAAAAACGGGAAAGGGGGGGGGAGGGGGCAAACATTCAAGAAGAGGATTTTGATCTTCCAGCGCCGGAAGGGCACAAAAAAAAGCCATGATATCAAGAATCTCCGGACCTGTCAAAAAAAAGTCAGACCGGAGGGAGGCCACTGGGGAAAAAAATGGAACGAACCAGGCAGCAGTGGTGGAAAGCTCAGGTGTCCGAGCCGGCTGCCAAAGCAAGTATAGGCACGGAATGGAAGCTCCGGCTGGAAATGTGGTGGAGTCAAGCAAAAATTGCGAAAGCCCAAAAATTAAAAACCTCATAACAAAAAAAAGGAAAAAAACCAGCCCGAAACGTTCGAGCAAACAGTGAAAAAGGGGAAGCAAGGTGACGGAAGACGTAAAGACGTGTTCGGAGAACCAACCGAACTGTTGGGGGCGTACAACAAACACGCGGAGCGGAGCGGTGTTCAGGGGCCGCATATAGAGCCAGTCAAACGCTGGGAGGACACCGGAAGCGAAGGGGACAAACCACAACAGTTTGCGGGGTACACGATACTTCGGCACAAAAAAAAAAAAAGTGTAGTCAAAGGAATAGGGGAAAAAGGACTTTTTCATGGGAGCTAAAGCTTCCAAACAGGCACCGGGGGGCCCAGCCATCCACGGTTGCCAGCCTGTCCAGAGAAAGAGAGCGGCAACAAAGCCAAGCAGGGAAAAAAAATAACCCGAGCGCAAAAGTTTGGCAAGCCAAGGAAAGTTCATGAAAAAATCAAAAAAGGTTTTTCGAAACAACGACTCGGCTGGCCAAAAAGACAGGGGGGGGAACGCCTCCAAGGGTCTTGAACATGGAAGCAGGGGTGGGATTCTGGCCGGGCAAAACGCCGCGAGGGTAATAGCATACAAGCTTGGCACTTTTGGGTGGGGGGAGGGGGAAATCAGAACAATTTGCAAAAAAGGCAAATGCCGGAAGGCAGACTCCCGATCGCCGGAGAAGGGAAGGCCCCCCCCAAAAAACAGAGGAACACTTTAAAAAAAAAACAAAACGATGGTGTTCGGGCCCAAACCGTAAAAACAGCGGCAGGAAAAAAAACTGGGAAGGGACGTGGTAATGGTCAGTGTGCCGTAGGGCGAGAATTGCCAGAGGTGTCCAAGAAAGCAGGAGAAGGAATGGTTGAATTAAAAAACGCCAAAAAAACCAGACGTTGAAGGTACAAAGTTCAAAAACTGCCAAGGGCGCAAAAACGGGGAAACTTCAGGGGGGAAAAACAAACAGAAAACAGGGGGTGGGTTGGGGGGCCCGGAGGGGGGGAGGTCGTTGTGTTGAAATGTGGGGACCAAACAAGTCCCCACCGCAATCCAACGGGAACGTTGAACCCCGCGGTAAATGGACAAAAAAAGGCCACGGTTGCAGAGGGCTCGGGGCAAAAGAAAGGAGGGGGAAGCACTCTCAGCAAAAAAACACGGAAGAAGGGGGGGGAAGGGGTCAAAAGAGATAGAACCCCTAACTTTGGTTCACAAAAAAAAACCAATAACTGGGGGGACCTCAGTTTGTCAAATAACCAGCAGTGTGTCAAAAACCCTGGCCGCAGGGGGAGGGCAAAAAATTTTTGGGCCAAAAACGCAATAACCTAAAAGCGTAAAAGGCAACAACCACTAACCATGTCGCTTGGTACAAGGTCAAGTTGAAGACGAAAAAGGGAACCTTTGGGTACAGGGCACTGGGCTGTTCACACCTTCAACATAACTGAATGTCGGATCCATTGGAACGATGCAAAACGATTTCCCCGCCTGGGGGACCAAACCAATAAACAGCTTGAAAAACAAGAAAGTTCAACATGAAGGGGATCGGCCGAAAACGTACGAAGATAGGTTTCATTTTGAATGGTGTGCCTTACTGAGCCGGCCATTTTGCGAATGAAAGGGCAGACGGGGGAGAAACCCCCGAACACAAACTGCAAAAAGTTCTCCTGACTCAAATACAAAAAATCAATGAAAAATATAAATTAGCTAGACCGCCGCATGGGCACGCGAACAAGCCAAAAAGGTCCTGAACCCAAGAGGCCGGGGGAAAAAAGAAGCGCAGGGACGGGAACAGGGTGAAACAGGCAGATCGGGGTTTCGTCGAAATTGAACTTCACCAATCGGGGAAAGAGTCCTGGTGGACACGGCGCGTAGAGAATGCTCGGCGAAAGGAAAAACAGAACGGAGCTGGGCAAAGGGGGTGTCAACCTGAAGCCATTCGCGACCGAAATTCACACCGGCCAGAAGGAAACGAAAAATAGGAAAACAGCATCGCCAGAAGGAGCGAAAAATAAAGAACACAGGGGCCGAGGCATTCAAGCCAAACGACGGTTAGCAAGAAAAGGAGAAGAAAGCGGGAGTTAACGCCGGACGAAAGAACCGCCCGGCACACCGGGACGGGTTGAGTTCGGCAAGGAAATTGGAGTCTAAACGATGAAACAACCAGCCGCACCGAAAAGGGGCCCTTGGAAAAAAACGAGCCAACGAGGGGGGAAAGCTCGGGCACCTGGGTGATTCGGTAGTGGGGCTTAAGAAGGCTCGAGACAAAATTCAGGAAAGCCAATCACTGGGAGAAGGGGGAGAAAAAAGCAAGGAGTACGGATGAACGGACCCGGTGCAGACAAAAAATGAAAGCATCTTGAAAAAAGAAAAAAAGGACAAACCACCCCCGACGGGCTGAGAACTGGCAACCACGGCTCAGAAAAAAGGGGCTTGGGAACATTACCGCAAGGGCGCCGGAACAGAGGGCACTCAAACTCACATCCACGAATTGGCCACTAAATCCAGGGTGGGGAAAGAAAGCCCAGAATACGGTGGCAGCTAAAAAGGAGCGAAAAAAAGGGACGGCCAACGTTGTGTCCGAAAAGCAAAGAGCGGGAAAAGAACCACTTTGAAAGGCTTCGACTGCGGAGAGAATGAAAGGTGTGAAAAAATAATCCAAGATCAAACTATCAAAAAGAAAAAAAAAAAAAAAAGCCGAAAGGAACAAGCGTGAAGAAACGGTATCGGGAGTGGGTTCAACTACCATCGACACGTGGATCAATCAATCCTAACGCCCCCAGAAAACACAACGCTAAGAAAAATAAGAGGAAAAAGCTGTTGATCTCGGATCGAAACGAAAAAGAGGGGACTGAATTCAAGACCAGGGCAATCATAAAACGGTCTCGATGGGGGGGAGTTCGGCCAAACGGAAAAGGGGAGAACCAATCATTCAACAGGGAAAGAAAAATGATGAAATATACATACAAGGAAAAGCCAAGACACTAACAGGACGTCGTGAAGGGAGTAAGTGGGAAAAAAAAAAACAGACTGGGAAGTCGGCGGATTAATCCGTTCGGGAAAAAGAGGGAGGGGGGGGGGAACTGGAGGGGGGGGCGAGAAAAAAGGGGCACCCGCACGTTTCCAGACCGGAAATCCACGGGAAATACGGAAGCACGCTGGGGGCAAACCTCCTGCTGCAGGCATCTGGGCTAGGGGAGTGCAACCAGAAGCTTAATACGACCGAGAAAACCAGACACAAACGATACCAACAGGGTTGGGGAAGGGAAAATTACTCAGACCAGAAAGGACAGAAGAAAAGCAACCAAACCGACGGACCATATGCACGGGAAAAGGAAGGATAAAACATCAAAACATGGGATAAGAAAACCGAAAAAGCGAAGGCCGAAAACAAGGGAGTAAAATAATCTGGGAAAAAAAAACCATGGAAAGAAGGACGAACAACAAAGAAGGAGGAAAAAGGAGGGAGCTAGCAGACGAGTCACTCGGGAGGCCGTGACCAACCAAAAAGCGCAGGGCGGGCATGTGGCCTGGGTTGAAGAAGAGAATTAGCAAAGGGCAGCCAACTTACAAAGGAAATATGGGGACGGGCGGGGAAAGGGTAGAGCTCAAGAAATGAAGATACAGAGTGACCTTCAAAAAAGGGGGGGGGGGGTGCGGAAAAGTACGTCCCAGGTACTTTAAGTCAGTCGCCAAGAAAAGAGATGCGGAGCCAGTGTTTTCTGCAAAAACTACTCCGTTAAAAGAGTACCCACAGCGAAGAAAGACTAAAACGAGCCGTTTGAAACGCAAGCCAGTTTCCACCTCAACTGGGAGAAGAACTATCCGCCGTATGCGGGTCCCGACGCTGGGGAACGGAAAAAGAAAAAAACGGAGGGAGAAAACGGAAAAGTCATTGAAAGCAATGGGGAAGGGAGAGTTCCAGGTCATTGTTGAAAGGATTGGTTGGCAGAAGGGCGCAAAAAAAGGTTGTAGGGAAAACTGAAGAAAAAAGTACCATATTGCATGAAAGGAATGGTCGTGGTCAGGAAAAAGTGGACGGTCACAGGAAAAGGTAACTGCGAAAACAGCTTAAAGCGCATCAGGGAAAGGAAGCGGGAAAAATGGCGCGGTGAAGCAAAGACATCCAACAACATCTGCGAGTAAATCAAACAAAAATTGTTGGTAGCGGACAGCCCGGGGGAAAGATGCCCTTCGCGACGGGGAGGAAAACTTGATATGGGGAATTTCAGCCCGTAAAAGGGACGCAGACTTTTAAAAAAGGCTTGTGCACCCACGCCGCAAAATTTGTTTGCAAAAGAAGGGTACAAAAAGGCCCTGCACACGCAGAGAGGAGAGAGAAACAGGGGGAGCATTCGCACCGTTTTAAAACGGGAAGGAAAAAACAAAAACGATTTTTTTTGGCCGTGGTGCCAGGGAGAAAGAAGGGCTCCCTGTTTCCAACGCAAACAAGGGGGTAATGGGGGAAAAGGCCAAAGGGGAGGAGCAGCCGAGAAAGTGTGGCGTGCCCGCCAAAACTAACGGCCGAAAAAGAAAAGTGTGGGGGGAAAGGGCCAAAACCTGCCAATCCAAACGCCGCATGGACGAAGAAGTCCTATCCGGCTTGCATAAAACCTATAAAGGTGGACGAAAAATTGTGACGGATCGAGACAGTGCCGAAAAAAAAAAAAAATAACCAAATTCACAATCCCAAGAGCCCTGTCGAGCTCAGCTAAAGGGCAAGAAAGGTGGAGAAAATGAACAACGTCAAAGAAACGGGTCAAAAAAGGAAGTCCACGGCCTTTGGGGGCGAACGGAAAAACAAGACCGCGGCGGGAGCTAAAAAAAGGGGAATCGCGCCCCCGCGAAAAACCGTGTAGGCAAACACTAAACGGAGGCCCGAAGATAAAAAAAAAAAAAAACCTGTGCAGGGTGAAAGGGGTTGAAAAGCCTAAGTACTGTAAGGTTTTAAAAAATAACCGGGGGGGGAGGGAAGGGTAGTGTAAAAGTGGAATCTACCGGGACCAAGGGCTGAGGGGTAGCGAAGAATAATTTCAGGGAACAAGTGGACCCAGCTCAAGGCGTGGGGGCCACTTGGGAAAGCACTCAAGACGGGAACGGCCACCGAGCAAAGGGGACGAAAGAAAACCCGACTAGCAAAAAAACGAGGAATTGAAGGAAACCGACGAGACAGCGCACCAGGTTTCGACAACAGAAGGCGGCAACGCGGCCCCAGCCTCCGCCATTGGTGAAAAGAAGTGAATCGAAGAAAAGGGGGTTGCGATTGGGCGGCACACAAAAGAAAGAGGGTAATGGAACTAAGAATAGGGAAGGTGGTGAAGATTTTGGGAGGAAAGATCAACAAACCTGGGCATGGGAGGGGACTGAAACGCAAAGACATAAGGGGAACCAGAGCAGTTAAAAAAGGGAAACAGGGCAAAGGAAAAACGGCCAAAAAAGAACACTTCCCAACAAGCGAGCACGGGCCGGGTGAGTAAGAACGGGGGGTTGAAAAGGGGGGTGGAATTCAGAAAAAAAAGAGGGAAAATTCACGCCGCGGGGTTAAAACCTGAAACGAGGGGTTGAAGGGGGTGGGGAAGGGGAAAAACACAGACGGAAAAAGTTTAAAATCATTTCTCAGCTGCACTTGGAACTGCGTTGAACAGCGACATGTCGTTGGGGGGGAGACCCGGTAAGTAACTGGCGTGGTTGCACAGGGTGGGCACAAGTCCCCGACGGGAGCTTGGCAGAGGGGGGAACAACCGGGGATGACAAGTAACCGGTTCTCTGGAGCAAGAGCAGTGCCAATCACCTTAAAAGGTCGGACAACAAAAAAGTGAGGAAAGGAAGGGAGAAATAGAGGGCAAGGACGCTTGGCCCAGACCAGAACCTTGGGAGTTTAAATGAAGAGGTGGGAAACGGACCCATAAAAAAAAAACAAAAGGGAGTGGGCCACATGAAAAGCGAACCTAAAAAGAGGGTCCACCAAAAACGACAAGTTCGAAAGGGTTCAATTTGATCGAGGAAGAACTTTTGGAAAATTCAAAGCCAGGGGGTCACAACAAAGCACAAAGCAAGGCAGACAACCGGAACCAAGGGCAATATGCGAAGAACCTAAGGCCAAAACCAGACCATAACAAACGAAAGGTCACGGAACGAAGGCCAAAAAAACGGAAAAACGAAAGATGGAGGAAAAAAAAAAGTGGAAGTTTGCCCGGATTATGGCCGGGTTTTCCTTAACAAAAACGGCGAAATCGGCGGCGCCAACCACCAAACGCACAAAAAAAAATCAGGGTGGAGATCGCACAAAATACATGACCCAGATAGCGAATCATGGACCCGGCGCGAAGGACGAAAATAAAAAATCAACCAGCCTATACATGTAACACGACACGAGGCAAGGTGAAGGGGCCGAACCAAAGAATGTGACGAACGGGAAAAACATGCAGATATGTTGTCAGTCCCAGCATTTAATCCCTCGTGATAGAGTCGTGTTAGCCCGCGTGTTTCGGCCATCGAGTGACGGAAGCCACGGCAAAAGCGGATGTAAGCTCAAAGCTGAAAGCTTGACAAAAAAAACACAGAAAGAGCCCGAGAAAAAAATTCCAAAAAAAAAAAAGAACTACAATAGATGGGAGCAGAAGAAGTAGAGAAATGAAGCGAAGACCTTTAAAAGAACGCTCCGGGGGACACTACCGACAGCGCGAACCGATGTCAAGCGGAAGACGAAAGACTCCACGCCGCCGGGGAGGTTGCCGTTGGCAAAGGCCGTTTGGATAAAACGATCGACGTCAACTCAAAAAGAAAAAAAAAACCAAGGGGACATTGCAAATCGGAAGAAAAGGCTCGGGGAGGGTGAATTCAAGAGTTAAGGGGCTTTCGAAGACAAAAAAATCTCGCAAACGCTAACTGGGAAGCCTAAAAAAAAGAGAGGGGATCGGACTGAAAGGACACAGGAAGAAGGGGCGGAAGGGAAAGAAAAAAAAGAGACGAAAAAAAAAAACTAAGGAACCCCATGGCAACGGACGCGGCTACAAAAAAGCTTGAACTTGGAAACTAAACGGCGGGAACGGACAGAAAACAAAAGCATCGAAGTGGCAAAGAGGAAAAGTTGGGGGGACCTAAACCGATACGGGGGGAGACGCTACTACGCGACTTGCGGTCGGGAAATTTGTGGGGGGTACACGAAAAAACGCAAGCGCGGGCAAAGAACAGGCAAAAGCGTGAAAAAAAAGCCTGCGATAACAAGTCTGGAATGCTTAGTGTCCAATAAAAACCGAGGTCAGCAGAACGGCCGGCGCCGCAAAACCCGGGGTCAAAAAAAAAAAACGAAAAATAGGGGACATACGCAGAAAAAAAAGAACGATGGTCGGGAAAGAATCCACAAGAACAACAAAAGTGAAACAAGAAGGAAAAAAAAAACAGGCAAGGAATGTTGATCAGTAAAAGATCTCGGGCCGCACCAGAGCCTTCTTTTTTCAACAGAAGAACCAAGTGAAATCAGGGGCAAAAATCATGCGGACTGGAGGTGTCATGGCAACAGACACAGAACTGTCGAAAAAAAGAAACACAAGAACCTGGAAAACGAAAATTCAAATTACGACCGCCGTTTTTCAAACCAAGTGGGGAAAAGAGTCCGGGGTTCGGTAGAGCGACCCGAAAGGGAGCGCCCGATTAATACCCTTCCTTAAGAAAAAAACAAAACCCGGGAGGGAGGCCTGCTGCCGATCAAACTTACAAAAGGTTGGCGAACGGAAGTCAAAATCGGAGAGCCGTTTCATACAAAAAAACGAACGGAAGAAAAAAAGGACGCATTCGCCGCCAGTTGAAAGGGGGGCGACCGTTAGATAACAAGCAGACACCAAAAGAGCAACTGTGTCAAGAATGTAAGACTCAGAGGAAAGCGCAGACCCATGGGAAAAACTCCGAAAAAGATCGTAGAAGCGGACTGCTATGACATCAAAGGGCCAAGGAAGCCACGACGGGCGCAGGGCGGGGACGGCCGGATGGAACTCGTCTTGAAAAAAAAACCAAGAAGAAT
>Ga0179593_1508018_pt1 | contig 11571 bp, 14 predicted proteins | sample CZODoug2_1_08_16_FD_185931 | JGI IMG/M metagenome (GOLD analysis project Ga0179593, IMG submission 185931) | Vadose zone soil fungal communities from Angelo Coast Range Reserve, California, USA - CZODoug2_1_08_16fungal (PacBio error correction) | ecosystem: Environmental > Terrestrial > Soil >...
AGACGGTGGTCTCTTGGTTCTATTGAAAGCCATCAGGGGGGGGTCAATGTAATAACTGGTCTCAAATGCAATAAACAGCAGGTTACTGTCGGTAATTAACCAGTGGCACAGTTTCTTAGGAAAAAATGCAAGGGATTAATTATAATAAAAAAACTTTGTCCTATGCCAGCGAGGAAGAACAAACTGTCCAGGAAAGTGGGGTTTATTGTGCTGAGTAACACCAGAGAGAGGGGGCGCGCGCGACAAGAGGAGACGCTAGAAACAAAAACCAATAAGGGGTTCTTTCGAGAGGCATTCCGTGGTAGGGGTTAGCGCAGTGAACCAAAAAAGAGGGGTCCAGCAGAAAGGAACAAAAAAATGGTTTAGGCGGGGTTTGAGGGGGAGAAGGAATTATAGCTTCAGGTGGGGAGCAGCACAAGCTAGTTTGGCATTGATTGTTGAGCGAATGAAAGAGATGATCTGCACCAATAAGAGAGGGGTGAAAGAAAAAAAAATCGGGGTGTTCAAATAGGGTGGGGGATGGAGGAAAGGGTCTTGCTGAAACCCCTTACGAGCTAGAGGTACGGTACCAAAATCCTATTCCAGTACACCTTTAGGCGTTCCGTCTTGGGGGCTTTAGTAAAAACAAGCTATCTAAGAGTACCAGGGGGAACTGGGGAAAAATAAGTGGCACTGTGTAGGGGGCGGGAATCAAAAATAAAAAGTGGGATAGACCTTAGTCATCGTTCTGAAAAAAATGGCCTGCCCAGGCTGGCCTATGGCTAGGGGGGGAAGGAAAATGATAAAAAAGGGTTTGAGAATGTAGTCAAGAGGGAAATCCGGAGAAAAAAAAATTTAGTGCAATCTCCATCCTGGGAAGAGGGCCGCAGAAGGGGGAGGTAATATAGTTTCTGAAGTGGGATGCATAGGATAAGGGTCTCACAGTGCTAACGACAAGCTTCTAGCGGGGATCGTTGGCAAGTGGGGAAAAAATTTGGCCGGCTTTTAACTGGGGTTGGGGGAAAGATAAGACGGCGTGGAAGCCTACACATCTGGGGGGTGGGGTGTGGGGCAAAAAGTGAGGCGATAAGGGGATTGGCAGAAGGGATTACCTTGCAGCAAAAAAGGCCAGACAAACGGAGGGGGAGGGTGGAAGGGGGTAATGATGGGGAGGCGAGAGTCGGTGATACATGTAAAAAAGCTAGGGCGAGATCTGCGAACGGTCGGGGTGCAGTTTGTTGCAGGTTTGTTCAGTAGGAGTTGAAAGAGGTGAAAAACTCTGTTCAAATGAAGGAACTCAACGATCGTTCGGGGGGGTATGAGGGTGTGCGTGGGGGCAGGGGGGGGGGCCAGCGGCCATATAGGAAGGGGGTACGAGCAAAACGTGCGGGCAATGGGATAACCGGAGGTCACAGGGGCCAGTCGAAACGTATTTCGAAAACCCAAAGAGGGCCAACAAACTATAAAACGAGTATGATTCAGTAGTGGGGCAGGGGAAGCACCAGGAGCTAGCCTAGGGGGGAACAAGAACCAGGGGCAGACCTGCGGCAGCGAAAATTCGAGGCGGCGGAAAAACAATTGAGAAGAAAATATATCTAAAAAACGCTTGAAGGGACCGTCTTTTATTGTCCCACTCCCGGGCGTGGGGAACGGGGTGTGAAGGGAACTACGGGGGGAGCAGAGGGCGCAAGCAAAACTAGCGTATCAACACGGCAATGCTTAGGGGGGAAAAAGAAAAACGCCTGGCATATGGGGTCACTATGACGGAGGGATCTACTAAAAATTAGGGGCAAAAATCCTTTATACTAAAGGATGGTCAAGTCAGGGTGATTAGGGCAGCGATTGGAAAAACATACAAATTGCCATTCAGACAAGATGAGGATAGTACGGGGCTTTGTCTCGGTAAAAAAAAAATAAAAAACCACGACGGTGCGGAATGGTTGCCCCTCGCGGTGACTGTGGTCGGCAATAGCTACTTATCGGATGGAGGAAAACAGGCAGAATGGTAAGCCGTTCTGAATCTAAAAGAAAACAGATCGTCAACAGATGCTTTAGGTTGTGGAAGTGAGGGGGTGGTTATGTCTGTCAGGCGTGGGAGGGGCAGAGTGGGAACAAAACTTCCGCAGTGGTGTCCGAAAAGTGAATTAAAGGCACTCGTTTGCTGACGGAAGAAGTTCAAGGGCAGGAGGGGGTGTCAAAACCCCGAAGGCATATGACAGGGAGCAATTCACGGAGTAGAGGTCAACTTTCGACACGCACCCCTCGCATTAGGGGGTCCTGGGGCGACTCGTGTGGGCGGGGGGGCTTAAAGGAAATGTTGGGTAAAAAAGGGGGGGTTGTGCGGTTGTTTCGGCTTGGCCTATAAGAGAAATGGGGTATTAAACTTCAAATGGGGGGAAACAGGGAGGTTCAAAGTAAGAGGTGGGGGGGATCGGAACGGGGGGGGGGGGGGCTGGGTGTAATTGGGAGCCTCAACCTTCCTCACAATTCAAGTCTTTGAATGTTCCAACCGGGGTCCGTTCTTGAACTTAATCCTGCTGGGTGGTTCTTTCGTGCGGAATATGGGCTACGAAATCTGTGGGCAAGGGGGGCCCCAGGCCATTGTGGGCATTTCGGAAAAGGGGGGGGCACCAAACTCCGGAAATGTTCTTCATTTCAGTGGCAGATCGGTTAGCACGTCCGTACGGACAAGCGGGGTTGCAAATGCTTGGACAAGGAAGAAAAGGGTGGTGAATAATAGTAAAAAGATTAAAATACGATCAGATGCTAAGAAACTCCTGGTTCCTCGAGGGGTGGGTGGGGTAGTGTGTGGGGGTCCTGGGGGTGGGGTGGTTTGGGGGGGGGGGTGGGTGGGTGTGACATCTATTTGTATTCTTTTTTTACCAGTGACAGAATGAAAGAACGAGTTACTGGGGGGTGGTATCGTATTTTACAAGCCTGTTATAAAAATCTAAAAGTCTGGGAACGCGAAGCTACTGCAATCTTTGGAGGCACTCATTGGGACTGATAAGGGAGGGGGTCACGACACGACATGTCGATAGCTTAGTCTGGCATACCAGCGTGTACACTCAAAAAAAGAGATCAGGGAGATTTGGGGTGTGGAAGAAAAGGAGACCGAATCGTGAGCGGCGCGTAAGGAAGTAATGCCAAAAAGAGAAAACTCAAAACTAAGGGAGGGCGTGAAAATTATAAACCCTTGAATAGAAGGAGGGCAGGGGGGAAGGGGGGAGACGCGAATCGGAGACCCACAAAGGGGGGGGCGAACTAATGTAATTCCAATACAATGACATGAAAAAAAAAAAAGATTCTCCCGGGCAAAAATGAAGGAATGCGCGCGGGGGCTTATCCGCACTAGCTCCAGATGTCATTTTACTAATAGTAAGGGGAATGGACATGGTGAGGGGGCGGGGGTTAGGTTCGGGTTATGATAGAACGTGACGCACGGTATGGAAATGAACGTCACGCTGTCCGAAAATCGGCAAGGATATTCGAAGAGGGGGCTAAAAAAAGAGGGAGTCCATGGAAAGAAACCAGGAGCAGGTTAGAAATGTCGCAGCGAGGGTATTGAACTCAAGGAATAGTTATGACTAGACCGGAAGGTTTGTGAGCCATTGGGAAAAACCAGTCCCTTTTGTGTTCCTTTTCAGCAGATCACAAGTGCCTGGAAGTTGGGGGACCAATCTTCGCGTTCGGACGTCACTTGGGAGTGCTTGGGGCGGTAATTCTGGCATCCAACGTGCGCGGGATATACGTATCGCGATCTGCCTGTCGCCTCTCGCTCTAATGAACTATGTTAAGGTGATCGGGGTTAGCAGTTCACATGAGGCGGGTATCGGAAAACGAGTAATAAAACCACACCCACGGGGTCTACACACCTCACCTCTTTTGTGAACGGTTCAAATTGGGATTGTTTCAAGTGTGTTCAACGAAACAACCACTTGAGGTTATGGATCTGGCGGTTTGCGAAAAATGAAGAAGGCTTGACATTAACTCGGTAGGAGCTTCCCAACAGTGCTTAATTAACCGGCGGGGGGACATGAATGCCGAATTGTAAACGTTAAAACGGCGGTATCAAAATCGTGAAGAAAATGGTTCTGAGTGCTATTGCAACCAATTCTGACAAAATTTTTTATTATTTTATTCTCACTTTCTCCTGGAAAAAAAAAAGAAAAAACAAAAAAAGAAAAAAAAGAAGAGCAAACACCAAAAAAAAAAAAAAAAGGGTTCCAGTCAGACTGAGTCAAAAGGTTATCATCAAATCGGAACAGGGGTATGGGGGGGGTAAGCATTCAGCTTAACGCTCAAACAGTACATGAAGGGGGAAAGGGCACTGCAGAGGGGCAGTACTTGACCACCTTTATGGGAGAAAAGCGAAAAGAGGTCAGTGGGCACAAACAGACTGGGGGTAGAGCCGCCAAACGCAGAAACAGAACGGGGGGGTTTCGGAACGAGTTACGTCTCGGGCTGATTTACAGAAAAAAAACCCAAAGCAACAACGTGATTCGGTCGACGGAGTGGGCATCTCTCAAAAGGAGGAAGATAGCGCTATCATGGGAACTGCACACACACCAAATAGGAATGTAAAAAGAAAAAGTGAAGGGTTGTAACATGGGCGGGAAGCGGAGAAGGGGAGGAATCCGTGTCACCCAGTCAGAAGATGGGGGGGGGGAATCAAAAATATCAATGGGGCGGATGGACTGGGGGAACCGGGGGAAGATAAACCTCAAACGAGGGGGAGTTCTCTGGAGTCTGATGGGACAGTGAGTCATTGCCAGAAGCGGGTAGAAAACTTATGGACACTTTTAAAGTAAAAGGGTTATATGTGGGGACTGGGAAACGAACTTGCCTGGGGGGGGGGGTTAAAGGGAGAACGGCAGCTCTATAAACCTACACTAAAATTGTCAAAAAGACAAGAAACGAGACCTGCAATAAACGTTAGGGGTTGGACTCCAGGGTAAAGGGGGGGGTATTTATTATGGAAAAGGTTGCGAACACACATTCAGGGATTATTCTGGGTACACTCAACTGGCTCTTTCTGGATTCATTGGGGTACCAGTTAGAGTATTTTATGTGGGGGGGGGGGGGTGGGGGGGCATTGGGAATTGGGCTAGTAACTAAGACTGAGATAAACTCGATATCAAATCATCTAAACAGGCTATAGAATGATGGCTTACAATGAGGGAAAAAGGCCGAGCACTTCTGGTCCTTTAAGCAACCAAAATGTAAAGTGTAACTATGCCTAGAAAGGGATAAGGTGGGCTCTGTCAAGCATGACTAAAGTAAGTTAAAAGGGATGGTAAGAAATATATATACGCGGGGCAGGAATAAGTCTCTTCCTCTCCTAGGAAGTGCCTTTGTAAATGTCTGTCTGGGACACAAAAACGAGAAAAACTATGAGAGAGGGGAAGCAAGCAGATCAAAACAAACAAAAGTAACCATGGAAAAAAAAGCTATGAAAAGAAATGCAAGAGGTATCAAAGCTGCAAGGGGGATGAACTCATCTTTGTTATGCAATCTGATTTCCCGATAACGAAGAGGGGGGGGGGGGGGAGGTCCATTTACAAATGCATGCAAGAAACTCACGCAAAAAAAAAGGAGGGGAAAATGCAATGGAGGATAAAGATTTGGTCAGTCGCAAAAATCGGGTGTACGGAATTTAACTGGATACAGGGGGGGGGGGGGGCGGCCGCAAAGTTCAGAGATGGTATAGGAAACTTGGGTGAAATTGGCTCGTGCGGCAGGAAACCCAAACAGACCCTCTCAGTGTAGGAAAAAGGGGTAGGGCATCCTTAGCTCAGTCGAGTAAGTAATTGAAGAAGGAAGAGATATTGAAAGGCCATAAGAGGGGGGGGAACAGCCTGCCAGAGCTGTGAAAGGCGAACGGGAAGCAAAAAGTGCTAAAAATAAATATGTCTGGAAAGAAGAGTGGGCAAGGGGTGAGCATCCCGAAAAATCGGGGGGGGAAGAAGAGACATAGAGAGGTTACCAAAGGCTAGGGGTCGCTTCCTATAAGTCAATGAAAGAATATGGTCGAAAATCAAGGCTGGATGAACACAAAACCCCGCTATTGAGGGAAAAAGGGATTTTGCATTGGCTCGACGCTTCTTCCAGAGCGAAAAAGCCAGTGACTAAGATGTCCTACCTCAAGCAAAACAAAGCAATACGGAAATATATTGTTGGAGAAGAAAAGTCTTGTAGTCTTTAAGGAGGTAAGGGAAGACTTGGACATGCAAGGGCTTGGGGGGTTTAGGGGTGACACGTATATCAAGGGGGTTTTGAAGGACTACATAATATCTGGGAAGTGGGGAAAGTACGTGGGAGGGGGAAGGGGGCAATTAAAGGGATGGGGTGGGGGGGGGGGGGGGGGGGGGGGGGGGAGGGGGGGGGGGGGGGGGGTGGGGGGGGGGGGGGGGGGGGGGGGGGGGGGGGGGGGTGTGTGGTATTTGGGGGGGGGGGGGGGGGGGGGGGTTGTGGGTGGGGGGGGGGGGGAGGGGGGTGTGGGGGGGGGGGGGGGGGGGGGGGGGGTGGGGGGGGGGGGGGGGGGGGGGGGGGAGGCTTGGGTTGGGGGGGGGGGGGGTTGGGATTGCACTTGTGGAGATCCTGGAAACACGCGCGTGGTATAAACATCAGAAGCGGTAAAAAAAAAGACTCTCATTGTCTTGTTCTCGTCTGGAATATAAGGGGAGTTTACGCGGCAAAGGGGGGGGGCTGGCATACTCGAGTAATGCAAGTGACAGACAAGAGGGGTGGGAACAACGGTCTTCTGTCCGCGAACATAATACTTTGAAGGGCGCAACAGCGGGGGGGGGGGGGGGGGGGGGGGGGGGGGGGGGGGGGGGGGGGGGGGGGGGGGGGGGGGGGGGGGGGGGGGGGGGGGGGGGGGGTGGAGGGCGGGACACTTATATTATTATTTTCACCGGCAGAATGTGGAAATTAGACGGGCATACTAATTGCAGGACGGGGGTGGTCGAGGAAATGTATTGATGGGATCAGATAAAAGGGAGAAACATAGTGTAAGGGGACAAAAGAAGATGAGAACACTTCGTACAGGGGAGGTAAAGAGAGTTTTCAACTCATCGGGAAAAAGGAGGGGGGGGGGGGGGGGGGGGGGGGGGGGGGGGGGGGTGGGGGGGGGGGGGGGGGGGGGGGGGGGGGGGGGGGGGGGGGGGAGGGAGGGGAGGGGGGGGGGGGGGGGTAGGACTAATAATTCGTCTGATTCAGAAAAAGCTGTTACCGAACGTATTCTTAGACTAAGAGGACCTTATAAGGGAACGGATGTCTCTTAATCTCATTTAAAAACGTGGGGAAAGGCCGGAAGTCTGGCTTACTCGGACTGAGCAGTGGTTGGGGCGGTTGGGTGATTTTCGGGTTGTTTCATGAGTAGAAAAAAGAAAAAAAGAGGTTGTAATAGGGACTCGTCCAAAGCGAAAAATGGACTGGGCAAGGCGGTGGGTGCCAACGCTTGGAATATATGGGTCAGGGAAAGAAAAGCGCATCTGGAACTCCATGTGAGTAAAGAAGAGGGATAGAGGAAAAGCACGTTGAATGAAGGTTGGTTACAGCCGTGGGCAGGAGGCATAAAGTTCTGGGAACGTGTGAAAGCGTATTAGTATTAGATGTAAGAAAGGGGGGCATGATTTCTCGGGGTTAATGGTTAGGGGTCTTGTTCTGGGGGCCCCCTCTGGGGGGGAGAGGCGTTCAAGACATAATCAGAACTAACCTAACCTACCCTAGGAATGGTCGTGTCATAGAATCGGAAGACTGTTAATTAACTGGCTTCTGAAGGTTGTATAAGCAGTGTGGGCTGAAAACAAAAAATTCTTCAATGTAGAGACGTCATAGAGGAGTGTGGGGGGGGGGGGGGGGGGCAGGCCTTAGGAGAGGAAGGCAAATGACAACTAGAGAATCGGGCTCGTACTGGAAAGAAGCATGAATTCGTTGCAGCCTGGTGGGAAAGTAACGGAAGTTCGGAAGGGGGCAGGAACGAGGTGGAGGGGCAGCTAGTTGATTAGGGCTTTTCCTTGTCACTGAATTAGTCGCCACCGCTTTGGGGGGTAGGGAGCGAAAGGGGGGGGCTACAGTCAGTCGTAGGACCTCAGAAGTGAGGACAGGGCCTACGCAAAAGTACGTCGGGGTCGTTTGTATTAACGACAAAAATTTACCGGAAGAAAACGTGGCCACGATAGGCTCCAAGCGAGCTTGAAAGGAAAAAATCCTCAAGGTCAAATAGTGTAGTGGAAGGATGTTAGGGGGACTCTCACCAGTAGGGACATAAGCTAGGGCTTTATAAATTTCTCACGATCTAAATCCTTGGCGGGCGTGCTTTACGGTAAAACAAACAGCTTGAACTTCTCCCCTAGATGCGGGCATGGGGGCGGCTTTCGCTTGGCCACGGGCTTTTCCACAGAACATTCAGAGACCGTCCCTACTTCTCTCGGATCTGGTGCATGGCGCAACGTGTAGGAACCCTGGGGGTGGGAAAAACGACAAAATCTGCTGTTAATCAGGGGCATGCGGGGAAGTTGAGGAGGTACTGGGGAAGGTGTCTGACCGCCAGGAGGTAACTCCCAGGGAAAGTGGGAGAACCAATTAACTTGCTGAAGAACGTCAAGATCGCGGGGGGGGGGGGGGGGGAGACATTTCCGGGGGGAATGAAGGCAGCTTTGGGGTGTGGAAAACAAAAACAAAAAGCGGAACTCTCATTGGTTGTCTCTTTCCACTTCTCTATCTGGACCGTGAAAGACAAGCAGGAACACAAAACTGCTACAACAGGGAGGGAAGGAGCGGTGGGGACGTAGGAGGGGGGTTTTGGAACCCGGAGAGGTGTCTAGAAATCGATGTAAAGGTGGGCCTTGGGGGGGGGGAGACGTACTAAGTCATTCTAGTTAATTAAAATAAAAAGTCAAAAATCTAAAATAATAGATACAGAGAAATAAGATTGTTTATATTCTGGAAAAAAAAATTGAATCTAAAACAATCTTAAAAGTTTTTTTGTACCGGGATTTTGAAATTACTGGGGGGCTTGGGGACATGGTGTCGGTATGTGTGTTGGGGGAGTCGTAAATCTCTGACGCATAAAAGAAGAAAAAACGGGCCTGGGGGGGTCATCTAGAAAAAAGAAAAGACTGTCTTCTATTGTGTCTATTGACGGGGTGTAGTGGGTTGCTGTGAATCGCTATTAAGACTAAAAGGACTAGACCATGTACACACCTGGGGCACCCAGTCACAGTGAACACGGGGTGGTTCCTAGTTAGAACAAAAATCCCTAGTCCGTATTGTGGGGGGGGGGTGGGAAAGTCCAAATCAACTCAAAAAAGTATTTTTTCTTTCCTTCTTTGTCTGGCGCGTTGCGTAAGAAAAATTCGGGTTGGGGAGAAAAGGAAAACTCTTTTCGTGTATAGGCGGAAAGGAAAAAAAAAAGGAGTACAATCCTTAGTCGGGAAAACATAGACATCTTGAACAACTGCAAACTCGTGGGTCACCAATTCGAAATAACGACGACAGGGGTGGCAAACGCGAGATTGCTCTAGTCCTAGGCCGTGAGGGGGTAACAGAGGGAATTCTAGAAGGAAAAAGATTATGAGGATATGGTTTGGACTCACAAGGGTGGGCTTTGGGGTCGTGTGGGCCGTGTGCTCTAATACGTCCGTATGGAGGAACTTGGGCCAATCTCCACCTCGGTTGTATGTTCTTGCGGGGGGCATCTAACTCTTGCCCTGGCTATCAGCCATTGTTGAGCTGAGGGTTCTTGAACACACTCGGAAAGTACAGCATGCCTTGGAGCAGGAAGAGGGGGTCGCACGCACTATAGACTCTGTATTCTGTTTCTTCTCGCTTTATCCCCAGTATGTAAAGACATTAAGACGGAAGGACGGGGGGGGGGGGGGGCGGGGGGATGTAACCCCTAGTAATTTAGGAGACTGGGAAAATAAAGTGAGGAAACGGCGCCTGACGAGGAGCTGGGCAGCACCAAAAAAAAAAAGTGTATCTCTTTAAGGACAACGGGGAAATACCATAGGGGAAAAAAAGAATGACGATTAGTTTTTCCTGTGGCACAGGGGAGATGTCGACGTTCATTACGCATAAGCGTTTGAGTCTCAGCGTATGACTAATCGGGCCAGAGAGGAAACAACCTTACACCAAGAACCGAAAACTCAAATAGTGCGCGACTGTTCAAGAGTTGACGCCAAGAGGGGTTAAACGATCATCAGACCAATTCGTAGAAGCTGGACTCGCACGATCCTTTCAATGTTGGAAGGGGCGAACCCCATTGTAAGGAGGAAAGAGAGGCAGTGCTCTAGGTTCCAGAGAAACAGAGAAAAAAGAATCATTAGACGAGATTGATGCAATTGAGCTAATGCCATGATATCCGCGGTCGGGAAAAGGACTTTGATTTTAAGTGCTAGGGGTTGTTCGGAACAGGAAAGAAACCGGGCCGTAGAGGTGCAGCCGCAGGCAAAAGTGGGACCAAACCAAAGGTTAACCTCACCCGAGAATGAAAACCGCATCAACCAAGGTCCCAAACAACAAAACCGCATCAGGGACATTGGGCACGTGGGCGGAGTAATGAGCTCACTATACAGGGGAGGGGGCATGCGATAAACTATGGTCCCGGGGCAAAATAAAAAAAACGAAAGGGGGGGGCCCTGTTCGATTCTCACACACGAGGAGGGGTTAGGTACTGCAAAATAAAACAACTTAAAACGGGCCGCGGCTCTCCTCCACGCGAAGTAGAAACTGGCGTCTGAGTTAAAAAAAATTGGAAAGGGAAAAGTCACGACGATTGCGGCGTGGGAATGTACGTGTCTGCAGCAGCAGGGGGGGGGGGGGGAAACTCAGACACTCTACACAGTCGCGACAAAGCGCGATCAAAGGGGCGACTTGAAGGAAGGACCAAGGGTCAGGAACAGTGGGTCGGATTTGGTGGGGGGGGGGGGGGGGGGGGGGGGGGGGGGGGGGGGGGGGGGGGAGGGGGGGGGGGGTGTGTGGGGGTGGGGGGGGGGGGGGGGGGGGGGGGGGGGGGGGGGGGGGGGGGGGGGGTTGGGGGGGGGGGGGGGGGGGGGGGGGGGGGGGGGGGGGGGGGTGGGGGGGGGGGGGGGGGGGGGGGGGGGGGGGGGGGGGGGGGGGGGGGGGGGGGGGGGGGGGGGGGGGGGGGGGGGGGGGGGGGGGGGGGGGGGGGTGCTTGGGATATTCCTGCCAGGTGGGGATGGGGGGGTTTGTTGGTTCAGTTGTGGGGGGGGGGGGGGGGGGTTGTGGTGGGGGGGGGGGGAGTGGGGGGGATGTTATGGGTCATATGGGGGGGGTTGGGGTACAAAGGAAGACGAGGAAAGGTTGAACATCTAAATATTGCGGGTGACAGTATGTGGTGGGGGAAAAAAAATTACAAAAAATGCAGGGAACTATACGGGGGGGGGGAGGTGTCGGATTGCATGGGTAATGTAAACCGGAGAAAAAAAAACGGCACAAAGAGTCAAGGGGGGGGGGGATGTAGGTCACCGCGTCCCAGGCGAGCGCCTACTCAGAACAATAGATAGAGAAAAGTTAAAAAACAATGAGGCCGAAAAAACACCCACAAAAAACAAAGAAAAAAAA
>Ga0179593_1519455_pt1 | contig 11571 bp, 18 predicted proteins | sample CZODoug2_1_08_16_FD_185931 | JGI IMG/M metagenome (GOLD analysis project Ga0179593, IMG submission 185931) | Vadose zone soil fungal communities from Angelo Coast Range Reserve, California, USA - CZODoug2_1_08_16fungal (PacBio error correction) | ecosystem: Environmental > Terrestrial > Soil >...
GAGGAGTAATATGTGCCAGCGGGAGAGGAGGGGCATTTCAAAGAGGGGGGCCGAACAAGTAAAAATGGTTTTACTACCGCAAGGCATCGTAGAAAAGGAAGAGTGAAGCGGGTTTGGGAGTGCGAGGCCGGATGAACGCGGGGAGGAGAAAAATAAAGATAATCGAGATGGAAATCTGCGCCGCGAACGTTGTAAGGGAGCGTACGGAAGAAAGGTTGGTTTCGGCCTGGAGAAAAGGGAGAAAGGGGTACGGAACTGTGGGTGTGAGGAAGGAAAGAAATTGAATTTAAAAAAGAAGGGACAACCGCTCGCTACAATTTGGCGAATCTTTTTAAAGTTTTGCAGGAAAAACGCAAGATATGGTGAAATCGAGGGATGGGGGAGAGGAAAAGAGGAATGGTTCAACTTAGGAAGCGAAAGGGGGAACCGGGGGGGTGTGGCTTCCTGGAAGAAAAGACGAGAAACGAAGTATGATTGTTAGGTGACTTCAGGTGCATTTCTTGGGGCGGGAGGACATTGCGCGGATGGGGGGGAAGTCAGCGATGTGGAAAAAGGGGGATTGGTTTTGTGATTTTTACAGACGAGGAGGAAAAAGCGCTAATGGAAAGGGGAAGCACGGCATCGGCTTCCTGCATCGAGCAGAAAGATAATTGCAGGGGAACGCCAAGGTGAGGTCGGGGGGAGGGACCGGCTAAGAAAGGGGAATAGTCATCATTCCTAGGAGAGGGGGGGGGTGAAGGACGTCTCGGGAAGGGTGTCGCGGCGACGCCTTTCGATAAGATTGGGACCAGCTTAACGTTCTTCCGTTTCAGGACGGGGGAAAGAAAGGAACAAGAAGGTCCTCCCATCAGGGGTTTCAAAAAAAGGGCAAAGGGTTCAGTTGGTCAAAAAGAGAGCATTGGCGTCCGGAGGGGGGAAAATTTTTTTCTCGCATTCATTGGGGGGGGTTTGGGGGGGAAAAAAAAGACGAAAGTTAGCTCAACAGGGAGGGGGGGGGCTGGGGTATAGGGCGAAAACATGTTAAGGGAAAGGGTAAACGACGCGGCTGAGATCACTAAACCAGGAGGCACATGATGGGTCGAGTCGCTACACTCTTGTAGCCTTCAGGGGGGGGAGGAATCGAAACGGTCACTGAAAGAGGAATAAAGCAATGGTTGAGGAGGGGGGAAATAACGCAAGTCCGGAGGTTTCTCTTTTCTGGCGGAGGGCACGTCGGCCAGTTCAAAAATGGGAACAATTCTTGTTCGGGGAACAGCGGGGGGGAGGGGAGGAAGAGAATGAAAAGATGGCGAGGGTTGAGGTGATGAAAAGGGGGAGGGGAAATTGTTCAAGATTGAGGAAGGAACTCCTGGAGCTCTCACAGGGTCTGAGGGCATAAGGCGGCTGGAGATTGGCAGAAAAAGGATGGGGAAAGAAGGGAGAGTGCGAATCATTACCGGGATGGCAAAGAGGGGGGATGAAACGCCTGTTTGAGGATAGATTAGTCCAATGGAGGGAAGCGATGGGGCAGGCCTTCGGGGGGCATAGTCAGAGGGGGGGAGGTCAAAGGATCTCGTGTGATTGCAAGGAGGGGTCGAAAATTGGGGAAAGGGAGAAAAAATGACAAGCTTCGAGGAGTGCGGAAAGGCTTTATCACAAGGATGTATAATAAACTGGGGTCATCATCTCGACTCGGGGATTCCTGCTGAGGGGGAAGGGGGGGGGGGGGGAAAAGAACTTCAGGTGGAAGGGGGAAAAAGTCAGAAAGAAAAAGTTTAAATGAATAAGAGGTTGGGTTGACTTGCGATCGCGAGGGGGATGACTTACATATTGGGGTTCGGAATGAAAAAAAAAAAAAGTAAGATTGGTCGAGCGGATGGTAGGATCTTAAAAAGAAGGAAAGAAAAACGTACAAGGCGCGATTGCACGCTGTGGCAGTAGGAGGCCCCGTAAGCCTTTGTCGAGAAGATTTGGAAGGAAAAAATAGACGAAGAAGAGGGGGGAAAACGAAAAGATGAAAAACGGGACAAGAGACTCTGGGAAGGTGGGGAAAGGGGGGGAGGGTGAGTTTCAAAACCAGTTGGATTGGCAGTTGTGGGAAAAGGCGCTGGTGGCGACCACCCATCAAGGATTGTCTGGGAAGTAAAGATCAGGGGAAGAAGGGGGGGGGTGAGGGGGGGACCAGAAAAGGGGGCGAGTGACCAGGGGTGGGTTGCAGAGGGTGAAGAAGTTCGCTCAGGTTAGCGCGGGAAGAAGGTGTTTGGGGTAAGCCTGATTTTGTCAACGACAGTAGGGGGAAGAGGGAGGTAGGGGGAATGCGAGGAAATTCAAGGAGGAGGGCGCGACAAAAAGCTGGGAAAAGGGGTGGGGAGCGCCGGCCTAGTGAAGTGAACGCAAGGTGAAAGTAACGACCGAATGCCGAAGGCGAAAACGATAGAGGAAATATCAAACAACAAAGAGAGAGAAAAAAAGATGAGAAAAGAAGCGTCCTCGGATAAGAAGGACGAAGACCAAATTGCCGTTTCATGCCCCGCTCGGCGGACTCCCAAGCAACCGGGAGTAAGAGTACTCTCAAATGCATCATGAAAAAGGAAAAGAAGGAACTAGAAGTCAGCATAATGTAAGAGGAAAAAATCCGGCTAGGGAACATTGGGGACTGAAAGAAAGACTCCTTCCTCTGACAAATCCGCTTCGACCGCCTCACAAAAAAAGCCAAAATCAGAAGTAGGAAAAACACAGACGTTGGGGAAACGGAAAAGAAAAATTAAAAAGAAAAAATAAAAGGAAGTCCCGGAAAAAAAAAACGGCATACTAGATCTCAAAAGCTGGGAAAAGGACGTGGTGTCAATTTTACACAATAAGGCCGCGACGGATATTTTGGGGGAAAAAAGATCAAAGCGCCCCTCTTGGAAAGGAGAAGATCTAAGAAAGCGTCACCATGGGGGAAAAAAAGTTCCTTAGGGGGGGGGGGGAAAAAACTGTAGGAATCCCAGCCGTCGCCAATTCGGAAGGTAGTTGCGTGTCCTCCAGAAAAAGTTGAAAAAATATGGTGGAAGAAGAAAGGAGCTGCGATCGACGTCAAACAAAGGGAAGGTGAAGACAAAAAGGGAAAAGTTTCTCCTTTTAAAAGGAAAAAAACGTCTCCAGGGCAACCCTGCACTAAAGGACGAAGGAGTCTAGATTGAAAAAGTTATGGGAATGTCATTATAAATCAATGACGCAAAGGGAAGGAGCCAAGTGGACGAACTTACTTTCCCCCCTCGTTCTCCAACAAAACACGAGAGTTCTTGACTTCCAAAAAAGCGAAAGAGTCACCATCGCCGAGCCTGGGAATAAACGAGATTACAAAGAGGGTCCCTAATAAAAACCCTACTGGTCCACATACGCGCAAGAACGAGAAAAGGACACCACCGAGACGGGGAGGAGCATTCGCGGCATATCACCGAGGAAAGGTCTCCTCAAAAAAAAAGGGAAGAGGAATTAAACCTCACACGAAACACAGACCGACGCCGTCTGTCAGACTAAATAAACCCAGTCGCTCTAAAACAATTCCTCCCCTTCAAGTAAAAAAGAAGGGGCAATGGAAGGGTACGAAAAAATTGGGGGGAAGCGAAGGCGCGAAAGAAAAAAAATGCGTATCGCCCGCACAGCACCGGATTCTGTATTTCAGTTGCAGGGATTCGTCTCACCCAAACCAACTTGGACGACCCAATCTCGTCGGGAGAGAGGGAAAATCATGGCCGATGTGAGAAAAGTAAGCACTCAAACGCGAAAAAAACGGACTAATTTCAGGGAGGGAGGGAGATAGACCACAGACTCGTTTACACCTTTCGTCTCGCTACCGGAAGGGCAAAAAAATTTCCCGAAAACCTCAACGATTTCCTTGAACAAAGGAAGAAAAAGGAAAAGAGAAGGAAAGGAAATAAACCGAGGACAACTCGAGTAGCAAAAGGGGCGCTGGGGCCAGCCCAACGTTCAAAAAAGAAAGAGGTGTAGGAGTCGCCGCGGAAAACTCCCCCCCCTTCACTCTCACCAACAAGGCAGAGGGGGGAAGGAAAGTCTTACGCAACGGGACGGATTGCGTTCAGTACTCGCCGGAAAGGGAAGAAAAGAAAGGGAAAAGGGGATTAAATAATGAGGAGATGCGCGAGATGAAACAGAAAAAGAGGATGCCCTTAAATTGGAGCGATCCTCCGAAACGACCACTCGTCCCCGTCAAAACTCAACAATGGAATAGAAAAAGAGAGGTACAACCAAAGAAAATGTACTCCGAAAAAAAAAGTCAAGAAACGAAAAATTCAATCTCAACGTAGGGGGAAGCCGGCATCTCATTCCGACTAGGAGGGGAAAAGAAAAAAAAGACGCTTAAGCAAACGCGCTCTCACGCCCTCCTCTTGCGTGACTGCAAACGAGTAAAAGAAAAAAGAGGAAAAGTCCTCGGAAAAGCGCTTCCAATACAGAACGTAAAAGAGAAAAAAAAGGCAGTAGAAATGGACTTCGCCATCCTCAACGAAAAACTGTGTCTGAAGGGGGGAAGGGAAAAAAGGGAGAAGAGGCCATCTACGCGTCGCGCCGAGGGCAACTACTTCTAAAGTTAAGGTGACAAGCGCGCGAGGAATCCGACGCGAAAAGAACGCGCAACGAAAATGAGAAAGAGGGCGCGGAAAAAAAAAGTCTCTTACAAAAAGGAGGGAAAGAGAAAAAAATGGCACAAATCCTCGCTTACTTCTCCAACGACGGAGAGTGGGAACGAAGAGGGTTGGTTCCATGGCGATTATGCTTTGAGAAATCGGGTTGAAAGAAAAAGGGAATGGGTGGGACTCCCCGCGGCGGCAAGAAAATTGGACGTAGGGGGGAAAGGGAAAAAAGAGATGCCTCGCGGCGAGTAAAATCAAGGGGAAGCTGAGCAGGATGAAACGTCGAGAGGCTCCAACGTATAAGTACGACGCCGAAAAAGAAAGTGGGGGGGGAGCCTGGGTGAGGAGAAAGCGGGGAACGGAGGGTTGGGAACAATAATAAGGAGGGACAACGCTCGCGGACTGATCTTTTAGAGTTTGGCGACGAAGAGTAGTTCGTCGAATGAGGGATTTGTGCTCTTATCGAGGATGGTTGAAAGAAAGGCGGCATTTTGGTGCGCCGAAGCCTTCAGGTTGGGAAAGGGGGGAAGGAAGTGATGTCAGGCTGATTTTGAGACATTGCGAGCGGTCGTGTGACTTGGTGAGAACGGAAAAGGGTGAGTTGGGGGACGGGGGGAGTGCGTCGGGGAGGGGAGAGAAGCGCGAGGGGGGCCTTCATCCTTAGGATCAGGGGGGGTCAGCGTCGAAGCAGGCGCGAGAGCGATGGAACGGGAAAACTGTCTTGGGAAGTTAAAATTCCTGCGCGAAGGGAAGAGATCAGAAAGACGAAAAAAAATTGGCCTATTGTGCCAGGGGTGGGTAAGCTTAGAGGTTTTGCCGCTGGGAAGAAAGGTAAGTAATAAGGGCATTCGAACGTGATGGCGACGGGTCTAGGAACCGAAAATCAGAGAGGTCCATCGGTTGTGGAAGGAGAAAAGGAGGACTGGCAATCAGGTTGTAAGTTAAATAGGCTTGAGAAAATTGACTGGGATGGGGGGAGTAGGAATCATGTCGTGAAAGAGTGGGACCGCACACGGGCTGTGGGATAGGGTTGGACGACTACAGCACTGGGGAAGTTCATATTCTGAGATTAAAAGTAAAGACATTTTGAGGAGAGAGACGGAGCTAAAAGCTGGAGTTGGGGGGAGAGAACAGGGGACCCCCTGCAAGGAAGCAAACTTCCGCGTGCTTGCGGGGGAAGGCCTTCCTGATTAGATGATCGGCAGGGGGAATGACGCCAGTAGGGGGGTCATAAGGGGGAGTAAGAAGAGGGTGGATTGGATCGGGAAACGGCGACTGGGGGGGGGGATTTCACTAGTTTGGAGAAGAGAACTGCTCTTCGTTTGTAAAAGAAAGGGGGTGTTAAAGGTGGGGGAGAACAAAAAATCGATGAGAGAAGGACAATTAGGCTGAAAGAAGTGAAATGCCTGGAAGCATCGCAGGTTTCGCAGCATAAGGCTTAGATTATGCCTACTTATTGAAGGGGGGGTGGGGAGAGGGTAAATCAGGGTTGGAGAGGAGGGGAGAAACTCGAAAGGTGGTACCTCGAGTCGAGGGGAGCATCATAGGGGGGTGGGGATTTCTCTTCGGATTGAGAAAAGGGGGGGATAAGATCAGAGAAAAGGGGATGGAAAGAAGGTCAAAAATGAGTGAAAGGGGAAAAGTTTTCTCGACGACTTAGAGCCTTCGTTATTAAATGGTTCCCTTAAAAAAAAGGAGGTGTAGTAAGGGGAAGAAGAAGAAGGGTGGCGTGAGACTATTGCTGGAAAGAGGGGGGGAAAAAGCCGGTGGCCTTACCCCATTTGTTAGGGAATGAAAAGGAAAGGTCAGATGTGGTAGGCGGCTTGGGAGGTTTATGAAGGGTAAGATCAGGAAAAGAAGGAGGGGCGCGATCTTTCAGGACACGCTTTGTCAGTAGGAGAGGCGGGGACAATCTTTTCTCTGGGTCGTGTGAAAGAAAAAAAGAAAGAAGGGGCATTAGACAAAGGGGGAGGAACCGGTCAAGAGTTAGATCGTAAGCCGTTGGACGGGGTAGTTTATTTATAAGTTGGGGGGCGTTGTTGGGTAAGAAACGGGTTGGAAGGGAAACCCTCTATATTGAATTGGTACTTGGAGAAAGATCTGTGGGAAGAGGGGGTGCGAGGCTGGGCTAAGCGGATTCCATGGTTTTTGTCAGGGGATCTGACGATGTCGCGGAGTTTTCCTCTCTTGGGACAAAGGGGGGGGGGTGGAAGACATGGGTTGTCTGCAGGGGCCAGGAGGAGCGCGTTGGATTTAATGAGGAGGAAGGAAAGTATGGAAAAAGATTGAGAGGACTCGGTCGTTTGCGTAAGTTGGAGCGAGGGCAAGTCAGCTGGTAAAGAAAGAAGTGCGAAACCAGAGCGCCAAGAACAGGAAAGGAGAGGCTCTAAAAAAAAACTGGGGGCTTAGGGGAAGGGAACGAGCGTCGTCCGGGCGGACTAACTTGGGAGGACGGAAATGCCGGACCAAAAACCGAGAGACGGAAGAAGAAAATTCTCGTAAACAGACACGCTTCTCGAGACACTGCTGAAGAAATCGACCTAACAAAGAGAAGGAAGAAGACAAAACCGTCTAGTCCCAACTGTGATACCGACGAAACGAACTGGACCGTAAATCTTCAAGCACAAGACTGGCACTCCTCGAGGAAAGAATAAAAAAAAGGGAGGAAAAGTCTCCAGATCAAAACAGGAAAGAGGTCGCGTGGAAAAAAAAGGTTAAAAACTAAAGGAAAAGGGGTAATCACTCCCGATCCTCAAACTCAAACGCTCTCGCCATCGATGCCCGGGCAGTTTTCTTTTAAGAAAAAGCTGGCCGTACGGATTTTGATTGTCAAGGGTCAAACACCAAAGGCGCCAGCGCAGGGGGGCGAGAAAGAGGGGGAAAAAGAGAAGGACATGCGCGCCCGTCCTCTCGGCACATTTTCAAATCCGTGAAAATACAGAAGCGAGACCCAAAAGGTAATTTGCCCTGGGGCATCAGGGGGAGAAACCCAGAGGTGTAAGAAAGAAGACAGGGCTAGCTAGGGAAGAACAATTTCGCGGGGAAAAAAAAGTGGAGGTCTTCAGGGGGGAAAAGAAGCAAAGATCGTAGGAAAAAAAACACACATGAATCTAAGGCGTCTAGATGGAAAAAGGTTATGATCAACGAAGGGTATAATCTCGACTTCCCTGCACAGCATGGGACCCTGAGGAAACACCTAGTCCCAAAGACAAAACAGACAGGGCCAACTCTACAAAGGGAAAGAAAAAAGGGAAGGGGGAAATCGCGGGCAAAAAGGGGACTCCTCTCTATACAAAACGAGACACCCACTGTAAAAATCCTTCGGCAGATCGCCAGCACAGAAGGAAAAAGGGAGGAGACCTAATGAGGGAAAAGAATTAACAGAAAATCTAAAAGGAAGAGTCATTCAAGAGAAAAAGAAGAGATCCCAATCCCTCACAGGAACCACTAGCCGACGGCGGCACAAGACAAAGTAAAAGACAAGTTCCGCACGCCTCCAATTGAGCGAATGAAAAAAAAAAGTCACAAAAGATTGGACAAAACTGAAAAACCAAGAAGAATCCTTACTCCGGGGGAGGGAAGAAAAAACACAGACACCGCGAGGTTAATGTATTTCGATTTGAAGGCCAGAAAAGAGCCAGAAAAAAGGCATGTTACATTCCAGAGCGCAGGGCGGGACAGGGGGAAGGGCCTACGGTTTTACAGGAAGGCGAATCGCCGAAAGAAGGGGAGGAAAAAAAATCTATCCACAGCCTCCGTTTGCCACTCTTTCGTCCGCTACCATGAATGCGCGAAAAAAGAGAACAGAAAGGACTCAATGCTCCTTCCTTGAACAGCCGGAACAGCGCCTGCCAGGAAAAAAAAGTGGGAAAGAAGGGAAGGCGGCGCTGAAAGAAGAACGCGCAAGAAACGCATCTTCAACGAAGGGGAGAAAGGAAAAACTCGTCCAGTCAACTTCACACAGCATACGAGAAGGGGAAACGAGGGACGGCTCTTGCACCAAAGGTTCCCCCGACAGAAATGAGGGACAAAGGGCCATTCGCGTAGCGCAACCGGAGGAGGGCAGCTAAGACAAGGGAAAAAAAAAAGGTCCGAGAGAAAAAAAAAAAACACGCAAAACTCCAATGTGTCTCATCACGACGAACACTCACGAAGGCCAATGTCCTCAGAACAAGGGCCACGGTCACGGCCAGTCATGCAGGAAAAGAGACAGAGGCATCAGAAGAAGGCCCAAACGCCGACATCTCGAAAGGACGGAAACGGGGCGAGAGGAGGAAAAAGAATCAGGGGCGTTCTTACACTCTTTAGGCGCCAATGTCCGCCGACGGGGGTGGCAACGACGCAAATAAAGGAAGGTATAATATCCTAAAAACCACCCTCTTTAAAAGTAGAAGGCTTAGAATAAGCCGCCAAAAAACATTATCGGAGGGGACAGCCGTTGGTCAAAAGAGGGGAAAAACGGGCCCTCCTCTCACTTCTCCGTATTGCGCGCGAGCGTCATCAGCTAACAGATAAAAACATAGATGCTCCCGCGGTTCTTCCAAAAGGAAGACGAAAGGATGAGGAAAAAAAAAAAACGAATCCTAAGAGCCAACTCGGGCACCAATCTTCAGGGGGGGGTACTTGACTAAACTGAGGGATGAGAAAGAGGGGGGGGAGGATGTTGCCAGCGGCCCTTCAAGCGTTTTGGGTGACCGAAAAAGGTTCCCTTATTATGCCGACCGCTCACAAGAGGCAGGAAATAAAAGACGGTAGAGGGGGTGGGGGGAGGGTGAGGCGTCGTAAGAAAAAAAGCTGAATCACGGAAAGAGGGAAAGAAAACTCGTTCGCAGATTGCTGATCTTCGTCTAAGGGGTAAAAGGCAGGGTTTTTTTAAGCCGGGGGGGATGAGAAGAGGGAGGAGATTGGTGGGAGGGGGGAGAGGAAAGGCCGAATTTATTGGAGGCTTGCACCGGATAGAGGGAGGCGAAGAGGAAGAGGGGGGCAAAAGGAACGCAGGTAGGGGAAGGTGTTTGGGAAAGGAGGGGTAACAGATGCATCGAATATGTTGGTCCGTTTTGCGGCCGCGAGTAAGGGCGCTCTTCAACACATGGTTGCCGAAATAATAGGGGGGGGGGGGGAAGGGGAGGCAGTGGGCTGGGGAGGTTTCAAGGGGAAGGGAGGGGGGTTAGTGAGGCTGGGAAGGACGGGACATGTGATTTGACAGGTGGAGTTGGTCGTAGGCGGAGAAAGATCTCTACAGTTTTAAGGAAAAGCCTGCACTGAGGGCGGGTAGGAGGCTTCGAATGAGGAGGGAGGGATGATGTAACGGGGAAAAGAACTCTGAAAGCCATCCGCGAGGGGGGACCTCACGCGCGTAAGAATTCCCGGCGGCTGCCGTTTTTGAGGGTGACTACTGCCGTTGGGAAAGAAAAGATGGAAAAGTGATGGTTCCGGAGGGGGGGAAGGGAGGAAAGGGTCTTTAAAAAAGAAGAAGGCGTGTCCATGGTTGGCATTAAGCTGCAAGGCCAGGTTGAAGGATTCAGTGTTCAAAGAGGGAGCATTGCTCCCTGGAGGGGGAAGGTTGGGGGGGGGAAGGATACAGGTAGAAAAAAGGAAGGTTGAGGAAAAAATGGGGATAGAGGGGGGGAGAAAAAACGCAGAAATTATATCAAAAGGCGCTGATATCATGTGCCGAAAAACGGACACTTGAGGGTTGAATAAAGAATCAAAACGAGTCTCTGTAAGGGAAAAGGGGGGGGAGGAGTGGGGGGGGATCGGGATGGCCCTGCAAATGCAAGAAAAAAAGTCCGGGTTGAGGAAAGGAGAGAGGGCCAGGCCGCGAGTCGAGAGGAGGCCTTCGCCAGGTTAGGCAATGAGGTCTTTGCGGGGACAAATTTTTTTAAGAGCGGCCTTTTGTGATGAACACGGCAAAGGGGGTTTGGGGGAGGAAAAAGAGCGTCGGGCGAGGGAAAAGAGGGAAGAAAGGACTAAGTCTTCAGCGAATTCGGCTGAGATTGGACGAATGCTGTCCGCAGGATGGGCTCGAATTCACCTTCGGTATGGAGAGTATCAGGGAGAGGGGGGGTACTTAAAAGGGAAAAAGGGGGTGACGAGAGTAGAAAAGGAAAGATAAATTGTCTGCCTTGGCGAGGCGGGTCAAAGGATCAGGAGTGGGAGGGGAGGGGCTTTAAGAGGGGGGAAGTAATAGCACGAGTAGAAAGGGAGGGGCAAAATGAACGGCAGGGGCTCAGGGCATTAAATAAATCAGGGCTCAGAAAGGAAGGAGATTTCCTTGCGGTTAGTGCAGGTTTGCCACGGACGAGGGGGTGAATTTTTAAACTACATAGGACAACGGGTTGTGTAGGCCTCTAAAAGGGGGGGGGGAAACTGCAGGCATCGATGAGGGGGGAGGAAACCATAGGGGTTAAAGGGATGCACCAGTAAAAGACAGGGATGGGGAGTGTAAAGGAGGGGGATGGTGGGGTGACAGATTGGAACAAACAAGAAAGGAAGACGAGAAAAGAAAGAGGGGAGCAACGCTGTTTAACAGTAGGGAGGAATTTCAAGCTTGGAGCTGCGCAAGGAAAAGGAAAACATATCACTTTTCCGCTGAGGGGGCCAAGAAAAGAGTCCGGTAAAGGGAGCCGAGGGTAGTCTTTGAAGGAGGGAAAAGGGGGATTGGGCGTTTTGTTTTAAATCTGGTGCAGGGAAACCCTAAGTAGTTAGGGGTAGGTTATACGAGGGCAACGAACGTTTTGAGGGAGGACGGAAAAAAAAACAGGGTTTTTGGAAAGGACGGGAGATTTGAAAGAAGTCACAAATGGTCCTATTTGTCCCTGGCGGAAAGGCGTATGCTCGGAATATTCTACGCAGGTCATGAATGCAGAAGGGGAGGAAGGCGTTGCGGAAGTTAAAGCGAGCAAAAGGAGAAAGTCAAAGGGGGGAAGAAAGAACATGAGAGAATTCGACGCCC